>WNFI01036824.1_pt2 | contig 10959 bp, 5 predicted proteins | sample 5400471 | NCBI WGS metagenome assembly WNFI01 (sample SAMN13153348, study PRJNA577476) | soil metagenome | isolation source: 100 cm saprolite on Douglas fir-dominated hillslope | place: USA:California | collected 2013-09-17 | reverse complement strand
TGGAACCCGGGGCATGGGCCGGGCTCGGGTATGGCGACCCGCATAGCAGCGGGCGCGGCGAGGGCAATAAGGAGGGCCGGGTCTGGAACCCCGTGCTGCCTGAGCGGACCCGCCACCTGGCGTTCGGGGACGTGGCCGCGGCCTGGGGCGTCCTGCAGGATCTCGGCGTGGCCGCGATCATCGACGAGGTCACCGGGGCACGGAGGTCGGACGCAGGCGCGCCGGCGGGGACGTACCTGGCGCTGGCGGCGCTGAACCGGCTGGTGGCACCGTGCTCGAAGGCCGCCTTCGCGGACTGGTGGAAGACCACCGCCGCGGACCGGTTCACCAAGATCCCGGCCTCGGTGCTGGATCCTCGCCGGTTCTGGGACGCGATGCACGCCGTCACGCTGGGGCAGCTGGAGGAGATCTCCCGCCGGATCGCGGTGCGGATCGTGCAGGCATCGGGGGCGGACTGCTCCTCGGTGGCGCTGGACATGACCAACTTCGCCACCTTCACCGGCACCGCGAACGGCAAGGCGCCGGTGGCGCAGCGGGGCAAGGCCAAGCAGAAACGCTCCGACCTGCGGCTGGTCGGCCTGGGCCTGGTCGTGACCCGGGACGGCGGGATCCCGCTGGCCTGGCACGCCTACCCCGGCGACCGGCCTGACGTCACCCAGTTCCCCGCCATGATCGACCAGCTGCTCAGCCAGTACCAGGCGGTCTGCGCCGCGGCCGCCGTCCCGGACGGCGCCGCGGGCATGACGGTGGTCTTCGACGCCGGGCAGAACTCGGAGGGCAACTTCGCCTACCTGGCAAGTACCGGCCTGCGCTACGTCGGGTCAGTGCCCGCGAGCGACTGCCCGGACCTGACCGCCCTGCCCGCCAGCGTGCGGACCATCGTCGACCGGGAGCGGTTCGGCAGGCTGACCGCCTGCGACACCCGCCGCGAGGTCTACGGCGCCGAGCGGCGCGCCATCCTCACCCACTCCCCGGAACTGCACGCCTCCCAGGCTCGCGGGTTCGACAGCACTACGCTGGCCAAGGCCGGCAAGAAACTCGGCGAGCTGGCCGCCACCCTGGCCCGCGGCAAAACCCGCCGCGGCCGGGACAAGGTAGAAGCCGAGATCAAGTCAATCACCCGCAAACCCTGGGTACGCCGGGTCATCACCTGGCATCTGACCGGCGACCAGCCCAAAAACCTGCGCCTCACCTGGGAAACCGACCCCGCCGCCCGCGCCGCCCTGGAAGAGGAAATCTTCGGCAAGCACGTGCTGATCACCGATCACGACGACTGGCCCGTCCCGGAGGTCGTCGCCGGCTACCGGTCCCAGTCCGAGGCCGAGTTCTCCTTCCGCCAGATGAAAGACACCCGCGTGGTCTCCTTCTCCCCGATGCACCACTGGACCGAGCACAACATCCGCGTCCACGTCTTCACCTGCGTCCTGGCCCTGCAGATCGCCCACCTCATGCGCCGCCAAGTCCAGCACGCCGGGCTGGACATGTCCGTCCGCGAACTGCTCAGCCAGCTCGCAGCCATCGGCGAGACCGTGCTCATCTACCCCTCCGCCGGCGGCCGGCCCAAAGCCCGCCGGATGACCACCGAGCTCAGCGACCAGCAGCGGCAACTACACAAGACCTTCAACCTGGCACAGTGGGCACCGCGCAGTTAGGTCATAGGCGATACGCCGCCAGAGGTATACCCTCACCTGCGGAAACACCCGCAAGATCAACTTAGCCAGGAAACTCGGGCTAGGCGAGGACGCTGCTGCCCAAGTCAATGACGCTTACCCGCTGACGGGAAATTCGGGGATCGCCGGGCCGCTGCTCGGCATGAGGACACCGGCAGACGCGGGGCCAATGCACGGCATGTCGCCGCTGACGAGCTGGATCATGACCGAACTTCCGCTGCCATGAACGGGCAGGAAAGCTGTATTCAGGCCTGGCCGGAATGCCACAGACCGAGATTGCCCGCCGAAGGTCACTAGCACCTGGCTGGAGTTCCCAGCCAGGTAGCCGATGCTTAGCACGCTCGCGTTCGCAGCTACCGATTGCAGCGGCATCCGCACTGCGTCGCCATGCGCGGGCCAGCATGACTTCTTGCCGGCTGGCCGTCGGCTCGGGACACCAGACACGACAGGCGGCACCAGCCTGCCCCAGCCATCGAACATCATCAGATGGGCATATGTACCATCCGGCTGCTGAATGAAGCGCGGCCGTTCGCGAGACTGGTTGGTGTTCAGCGAAGCAAACATCACGGACGACCGGCCGACAGGGCCGAAGAAAACGCCACCGACGACATATTTCGGAACGGCCTGGTCCACGATCACGGTTCCCCCAGGCGCCTCTGCGAGCGCTACCCGCGCTGTCCCTACGTACGACTGGCCTGCCGCAGCGGTCGGGTCGGGCTGGTAGGCAGAGAGGGATACCGCTGAGCCGATGACCAGCGTGGTCAGCACGCAGGTGAGCGCAGAACGCGAGTAGGTACGCAGCTCGGGCCGAGGGTGCCGGACTGCAGGCTCGCCGGTCATCGGCAGGAACGCCAGGCCCAGGCATAGAGTCAGGACGCCCAGTGCATCCCAGACGTACCGCGTCGCGAGGCCCAGAATCGGAGCCGGAATGAGCGAGGAGCGCCCGAGCAGCACTGGCACGATATCTACGGCAACCAGCCACAGGGCCAAGATCGTCCATGCTCGCCAGGCTGTGGGCTTGTACCGGATGCTTAGGATCACCACGGCCCCAGCCACCAGCCAGCTGGCCCAGGTCAGCAGGGCTGGCGGGTTCACGACTGCATCGACCCCGTTCCCCAGCCAGTGCCACGGCCCGCCTAGCACGCCAGGGATGAACGTGTCACGGATCAGCGTGCTGGCAACGTTCAACACGCCGTTGAAAGTCCCGGGGTTGCTAGGTCCCAGGGTACTGTGGCCCAGTTCGGATACGTACGCGACCAAGTATCCGATGGTGGGCACCGTATACAGCAGCCAGACCCGCCAGTGGTCGCGCAGCGCGGTGAGTGCTCCAGCCGCCCAGCGGCCGCTCGTGAAGAACGCGGATGTCAGCAGGAAGAGCAGAACCGGCGTTCCGACGCCTTTGATCATCGATGCCATCGCGGCCAGCAGCCAGAACGCCGCGGCTACGGCATGCCGGAACCGTCCGGTCCTCAGGTAGTGCACATGGGCGGTCACAGCGCAGAAAATTGCCAGCTGTAGTGGCAGCTCATAAAGCGTGACGACCCACCACGTCATGCCCGAGAACGAGAGCGGGCTGACTAGGTAGACCAGCAGCAAGATCAGGATGGCGGGCCTGTTACCAAACAGCGTGCGCAGCATCCTCAGCAGCGCCAGGCAGGTAAATGCGAGAAGCGTGAGCGTGGCCGCCGAAGTCAACGTCCAGTCGAAGGGCGAGATCTTTGCCAGAAACCACGCGATCGCGAACCCGACCGGAGTCAGGTGGCCTGCGTCCTCCCACATCAGATAGTTCCAGGTGAGGCCATGGCTGGACGCACGCTCGAGGAAGAAGAAGTCAGGAAATGCCTGCGGGGCCTCAGTCAAGCTGCCTCCCGGTTAATGATTTCGAAGCCGCCGATGGCCAGACGCCGGTCGCGCTGAGCTCGCCCTCCGGCGTGACGAGGAATCTGCATCGGTCCCGACTCCTAGCCGGGCACGGCGTACTGAGGTATGCCAGCGCCCAAAAACGACGGAAGCAGCGCGCCAACCTCGGCACCGCCTATACACGGCATGACCCCGCGGACAAGCCGAATCATGATTACATTGCCGCTGCCATGAACCGGCAGGTAACCGGAATGCAAACCTTGCTGTGAATGGTAGGGCTGTGATTGCCCGGCAAACTGGATTGTCACGTCCCCTGACCCGCCCGACAGGTAGCCGATTCGCAGCAAATGGCCAATCGCTAGCGATTTCAGCGGAACGCTAATGCTGTGGTGATGGATAGGCCAGCACGACAAGCCGCTCGGGAGCGGCTGATTCACTACGCCGGCGATCATGGTCGGCACCAGCCTGCCCCAGCCGTCAAATTCCAGCAGATGATCGAAGGTTCCATGCGGCTGGTTAATGAAGTCCAGCTCGCCCGGCCGACTGTTGATCAGCGGCGCGAGGACAGCAGATACCTGCGACTGAGGGCCCAGAAACAGGCCACCGAACACGTCCTGCGGCACCGGATCGGTCACGATCACGGACCCGGCGGGAGCGTCAGCAAGAGCCAGTCGCGCCGTGGCAAGGTACGAGCGTCCTGATGCGGATGTCGTGTTGGTCTCGAAAGCTCGGAACGACCAGATAGATCCCGACAAGGGCAGGAAGGCCAGGCTCAGGCAGATGGCCAGGACGCCAAGAGCATCCCAGACGTACCTGGTCTCGTGGCCGGAAACCGCGCCCGGGAGGAAGGAGGCACGCTGGCCGAGCGCGACGGGAACGATATCGGCCGCGATCAGCCAGAGAGCCAGGATTAGCCACGCCCGCCACGAGTGGGGACGGTACCAGAGACTAACGATGATCACAGCGGCTGCCAGCGCCCAGGAAACCTGCAACAAGCCGGCAGGAGGATTCACCAGAGCGTTCCCCGCGGACCCGAACCATTTCCACGGGCCGCCGAATGCCCCTGGCACAAAGGTGTCCCGGGTCAGATCACCGGCCATCGCGAAGACGTTGCTGGCCGTCCCCGGCCTGCCTGGCCTGACCGAAGAGGTCCGGACCTGGACGATGTATACGGCGGCGTATCCGGCGGCTAGGACAGCGTAGGCAAGCCAGGCCCGCCAGTGATCGCGCAGCGCTGTTACCAGCCCGCGTGACCAGCGGCCGCTGGTGAAGAACGCGGAAGTCAGCGCGAGCAGAAGGAGCGGGACGACCACGCCCTTCTCGCTCGACGCCATCGCCACAAGCAGCCAGCCGGCCGCTGCCACAGCGTGCCCGAACCGCCGAGTCTTCAGGTAATGCACATGGGCAGTTACCGCACAGAACGTGGCCAGCTGCAATGGCAATTGCTCCAGCGTGACCGTCCACCACGACAGCCCGGCGAAGGACAGCGGGCTCACCAGGTAGACCAGCAGGGGGATCAAGATCCCAGGGTGATCGCCGAACAGAGCCCGCAGCATCCGCAGCAAGGCCAGGCAGGTGGCGGCGAGCAGGACAAGAGTGACCGCCGAGACCAGGGCCCAGTCATAAGGAGAAAGCTTGACCAGGAACCACGCGACGGCCAGGCCAAGCGGGATCAGATGGCCTGCATTAACCCACATCAGGTACTGCCCGCTAAGGCCATGGCTAGCCGCTCGCTCGATTATGCTGAAGTCGTCAACACGAAAGAATGAATGACCAAGCAGGCTGGCCTTCCACCACACCTGAAGGCTAATGAGCAGGACTGCGGCCAGCACGACCGAATTTCGGCGCAGCCATTGTAGTAGTTCAACTGTGCCGAAGTCTGCTCCCGGAGTTGGCACAGCCTGTCGCGTCTGATCCAACAGGCCACCTCCCCGTTGGGTTGCATCGGCTTGGAATCCGTGCCTCAAGTGTTGTACCGACTATACGGACTGAACCGGATTAGAAACTCTATCATGCTAGATCCCGGCCGGCGTACTAAAGGTCCGCCGAGGTCCCTATCGCACCGCCGCTGCGCGCTCGCTCGATCAGGCGAGCATGCTCGTCGTCGGCCACCGGTGCGGCCTGTTGCGCGAGCATCACCGGAACGTCTTTCTCTATCCGGTAGCTTCGGCGCAGCCTGGGGTTGTAGAGCAGATCCTCCTCGGCGAAGTAGAGCAGGCCGCCTTTGTCGATGGGGCAGACCAGGATCTCAAGCAGCGCTTCGTCCAGGGCCATTGATCTCGATCCTCTCCTTTGCTACGTCGGCACGCCGGATTCGCCTCGCCTGCCGGTCCGGCCAGGCATGGCGTTTCTCTCCTCTCGGGCCGGCGCCGTGGCAGTCTGCCTCGACAACGCGACCACGACGATGCCCGCGACGGCGATGCCGATCAGGCGCACCGCTAGGCGCGCCGGGTCGGCGGGAAGCCGCTCATGGAACAGCCAGGTGCCGATGACCATGAAGTAGATGCTTCCTAGCACGATGGATACGGGGGCGACGATCGAGATGCGGCAGCGCTGCATCGCGGTCTGGAACAACAACATGCCGGCCGCCGAGCACGCGGCCATCACGTAAAGGTACGGGGACGAAACTACCCCGATCAGGGCGCCCCCGATGCCATGACGGTGCAGGAGCGAGCCGGACAGGGCCTTGATGGCCAGGGCGGCCACGCCGTAGAGGAGGCCGGTGGCGATGCCGTAGGACACGCCCGTCGCCGGCGGCCCATGCCTGCGCGAGGCAGCCCGCAGCGCGCTGCACCCGGTGGCCAGGCCGAGCAGGACCGACGGGACGGCCACGCCCGCGATCCTCAGGTCGCTGTAGTGGTGCCCAACCTCCGCGGCCGCACTGCCCGCCGACAGCGCCAGCAGGATGACGGACAAGGCCATCACCGCGACGTATGCGTACTCCACGCGGCCGAGATGCTCGCGCAGCACGAGCCTGGACAAGACCAGGACAACCGCGACACCGCTGGCGATGACGGGCTGGACCACGGTCACCGGGGCCAGGGTCAGGGCTAGCACCTGGAACGCCAGGCCGCACAGCATCAGGGCGAACCCGGTCAGCCACCGCGGTGACGACACCAGCGTCAGCGCGAGGGCTACGACGCGGCGGCCGCTTATCGCGGGGAGCTGCCCGAGCGCCTGCTTCTCCACGATCAGGCCCGAGTTGTAGGCCGAGGTGGCCAGGAGCGCCAGCGCCAGCCCGCCGTCAGTACTGCCGGTCACTGTCGCCCCCCCGGCCGGTGACGTCGTTGAGTGCGGCAGCGTAGATTTCGGTGAAGCGCGCGGCCGCGGGCTCGCTGAACAGGGCGTGCCGGTATCGCAGGCACAAGTGCAGGTTTCCGCCGAGGGTGATGGCGCCGACCGATAGGCCGCGCGGCATGTGCGCGGACGTGGAGAACCACATGTGGGTGGCGGGCGCGGGCCCGAATCGTGGCGGGTCGGCGACGATGCCGAGGTTGGAGACCAGGGACGTGTCACAGATCAGCGGCCCTGCCGTGCGCAGGGCCAGACGCAGCAAGCGGCGCTTGACCGCGGTCGGGCACCACGCCGCGGCCAGCGCCCAGCTGAGCGGTCCGACCTGCGGCCCGGGCCGGCTGCGGGCTGAGAGCGTCTGCGCAGCCACGTCGGCGACCAGCGGCCAGGCGTCCCCGTCCTGATCCGGCGGCCTCGCGCTGACTGCCGTGAGGCGAGACAGGTTGCCTGCGGCGCCGGCCTGGCTTGGCGCCCGGGAGTTCACCGGCATCGTGATCCGGATGCGCTCCGTGGCCCGCCCGTGGGCCGAGTTCCAGCGACCGATGGCCACGATCAGCGCCGAGATAAGCAGGTCATTGACGGTGACGTGCGGGTCCTGCCCGGTGCGGGGCACCCTGGGCACACCTTCACGGGTGATCAGCCGGAATCCGTAGCCGGGCAGGTCACTCCGCGCCGGGGCGCGGATCGCTGCGGAGGTCACCTCGGCGGCGATCCTGGCGGCCGACCGCGGCAGCATGCCCGGAGGCCAGCCCCGCGAGGGCCGGCCAGGCTCGCCGGGCACCGGTCGGGCCAGTGCTGCGGGGGGTGCCGGGGGGTCGTCCCCCCGGGCGGGCACTGCCGCCGCGGGCGGGACCGAGCTGACGGCGCCCTGGTACTGACGAGCGATGCCGCGCAGCAGCTCCAGGCAGGAAATTCCGTCGAGTGCCGCGTGGTGCGCGTTGAGGATCAGGCGGGCCTCGCCCGGTCCGGCTGCGAGCAGCAGGCGGACCGGAGGCGAGCTGTCCAGCGGAGGCGAGGCCGCCAGGAACTGCATGCGCTGCTGTGCGAGCTCATGTTCGTCAGCCCAGGTGGTAGCGTTCAGCGGGTCAAGGTCCGGATGTCCCGGCACCTCCCACGCGTAGCTGCGTTGCCACCGGCCGCCAGGAGCCCGGCGTGCCAGCGCCCTTGGCTGCTCGGCCAGCGCCGCGTTGATGGCCCGGCGCAGTGCTGCACTCTCCAGATGGCCGGGAACCCGCACCTCGAGATGCACGTTACAAGGCTCGGCCGGCGTGTCGTAATAGCAGCTCAGCTCGTCGGCGATGCTGAACGGCGCCCGCGGGAGCGGATGCGGCGGCCCGAGGACGGTGTCCCCGGCTAGCCTCCGCTCCGTCGGCTCGGCTCGCGGCCGCGATTCGTCGGCCGGCCGGGTCGGCTGGAGGGCCGGAAGCGCTGCGCTGCTGCCCGGGGCAGGCAGTGGACGTGACGGCACCCGGATCCCCGGGGCGGGCAGCGGCCGTGACGGCCGCCACCCGTCCCGGTCGGGAGCCGGCGCGAAGACGGCGGGCATCAGTACGGCCGCCATCGCTATCAGCGCGCAGGCCTGGGCGGCAGGCCCGAACGTGCCCGAGCTGGTAGTCGCGGGCGCGGCCGCCGCGGCGGCGATGATCCCGGCGATCAGCATCGCCGCCAGGGCGGTCACCGGGAGCCACCATGGCCTCAGGGCGGCGATGACGACCACTAGCGGCACGGCGAGCACGACGGGCCCGCCAATAACGAAGATCAGGACGCCGACGGCCAGCGGGCCGATCCAGGGCCGGATGGCGGCCGGCCGGCCGGCGGCCCGGTGCCTGATCCGGGCAGAGCTGTCGGCGGTCAGGCTGGCGACCGCCTGGGTGCCCCTTAGGGCCACCGCCTTGCCGGTGCTCGGGATGAGGTCACGGCGGAATCGGGCGATGGCCAGAGCGATCACGGCGGCGGCGAGCACGGCCAGGAGTTCCAGCGGCACCCACAGGGCCGCACCGCGCCCGGCCTTCAGCTGAACGCTCCAGCCAACCTCGATGAAGTAGGCGAGGGGGAACACGTACGCCACCCACCGCCGCCACCCGAACGCCACCGCGAGCAAGCCGACGATGGCCAGCACGGACAGGGCGAGACCAATGTGGTATGGCGTCCCGGGGACGAACTTCATGGTGATGATCCCGCCGACGCCGGCCGGGACGACAACGGCCTGCTGCCAGCCGTCCAGGCGGGCGGTGGCCAGCGGGCGCCCGTCCAGCGAGGCCACCCAGCCCGCGTTCGCGTTCTGGTGAAGCTCGACGTAGGACGCCTGCCCGGGCCCGATCCGCAGGGTGCGGCTCTCCGGCTGCCAGCTCAGCACGTTCAGGGACCGGGTCGGCGCGGCAGCCGCCGTCGAGTCGGCGGGCGGGCTCTGGAGGGCCACATCCGTCATCGTGAACAACCCGGGCGAGGCGAGCAACTGGTGCTGGCCGCTGCCGAGGCTGACCGCGGAGCCAGGGGCGCACAGCCGCACCTGGACGGGCAGGTTCCCGGCCAACTGGCCGAGTGTCCCGCTGACCGACGTCGGGTAGCTCTGCCCGTCCAGCATGACGGCTGGCCCGCGGCCGCAGGCCAGGCTAAACGGGGTCTGCGAATTCAGGGGGGTGACGTGCAGCCGGGACAGGGCCGGGATGGTCAGGCGGGCCAGGCCCAGGGTGGGCTGCCCGGGGCCCGTGCCGGGCTGGGCGGCCGATGACCAGCCGGGAAAGCTCAGCTCCATCTCATCAGTGCGCAGCGGGGGCCAGATCGTTGCCACCCCCCCCAGCCCGATCGTGGCCTCGCGGGTCCCGAAGAAGCTGGCGACCTTGATCTTGGCCGGCGCGGTCGCGAAGCCGTACGCGGGCTGAACCACGATCTTGGAGATCCTCCGCATGCCCTGCCAGCTCAGGTCAATGACCGGATCCGAGGATCCTGCGATCCAGGGCGTCGTGGTGCGGCTGAACAGGTTGTCCGGCCCGAATTCCGGCAGCGATCCCCACGTCGAGCTCGCGCTCACCAGCAGGGAGGACCTCCTCGTGGGCGCGAGCTTACCGAGCAGGTCCTGTAGGCCCGTGCTCGGCTGCGCCACAGCGGTGCCGGTCAGCTGCATCTGCAGCGGGACCGGCAGGGTGAAGACGCGCGCGATCGGCACGGTCGTGGCGATCGCGGCCTCGCCCGCCGGGCCTGGCGCGGCCTGGTGGAACGAGAAGGCCACGGACGCGGCCGAGCGGACCGCCTGCTCTGGCGGGCGAAGATACCGGGTCACGCGGACGCCGGGGATCAGGACCTGGCTGATGCCCGCGCCGGGGTTTCCGGCGACGATGTTGCTGGCCCCGGTGATGGTGATGCGCAGCCAACTCGTCGGGCCGGGCCGGACCCGGAGCTGCTGCGTGGCGTTGGTGGGTACAACCGGCGTGGTGACCCGCCCGGCCGTGGTGCTCACCTCCAGCTCATTCGCGATGGAGCGGCTGAACCTGTCATCCAGGAGCTGGACGCCGATGGGGTCGGGCAGGTCGATGCGGTGATCGAAGGTGATCTGGATCCACTGGCCGACGGGGGTATGCGGGTTGCCTTCCGCCCAGGCGGTCGCGCTGTTGCCGTCGAAGGCGTTAACCGGATCGTATTGCGGCTGGTAAGTGAGCCAGGAGCCGTACGACGAGGCGGTCACGCTGGCCGCGCCCGACAGCACCGCGACCGTCTGGTGGCCCGCGGCGGGAACCGGCAGGATCTGCCGCGGCGGGCCGTTGGCGGCGCCGAGCCCGTTGCCGGGGGGGTTGGTCTCAGTGGCGGTGTAGGTAAACGAGGTGTTGGCGTTGATCAGCCCGAACGCGTGATCAACCCGGCGCTGCCCGTCGGTGACAGCCCACAGGGCAGGCGGCGCGGACGTCAGGTCACCAGCGATGACCGCGGGCTCCTGCTCGCCGAGGACGCCCTGCCCGACGAGCTGCAGCACCGAGTCGGGCCCTCCGTTGACCAGCGCGGTGCTGCTGACCGGCAGCGCGACCGCGGGGGCGGTCGGCCGCTGGACAGGGCTGGCGGCCTGGTAGATCTCAGCAGCTGGGTACCGCGGCAGGTAGGCCTGTACCTGCGGGGAGGGGTTGGTGGCGCCGTTCACAGGCGGGCC
>WNFI01327509.1_pt1 | contig 10962 bp, 20 predicted proteins | sample 5400471 | NCBI WGS metagenome assembly WNFI01 (sample SAMN13153348, study PRJNA577476) | soil metagenome | isolation source: 100 cm saprolite on Douglas fir-dominated hillslope | place: USA:California | collected 2013-09-17 | reverse complement strand
AGAGACCGCCCAGCCGGGTTGGTAATTTACCATTGCCTAATTACCATCGACATCGTAGTAAATAGTGGTTTACGTACGAGAACATGGTAATTTACCATGCTTTACTTCCCACTGTGCTGGGAATAGAACTCCATTAGTCCTCAGCAAAATACTGCAACACCCCATACAAATGATGTCTCTAATAAAACAATATGTTACTAGTCTATGACACAGCTACTCCACCGCTTGGTTTCAGCGCAACTTCAGAGAGACTTCTGAATGCATCTTTGTATGCCTCAAGTAGCGTTCTCACCCTGGACCTCTCACTAACTAAAGCCTCATCTTCATCCAACAATCCTGCAAAGAGCTCAGGCTTGTACAATGTTGCCACTAACCGATTCTGTACTTGCTGTGATGCGTTGTTGACAAGAAAGTGCATAATTGCCTTCGGAACTAAGTCTTGAACCGATTGGCGAACGATGTTGAAGTACGAAGCAATCAAGGAGCGGATGAGATTCGTTTCCATCTCTTCTCGAGCAGACATCTGAATCGCTTGGTCTTGAGTAGTCTAAGAACAGAAGTAATCAATCTCCAGCACGCCCCGGACATAGGGTATGCATAGTTACCGGTTCCGAGTGCCTCGCTAAATTGTTCATGTCGAAGGCTGCAGCGTTCTCCACATTGTTTTGTGAAGCGGAAGTGATTTTCCTGGAGGTCCCATCAGCAAAAATATCGTGAGAATCCACATGGGAGCTGAGGTCAGATGGTGGACCGGAAACCGAGCGGCTTTGTGCACCAAAGAAGTAGTTTAAAAAAGTTTCACGGGCCGCTTGCGAGTGAGACGAGGCACTAAGTACGCGCCGTGCTGAGTTGAGAGTGTCATGGGACCGTGAAGGGGCAAGTGTGTGGGAGGCCATCGGATCCATCAATCCTGAGCCGGGACGGTGATGCCTCGTTGACTCGGGACTACGTTGTAATTTGTCAGCACCGCCATAGCAGTCTTTTGGAGGCACCCACCGGAGATGTTTGGAATACCGATTATGATGTGAGCTAATGGGGAATGACGCTTCCGAATCACCCGCTTCGTCCCCAGCCGCAAAAACCGTTGCATCATCAGTGTCGGACTGCAATCATCGAACGAGCAATGAGAACATCTTAATTCTTAGCATGCTGTAAAAATTACCTTTCGCGAAGCACCAGTGACTTGTTTTCGAAGTGGTGCGGTTGCTCTTGCGTGAGACTCCGCAACAAATGCAGGGTGATTTGTGTTGATGTACGCGGTTTGAATGGCAATCAGACTGGAAGTGTACTCAGACGTAGGACCTAGCCGCTCCCTAAGTAATTCTGACACAACCTCGATTATCTGTGCATGCAATCGAGGGAACCGATGCAACTCCTATGAAAGGTGAGCTGCAATTTGAAATCATTAAGCATAATTAATACCCACAGGATTTGAGCAATTATGACATATTTTCATTAACTCTTCGTATACCATCTCCACACATCTGAGACTGGGAGCCTCTAATAATTTTATCTGAGGCTTCACTAGTAGATCAAACGCTACTTCAGGGACAAAAAGACTCGGCCGTGGACCAGTAGAGTTCCTAATTGCCGTCCGAATGTCTTGTGAACTAAGATTGCTCGTCGAATCAATTGAATCGAGAGCGTGGCCAAAGATGTCGTTGAATATGTAATATATGCGCGCCCCTCCCAGCAATTCTTTGGTGCTGATTCCGAGTGAGGTGCCCTCTATAGAGGAAACAAAATCACGAGCAAACTCTGTCATAAGACGCAGCACCAGGCTGCCCTTTGAGAAAGCTTGTAAGCGACTAAATTGGCCAGCCTGTTTCAGCTCAATACCTTGTCTTGATCATCTACGTATGTGTCCCCCAGCGCAGCTAGCTCTTGCTGAGTCTGGCCCATCAGAGTATTCAACCTGGCTTTCATGTCAGGGACTTTTTCTCGTATATGGTTCATCAAAACCTGAATAAATCAGCAAAGGATATGGTAGGAAACTTTTAGATGTACCTGATTCAAAACCTTGGCTAAGAACTTGGACCCATTTCGATACGCGATAGCCCTATAGGCGGGATGCGAGGTGAAAAAGTCCAATTCAGCCTGATGCGCATCCTTCATGCTCCGACAATTATTGATATCTTGTTGACTTCGGTTCACAATCCCAATAAATCCTAGCTTCAGAGGATAAACACGCCCACTAAGGGTGTCTACGGCATTGGTACCAGCGTCCATCAGGTCCAGCTTGGTCAGTACCCCAATAGTTCTACGTCCTTGGGGATCAACAGCGCGTGCAAGTTTCAAGGACTCGGAATTGGCGAGATCGACGTTAGCAGGCGAAACTGATAAAATAACACAGTTCGGCTTCACAATGTAGTCCATGACCAAGTTTCGAATTTGTCGTTCGATATCACTTGGTTGGTCACCTTCACCATCGGGGACGAATTGAGACAATGATCTTATAAAACCTAAAGATCAGAAACCTTACCGACAGGTATCTATTATTTCGTCCCATGAATATTCCATCAGCACGACATTTGCGCTTAAAGCCAATCTTTCCCACCTTTGTCAAGCCAGGTAGGTCCACCAGTGTGAGATCCAGGACGTCGGGGCTGTATATCCGCAGGCTAATTGGCAATTTTGAGATTCCATGGTTTTGTCCCGCGACTTTAAACGTTTCTTGCTCAATTTCCCTGCGAACTTCGTCGAAATCTGTAAATCGTTTATCCAGGTGCAGAAATTGGGCGTATTCGCGTTCAGAGGTGGATGGATGGGGAGATATATGAACCAATTGGAGAAGGAGGGGTCGTCGTGTAACAATTCCTGGGCCCCGAGGCAGAAAGTCCCTCCCCACTATGCTAGAAGCGGAGTTTAATGGAGGGATTTGCGAAAGAATCGCAGAAGAACATCAGTCTTGATGACAAGGCGTGAACCATAATGCCTACGTTTCCAGCACACTTGATTTACCAGCAGATTGGCTTCCAACCTGGAGAATAATTTTGGGTGTTCAACCCACTTCGATAATCCGTGAGACACTTGACCCACCACAGCCAACTGAGGCATATCGAGCTCCCCGCCTGAACAAAAGACTAATGTGACCTACATTCGCAAACTCGGCGTAAGACGCGCGCTTACCCAAACTGGCGAAGGTATCTTGCAACTTATTCACCACTGCAATGAGTTCAGAATCCATTGTGGTAGCGGCAAGGCATGCAGTGGTGCGTATTAGATGACTTGAGGAGCGATAGATAATGTTGAACAAAGTGTGAGAGGGAGATGATGATGCGTTCTGTGCCTTATACAGACTTGGGCGTCACGACAAAAACGTGCGGTAGGCCACACGAACACAAAAAAACAGGGCGGAGCGGCTGCGAGTCTATAGGATTTTTATCTGACAGGGCCGGCCAGAGGTGGCTGCACAAAGTTGTGATTCAGCCCAATGGTGGTGTTAAGGAGAAAACAGTCACTATATTTATATGACGACGTTACTTTATACCTTTACACCCTACCTTGAAATCATGCAAGACCCTGCTACATCTCCTGTCCTCAGGGGACCTTCAGATTGGACATAACAATGGATCTGTCTCCTACGACCTCCTATTCTACTCCCCTCAGGCTGACTCCCGCACGCAAGATTCCGGATCATCCGAAGGCGTCACACTCGCTCCCTTATCTTCTCTTACATGGACGGTGCTTGTATTGACGAGCTAGAGCGCTTCAGACTCGACTGGCTGGCGGAAGTAAGCCGCAGACCTACTACTGCATCATCAGCTGCCGCCCCCACCTCTGGCCCTACAACACGGACATTTACCACCATTGTGGATGATGAGAAGCTAGAGAAAACATCGAATGAACCACCTACAGTTGCCCCTGCTCATATCAACTCTGATAGAGTCCCTCATCACGTCTTCCTCGCCTCTGGTAATGCACTCGTCAGTGACGTTTGTTTCTGTTATGAAGTAGCTGACTAACATGTTCACCCCGGTACTTGTAGAAAGTCTACAGACAAGCCGTGGATGCAGAGATTCGTGGATCATCAAATGAGGCTCTTCGACTGTACAGAAGAGCATTCAGACTCGACTCCAACGTGGATCAAGCATTCAAGCTAGAGGAGCGGATAGACTCAGTACCAGTCATATCTGATGCACTAGCTCAGATTCCTCCGGCCAACATGGGCCTGGCCATAATTCCGCCTCCTTCACATGGGGTCTCGAACCACCGGGATGTTATAGACGTTATCATTGCATCTTCCGCATCTGATAGCATTGTCTTCACCCCCTTCGAGCAAAACTCCTCGGTTCCAATACAATCCTTACCAACTGAGCTGATTATTTGCATTCTTCGTTTCTTTTCATGGGACTGTGATTATACAACTCTGGAGAGGTTCGCCGCCGTTTGCAGAAAAGCTCGTTTACTCACAATGGACAACTCTTTGTGGCGGTACGAGGATTGGAATCAGTCGTCTACTGTCACCATTCATTGATCCATTCCAGCGACATTGTTCGGATCCTACATCGGCCACCCCAAATTCCCCAAAATTCCTTGATTGCAGAAATCGTCGATACCATATATGGGAACGATTACAGGAATGCCCTCATTCTTCATCCTAGAGTGCGTTTCGATGGTGTTTATATCGCCGTGTGCCACTGTACGTGTCATCGTTCCTTGAAGGACCTGGAACTCACATAATCCCGTAGATGTGTTAGCATACTCTTCCCTATCTCCTACTCATCTGGTCAACTTACCGTCTCATTGTACCTATGAAGGCGACCTGGTTTAAGCGAAAATGTCTGGGCTAATGTCAGCCATCTCATTACATATCATCGATATCTGTCAGCGGTAATGTTCCTTAGGCAGGCGAGCCCGGACCGATAATGATTCCCGTGCAGCCGTTTTTTCCAGGATGGCTCAGTTCTGTCATTACTAGCCAATGACGAGAATCCTTCGAACATTGTGCACCAGTTGAAGACTTCATTTACTCGTTCCGTAAGTACTCTCAATTGTACTAGATTTTTTTCGCTCACTTGATCATCAAGGGTCTTTACACCGGATCATGGCACGTATCAGGATCCAGAGTAATTATTCGAGATTTGGTAGACCTTGGTGGAACTGTTACGAAGTATGCATTCGAGATGTCATTAGTTCTAAGGTCCAAACCACTTGGTCGGTAAGCCTCCCACTAGCTGACATATACGGTTTTTTTCCTGATGGCAATGCATCCACCCAGATGGAACAAACTTGAAATGACACAATATCGAACAAAGCGAATAGATACTGGAGACACGGAATCCTTGCCTTTAAAGAACCAAAGGCCATTCTGGTTTTCCAAAGTTCGATCGTATCGTCCATAATCCTAATAGTCATTGGAGTTTTCGTGGAAGCAGATATTTCTATGATATAAGGTTGTAATTTGGGTCACGAGGTCGTGACACGTAACGACGCGTAGCACCGCCTTGGTTGTGGTGAGCGATCAAGCATGTTGGGCAGGCTGAGCTTCGATGCCGTGTGTGCCATGATCCTACCTCTTTCATTTTCGTTCATTGCTCTACCATTCTGGAAAAATGACCTTGTTCTGCCAACTCTTTATCCTTGCTTGGGCTATGGCCTGATGGCGTTTGCTTGCTCATTGAAGCTCATTCCTGTCTTGGGCCCTATATTTGAAGCAAGAGGCTTGAAGGGGAGAGATAGATTAAAGCCCCATCAACGAGAATTGTATGTTCTCTACTAATGGAATTCGTCCTTCGGATTAAACCAATATTAGACCAGAGTCTATGGGTGTGATATGCGCTTCTGTTTATGTGGCTCTGATGATACTCTTTATTCCGTTCCTCTTCACGGACATTCTACTCACTAGGCAAGCACCAGCGCCAAGCGCATTATCTGCTATTGGCCAAGGTGAATTCCCTCATCAACAGGTTCGTTCGACGATATCAACGTGGAGGACTTTATTGACGTTTGCTTAGCTATCCGTGTTCCTTGCGGCTCTTCTCTCGCTACTATCGGCGACCTTACTTGGGTTTCTGGATGATATCTTCGACATTCGCTGGAGATACAAGCTTCCAATTCCTCTCATTGCATCTATACCTCTCCTCCTCGCCTATTACGCAGAAGGTGGAGGCACATATATCGTCATCCCCAAGCAGTTCAGAATCCTATTCGAACGTAGCACCCTGAATTTGGGTTAGTACGGCATCCCAAGTTAGCGAGGTTCTTGACTCAGAACTCTCAATAGGTCCACTGTACTACGTCTATATGGGGCTTCTCTCAACATTCTGCACCAACTCGATTAATATTTTGGCAGGAATTAACGGAATTGAGGCATCACAGTCTCTAGTCATTGCCTGTTCCGTAGCAATTAATGATCTCCTCTACCTCCCTTTTCCCTTCGATTTCAGGGTAAATGGATTTTCCGTCGGCGGTGTGTATGGCGCTGGGATGGCTTGGGGAAGCCGAGAATTAGTGGAGCGACATATGTTGAGTTTATATTTTATGCTGCCCTTAGTCGGCGTTTGTGCAGGATTTTTGCATTTCAATTGGTGTGTTCTTATCTTCATACCCATAGTGTAAGTCATAACGGCTTCTCAGGTATCCCGCAAAGGTGTTTCCTGGTGACACTCTGTGTTACTTCTGCGGTATGGCTTTTGCAGTCGTGGGGATCTTGGGTCATTTCAGCAAAACTTTGTTACTCTTCTTCTTGCCTCAAATTTTCAACTTCCTGTTGAGTTGCCCCCAACTTTTTGGGTTCGTGCCTTGCCCTCGCCACCGTATGCCCAGGTATCGATACTTAAGCCTCGAAGCGTAGTGACAAATGCTCACATCCTCATTATCTAGCTTGGTCAAACCTGATCAGCAAATAAAAAAGGCACTCTCTAATCAAGCAGCGGTCAACAACGAATTTGTGTCAAATCAACCCGAAAGTCACGGAGAACCACCACTCTTATTCCCTTCGTTGATAGTGTTCGCACAACCACCACCGCTATTCACTGCAATCATTTTGGGCGTGCTTTCTGCGCTCGGTCTCACCCGAGTGACAAGGGACGTGTCGACACGCAATATCACATCAGCTACAAATCTAACAATGTTGAACACCATTTTGGTTTGGACTGGACCTATCACGGAAGTCAATTTGACCAAGACCTGCGTTCTGCTACAAATTATTGGTAGCATTATTGGGTACATAATACGATACAGCTTGACGGGATATTTTTATGATGGAGATAGACGATAAACCTAATCTAGTGGTAATGTGAAATACCTTCGTTAGGGTTCAAAAATCCATCTGTTCATCAACGAGCAGTAAACCCTCATCTTCGAGTATTTGGTCTTTGGTGGTAGCAAGTTGTGGGTACGCAGAATCATTCAACTGCAGTACCTGGATCTCGTCGCCATCCTCAGAATTGTCCAGATGGTCGGCTTTGAATTTCTTCGCAGAAGGCATGGATTCTGCCTCGATGTCTTCAGCATTGGTGTCCGCCGCAGAGCGTTTCGTTCTTCCACTCTTTACTGGATTAAGAATGGGTTTAACAGGAGAAGAAGCAACAGAGGGGGGAAGAGACGGGAATCTCTGTCTCATAGGTGGTGAGGTACATTGTGGAAGAACGAAAGAAGCCTCCGACGTATACCCTGGGCTATGAGGGTTGGAGTCAATGGAGACCTAATCTCATGCTTGCGTTAGCTTACGGGAATTTTGAAATTGCCAAGACCACATTCCCCAGTCTCTCTTCATCATCAACTATCGTGATGAACTTCCCATACCCGCAACTGAGATCTGCCAGAGTGCGCGTATAGTTGTCGGTCCAGTCGGGTTCACTCAAGACTCGACCTTCCTCAAATACGCAGATCTCTCGTGGAATCTTCCCCGAGGATGCTGACTCTGCTTCTAAGAGTGCAATGACAAGTTCCCCGAGCGTGGCGCGATTCGCATCACATGGAACATGCAGGTATGTATCACGGCACACAGCACATTGTGGGTTGGGAGACATCATAGCGAACGTGCCAAGAGGAGCAGATGGCCTTCCGTTCTGGATGAAGACGTTACGGGCTGCGGATAATTGATTCTCATTGGCAGCAGCCAACAGTTTTGGCGATGTCGAGGGTGGATCCTGTGCCAAAGGACTTCTTGGAGAATACAATCGAAGAAGGTGAAATGCCTGCAAGACGATCAGACCAGCTATGATAGCATTGGTAGTAGCAATAGCTGGAATGATGTTACCGGCCATTTCTATATAACATCAAATGAAGATAGAAGCGAGCCAACTTGAGAATGATGGACAAACTACTCACCCTTCACCTGCCACCGAGTAAGAGTTGGTATCCCGTACGCCCATGCTCTGAGGTTGGCCGTCGCAGTAACGAAGTCGAGAGCGTCTTCGTCGTCTTTGTCGAAACTTAGAGCAGTTCCATCTTGCTTCTGACGGAGTCGCCTTGCAAGGTTCAACAAACTAGGCTGAATATTAGCGCCCATATAGATGATAATGAAACTCTTTGTACCTCCGATCAAATAATATCACATTATCCCGAAGACTCAACTGACGTTGATCTTTGAGCTTTGCCGTACCTGGTGAGAACGGTTCTACCGGACCTCCATTCACCGTATCGGCAGACGGGCGGAATGTATCGGAGAGAATAGCTGCATGATCCAGAGCCGTTGGGGGTCTACGGTGCCTCCACATGTCATTCATGATTAACAGCCGTTCAATGTCGAGTCGGAAGACCTGATGAATGAAACGTGATTAAGTAGGCCATGCTGCTGAGGATGTGAAAAGTGAGACCTTGTCAAACGTAATTGTAGCGGCCTCGTCCCCGATGTCGGGGGACAGAAGGGCGCTTCTAACACTTCGGAACGCTGTCGCCTCCTCCCGCAACTTAGCAATTTCGTTTGCTGGATTCCATTCAGCAGGTTTTCTGCAGGCATTCGAAAGTGACCGTACCATTTTCGCCTGCAGTGAGCGCAGCATCTAGCTCTGAGGTATCATCCTCACTCTCTCCGAATAATTGTCTGATGCTCAAACATAAAAGACGTGAAAACGCGGCAACCCAAAGGTAACCTACGGGAATAAATATGACTTCGCCCACACAATGCAGTGTATGGGTGCGCTTGGAGTCGAACGTATAGTACAAACGGGAAAACTTTTCGGGGTAGGCTTTGGAATGCAATCAAAACATTCTGTTTTATCCTGTATGTAAAGCGTTAGAAGTATCTCCAATGTCCACTTGATAACTGACTGCTTGCCTTCATGAGTGGCTGAACTTGTCCTAGATAGCCTGCTGTGCCAGACTCAATCAGAGGTATCCTCGCAGCCATGCACATGCGGTTAACATGACGACGTGCATCTGAGGTACGGGAGAACCAGATCAAATAGGCAGAACTTCGTTCTCGGAGCGTTGACCTACCAAGATTGTCGAGTGCATTTAACACGATATGGAACGTTTTGAACCATGTAAGGTCGTATTGGGGTTCCTTGATGTTTCCATAAATTGGAGTAATTGTCACGTCTGGATTAAAGGATGACACTGTTTGTGCCGCTATCTACTGGGTTTCAGGCCGAATACTTACACCCACGAGATGGCAATGTACTCACTAGCGCCTTGGGTCTCTTAACATCCTTTTTGCGAAACAAAAATTGCCGGTTCAGATTCGAGAGATCGATAGTGTCTAAGTCGAGAAGGGTGATGTCTCGAAAACCGGACAGTACAACGTTCTTCACTATAACCCGGTTTAGCAGGTCACGGTCCAACGTCAGACGTAACCATCATACCGAGTTCGCACCCGATACCGCCCGCGCCAACAATAAGGACACGCGTTCCTGAGAGAGAAGCATACAACTCATTTCCAAGAATCGCAGCAGCATGAGAAGCGCGAGACATTGTCGAAGTTAATTGCGGGTCCGTAGGAACTCTAAACGTGACGCTGGCGCCAAAAGCAGGGTTGAATACAGTATATATTCAATTCTAGGATTGAACCATGATAATAATAACACAAAGGTTGTGGAACTAGTCTGCAATCTAGTGGCTATCATGTCACACCTACACTGTTTGGATGACCACCGTCGACATTTGCACCGCATGCTTGAAAGCTGCCAGCAACCCTGCGAGTTGCAATTTCTCGTTTCCTCCGGCAGAAAGACGGTACCTGACATGAAAGAGATCAGTGCTCCTGGATCCATTGGGCTCAGACCTCGCTCACTCGGCTGAAGCAAACTGGTCTAATAAGTAGACTCGCGTGTGCGCAGGAAAGTCTATCCCTTGTATGTACTCGAAAGAGCCCGATATTAAATCCTGCAGAGCTAATCCTCGGTCAATTTTCATCGCTGATAGTGCTAACGTGGAGGGTCAACGACTTTCAGCCATTCATCATTGGCCACCTGGCTTACTGTTGTAACTAGTCGTGAAGTCATCACTGAGCATCGAATTGATTATTGTGGCGATGTCTGAAGGATGCGGCGTGCCGGTGCAATTGTACACGGCAGTTTCATCCGTGACATTGTAAGCAGCATGACACGCCTAGCTTCAGCAATTAGTTAAGGATCTCGGCAAGCGTGCTTTTTGTGCATCACCTGCAGCACGTTAAGGGCGCGTCTCATATCGCCCTTAGACAACTTCAGAAGCGCCTCCCTGCCATCTTCGGTTATGTTCACTCTGGAGGCCATTAGTACATGCCAGAAGAAGACGCCAAAACAAATCGTACTTCTCATTTTCGATGACGACGGACAGCCTCAATTGAACGGCTTTGATAGGTAATGGACTGAAGCGAAAACGAGTGCAGCGGGATTGGATTGCTGGTATGATCTTGTTCACATAGTTGCAGATGATGCAAAATCGGACGTTTCGGGTGTACTGTTCGATCACTGAATCGCATAGTCTTATTTGCCACAGTCAGGATGATGTACTGCAACTTACCCCTTCTCAATGCTGCTTGCGCAGCCTGCGTCATCATATCAGCCTCGTCCAGTATGATCAACTTGACCT
>WNFI01345031.1_pt1 | contig 10963 bp, 11 predicted proteins | sample 5400471 | NCBI WGS metagenome assembly WNFI01 (sample SAMN13153348, study PRJNA577476) | soil metagenome | isolation source: 100 cm saprolite on Douglas fir-dominated hillslope | place: USA:California | collected 2013-09-17 | reverse complement strand
AGGGCCGTCGAGGAGTCGCGCCAGTCGCGGGAAGACGAAGTCGGCATCGAGAGAACCAGTCAGATGGGTGTGCTCATCGTGGAATGGGATGGGAAAGGCGCGGAGAAAGTCGGCTAGTGCCTGGGAGACCGGATGCTCGAAGAGCTTCTCGATCGGCGTCTCTCCGAGCCGGAAGCGGCCGAGCAGGGTATGAAACTCCCTGACAAGATGCGCCATCTCGGGATCGCGATCGAGTTGCTGCGATTGCTCCGCGAGCGCCAACGTGTCCTCGAGGGCCAGGCCGCTCGTCTCGCTGATGAGCTGGGTGAGGAATCGGGTCAGCCGAGAAGTGGCGTCATGCATGGGGCCATGCTATCGCGCGCGACCAAGTCCTGAGCCGCTGTCCTGAGTCGCTTCGGGCGCGGGCGTTTGTCATCCTGAGTCGCCGGAACCGCGGGGGCGGGTGGTTGGTCGGGAGCGGTGGAGGACGACGAAGGACCCCCCACGAGAAACTGGGTTTCAGGCCGTTCAGTCTTGTCACTCAGGATCGATTTCTTCACAGCCTTTGAGTGCTGAGCCGCTTCGCGCGCGGGCGACGGTCATCCTAATAGGTCGCCGGAACCGACGACGAAGGACCTCCGCGTGAATCAATTTGAACCTCGTGAGGCGCCGCGAAGCGGCGGATGGGAAGCCTGTTGATTCCGCGGGTCCTCGCGGAGTTCACAGAACCACACACCGCCGCTTCGCGCCGCCCCGCAGGAGAGCTTGGTCGTCGACCAAAGCCTCTCGTGCGATCGCGAGCCGGCGAACGCGGGCTACGCCGTCTTTCGCTCCTCGTATTCGGCTGAGGCAACGAGACCCTGCGCTTCCAGATAGAACTGCACGTCGGCCGGGGTCAGCGTATACAGGACGCGATCGCCGCCGCGGCCGCAGGCGCTGAGGAAGGCGCTCTCATCACTTCGGATCATGACGACGTCGCCGGAAAACATCGCCGGGAGCGATGCGAGGAGCTCGAGATAGTCGGCGGCAGTCGCCGAATGGTCGAGCACGACGCGTTCGACGTCCTGCTCCATTTCGGCAAACCCCAGCCCGAGGGCGTATCGCAGAACGGTGAAGGCCTTCACGAAGATCAGCCTGCTCGATGCCGAGGGCGACATGTCCCAGCAACGTTGGCTTGACTGCGAGCTATTTGAGATGAGGGTGATCCTGCGGGTATCGCTGATCATGATCGGCTCCTTAGAACGGGCGGCTGATGATGGCGGCGGCGAAGGCAATGACGAAGGACGGCACGGTGAAGAAGGCCAGGACGCGCCAGCTCTGGCGGCCACCCTTCATGTCGGCGATGGTGTTCTGGATGTACTGAGCCATGGTCGTTTCTCCTTATAGATGGTCGCGGTTTGTCAGTGAGTGCGCGGCAGGGGGACCGTGCGGGTTCCGAATTCGTCGCGGGGCCACACCTCGAGTGGGAGCGACCGGCCGCCGAACTGGTAGTCGGCCGCTCCCTTAGAGGCGATCAGCTCGATGACGCCGCTTTTCGGTACTTTCCAGGAATCGCCGTCGTAACGGAACTCGGTTCCTGGCTCGCCGACAAAACGGTAGGAGACTGTGGCAATGTGGCAGGTGACAGAGGCCGGAGTGGCGAGATAGCATTTGGAATCAAGTACTTAGAATTCATGTCCGTCCCAAAGCCTCGTCCAGATTTCGGACAGGTGTATGATCGCTGCTCATTCAAGGAGTGCCGTTCATGAAGGAAGCACCCACTCCCCCCTTGCGGCAGCGAATCCTGGTTGTCGATGACGATGAGCGGATCGTGGCCGGCCTGGAGGCATTGCTCAGTGACGACTGGGAGGTGCGGACGGCCTCGACCGGTCGCGCCGCGTTGGTGGCGTTCGCCGAAGCATCGCCGGACGTCGTCCTGCTCGACGTCAACCTCCCCGATTACTCCGGCATCGATCTGTTGCGCCAGTTCAAGATGTACTCGGAGGCCACGCCCGTGATCATGATGTCGGGCATCGGCAATCTGGAACGGGTCATCGAGACGATGAAGCTGGGAGCGGAGACGTTCCTGCAGAAGCCGTTCGAATACGAGACGCTGGCCCTGACCCTCGAGCAGGTGTCCCGGATGGTGGCCACGCAGCGCGAGCTCTTCGCGCTGAAGCGCAGCGAGGCCCATGGGACCGACCGCCTGCCCGGCATTTCTCCGGCCATGGTGCAGCTCAACGAGCTGCTCGGCCAGCTTGCCCGCGCGCCATCGCCCGTGCTGATCGAAGGGGAGTCGGGTACGGGCAAGGGCGTCCTGTCCCGGCTGATCCACACGCGCTCGCCGCGGTCGCGAGCACCGTTCGTCGATCTCAACTGCGCCGGCCTCTCCAAGGAATTGCTGGAGTCGGAGCTGTTCGGACACGAGCGCGGCGCCTTCACGAACGCCATGAACACCAAGCAGGGTCTCTTCGAGGTGGCCGGCGACGGCACGCTCTTTCTGGATGAGATCGGGGAGATGGAACAGACGATTCAGGCACGCCTGCTCAAGGCGCTGGAGGACAAGCGCTTCCGGCGCGTCGGAGGAACGCGGGACATTCGTGCCGACTTCCGGCTGGTGGCCGCCACCAACCGCGATCTCCAGGCTGAGGTCGCGGCGGGTCGCTTCCGCGGAGATCTCTATTACCGGCTCAACGTGGTCCGGATCAAGATGCCGCCGCTCCGGGAGCGCCTCGAAGACGTTCCGATCCTCGTTCAGGAGATCCTGCGGCCGCTCTCGAAGGAGATGACTCGTACGATGCCAAAGGTCAGCGCTCGCGCCATGAAGAAGTTGACGAGTTACGGCTGGCCGGGCAACGTGCGCGAGCTGCGAAACGTCCTGGAACGGGCCCTGTTGACGATGCCGGGAGATGAGATCCGCGTCGAGGATCTGCAGCTCGAATCGAGCGCTGCCGCCGCCATCGCGGCCGCGCAAAAGGCAGGCGCTCTGCCGGCTGAAGAATGGGAGATTCAGCCCCTCGACCGCGTCATTGCCCAATATGTCACCCTGTACCTGTGGCGTTGGGCGTAGGCCTCCGCTACTGATCGGACGGAGTGGATCCGACCGATCGGTCCGATGTTCCTACCTTACGTTATCGCTTCTTCGTCCGCGTCAGCTCCTGCTGGAGCCTGCGGGCCTGGTCGATGACGGTCTCGTCCGTCGCGCTCTTGAGCAACGTCTCGAGCGTGGCCAGGGCGGCGGTACGATCTCCCCGTTTGGATTCTTCGACCGCGCGTTGATACGCGGCGAGGTCACGGTTCATTGCCGCGGTCGCGGTCAACACCTCGGCCTGTTGCTCCAGATCGTGCTTCGTCGCCGGGCCATTGGTATGCGTCGAGAGCTGGCGAAGGATCCTCGCCGCTTCCTCGAGCTTTTCCTCGCTCACCAGCTCGTTCGCTTCGGCGAGTCGTTCGCGGACCAGCGCGTGACGCGCGGCGAACGCCACCAGCTCGCGGGGATCTGCATCGAGTCTGCCGAAGATGACTTCGGCGTCCGCTATGTCACGGTGGCGATAGAGAAGCGCCATCAGATGGACCGCATAGTCGGTGCGTTGCGGGTCGAGCTGGCAGGCTTTCTTCAGCGCATCGATTCCGCTCGCGTAGCCATCCTCGCCGATCCAGCTCGTTCCGAGGTCGCCCCAGCTCCGGGCTGGATCAGCGCCGAGGGACTGAGCCTTCTCAGCCAACAACCGGGCTTTGCGGAAGTTGGCCAGGTCGTGTGTGTCGGTCGTCTCGGCGCGCTCTCCGATTGCGTCGCCGAGGAGTGACTCGGCGGCTTCGAGGTAGAGGGACGCGTTCCGCGGAGCAGCAGCAATCGCTTCGTCGTAGCGACCAAGGGCAACGAGCGTCGGCACATGCTTGGGGTCGATCGCGAGGGCGGCGTCCATGAATCGTCGCCCATCCGGCTCGACCCCCGGAAGCACGCTGAGAAATTGTCCCAGCTCGGAGGTCGCATCGGCGCGCGTCATGTTGGAGATGTCGATCCTGCCATTGCCCGATCGCGCCAGCAAGAGAGGCATCTGATGGCGAGGCGCGGTCACGATAGCGCGGCGCAGATCCGTGAGGGACGCCTGATACCTGGTACGCAGCGCATCTTCGACGGAAACGCCACGCCCGAGGTCGTCGAGAAACGGATCGAAGGCGGGATTCTGAATCAGCCACGAGACGGCCGCCCAGCTTTCAGCGTAGAAGATGGGATTGGTCACCGACTCCGAGCTCTCTTTGATGGCGAAGAGCTCGTCCAGCGGTATGAGCATCTGGCGTTGAAGAAGCTGAACGTGCTCGCGGATCGGGGCGCCACCGGCGCTGAAGTACTCCGCCAGCCCTTCCTCGATCCAGGTCGGAGGACGCGTCTCGCCGCTGGACAGCAGGTCGTGCACGAGCTCGTGGAGCGGCGTCCGGTCGGCATGCCAGTTGCCGCCGGCGTCTAGGATCATCGTTCCGCCACCTCCCTCGCGCGCGACAAAGACCCCGGCAATGGCGGCATCCTTCCGCTTCATGAGCAGGTCGAAGTAGGGCTGACTCTCCCCTCGCCGGAAGAAGATGATGATGCGCGTCCGTTCGGGCCGCGTCCGGAAACGGGGATGAAGCCTCGTGAGCTGCGCGGCAAAGGCCTCGAGCTCGTCAGCGATCTCCCGCGTCCTCCGCTCGCCGGCAGTGCTGATCATGTCGAAGTGCTCGGTCCGAGCGCGCACCCAGGTCAACGTTTCGGATGGCAGGGGAATCTGGGCGAGCTTCTCGGGCGAGGCCGCCGATTTCGGTGCGGCTGCCGAGAGAATGGATGCCGCGATCAGACTTGCGACGAAGAGCATCGGTTCCCGGAACAAGACACGCGCTCCCTGTCATCCGGAACCCGAAGCTTCGCTGCCACTCTGATCCCATCTCGTGCATCATTCGCCTCCGTGATCACCATCTCCCGCGACGAAGCCCGTTCCTATCTCCTCGGCCAGCTCGGACTCCGGCAGGTCGTTCATCGCGATCCACGCGAATTGTTGCGATCGCTCCGCTGTATCCAGCTCGATCCGCTCGATGCCATCGGGACGAACGTCGATCTCGTCGCGTTCGCGCGGGTGGACGGTCTGGTCCGCGGCGTGAAGAAGTGCTTCGCGAGATCCGCGAGCGAGGACCCTTGTCACCGGCCCAGCTCACCGATCACGGCAGCGTAGTCCCGCTCGACTGGGGCGGATGGAAGGGCACCGCGAAGGCGCATTCGATGGCCATCGAAGCGCTGTGGACTCGCTGCGACATCGTTGTCTGCGGACGGGAGGGAAACACGAAGCTCTACGATGTCCCGGAGCGGGCGCTGAAGAAGGTGGTTGGTCGTGCCCGAATTGCGCGAAAACGTGCTTCGCCTGACTCGCGGGCCACGGCCGAGTTTCATCGCTGGGCGCTGGTGGAACGCGTCGAAGCCGCCGGCCTCCTGTCACGCGCTGGCGGGTCTACATGGTCGATGCTGTCGGACGCGCGAGCTGCGCGAGTCCCTGAGCAGCTCATCGACGAAGGGCTGCTGGAAGAGGTGGTGATCGAAGGCTCCTCACGACCGTATCTCGCACCGGCCGGATTTCGTCGTCGTACGTTCCCTCCCTCGGACGGACGGATGCGGATTCTCGGACCGCTCGACCCACTCCTTTGGGATCGTCCTCTCGTGAAGCACGTCTTCGGATTCGAGTACGTTTGGGAGGTCTATAAGCCCGCGTCGCAGAGGCGGTGGGGGTGGTATGTCTGCCCGTTGTTGCATGGCGATCGTTTCGTCGGACGGTTAGAGGGCACGGTCGATCGTGTGCTCCGGAGCAAGAAGTTGTGGAAAGAGAAGGGCGTGAAACTCGATGACGATGCTGCCGACGCTGCGCTAGCCCGCCACGCAGCCTCATGCGGCGTAAAGCGCGTGGTCCGTCCTCGGACGCGATAGCGCGTTGGTGCTTGCAAACCGGTTACACTTCTTAGCATCGCATGATGCTCGTCGAGCACGCCGACCCCGACGATCGCGCAAGGATTATCACGGCACGCGACGCGAAACCGAAAGAGCGTAAATTCTATGAGCGAGAAACGCGACGAACTGGAAGAAGACGACATCCCTGAGATGGACTTCAGCGGCGGAGTTCGTGGCAAGTACTACGAACGATACATGAAGGGTCCGAACGTTGTTTTTGTTGGCCAAGCCTCAGCGAACGTTTCGCTCAAACCTCCTGCCGCGGACTCACGCGCCGAGCATGGCACGGACGCTTGCGCACCGGAACCTGAAGACAAGTAAGACAACGATGCTCATCGTCACATCGTAAACTGCCCTGCTTCAATGATCTGGCGGATACGGGCCATGAATTGATCGGCGGTGGCGCCGTCGACAAGGCGATGGTCGAAGGTCAGGGCCAGGTAGCACATGGAGCGGATGGCGATGAAGTCGCCGTCTTTCGTCTCGACGACGACCGGGCGCTTCTTCACGCCTCCGACGCCGAGGATGGCCACCTGGGGCTGATTGATGATCGGTGTTCCGAAGAGGCCACCGTAGATGCCGGGGTTCGTGATCGTGAACGTGCCTCCCTGCACCTCATCGGGCGACAGTTTCTTGGTACGAGCGCGCTCGCCGAGGTCGTTGATCGTCCGGGCCAGTCCGAGGATGTTCTTCTCGTCGGCGTTCTTGACGACGGGAACGATGAGTCCCCACTCCAGCGCCACGGCGATGCCGATGTTGAGGTCTCGGTGATAGGTGATCGAGCTCTCGTCCATGGAAGCGTTGAGGATCGGGAACTCGCGGAGCGCGGCCAGAACCGCCTGCACGATGAACGGCAAATAGGTGAGCTTCACGCCGCGTTCGGCAAAGGCGTCCTTCTGCTGCCGGCGGAGCTTTTCGATCGCGGTGAAGTCGACTTCGAAGACCGTCGTGACGTGCGCCGACGTTTGCTTCGAGAGGATCATGTGTTGCGCGATGGGCCGAGCCGATACCGCGGCGGCCGGCGCCGCCGGCTCGGCGGTCCTTGGCTGTTGGAGGAATTCGAGGATGTCGTTCTTGGTCACGCGACCAGAGACACCCGTTCCTTTGAGCTGGGAGACGTCGACGTCGTTCTCCTTGGCGATCTTGCGCACGAGGGGTGACGACTTCGTCCGCCTGCGCTCATCGAGCGACGCGACCGGTTGCTCTGCCTCCTCGTCCGGGACCGTAGCCGCGGGTGCGGGAGGTGGCGGCGCAGGTGAGGGTGCCGAGGCGGGCTTCGGCGCTGCTGGTGCCGCAGGTGGAGGAGCTGCCGACGCCGGAGCGGGCGCTGCTTTGGCCTGCGCCGGTGGGGCAGGCGCGGCGGATTCGCCGTCGGTGGCGATGCGCGCCACGACGGAGTTCACAGCCACGGTCTGACCTTCCTGAGCCAGGATCTCGGTGAGGGTGCCGGCGGCCGGCGACGGGATCTCCGCGTCGACCTTGTCCGTGGAGATCTCGAAGAGCGGCTCATCGCGCTCGACCTTCTCGCCGGCCTTCTTCATCCAGCGGATCACGGTCCCTTCCGCGATCGATTCACCCATCTGTGGCATTACGACGTCTGTGGCCATGTCTGTCTGCTCCTGCGTAGAGATCCCAGCGAACACTTTCTAATGCAAAACGGTTCGCGGAGCAATGTACACGTACGCGGGGGGAGCCTATTGCGGACTCCTGGAGTCAAAGTCAAAGACCGGGCTCGGGCACGGGCACGGGCTCGGGTGGCGAACGGGTCCCGAGCTCCATAGGACCGCCGCTCGATCACTTGGCCCGAGCCCGAGCCCGGATTCTCTTCTCGCGATGTAATCGCGATCGGCGTTGTCAACCCGAACCATGGACATCCTCTCAGCGTCTCATCCCCATGAACCGAGTCGTCCCGCTCCTGGCGCTTGTCGTTTGCTGTGCCTCGTTCGATCCGCAGATCCAGAGCGTTCAGGCCTTTCGCGCATTGCGCGACCGTGGGGACGACGCCGCGGCTGCTTCCTATCTCACTCCCGATTCGCGGATCTGGTTCACCGCGAAGAAAGGGGAGGGTTCCCCCTTCGGTCACGGTCATGAGGCGTGGCACCATTGGGATCTCTACTTTCATGGACGCACAACGTTCACGCATTGGTCGGCGCATGATGGGGTCGTCTCGGCGATCGGTCACGAGACGAACGACTACTACCGCCTTCTCGATTGGAAGCCACCGCCCTTCCGCATGACCTGGTGGCTGACCAGCGACCACAAGATCCACGAGATCCTGTTCGAGCCACTCGGCAAGTCGACGAGCCGTCTCGACCAATTCCGGGCCTGGGCCGCCGTGGTACACCCCGGCGAGCTTGCGGACCTGATGCCGACCGGTGAGATCGATCCAACCGGCGATCGTGCCGAACGCTGGCGCGCCCTGCTGATCGAGTGGCGGCTGGCCGCGAGATTGCCGGCCGTGCGGTAGACGGTTGACTGTGGCCGGTTGACGGTAGCCAGTGGCTGGTGTCGGTTTGACCGTGGCCCGTGAATCGGTGGACCTTCGTGGTCGCCACCGTCTCACCGGCTACCGTCTCACCGTTAGTACGCGAGCAACTCCCTCAGTACGCGAGCAACTCCCTCGCTGCCTTCAGCACCTTGGCTGTATTCGGCAGCGCGTACTCCTCGAGAGGTGGGGAGTACGGTGTTGGAACGTCGAGTGCCGCGACGCGTTTGATCGGGGCGTCGAGATAATCAAATGCCTTTTCGGCGATGCGTGCCGCAAATTCGGCACCGGCACCGCCGGTGAGCGGCGCTTCGTGAACGATCATGACCCGATTGGTCTTGGAAACCGATTCGAGGATGGCTGCTTCGTCGAACGGAATGATGGAGCGGAGGTCGATGATCTCCGTCGAGACGCCATCCTTTGCCAGCGCGTCGGCCGCCTCGTCGCAGATGTAGATCATCGCGCCCCACGTGAGGATGGTCAGGTCCTTTCCTTTGCGGCGGATGTTCGCCTTCCCGATCGGGACGATGTAGTCCTCGGTCGGCAGCTCTTCCTTGATCCGCCGATATAGGTACTTGTGCTCGATGTAGAGGACGGGATCGTCGTCCCGAATCGCTGCTTTCAACAGCCCCTTGGCGTCGTACGCGGTGCCCGGCGCCACGATCTTGAGGCCGGGCCGGTTCATGAACATGGCCTCGGGGTTGAGCGAGTGGAACGGACCGCCGTGCACGCCGCCTCCGGCCGGGCCGCGTACGACGATGGGGCAGGCGCTGCCGACGCGATAGCGGGACGTGGCTGAGAAGTTGACCAGGATGTCGTAGGCGCAGGTGATGAAGTCGATGAACTGCATCTCGGCAATCGGTCGCATGCCCATCAGCGCGGCCCCCGAGGCCGCGCCGACGATGGCAATCTCCGAGATCGGCGTGTCGATGACGCGGCCGGGACCGAACCGCTCGATCAGTCCTGCGCTGGTCTTGAACGCTCCGCCATATGCACCGACATCTTCGCCGATGAGAAAGACACGCTCGTCCCGGGCCATCTCTTCCGCCATGGCTTGTGTGATTGCTTCGATGTAGGTCGTTTCCATGGTCAGGACTGCTCCCAGTATCCGTCTCCCGCGAACAACCCCAACGCTGCTTCCTCCGGGCGGGGCATGGGCGAGCGCTCTGCCTCGTCCACGGCGACGTCGATCTCCTGTTTGACTCGTTGTTGGATGCGTTCGAAGTCCTCGGGGTCCGCGGCGCCGAGGTCGAGCAGGATCTTCTCGAATCGGACGACCGCGTCTTTGGCCTTCCATTGTTCGAGCAGCTCGGACGGAACGTACGAAGCGCTGTCATGCTCGGCGTGGCCCTTCATCCGAAACGTCTTCACCTCGAGCAGCGTGACGCCGCCGCCGGAGCGCGCTCGCTCCACGGCGTGTCTCGTTGCACCGTAGACGGCGAGGACGTCGTTTCCATCCACGGTCTCGCCCGCGCAGCCGAAGGCGTAGGCCTTGTCCGCGAGCGTCCGCGCCGCGGTCTGCTTCGCCGTGGGCGTCGAGTAGGCATAACCGTTGTCTTCGACGATGACGACGAGCGGGAGCTTTTGGACGGACGCGAAGTTCATCCCCTCCCAGAAGGCAGCCGTGGAGGAGCCGCCGTCGCCGATGAAAGCGAGGCCGACGAGATTCTTTTTCTGCATCCGCCCGGCCAGGGTGATGCCGGCCATGACCGGGATCATGTCGCCCAGCATGGAGATCTGACCGATGAAGCCATCGCGTTCCGGGTGCCCGAAGTGGATGTTCAGCTCGCGACCGCGCGTCGGCGAGTCGCCTTTGGCCATGTATTGGCGGACGATGTCGGCTGGCTTGGCTCCGGCCACCAGGATCGCTCCCATGTTGCGGATCAGGGGCTGGACGACGTCGCCCTGCTTGAAGTCGAGAGCGTAGGCCGCGGCGACCGATTCGCCTTCCTGCCCGAGCGAGCGGTAGAGGCCTCCGATGACTTTCGACTGTCGAAACAGCGCTACGAGTTTCTCTTCGAGCGTCCGGGTGAGGCGCAGATAGTAGTCGAGCTCGAGCAGTTGCTGGCGATGCAGGCCGTGCGTCTCGACAGGAGTGGCTACTGATTCAGTCACGAAATCTCCGTTTACGTTTTCGAGAAGGAGCCTTTGATGTATTGATCCGGGCTGGCGCGGAAGGTCTCGCGGTTGCCTTCGGATGAGAAGTAGAAGAGGCGGCCTTTGTACTCGAGGGTCGGGGTATCGGCGCGGATCGAGACTTTGTTGCCGTTGACGGGATCCATGGCGATGGCAGGGGCGAAGGGCAGTTGTGCGCGGACTTGCTCGTCCCTCTCGGTGAGCGGTGCCAGCGTGTCGGCAAACGCGCCCGGCTTGCTCTTCGGTTTGATGGGCGGGCCTTCGTCGGTGAGGACCGAGGGGGGCTCGATGATGACGGGCCGCGGGTCGGCGGAATCGATCGTCCGCACGTCGGAGCGCGGTTTTGGAGGGGGAGGAGGCACTTCACGCTGGCACGCGGCGAGCGCCAGCGACATCATCAGGAGAGGGGTCAGCAA
>WNFI01097478.1_pt1 | contig 10963 bp, 9 predicted proteins | sample 5400471 | NCBI WGS metagenome assembly WNFI01 (sample SAMN13153348, study PRJNA577476) | soil metagenome | isolation source: 100 cm saprolite on Douglas fir-dominated hillslope | place: USA:California | collected 2013-09-17 | reverse complement strand
GGACCGATCGGCTCTTGCCCTGAGAACCGCGAAGCCGATCACGGTAACCACTGGTCACCGGTAACCACCGATCACCGATCACCGCCCTAAGGCAACCGCGACCTGACCGATTGTGCTAACGAAATCGGCGGTGCAGCAGAGCGAGCGGCTGGTTGCAATCCGGAAGCGCCGACAAGCCTCGCAGTGACCACGTACCGCTGCGGGCCGCCTGGGACGATGGCGTCGAACGGATAGCAGGTGATCAGAGTCAGCGTCGCCGAGCCTCTCGGCCCGGCAACCCAGGTTTCATGTTGATTGACGACGCGCGATCCTTCGACGGCATAGAGGAAACCGTGGCCGTCCGCGCGCTCGACGCGGATGCGGTCGCCGGGCCGGACGTCGCGCAGCGCGGCGAAGTGCGTGTCGCGATGCGCGCTGATGACGCAGTTGCCGAGGTCGCCGGGCATGGCCGTGCCGTCCATGTGTCCTGGGGCGAAGGCGAGGGTTCGGCCGCTCGCGCCGGCGAGGACGATGACATCCTCGTGCGAGCGGCCGAACGTCATCCGGGCCACCGGAGTCGTGTCCGCCCAGGGCCATGGCCGCGCGTGCGCGTTGCCGGCCAGCGTCCGCTGCCATGCGGAGCGCAACAGCACCTGCGCGATCCGCGCTTTCACGTAGATCCAGGATCCGCGGCTGACGGCCGCGGCGCCGGCGAACAACAGTGCATATCCGATCATGGCCTTGAATCTCATACGGTTCTCACGACGATTGCGCCCAGGAGAAGCAGGAGTCCGATCACGAGCAGGAGCTTCGCCGGCGTGGCGGTAGCAGGCAGGCTGCCGTTGGCATCGAGACCGCCCCAGCCGTCCGGCAGGTTCACCGGCACGAGCTCGGAAGCGCACATCGCGGGATCGATTCCCTTCGGCGTCACGTCGACTGCGATCAGGCTGGTGAAGGGCGTGACGAGGTGATATTCGAGTCCGAGAGCCGTGACTTCCTTGTGCGCGGCATCGTTGCTCGAGGATCCGGCGGCGTCGAGGATCGAGTCGATTTTCTGTCGCGCCCACAGCTTGGCGATCCCGGTTTGGGATAACGGGACGGAGCCGCCGGTCATCTCCTCGCTCCACAGCGACGATCCATTACGGCCATGGATGCCGATCTTGGCATCGCGTTTCTCGAAGCGCGCAGCGACGATCAGTGGCTCTTCCGCATACAGGTCACCAACGCGCGACGGCCACACCTCGGCGGCTGGATCGCCAATCTGCACTTCGATGTTCGAGAGCGTCGGTGCCTCGAGCTTGCGGAACAAACCCTTCATCTTCTCTTCGAGCTCCTGCAGATTGGCGATGGCCGTGAACGTGCCCCGCCCATTGCGAGCACCACTCCGCAGGAAGAAGGCGTTCGGCGCCGAGCCGATGCCGACCGTAAAGAGGCGGCTGTCCCCAAGGTGTGTACGGATGTACTCGAGGAGCTGGCTCTCGTTGCCAACCTGGCCGTCGGTCATGAAGATCACCTGCCGGACGACGTTTTGCGGATGCGTTCCTTCGAGCGCCATCTGCAGCGCCGGCAGCATCTCGGTGCCGCCGTTGGCCTCCAGTCGTCCGACCCATTCCCTGGCCGCCTCGACATTCGAGCGGTCGGCGGGCCGCGGAGACTCGAAGACGCGCGTGGCCTTGTCGTTGAACTCGATGACGTTGAAGGTATCGCTGGCGCGGAGGCGGTCGATGGCCATCGTCAGCGCATGTCTGGCCTGGTCGATCGACGGCCCGCCCATCGAGCCGGACGTGTCGATGATGAAGATCGTTTCTCGCGGCAGGACCGCCGCGGGGGCGAGACTCGTGTCCTGCGGAAAAAGCATCATCAGGGCATAGCGCTGTCCTCCCAGCTCCTCGGTGAACATGGCGGCTTTCGGCTGGCTGCCGAGTTGGGGAGTCCAGGTCAGGTCGAAGTCCCGATCGGAGGCGATGGGGCCGTCTTTCAATGTGACGTTCCAGCGTGTGGCGGTGAGCATCGACGGCTCAATCGCATGCGTCGCGCTCTTTACCTCTCGAAGGGGGATCCCGGCATCGAGATCCACGGTGATCGTTACCGGATTGCGGCTCTTCAACGTCGCTTCATGCCGGATCAGGGGGAGTGGGGTAGATGCCGTCAGCGTTTCGTCGGGCGTGACCCCGGGCTCATAGCGCGGTCCGATTGCCAGAGGGAACCGGATGGAGAAGCTGCCGTCCGCGTAGGTCAGCGTCTGCCCATAACCGATTTCGATGTCCACGGTCTCGCCGGCGGCGATGCTGGCCACCGACATCGTGAAGAGGTTCGGCCTGTGCTGCTCGAGCAGCGAGGCGCTCTTTCCTTCCGACTTCGCCTGCTCGTAGGTCTTTTGCGCTTCTTCGCGCTCTTTGATCTCGCCTTCCACCTTGCGGTTGCCGACGGTGATCGTCATGGAGTCGACGGCGGCGTTGTCGGGCAGCGGGAACGCATAGATAACAGCTCCGGGCGAGCCGTATCGTCGAGTCGAGCCAATTCATCGCCGCGGGCGATGATGGGTAGAAAAAACAGAAGGCTGAGCAGGAAGGCGAGCCATCGTTCGAGCTGATAACGGTTGGTGTCCACGGTTGATCTCCTCGGGCGCGAGCTTTACTGCCGCGCTGAGGATCAAGATCGGTTGTCCACCCGGCGACGCCGTGGCGTGATCGGGGAAATGTGGAGCCATGATTGTGTCGGGATTGTGGCGCCAGCATTGACCGCGATCAGGCAAATGGGACCGATCGGACTGATCTGTCTGATGATCTCCCGCGATCTGTACCCAACGAAAACGATCTCTGCCGCGTATCAATCGCCAGGAAACGCGCTACTATCAATGTAACTCGACGACGGTTCCAACCGTCGAACCGAAAAGACCGAGGAGAAACATGCGATCCATCCGAAACCACTCGAAACTGCTGATCACTCTGCTGGCCCTTCTCATCGCGGTGCCGTCGTTCGCGATCGTGTCGAGGCCGCGCCGCCGGGCCACGCTACCCGTCGAGCTGCCCGTGCTCGACTCCAATTTCAATGCCCATCTGAGCGACATCACGAACGGAATGCCGGTCGCCAGTGCCGACATCGTCGTCGAAGGCACGACCATTACGAGCAGCGACAAGAATGGCGACTTCAAGCTTCTCACGTCGAACGGCCGCCACTTCATTCTCACCGCTCAGCGGTCCGGCTACCTGCCCGTCACGACCGAACTCACCGGCAAGACCGGGACGCAAACCTTCGAGCTGAAGATGCAGCCTACCCAGGTCATTTCGCTCCGTGACACCAACAATGTCGTCCACCTCATCGATATCGAGAGCGCGCAGTTCGCGTACCTCATCCCCTTCAGCGGCTATGCTCGCAGCAACGCGGCCAGCTTCTGCAAAGTGGACGGCTCGACTATCAATCCCGATCGCACGTCCTTCCACCGAATCGTCGGGCCCGCCAATTCGGTCACCAGCGGAGCCTGCTGCACGCTGGGCCCGGTCCTTCAGCTGAACATCGAGCTCAAGAGCGGCGAGACCGAGACCGTCAACTTCGTCGACTCCTGCTTCGGCAATGAAGTGGACTTCGTCGGTCGCGACCACGTCAGCGGTGATTTCTCGTACTACAACTTCGCGAAGGTCGCCGAGATCATCTTCCCCTGACCAGAGGACTTCATCGTCAAGGTTTGCCGCCCCCTCGCGAGAGGGGGCTTTTTATTGCCGTCTTCTGTGCGCCAGACCTCGGCCTTTCTCTGTGAAATCTCTGTGGTTCTCTGTGCCTATGTGGTGAGGTTCTCCTCGCTCGAATCGATTCGATGTAACGGCACAATGAGCTGGTCAGGCGGTCCCGCTCGAATCGATTCGATGTAACGGTACAATGCTCGCGTGACCGTCGCTCTCCTTCCTCGCGCGCCTGCTGAGATCGATCGTATCTACCAGGCGCAGCAGCAGAATCGCGAGCGCGTCCGGGCTTCGACAGCCCGTGAACGGATCGGGAAGATCCGCCGATTGAAGGACGCCCTCATGTCACGCCGAGGGGAGATCCATACCGCGCTGTGGAACGATTACCGAAAGCCGGCGCCGGAGGTGGACCTCACCGAGATCTACGCCGCCGTCGGTGAGGCAAAGCATGCCATCCGGCACCTGCGGTCCTGGATGAGGCCGCGTCGGGTCGCGGCGCCCATCGCCCTGTTCGGCTCGCGCTCGCGCATCATCCCCGAGCCGAAGGGCGTCGTGTTGATCATCTCCCCCTGGAACTTTCCGATCAATCTCACCATCGGGCCGCTCATCTCCGCCATCGCCGCCGGCAATTGCGTGATGATCAAGCCTTCCGAACTAACGCCGCACGCCAGCGCCTGGATGAAGAAGATGCTGGCCGACCTCTTCGACGAAAGTGAAGTGGCTGTCATCGAAGGGGACGCCTCGGTGGCCGCGGCGTTGCTCGAGAGGCGGTTCGATCACATCTTCTTCACCGGCAGCCCCCAGGTGGGCAAGGCCGTCATGAAGGCCGCGGCCGAGCACCTGACCTCGGTGACGCTCGAGCTGGGCGGCAAGTCGCCGGTCATTGTCGATCGCACCGCCAACCTCGACGAGGCGGCAAAGAAGATCGCCTGGGGCAAGTTCCTCAACTCCGGCCAGATCTGCATCGCCCCCGACTACCTCCTCGTCGACGAGGCCATTCGCGCGCCGTTCGTCGAAAAGCTTCGCGACGCCATCAAGACCGAGACGGGATGGATCGTCAATGACCGTCACACCGGCCGCATCGAACGGATCGATGCCCTCCGCATCATCAACGAGAAAGAGCGGCCGTTGGTGCTTTACCTCTTCAGCCGCAGCCGCCGCGTGATCCGCGACGTCCTGGCGAAGACGAGCGCCGGCGGCACGGCCGTCAACGACACGCTGGTGCACTTCTATCAGCTCAACCTCCCGTTCGGCGGCATCGGCAACAGCGGCATCGGCAAGGCTCATGGCGTCTTCGGATTCGAGGCGTTCTCGAACCTGCGCGGCGTGTTCGAGCAGCCGACCCGCTTCTCCACGATTCAGTTGCTCTATCCTCCCTATACCGCGTTCAAGCAGAAGCTGATCGATCTGACGCTCAAGTACTTTTGATGGTGGTGAGAGATGAGATTGGGCCCGGGTCTCCGTGACGTCGTCGGCTTCGCCGCGGCACTCCTTTTGGCATCGCGAGGCGTCAACGCCGCGAGCGCGGTTCCCGCGCAACAGCAGTGCGATCCTGTCAAGCCAGCCGTTGCCGGCGTGTCCACCCCGCGTGAAAACGCGGAGCGCACCGCCTTTCTGGGCGACTGGGTCACGATCACGGTCTGCAACCTCGAGGGTTTCGCTGCCGAGGCAGGGACGCATCAGAAAGCCATCACACTCTATGTCGAGGGTCTGGATACCGGCCTGAAGGCGCAAAAGGTCGATTACGACACGGGCCGGATGACGTTCGCCCTCGAGCATAACGAGAAGAACAAGGCCCTCTGGGCTCCGTTCCTGTACAACCCGCTTCAGACACATACCGAGGATCTGGTCGTGAGCGTGGGGGAGCAGGGCGAGAAGCCGCTGCCGCGTCTTCCGGGTGCGAACATGCGGTTCACGCTCGACAAGATCTATCTCGACTGGACGACCTTTGTCTGGATGGGTCTGCTGATCGCCGTCATCTTCTTCTGCGTTCGCTATGCGGTCAAAAGCGACATGCTGCGGGATGCGCCGGCTGTCGATGGCGTCCGCCAGACTTATAGCCTGGCTCGCGTGCAGATGGCCTGGTGGTTCATTCTGGTCGTGATTGCATACGTGTTCATCTGGCTGATCACCGGTGATCGCAACACAATTACTCCCTCCATCCTCGCGCTGATGGGGATCAGTGCCGCCACCGGTCTTGCAGCCGCGGTCGTATCACCCCGCGCCGTCGAGCGCGCCGCGATACTGCGGAAGGCCTTCGACGACGAGAAGGCGGCCATCGACACGAAGGTGCAGCAGATTGGCGTGGAGCTGCCCTCGATCCAGAAGCAGATCGACGATTTGAAAGCCAGCAACCAGCCCTCCGAAACGCCAGAGGCACGGAGAGTCGAGCTCCAGACCAAACGGACAGCGCTCGAGGCCGAAGGCGGCGCGATTCTCCTCCAGACCCTCAACATCACCAGTAGCTTCCCCTCACAGGGTTTCTGGACGGACCTGGTCTCCGATGACCGCGGAGCAGTCGCTCTCGACCGCTTCCAGGTCGTCGTCTGGACCGTGGTTTTGGGAGGCTTCTTCCTCACCTCGGTGTTCTGGGACCTGACGATGCCCGAGTTCAGCAGCACCGTCCTGGGCCTCATGGGCATCAGCTCAGGTACATACATCGGGTTCAAGCTGCCGCAGAAGAAGAGCGAGGGGTGAAGGGTGAAAGAGGCCTTTTTTCACCCTTCACTCTTCACTCTTCGCAATTCGAGCGGGTCATGAAGACTATAGACAACGCCGGCGTGCGCTCCGCCGCCGCTCATCTATGTCGGGTTCTTCCTCGTGGGGTGGGTATTTCGCGGGGTGCTGCCGCGATGGCATTCGACGATCGCGGGAATCATCATCGGTGCTGTCTCGATGGCCATCGCAGGCTGGGCCATCGCGCAGATGATCCGGGCGAAGACGAACATGATCCCCGACAAGCCGGCCACGACGCTGGTGACGACCGGTCCGTATCGCTGGACGCGCAACCCGATGTACGTGTCGCTCGCCATGGCATATGTGAGCGCGTCGGTATGGACCGGTTCGTTGACCTCCCTGGCTCTGTTGCCGTGCGTACTTCTGACTGTCGATCGGTTGGTGATCGTGCGGGAGGAGCGCTACCTGGATCGCGCCTTCGGCGAAGACTATCGTGACTACCGCGCGCGCGTCAGACGGTGGCTGTGAGTTGCCGGCTCAGTACCCTCCAATGAAATGCCCCGCTTGGGTCAGCGCCTCAGTGGCGGCGTCGAGCGTGTTGCCCTGGACGAGCAGGTAGTCGGTATCGAACGTCGCCACGAGGAAGACGCTGATGCCGGCTGAACCGAGAGGTACGATGAGCGAGGCTGCGACGCCGGTGACCTCCAATGGGATCGGGCCCTCGATTTTGAGGCAGCGCCAGTTGCGTACCGCCTGGACTTGCTCGGGAACGCCGGCCTCGTCGCACACGATGGACAGTTCCTCGGGCGTACGCGTGATCGAGAGAAATGCCGAGGATGACGCCCACGGTGGACGCGCGGCGGTGGCGTCGAGACGGCAGACGGCGAAGCGGTTGGGGAGGAGGGTGAGGTTCACAACGTTCGGCCGGTTGGTGCGGAGTACTGGATTCGAACCAGTGACCCCCTCCTTGTAAGGGAGATGCTCTACCGCTGAGCTAACCCCGCGTGGGTTGTTTCGTGAGGATAGCATGACGTGAACAGTTGCCGATGGCCGGTTGACGGTGGCCGGTTGACGGTGGCCAGTTTCCGGTGGCCAGTGCCAACTCGGATTGCAGGCACCGTCCATCGTCTACCGGCCACCGTCAACCGGCCATCGGCAACCTGTCTACCGAATGCTCATCTTCGGGACGCTCACCAGAAACCCGGACGGGTACATCTCGAATCCTTCGATATTACTGCGCATGATGGCCACGTTGTGGCGGTGGTAGAGCGAGATGTAGGGCAGCTCGTCGGCGACGATGCGCTGCACCTCATCGTAGGCTGCCTTTCGCTTGGCCCGATCGAACGTCGAGCGGCCCTGCTCGATCAGCTCGTCGACGCGCACGTTCATGTAGAAGCCGCGGTTCTGGCCGTTCGGGGCGATGCTTTTCGAGTGAAGAATCGTGGAGTAGAAGTCGGGGTCTGAGATGCCGATGCGCCGTAGCGAGTACATCTGGAAACGGCCGTTCTGGATGTCCTCCATGAACGTGCTGAACTCGCTCGACCGGATCTGCAGGTCGATGCCCACCTCGCGGAGCATCTGCTGGATCATCTCGGCCTGCTGATTGGCCTCGATGTCCGTCGACACCCGGAGGTTGATGGAGAAGCGCATCTTGCCGTGGCCGGCCTTGTACCCCGCCACGTCGGGCATCTGCTTTGCCTTCTCGGGGTTGTAGTCGAAGGAGGGAAGGTTGTCGGCCCGCGCCCAATGGCCGAGGGGGAACATCGTGTCGGTCACGGAGCCGTAGCCGTGCAGCAGGTCGCGGACGATCCGGCCGCGGTCGATGGCGTGGGCGATTGCCTGGCGCACGTCTTTCTTCGAAAGGATCGGATCCTTGAAATTGAACGCCAGGTATTGATAGAGCCCGCCGGGTGAGGTGACGACCTTGAAATTCGGATCCTTCCTGAACGGGTCCACCTGATCGAGAGGAATGCTGTTGATCTCGAAGTTGATCGTGCCTCGCTGCATCTCCTGGACCCGGGTGGTGGCGTCGGGAATGATGCGGATGATGATGTTGGGAATCTTCGGCTGACCACCGACCCAGCCGTTGAACGCCGACAGGGTCACACGCTCGTCCGTCTTCACCTCATCCACCTTGTAGGCGCCGGCCAGGATCGGCTTCTTCGCGAAGACAGCGGGGTCGGCACCCTGAGGCACGAGCACGAGCGGAAGATTGTCGAAGATGCCGGGATTCGGCGCTTTCAACCGAATGATGAACGTATGGTCATCCGGCGCCTCGAACGACGCCACACTCGCGTACCCAGCCTTCTTCGCGCTCAGGAACTTCGGATCAAGCATCGAGTCGAACGTGTACTTGAAGTCCTTCGAGGTCACGGGGCGTCCATCCTGGAACTTCGCTGCCGGATTGAGGTGAAAGACGATCGTCCGGTCGTCCGGAGTCTCCCACTTTGTAGCAATCTCCCCTGCGAACTCGCCCGTCGGAGTCAGCTTGATCAGTGCGCTGGAGGTCATGTCCCAGATCCGTCCGGAGTAGTTATCGGTGCCGACCCTGGGGTCGAGGTTGGTCGGGCTGCCGTCGAAGGCGATGATCAGCGTGTTCTTGTCACCCTTCTCGCCGCTCTTCTGCTCGCCGCCACCGCAGGCTGCTGTAACCGCCGCCACGATCGCAATCGCCAGGATCTTCCGAAACGCCATCGCTCACTCCTTCTCACTGCCTCTCTGGGCTACTAACATCCGGTCTCTTCTCAGGACGCAAAGGTTCTGGCCCCAGCCCGTGCCCGAGCCCGTGCCCGAGCCCGGCTTTTGACTTTCCGTCCCCCGGGTTTGATTTGGCTCCCGCGCTGCGCTGGTCCAACCGTCCAATGGACGCCTGCTATGATGCGACTCGATGAGACTCAAGGTTCTCACCCTCATTCTCGCGCTCGTTTGTCCCTTGGTCGCACATGCCGTGCCGACAGAAAACGGAGGCGCGCCCCCGGTCGGCGCTCCCTCCAAAGTGATCGTCCTCGGCTTCGACGGTGTCGACGCACGATACACCGAACAATGGATGAACGAAGGGAAGTTGCCGAACCTGGCGCGCCTTCGCGCCCAGGGGACATTCCGGCCCCTGCGCCCCCCCGTTCCGGCTCAGACTCCGGTCTCCTGGTCGACGTTCTCGACCGGGATCGATCCCGGCCGCACCGGCATCTTCGACTTCCTCCGGCGCGATCCGAAGAACTATCTGCCTGTCTTCGCAGCCTTCGATGAGACGAAGGAACCGTTCCTCCTCGGCGAGAAGAACGCTGTGGCCTTCGCGCTCGTTACCCTCGTCGTTCTCGGCGTCATCGGCCTTATCGTCGTTCGAAAGTGGCGAACGGCCGGCGTGATCGTGATCACCATTGCGGCTCTCTCCGCCGGCGCGGTGTATGCACTCACGAACAAGTACATCCCGTTGACCAAGCCGGGTGTCATCAACCGTCGTCAGGGCATTCCGTTCTGGGACGCGGCGGCGAGCGCGGGCAGGAAAGCGACCGTCGTCCACGTCCCGGTGACCTTCCCCGCTACCGACTTCCACGACGGCTACCTGCTCTCCGGGTTGGGAGTGCCCGACGTCTCCGGACGGGTCGGGAAGCCGTTCTTCTTCACGTCCGAGCTCGACCTCCACCGGAGCGGCGCGAACGAGTTCTCGATCGAGGTCGTCCAGCTCGAAGACAACAAGGGTGTGATCCAGACGAAGATCCAGGGGCCTCCCAACAAGCTGTTCAAAGAGCCACCGTACATTTCGATCCCGATGACACTGACTGTCTCGGACGACCGCAACGCCGTGCGGATCGACGTCAGCGGCCAGACAATCACGCTCAAGCAGGGCGACTGGAGCGGCTGGGTCGATTTCGTCTTTCCCTTCAATCCCCTGATCAAGCTCCGCGGCATCAGCCGCTTCCATCTCATCGCGTCACAGCCCGAGATCAAGCTCTACCTCTCGCCGATCAACTTCGATCCGCGCCACCTCGACATGAACTTCACCGTGGCCCGGAACCGGAAGATGTTCGACTCCTTTCTCGCCGGCGACCGGGACCTGATGGTCAGTGTTTCGAGTTCCCGGACCGCGTCGGGCATGTGTTCTGGCGCCTGATGGATCCGAAGCATCCGGCCTATGACGCTGCGCTTGCCCGGAAGTGGGGTGATGCCCTGCTGCGCTCGTATCAGCTCATGGACCAGATCGTCGGCGACGCCATGACGTCCGCGGAGCAGCATCGCTCGGCGTTGATCGTCCTTTCAGATCATGGCTTCGCTTCGTTCCGCAAGTCGGTGAACTACAACACCTGGCTGGTCATGAACGGCTACATGACCCTCAAGACCGGCGTCGAGGTCAAGCAACGCAACGTGGAGATGCTCTTCGACCAGGGCCAGTTCTGGGAGAACGTCGACTGGTCGAAGACGCGTGCCTACGCCATGGGCCTGGGCGAGATGTATGTCAACCTGAAGGGGCGGGAGGCGCAGGGAATCGTGAGCCCCGGCGGCGAGTACGACGCTCTGAAGCTGGAGTTGAAATCGCGGCTGGTGACGATGACCGATCCCGAGACGATGGAGCATCCGGTCCGCCGCGTGCTCGCGCGCGAGGAGATCTATCGCCAGTTCGATCCGAACAT
>WNFI01571639.1_pt1 | contig 10964 bp, 7 predicted proteins | sample 5400471 | NCBI WGS metagenome assembly WNFI01 (sample SAMN13153348, study PRJNA577476) | soil metagenome | isolation source: 100 cm saprolite on Douglas fir-dominated hillslope | place: USA:California | collected 2013-09-17 | reverse complement strand
CCATCCCATCGCGTATATGCCACATAACGGCCATCCGGGGAAAGGGCCACTGATTCCCGTGTGTGAACACCTTCGAGTCTTCGGGCTTGTATAGTGGAAAAGCTCGATGCCAGCCGTTGGGATCGTCCGTGTCGCCAAAATATTAGGCCCGCAATTGCCGCGATAGGAACTGCGATCAGAACTACCACCGCAGCGACGAATGTGCGCCTGTTCAAACTTGCTACCCACGGAACATTGCGCGCATGTGTCTGGCTCAGATCTTGACTTGGGTCTTTGACGTACTGGATCTCTTCATCGGGCCTGATCTGGACTGAGTCATCCGGGCGCGCAGGCGAGTCGTCGTTCCCGCCACTCTTTCCATCACTCTTCCCCTCACTCAGCGGCGCAACAAACCGGTACCCTCTTTTGGGTATGGTCTCAATGAACAATGGCGAGTCGGAGGAGTCCCCCAATGCAAACCGCAGCTTGCGCACAGCCGTGTTCAGTCCATCCTCGAAATCCACATTTGTAGCCCCCCAAATCCGTTGCTGGAGTTCTTCTCGCGTGACGATGTCATCGGGCCGCTCCAGCAACGCTTCAAGCACCAGAAAAGGGTGGTTTTCGATGTGCAGTGGGATGCCACGCTTATAGAGGCGCCCGGCTACGCGATCGATTTCGAATGGTCCGAAACGGAGCCTGAGGCTTAGCGCTCCATATCGAATTCAGCCATTCTCCTGTTGACCAAGTTCGACAAGGCTGGCATCGTGTTCTACGACAGTTCTGTGCGCTCAGCGCAAGGACGACAAAAGGTAGATCAAGCCCACCATCCCCGGCTCGTACTTCTTCTTCGTCAGAGCTCGTACTTCTTCTTCGTCAGAGAGGATGAAAATAATGTCGTTCACAAAGTTCATCCAAGCGGCCCTTCTTTTATTGGTGGGGTTAACGGCAATCCCATCTGGCTGGGCACAGACCTACATGGGTCTCCATTCGTTCACCGGCGGGGCAGACGGGGCCTTCCCCGAAGGAGGATTGCTACGGACCTCCTCAGGCCACCTCTACGGCACGACCATCGGCGGCGGATACCCTCAGGAAGGATCGGTTTTCGAGCTGAGTTCTAATGGCAAATTCAAGCTGCTCCATAGTTTTGGAGCAGGGGGTTTGGACGGAGCATCGCCCTCTGGAAATTTGGTTCGGGACTCCGCCGGAAACTTGTACGGCACCACTTCCAGCGGCGGTCTCGGCGCGGGTTTTGGGACGGTCTTCAAGTTGGACAAGAAGAACAATTTTTCACTGTTCTACAGTTTTCCCGCCGGGGGAGCAGACGGCCAGTCACCCTCCGGCTTAACCCTCGACGCAGCGGGTAATTTGTACGGTGCAGCGGGCGGCGGCCTGCATACGTGTGACGGTGCGGATCACTTTGGTTGTGGCGTGGTCTACAAGTTGGATCCGAGTGGTAGCGAGACCGTGCTCCACAGATTTTTATCCGGGAAAAAGGGCTCTATCACCAATCGAGGCTTGGTCCGGGACGCGGCAGGAAATTTGTACGGTACGACGCATGGCAGCTTCAATCACTACTCTGCCGTAGTGTTTCGGTTGGATCCCGCTGATAGCGAAACTGTGCTCTACACGTTTAAGTGGACAGCGCCAAACGGCCCACTTCCGCAAGGAGATCTGATCCAAGACGCCGCCGGAAATTTGTATGGCGCCGTTGCTGACGTGGTCTTCAAACTGGATCCGAACGGCAACTACACTACGCTCTATACTTTTACGGGCAAATCTGACGGCGGAAGTCCCAACGGGGGTCTGGTCAGGGACGAGGCGGGCAACTTGTACGGCACGACCGCCGGGGGCGGCAACTTTGGCAATCTTTGCAATGGAGGTTGTGGAGTCGTCTTCAAGTTGGATCCGTCGGGCAATCTGACTGTGCTCCACAGTTTTAACGGGACGGACGGCAATGTGCCTCTCACAGGCTTGACCAGGGATGCGGCGCGGAACCTGTACGGCACTACCCTTCGGGGCGGCAACCTCGCCGACTGCCCAAACGGAAACTACAGCGGCTGCGGAGAGGTCTTCAAGATAACGCCGTGACCAGAGAGGACGAAAAATCATGTCGTTCGCAAAGCTCGTCCAAGCCGCCCTTCTTTTATTGGTAGGGTTGGCACTGAGCTCCCTGAGGTCTGTTCGCTCCGTCTCACTGCTTGTTACTCTCCTGATCGTACTGGCGGCGGCCCAATCTAATCCGGTTGCCCAGGCCCATCAACCGAGCGCGCTTCCGGGCGCTCAACAGCCACCAGCCGGGACCTTCCAACCACCGCCGGTGCACTTCAAGGATGTTGCCATCTACAATTCGGGAGGGCTATATGCCAACTCCGTCGCCATCGGGGATTTGAATCTCGACGGCAAGCCCGACCTGGTCGTGACCAACCCGTGCCCTTGCAACGGCACCGACCACGGCGTAATTGGCGTGTTGCTGGGCAATGGAGACGGAACTTTCCAACAACCCATTAACTATGACCCGGGCGGGTTAGGGCCCTCTGCGGTCGTGATCGGGGACGTGAATGGCGACGGCAAACCCGATCTGGTGATTGCAACTTTGTGCCAGACCTCCAGCTTCTGCGGCGACCCATATGCAGGAGGTGTGAGCGTGCTGCTGGGCAATGGCGATGGCACTTTTCAGCCTGCTGTCGTTTACAGTTCGGGCGGGTACTCGCGTGCGAGTCCCTCCTTTGTCGTAATCAACGATGTGAATGGCGACGGCAAACCCGATCTGATCGTGTCCAGCGAGTGCCAGAGCGGCAACAACTGTAACTACCCCACGGGTCCAGGTGGAGTGACCGTGTTGCTGGGCAATGGCGACGGCACCTTCCAACCCGCCGCGAGCTATAGCTCTGGTGGGTGGAGGGCTACCTCGGTCGCGGTCTCGGACTTGAATGGCGACGGCACACCCGATCTGGTCGTCTCCAACTTCTGCCTAAGCGGCAACAACTGCGACCCCTTTGCGAACGATCCGGGTGGGGTCAGCGTGCTGCTAGGAAACGGCGATGGCACTTTCCAGCCGCCAGTCAGTTTCAGTTCGAGCGGTTACTTTGCCTACTGGGTCGCGATTGGGGACGTGAACGGCGACGGCCATCCGGATCTGATCGTGGTGAATGGCTGCGGTAACAACAACTGCGCCGCCAACCTGGCCGTGTTTCTCGGCAACGGCGATGGCACTTTCCAGAATCCCGCCAATTACGACGGACCCTTTGGAGCCACCTCGGTCGCGATCGGCGACGTAAACGGTGACGGCAACCTGGATCTGGTCGTGTCCAGCAGCGGGTGCTTTTCCTGCCGTGATTCCGTGAGCGTTCTGCCGGGCAAAGGCGACGGCACGTTCCAGCCGCCCGTGAACTTCTATGCAGGCGGCTATCTTCGCGCCAGTCTGGTCGCGATCGGCGACGTGAATCGTGATGGCAAGCCTGACCTCGTCGTGGCGAACGCTTGTTCCGTAAATGACAAATTCGGCCCATGTCCTACCAACCACACGGTTGGAGTGCTGGTGAACAACTTCACCGCTTACACCGCCACCACCCTCACATCGTCGCCCAATCCATCGCACGTCAACCAGTCGGTGACGTTCATCGCCACGGTTACGTCAAGCACTTCCGTTCCACCCAACGGATCCACCGTCATCTTTTACGATCACCTGACCGTGCTTGGAAAAGGTACGACAACCAATGGCGTAGCGAGTTTCACCACTTCTTTCTCCAAGCCAGAGACCAAGACGTATAAGGCCGTTTATCCCGGCGACGTTTTTCACCACTCCAGCTCGGGTAGAACGACGCAGGTGGTGACTCCATAGCAGTCTTCAAATGTACTTTGACGTGATGGGGTGCGCGCCCGAGGTCACCGTCGAGGTTGTGAACTTCGCCACGCCTCCGCTTAGGGACGCAGTCTTCAGGCTGCCGTGCCATCGTAGAAGGTCACTGTGGCGGTGGCTGTACCACCGACCTGCGGCGTTGCGGTCGCGGTAAAGGTGACAGATTGCCCAACGTTTGACGGATAGTGAGGAAGCCAAGGCACTCGTGGTCGCGGCCGGCTTTTATTTGACCACCTGTTTCACCGGATTCGACGTGCTGCCGGCCAACGTCCTGTCTCCGCCGTACACCGCCGTGACCTTAGCGATGCCAACCGGCAGCGCGGACGTCTTAAAGACTGCCGAACCTCCGCTCAGAGTGCCCGTTCCCAGTACCGATCCGTAGTTCTTAAACGTGACAGTTTCGCCGTTCGGCGGCGACCCATTGCTGGCAGTAACGACTGCCGTAAATGTTACCTCTTGCCCCTTAGTGGACGGATTCGGCGAAGACGTGAGCGTAGTCGTGGTAGTGGCAACACTAATCTTGGCCACGAAGCCGTCCGAAAGGCCGCTAAGGTGGGCCTGCAGGGGATTCAGGGTTGGAAAGTCCGTTGACGATGTGTTCCCGGTCACATAAGCGTAGCCGGAGCCGTCCACAGCGAGACGAAAGCCATTGTCGGTCAGTGAGCCGCCAAGATACGTGGAGAAAAGCAGAGCCGAACCTGCGGCATTGAGTTTGGACACGAAAACGTCCGTGGTGTTTCCGCCGCGATGGTGTTTCTGGAACGGACTCGCGGTTGGAAAGTTGAGTGATTCTGTATGTCCGATCACGTATACATCTTCAGAGCTGTCCAGGGCGATGCCGAAGCCCCAGTCATCGCTCGTGCCGCCAAGATACGTGGAGTAAACCAAGCCCGATCCTGCGGGGTTGAGCTTGAACACGAAAGCGTCGTATTGGCCGCCACCGCTTGTCGGCTGCATGGCATTCCTTGTGGGAAAGTTGGTTGAGCTGGTCCAGCCGGTTACATAGGCGTTCCCCGTGTTGTCCACGGCGATGTCGTGGCCATAGTCATACCCGCTGCCACCCATGAAGGTGGAGTACACCAAGGCTGATCCCGAGGGGTTGAGTTTCGTTACAAAGGCGTCTCCATATTGGCACTGCTGGCCGTCGCCACAAGTAGTCTGGAACGCACCGGGTGTCGTCGGGAAATTGGGCGACCTGGTAGAGCCGGTTACGTATGCATTACCTGCGCCATCCGCGGCAATGCCGTTAGTTAGGTCAGTCCTGCTGCCGCCAAGATACGTGGAGTAGACAAACGCCGATCCACCGGGACTAATCTTGGCGACGAAGGCGTCACCATATGCATAGCAGTTGCTGCCGCGGTTGCACTTCTTCTGGAAGGCATTGGGCGAGACCGGAAAGTCGCTTGAGTTTGTCGAGCCGGTTACGTAGGTATTGCCCGTGCTGTCCACAGCAATAGCCGGCGTGCCAGAAGAGAGATTCTCATCGCCGCTGCCCCCCAGGAAGGTCGAGTAGACCAGAGCTGACCCCTCAGAGTTGATCTCGGCGACGAAGCCGTCCCAGTTGCCGCCGCCGTAAGTGGGTTGCAAAGGATTCATGACCGGGAAGTCTTTTGAGTCGGTTCCACCGGTGACGTAAGCGTTGCCCGCGCCATCTACGGCGATGCTGGAGCCAAAGTCAAAGCCGCTGCCCCCAAGGTAGGTGGAGTAAACCAAGGCTGAACCCTCGGGGTTTATCTTGGCTACGAACGCATCCGCGGAGTTACAGGGATTGCTGCATCCCGTCTGGAACGCTCCCGGCGTGACCGGAAAGTCGGACGAGAAGGTACTGCCAACGACGTAGGCGTTGCCCGCGACGTCCACCGCAATAGCATTGCTGCTGTCATTGTCGCCGCCGCCGAGATAGGTCGAGTAAATCAGCGGGTCAAGATACAGCGGCCTGGTTTTGTCATACTCCCCCAGCTCAAAGCCTATGCAGTTTTTATCTGTGATCGCGTAGTGGGCCGCGATCTCCTGCCGGATTCCATCTTTCTCCTGATACACCACTGGCTTATGCCATCGAATATCATCCGAGCCCATCCTCAGAACTAAGTTGCCGTGCCCATCCCGCCGAATTCGCTTCGCTCCACTAACGTCGAACGCGATGCGAGAGGGGTCCGCTCCCGGCGCCACGATGAAGTCATACTCCAGTTGCCGTTGGTTTCCGTAGTAAACGAGGTCGATGCCAGAATAGATTCCTTCGTACTTCACCTTGGCGTACGTCGGAACATGAGTCCGCCACTTCGCGGGATCGTTGCCGATGAAGTAGTTGCTCGTGCCCGCGAGTTCGTCGGTGGCGGTAATTTTGGTCGCAGCATTCGCATGGCGAAGCTTCATTCGCAACACGCCACCGGTTATGCTTTGAGGGGTCGCTGGGTTCGGATTCGTATCAGGGTTCGGGTTCGTATCAGGGTATCGCTTTAGCGATACCGTAGCTCCTCGGAAACCAGATACCCCTTTAGGGGCTGGCCTCTTCGCCGCGCTCACGCTCAACGCAAGGATTGCCTCATCCCCCGTAAGAAAAACCGTGTACCCACTCGTCCGCGACAGAAACTTCACCCGCCCATCGGTCTGCCCGTGATTTGCCTCGAAGCTCAGCGGCAACTTGCCGTATTGACCGAGAATCCTGGCTTGAGCTTTCGGATCAGCCTGGGACGTGCTGACCGGGGGCGCGACCTTCGCGCTCCGATTGAGAAGAGGAGCGGGGTTCGACTGCGATAACAGGAATGTCGTGGCCAAACACGGAAACAGGCACATCAGATAAGCGCGCTTCATAGGTCCTTCCGTCGCGTCGTTAGGATTGGGCAGAAAACGCTTGGTTCGGCTGCCGATCAGGAGGAGAATCTTCGCGCCAGCTGAGAACCGCGTGAATTGTCCCAGCCTTGCCGAATTAGGTCAACTGTAGAAGTCCTGAATTCGTAATGAAGCGCTAAGCGCTGTTCCATCAGCGAGATATGGCCGGTTATGAAGAACATATGAACCCACCACAAACCAACTTTACGAGCGCAAAATTGCCCTTTCCCGCTTTTCGAAAAGTGGCCTGCGGAACTGTTGACACCTATCACCGTGGTGCCCCTGACGCAGCTCCCCAGACCTTTTTCATCACATTTTTTGGGTACAGCCGTCACAGACACGCAATCGCAATCGCGCAATAATTTCCACGACAGTGCAGCATCGAGAACTGTGCCCGTCTCCAGAGACGGACCCATCATCCGCCGCAAAACCATTTTCGGCAGCTCTTTGAAAAGTGGACGACAAGTAGACGGCAAGTACGCGACAAGCAGTTAAGAAGCTGCGACCTCCGCACCTCTGAAGTGCACGCCAAACCGCAGAATCTCCCGTTAAGTCTTTATTCATGTAGAGGATAGAGATAAGTACTTTAATTAGAATGACTTAACGCAAATCGGGGGGGGTTACAAAACATTAGCCCGCAACGGAGTTCCGATCGAACTCCCCAGCTTGCAATTGAATTTCCTGAGACCTGCCGCCTAAGACCTGCGACCTTCTGCTACGCGCTGGCCGCTTCCTCGCTCCCCAGCGGCAGAAAATACTGCGTGCCCTTGATCGGCGCGGAGACTTTTTTAAGCAGCTCCTGCAAGTCTTCGTTGCGGTCGACGAAGTCGATCTCGGACGTGTTCACGATCAGCAGGTCGGATTGCGTGTAGTGAAAGAAAAAGTGTTCATAGGCCTTCACGACTTCCATCAGGTAATCCTCGCTGATGGCCTTTTCGCCGGCCGCGTTCTTTTTCTTCAGCCGCTTCTTCAGCACTTCCGGCGTGGCTTGCAGATAGATGACCAGATCGGGTGTCGGAATCTGTTCGCGAAAATAATTGAAGTAGCGATTGTAAGTATCGAGTTCCTGATCGTTGAGGTTGAGGCAGGCGAAGAGCTTGTCTTTTTCAAAAATGTAATCGGACACGACGGTCTTATTCGTCCGCGGACCCAGATCGAGCCCGCGCAGTTGCTCGAAGCGGCGGACCAGGAACGCCAACTGGGTCTGGAAAGCGGCGCCAGGCTCGCCTTCGTAGAATGCTTTCAGAAACGGATTGTCTTCCGGCTCCACGACGCGTTGTGCAGCCAAACGCTCTCCGAGAACCCGCGCCAGTGTGCTCTTCCCCACTCGTATGGGACCTTCAACCGCAATGTAACGGGGAAGCTCGAAAAGCTTGGCCATGGGTTATCGACTGTCGATTGTCATCGGAAACTGGGAAGCAGAATATATTGCTTCGGGCCTGGACGCAATTGCGGATTGTGGAGAGGTCGGAGGTCAAAGGTCAGATTGCAGAGGTAGCCCAAGCTTTCGGGCTCAGCCTTTTAACCTCTGCAATCTGCCCTCTGCCCTCTACAATTCAATCATGTTCCCCGCTCTAATCGGCCTGACAGCCGCTGCCGCCGCATCTGCCGCGGGATATCAGTCGATGGCGCCCTCAGCCCGGTGGTTCGGAGACACGTTTGCTGGAGGGATTCCGGGGAGCAAGCAAATCGCCCTGACCTACGACGACGGGCCAAATGATCCGCACACGCTGAAGTTGCTCGATGTTCTGGCAAAGCATAGTGCGCGGGCGACGTTCTTCATGATCGGCCGCTACGTGCAGCAACGCCCTGATATTGCGCGCGTGGTAGCGCAGGCGGGACATGTCATCGGCAATCACACGTTTACGCATCCGTTGCTCATCTTCGAATCTGAAGCGCGGACGCGTTCGCAGCTTGTCGACTGCCATCAGGCATTAGAGGACGCAGTCGGCGAGCATTCGAATCTGTTTCGCCCACCGTTTGGGGGAAGACGACCGGCAACGCTCAGGATCGCCCGTGAACTCGGACTTCAGACCGTGATGTGGAACGTCACCGGCTATGACTGGAATGCTCCGCCCGCCGCGGTGATCGAAAAGAAAGTCGCGCGGCAGATCCGCGGCGGCGACGTCATCCTCCTACACGATGGCGGACATCGCACCCTGGGTTCAGATCGCGCACAGACGGTGATTGCCACCGATAATCTGATCCGGCGTTACAAGAATGAGGGGTATGAATTTGTGACGGTGGAAGAGATGGCATCTGGCAGCCATCAGCTGTCAGCTGTCAATTTATAATCTCGTCTATGACTGTCGAACTGAAAAATCGGCATTGGCTTCTCTTCTTCGTATTAGCTGGGATCCAGTTCGGTGGATTGTGGATCGCACTAACGCGCTCGACGCGCGCACCTGCCGTAGTGTACTTCTTTATGCGCGGGGCTTCGTTTGGTCTGGTTATTCCGATCTCATTCGTAATCGCGTCCTCATTCACTACCACTGTGATTCTTGCGAAGCTCACTGAGGTTTTCACCAAACAAAAATAACTCAGCGGGCGTTGATCGAAGGCTGACGGCTACTGGCTGACAGCTCTCCTACGCATGCACCGTTACGAACGCCTGCTTCGCCGCCGTGACGGTTTGCTGCACGTCGCGTTCGGTGTGCGCCACGCTCAGGAACGCTGCTTCGAACTGCGACGGCGGCAGGTAGATTCCGCTCTCGAGCATCGCCCGAAAGAAACGTCCGAAAGCTTCGGTGTCGCTCTTGGCGGCGGAAGTCCAATCGATGACTGGGCCTTCTGTAAAGAACCAGGTGAACATCGAGCCGACCCGGTTGTGGCACATGGTCACGCCGGCGTCTTTGGCTGCGGCATACACCGGGCCGAGAGGAGCAACCAGATCCATGATTTCGCTTGGTCCGCCGTAAGCGCCCACCGGCAAACCTCCGCCGATGATTTTGCCCATGGTGGTGAGATCGGGCTGGATCGCATAGAGTTCCTGCGCGCCGCCGAAAGCCAGGCGAAATCCAGTCATGACCTCATCAAAAATCAACAGGGCCTTGTCATGCGAAGTAATGGCTCGTAAAGCTTCGAGATATCCGCGATCCGGAGGCACGCATCCCATGTTGCCGACGACCGGCTCCACGATGACACAGGCAATCTGATGCTTGAATTTCTCGAAAGCTTGATCGAGTGCGCAGATGTCGTTGAACGGCAGTGCAAGCGTGAACTGCGTGAATTCTTCCGGAACGCCCGCCGAGCCCGGAATGCCGAGCGTCGCCACTCCCGATCCTGCTTTCACGAGCAACGCGTCCGCGTGTCCGTGATAGCAGCCTTCAAACTTCACAATATATTTGCGCTTCGTATAGGCCCGCGCAAGGCGGATCGCCGACATGGTCGCTTCGGTCCCCGAACTTACGAAGCGAATTTTTTGCATGTGCGGAAAAGCGGAAATTGCCAGCTCCGCAAGATCCGCTTCGGCGGGAGTAGATGCCCCGAAGCTCGTGCCACTGCGCGCCGCCGCGATCACAGCCTCGACGACGGTGGGCGCCGCGTGTCCCAGGATGAGCGGACCCCAGGAGCCGATGTAGTCCACATACTCATTGCCATCCGCATCCCAAATATGCGAACCCTGGCCGCGCACAATGTACAGCGGATCCCCTCCCACTGCACCGAACGCGCGCGCCGGAGAGTTCACCCCTCCGGGAATGAATCGTTCAGCGCGTTTTTGCAGCTTGCGGGATTGTTCTGTCTTGCGGGCCATCATTCCTCCACAGCAGCGATAGCTAAGTCCGGGAGCCTCAGCTACTCAGATCAATATAACAGCGGCGGCGCGGTGGTTCGCAGTACTTAAACGGCTGTGACAACGCATTGCCAGGCTGACTCGAATTCACCGGACTTTCACGAAATTGCAATACTCCTGCAATCTCCCGCCGCTATCGTGATGCCAGTTGCCCTTCTAACCGGGAGGGTTTATCAGGACGGCCTTGGGGGGCTCCGGGCTGTCCTTTTATTTTATTGGAAGGTTCTTCAGCGTCGGTTCCAATCGCTTCCATCCCCGAAAACTGAAAAGGCCCGGCGTCACAGGGCGCGCAATGGCATCGCAAGCAAGACCGTGCCGGCATTGCCTTCGTGTCGAATGGCATCAAGAAGGATCACCAGATCTATCTGGCAGACGGCGGGCTTGGTCTCCTCCTGGGCGACGGAAAGCTGAACTACGGGCGGGAGAACATCGTCGAATCGTATTACACGGCACACATTTGGCGCGGGATCTATATCGCTCCTGGAGTGCAGTACATCGTCGATC
>WNFI01387834.1_pt1 | contig 10964 bp, 8 predicted proteins | sample 5400471 | NCBI WGS metagenome assembly WNFI01 (sample SAMN13153348, study PRJNA577476) | soil metagenome | isolation source: 100 cm saprolite on Douglas fir-dominated hillslope | place: USA:California | collected 2013-09-17 | reverse complement strand
CACTTTCCTCACTCGATGCCTCCGTATCTTTCTGCTTCCCAACTTGAAGGTAATTCATCTTCCAGTTCTGGCCAGGACGATGAGAACCAACAATCGAAAACTGGCAAAGCCAGCTGCCGATATTATTAATTTTTGCCTCCAATAGTTTCTTCTGACACTCGCTGTGTTCTTGGGTCTGATTGGATAACTGAACTCCCTTTCCCAGGGCAATCCATCTACGCGCCTTATCCATCCTCTCTTCAGCATAGTACGTGCTGTCAAGTCCACATTTAGGTACTCAGCATTGTCTTCCGTGTAAGACACTGAGTATTTAGACGAGTGTTTGGACTGGTTCTGTACTGATATTCATTTGTCAAAGCCTCTGAAGCATTAGGATTAGTCCTATATACGTGTTAACCACTCGTTAGACCTTCGTGTGGGGTCTACAAGAAGAAATCACCGGTTTCTTAAAAAGCTACAATCGATCCCCTCTCCCTTTACTTGACCTATATAGTATAAAAAGAGGTTCCTCGACCCTTTTTATCACTTACATCGATGTAGGTACTCATGTATAATGCATTGAATACATCGTCGTTATTGTTCCTGATACAATACTGGGTTTGTTGTAGTGAAAATATGGAGATACTTGTGACTGCAAGCATGGTCATGGCGGCAAAGCAGCCTTTCTAGTGAAATAAAGTGGTAACAGATTAATGTGAGAAGAAACACACACAAGCGCGCACAAGCGGTCGCACCTAAGCGCATACAAGCGGAACACAAGTAGAATAAATAAAGGTCAAGAATGTCGAGGCCAAAACACTGAATGCAAATCATGAAAACATTAGACGAGTGCGCGTCACTTGGATGCGCACCTTACACTTTTAAGGGCGTCAGTGCCAGAAATGCTTCTCTCCGCAGCTGACAACACTTCTGTTAGCTTCTGTTCCAGGCGAGTGAAGACCAAATGACCTGCCGAATTCCTTGTAATTTGATAAGCTTTCTGCTTCCGCTTTCAGCTGGCTGGGATAGCCCAAATGACATCGTACCTTGTACCCAATCAATACTTCAAAGCTTCCCATCACTGTGTAAGTTATTACTTCACCCAACCAACTGTCGGTGATCATGTTGTGGTGTGCTATCTGGTTCTGCGCTTTTGGGGAACTGATGCATCAATGAGTCAAAATGAAAGGTGATGAGTTGGGAACCCAATCATAACGTGCATATGCTCATGATCGGAACTTTCTTCCATCGCGTCTGGGCTTTGCTTGACTGTCATAACTTGGTGGGCATCTAAATTACGTGAGCTGCCCAGGCACACACCGTCTGCGCGAAATTGCGAATTTTTGCGACTTGCTGTCGTGAGCATTATCGTAAGCCATTGTTTGTACAACCTGCCACCCCTGCGCTCACTTCGTCACTGCAAATACGCAGCATTACATCTCAGCTTCATTCTTCGCACTTCTTCAATCATCTCTCGGTCAAATTTGAATCAAGTTACTGTTACTTACTGATCTGACTCTCATTATGCCATACCCAGAACGGCACTGGAGGATTGAGAGATCAGCTATTGTCAGATTTGCGTTCTCTGGTGCCCCTTTAATGTTCCACGTCACGTCAAGGGGAGCATCGGATGTGTGCTATGTTGCCTGTCGTACTAGCCACTCCTGTAGTAGCCTTGCTCCGGTACGGGAGGCATAGCGAGGAGTCCTGCATGATGAGTGTTCAATGTTAGCCATATCTTCGACTTTCGCACTCGACCTGCGAGGTTCGGTCGACATCCATGTGCAGGTACTTCTCCTTGCCTTGGGGAGATTCGATGCCCGCACCTCGATACCTCTGGTTATGAACTCTCTTTCCATGTCAAGGGTGCGATGTGCAACGTCCAGTTGCTCGATCCTGCAATGGAAACCTCGCAGTCATAACACTTTGGGGAGAGCAAGGGCAGTCCCGCCTCAAATGCTAGCGTCGGAAATGGGCCTGATGCCGCGTATAACATAGAGGGGGCTGCACGCCTGTGCCATATACTCCTCCGATACGCTCATGGCAGTGGGTTTTGAGGGCTTCGAGGGCCATGTTAAAGAACTTAACGAGGATACTGGTGGTGATGGTGGTGGTGCAGGAAGCGAATGAGGCGTCGTCGTCAAGAGCTACTAGTACGAACGTACCAACTATAGGAGGTAGCGAGCTCTGAGGAATGTGAGCCCCATGACCCTCGGTGATACGGCCACACCGTGTGTTCTGCTTCCACGTTCGCTCACTCAATGAGGAAGGCAAGACAGTCTCCTCCGACTTGGAGCTTGGAGGCCATAATGTTGCAGTGAAGTCACCCGCACCTGAAGGGAGAGAATCACGGGCCCGCCTCATGATAGCTTTGGATATCCATTCTCGATAGGATCGGGGGCGCCGTTGGAGCCATACATAACGGTGCACGCAGTCCTAATGACATCGGGTTGCACTGGGACTGAATCGTGCCCGACCGCGGCCTTAACGCTGGCTACGTTCAGGGCCATATCGAAGTCCGCCTCGGGCACTATCGACATCCTGTTGGACGCAAGCATTGTTAGGCTAGGACATGTTCCAACAGCGTCACATCTCTGTTTCATGAATACCACCCGACTGATGGTCCCAACCGTCCCACAGAGGACGTGTCTCACCGCATCCATGAGCGAGGACTTCCCCGTCCCACCAGGGCCCGTGAGTATAACGAAAAGGAGGGACGCGACAGGAGAGACGACTGTGTTGCTCATGACTCAAAGCAAAGCACCGAAGTTGTGGTCGTCCATAAAAAGATCCTCAACGTAGTCGAGGAGTTCCAGGTACTCTCAGTCCGGAAGTGATGAGGGGTGCTTCATGAACATCGCCGGATGGATGCAGAGGGTGCCCACATAGTGGGGAGCCCCCTTCCTGACCGCTATCACCTTGTCGCACAGCCTCAAGAGGAACTCGTCAACCCTGATGTGATCGCATTATAGTAAGAGGCTGTCGGAAACAATTGACCAGTGCTCCGTCAAACACCGCTCTCTTCCCCGCCCGCATATCTCTTTCCTGTTATCAATGCATAAGGCGGACAGTTTTTTGGCAGGCTCTGTGTTCTTGGTACATTAATCAACTCTGAGCATCCCTCGGGCCCACCAATGACGTCATCGGTCACTCTTCGGGTCTGGCGGGGCTACAGCCCTCACCCTTACCAGTACAGTCCCTTTGCAACAAATCTGGAGCATTGATCGGAGGCTTTCCGTATTTACGTGCTCAAGAACCCCTATCTCAATTCAAGGAACTATAACCGGACGATCTGCGTTTGATGGTCAACGCGTGAATCATTAACGACTCTATAATTACCACCAGCCTCCCCTCCTATCATTTTATCGTATTCTCTGGTTACGGATCACATGTTGCCCTCAACGTGCGTGACGCTTTTGGCCTCATTGGCTCCCACTATGATGCTGAACCCGACCTATTAATATTGGGTAGCGTAGGAAAAGCTGGACGAATGTCCCCAAAAGGACATAATCACATGGTCCCTATCCTGCTGTGCGGACGCACCGCACACTTTTCTGTTATGGGTTACATCCTGTATCGTGGCTCAACTCATTATGATAGCTCATTATGTGGAGTCATCTTGAATCCATTTTGATTACCAACATCAGTTTGCTGAAAGGGACGGAGAGCGATCGATCTTGTGTGATTGAGCCGGAGAATTACTTGAGCAAGAACCAACTTGATGGTTTCTTGACACGAAGAAACCAATCCAACACTCCGATGCGCTTGTGAGTCATATACGCGTTGGGGAGCCTGAGGAATGCGAGGGCCAAGGTCCACTGATCTTCCCCGCTCTTTACCGGCCCGGCATTAGCTTTGATGGTAAGTCCAGTGCATATGATAAAGGCTCTGGGGACGGCTAGGGACCAAAAGCCATACTTCAAGACCGCCTGGAGGGTCGCACCTCGCCGGCTCCTGTACTCTCTGCTTGGATTACTTCTTTTCGTGAAGCGCATCCCTGGCCTTCTGTGCTGCACCATCCGGCTCCACTTCCTGCTCCTCTGCTCCTGTCCCACTTCCTGCGCCTTCCTCATATGCGTACCCTGTGCCTCCCGTGCCTTCTGCTTCCTGTCGTTGTGGTGCCTGGTCTTTTTACCGTGCTTGGGTGTCTCTTCATCTTGGGCGTCCATGCTTGCCAGGTCCTCAGCGTCTTCCGCGGCCCGCGCAGCCTGCTTCTTATGCTTTTCGCTTGACTGACAGGATGGCGTGCCATTTGCGCTGCCTCCTCCGCCTCCTCCTGGCGCTTCTGTTCCTCCCTTTTCGCCTGGTCCGCCTGGCGCGCCGCATTCCTACCCTCCTTCTGGTGCTTGTTCGCTTCCTCCTCTGCTGGGCGTACCTCACATGCCGCTGCGGTGGCTTGGCTATCCCAGTCGTCCTGCATTTTCCGTCCCCTTTCCGCCCGTTGATACAACGCGGGAACACGCTTTGTTAGCATGTACAGACCCACAATGGTGGTTAAAGCGTATATCGTGATTCACTATGTACACATCACGGGCGGGCTCGCCGACCTGGTTCATTGCCCGTTCTCGACTTTGCCCCGAGGATCATATTAATCCCGATCCCTATAAGGAAGGGGGAATGAACGAGAAGGTCAGTCGAGATGCCACTGATCTACCTACATACCTGCGACATCTGGATTCACGTCTATCAAGCAGCTGGAGTTTGACATCGTGTAAACACGGAGCTGATCCGCATACTTTGAGCTCCAGCGTTAGCACATCTGCCTCATGATCATGGTGAAGATGACCGGCCTTTGCCTGCTGTGGCCAGGAGAGCCCAGCGGCTTCATTGACTGTTGATATCACATGAGACTTCATTGTGTACTTGCTTACGCATAACTGCCAACCGATCCAGATGAGCAATTAGCAAATCGTCAAATTTGATTACGTCAATGGTCATACTGTCATTGTATGGGAGGCACTGCTGCTTCTGCTTCGCCAGCCGCTGCAAAGCTTCCATCCATCAGACCTCCAGAAACAGTAACCATATTCATTACGGACTGTCAGTGAGACGAAAGCTGTGAAAGATAGGCCAGCTCGCTCGCGATATGAGGAGAAGAGGCTGCTTCCAGTCTCACACGCTAAGAACGGCCTTTAATCACTGGGGAACGTCATATTGCGATGATATGAGTGATTTCTGAACCGGACCGCCTTTCGTCGCTGAACTCAATGGCAAGGTTGTTCGGCCCTTACTCTGCTCCCGTCAAATCAAAACCGGTACCTGATCCTCACAGTGTTAGAATTGACTCCATGGGGAACATTATATTGGGATGGTATGAATTGCCCCTGAATCGCCGGCAAGGTGGCTTTGCTGCTCCAGTTTGGCAGTCCGCTAGGCCAGAAATTGAAGGCCGTCCTTGTTAACATATAAAAACAGAGCCCGAGGCCCCCATATCAGCCCTATCATTCTCTGCAATGCCTAACTCCACCTGCTTCATTGACCCAAATCCCGATATTGCTGGTACATGCGTCAATGCATCGGACACATTCAAACTGAAGTTCTCATTTACCTTTCCCCCTATAGGGATCGGGGTTCGCATGAGAATGGGATATCAAACCAGGTCACATCGATTTCTCTTCTCATCTCGGCAACCATACAAGCAAGGTCTTTTTATTTGTCATTGTACCATGCGGTCATCGCCCTCAGTCTCTCCTGGATCCTGACTTTGTCAATGTTCTTTTCCCCCTTTACGCTGGAACTCTATCAAGGGGGGAAACGGGATCAGCTCGAGAACAAAGCAATTGTCATCAGTTTCACTGCTCTTTTTGGTGCAGTCCTCAAGGGGGCATTCGGTTTTTGGGTTACTGCATCGCCCGCATCATTTCATGATGCTGGAACGTGTGACATGCAAAATGGTGTCAAATTATTTATGGTCGGCCAGAACTTTAACATCACCACTCCCTTTTTCCGTTACTTTTGGATGGCAGCATATGCTTCAGCTCTCTTGCTTTATGCGGTACCCTTCCTCTACCTTTGCCATCAGGTTCTCAAGATGATAATGGAGATCATGCTCTCAGGGAATCAACCCGATCCCCCAGGCATTCCCGATCCCAGCTTCGGTCCCATGATGGAATTGGGAACCACCGGCAGGCATAGCAGTCCTAAGGTTTTTGCTACAGGTGTTATAATTACAGCCCTGGCAATTTTCCTGTTCCCAGTCTTGGGTTTTCTGTCTGTACTACTTTCTGCCGCAGCAACACGAGAGGTCATGGGTGAGATGGTCCAAGAGATACGGATACCTGCGACATTGAGGAGGTTGATAGAGAGGACATTGAGGCTGATGAGGAGGCTGTTGAGGTTGATGGAAACACCGTTGAGGCTGATAGAGACACCGTTGAGATTGATAGGCTGGAGGGTATTGGGGGAAAAATGGTTTCTCTGTCTCTGTGGTCTCCTGCTGCCAGCAGGATCAGTTATCGGCTGGATAATTTCCACTGAACTCACGATCAAAGCCAATGCTGGGCTGGTACGCAGTGGAGAAAACCAGTGGTCATTAGCCCAGACGCTTGCTATGTTCCTTGTGCTGCCCAATGCATATATGGTTCTCAAATGTGCTTGGGTTATAGTCAAGGCACTTCGCAACCCGCGTTCAAGGGACACTTCGTCGGGTATGGGGGAGGAAGGGCATAGAGATGGAATGCCCCAGCTAGTACGGCATTGATCCTTATGTGCCGCAATTAATGGGATAGCCGCTCTACCACGTTACATCGAGGCCGCGGGGTAACAAACAACATTCATCATCATCCATCTGTGCGGGGGAGCAGATTACAAGGAGGATGGTATAGGGGTGCACGGCTGTAGAATGTGCGAGTCACGGCCACGATGAATCCCGGAACCTCGACATGCCCGCCGCGCGTATGTACAAATCCGGATTTATCATCTGGGTCAGTAGTGTACTCTTGTACTGCGCAATGCGATAATATTTTCGAATGATGTATGGTGCCTCTAATATTTATGGGTGTGACTCTTCGCTTGCCTCTCTTGAGTGAACAATCGGTTCTTTAACCCCATATCACAACAACGGAGATATTAGTTCATTTACTGACTCTTGGCGCATTTGATTCGGTTGGATGTGGATTTGTTCAATCTTGTACTACGTAAGCACTGGTACAAGATTGAGCAAACCCTACGTCTGGACGCGATATCGTGTACATGGGATATAGCGCTCCAGGCAATACAGCCTTTTAAAGTGGGAACGGAACAGTAAAAAGGCACCAGTTGATTTATTGATAATTTCCTGGGAATCGCGCCCTTGCTCCCTCTTGAATGTTCGAGATGGAAGTGGAGGTACGTTTCCAGGAATCCTCCCGTATAGTTCTACCTATATCCACTAACATCATGCATGACGTCGTCTGACACCTCTTAAAATAGCGTAGAAGGTACACCAGATCAAGCACCTTGACTTAAGGAGGCTGTTGCCATTCCCTGCAAGTACTGACCACTGGAAAAATGAACTAGTAGTTTTGTAGCTCGGCAGAATCCCAGATTTCTCCGTGCCTGTCTTAACTCCACTGCGAGTAATGGTACTTCGTAGAGTAATACTAGAGCATGCCGGTAGGCTCGACTTTGTATCTTATCGGATCAATCTCACATCTCGCTTATTGGGCTTCCAAGGACGCCACATGACGATATCTGCCCAAAGAATGAAAATCGCAAGCACCGATGACCAGGAGGGAGCCCCAGTGACACGTAGTGATAGGAGCTGCTCGGGAACGTAGTGGTTGGGCTAACGAGAGAGCTCGCTACAAAGGGAAGCAAAGATTTGACCGCAGAGCACTGAGTATGAGACCAGAAGTTAGCACTTCTTGTTGGAAGCGGGTAAGGACAAAGTAGGTCGAGATGAGAACGGCAGGGACGTGCGAAACGATTGGTGCACGGGACTTTTACCGATCTTCATCACACACGGCAGATGTACCAGCCCAAGTTAACAAATCGGGAAGGGATGAGCAGAAACGCCATAACCCAGCGGCTATGAATGCGGATTGACCAATGTGTGCCGAGGAAAGCACTCCAGTGACGTATCAATATACCGACGGATAAAACGAAATCGGGGGGTGTGGGCTGGACATCGCCTCGAGCCCGTTCGAACCGGAACAGAGACAGGTAATCCCCGAGGACGAATCGAATAACACCTATCGATGCGTCAACCCGCTGCTTTATCTTCATCGAATCACTGCAACACTGTTTCACACATAACATGCTCTGATGGAAGAACCTTAAACGAATCTTGCGACATGACAGCACCTGAGAGCAGTTAGTATTTGGGAAATATCCAACCAGCCGACTAAATGAGTGCTGCGAGAAGTTCAGCCTATGAACGAAAATGAATATGAAAGAAGTCACTCATTACTTCCGTTGCTCCGGATACCCTTGAAATTGCATACCAGATCGCCTCGCAAACTTACGCTGGTTTGCTACGGTGATGCCGCACCGTCGCGATATTCGATTCTAATTACCCCATATCCCGCCAACCGAGCCTCCGCCCGTCCCAATTTTTTTTTTTCATTTCGCTCGTTGGGATGACCTTCCGCAATTTCGATACCTCGTCTACGGCTATGCTAACCAAGAGGGCGAGGTGAGGAAAAGACATTCGAGAATGCGACTCCTGATTTCAAATAAGATCCGGGGGGGAAGCTGGGCTCAGTGGCATCGGATGCAGAGTGATCCAAGGTGTGCCATGTAACGCACTCCCATCGATGACCACAGGTCACATAGTGAACAAGATTCCATGTGGATTGAACACCAACTCGAGTTCATTGACCCGACCCGCATGGACCGATTGAAGCTCGTCATGCCAACCATTCTGTGAACAACGAATATGACAGGACAAGGTGCCACCCCGTACCTAGGCCCCGCATATTGTTACCATTTGTGTCCTCCAGCAAGGATCTGATTCCTGTTGAGCCGATACAGGTGATCCAAATTATGTTGTGAGGATATCATATAAGATGACAACTCGTTCGAGCGTTCCGAGTGACTCCTTCCAAACGCACAAAAATTCTAGATAGCGATGTACCAGTGCTCACTATGGTTTAGAGACCCGACAGTTAAGGACACTGGGATAGTGTGTGATAAGAGCACCCGGAGTCGCAGCATATATACACGAGAAGCCATAGTCAACTAACGGCCTAAAGAGTCGCCTCTCCGATGTTTCAGTGTCTCAAAGCGTGGGTATCTGAGTAGAGCAGCCCTGGAATTGGATTATAAGATGTGCAATCAGGGTCCCATGCATACATCCTACAACTCTGGTATTCTTTATTTACTGTAAATACAGCTCGGTCCGGCCCAATGACCCTAATCAAACAGGCGGAAGACCTATACAATGGGCCTCAAGACTTCGAAGAACTTGCACTCCTATACCCCCCACTGCGACCTTTGTAAGTAACGTTGATACTGTATCGAAGTACTTGCTGAAGGCGAGATTGACAGCGTATTGAAAGGAACTTCGTCTCGACCTTCTATCGACTTCAAAGACCCTCAGGCGCAAAGGTATCTTATCCGCTGCAGATATGGACGCTGTAAATATAACAGGGTTACGAAGACGGCTCACTGAAGCATTGCTCTTTCGCGATTTCGGGCTTTCGCTAGATCTCCCCGACGGACGCCTCTGCCCAGCTGTGCGTTAAAATAATAATTTTAGAGCCAGGGATAGTCCCTCTGACACCCCACTTATAGGTACCAAATCGGTGTGTTATGGACGCTTGCACGCTATATCTGGAATCCTCATGGCGTTTCGGAATGGAGATTCGCGTATGTGCGATGGATTTGGGACATTGTACGCTACAGCTCCGAGTCATTCAGCAGCGGAGATCCCGGCATCCTAGGTCTAGATATGTGAGTCAGTCATTCATGCTTGGCAGTTCCCGCCTCCGACAATATCTGATCCAAGCGGGACGGGAGCTTCGGCAATCTACCCACTCTTAGCATGCTCATGGATGCCTCACTGGAAAATGATAGGGACTGGTAACACGCAACCAACTAAAGACCCTTTCGTGGAATTTACGTCGTTACAGAAATCGATGATACCTCATTCGAATCCGCTGTACGGAATGTAACTCGGAATAATCTTCAATCTTCCATAACGATTAGGAGGTCGGATATCAAGGATCGCATTCTTCATCCTCTCTGGGATAGCAACTCACCCAGGTTAGCTGCGGCTGACAAAGACTTTAGAACTATACTCAAAAACGCTAGTGTCACATTCACCATGTGCAATCCTCCGTTTTACTCTTCTTATGAGGATATCGCTCACTCAGCAGAAGCCAAGGACTTCGACCCTCATGGGGTAAACATGTTTTGCAGCCAGCCTTTGCCACTATTACTGACAACTCCCTCAATTTCAGGCATGTACTGGGTCGGAGGTGGAGATGATAACTCCTGGAGGGGAAGTGGCTTTCGTACTAAATATGATGGAAGAAAGTTTGTTGATGCGGCAACGTTGTAGGTTAGTATAGACCCCATTATTTAGCGCATGGCTGGCTTATGGCGTTTCGTCTTGTTGGACTAGTTGGTTCACGTCTTTACTGGGCAAGCTATCCTCTGTTGTGGCCATCATAGGACGAATTCGTAAAGAAAACGTATCAACATCATTCATTATATCTCGTTTAGTCGTTCCTGACTTTCGCGCTCATGTTCAGATAGACAACTACGCCATCACAGAGATTGTACAAGGACAGACGAGACGATGGATCGTGGCATGGTCTTTTACGGACCTAAGACTCCCTGATGTGCGTCATGTCTCATGTTGACTACGATGATGAGGCCGCAGCTACTTTTCTTCGTTGAGTAGTCAATCGCCCATGCCACGTCTCCTTCCCTTCGATCTTTCCTCCCTCTCCCCACCACTATCAGACACTCGTTCAAGAATGTCTCTTCTCCCGAGAATTTCGCCGATGCTCTTCATACTGTACTGGCTGGGGTTGAGACTCTATCCTCCACCATGGAGA
>WNFI01327176.1_pt1 | contig 10964 bp, 10 predicted proteins | sample 5400471 | NCBI WGS metagenome assembly WNFI01 (sample SAMN13153348, study PRJNA577476) | soil metagenome | isolation source: 100 cm saprolite on Douglas fir-dominated hillslope | place: USA:California | collected 2013-09-17 | reverse complement strand
GCTTCGTCGATTCGGGCAAGAAGCATTTTGAGAACGGTCAACTCAAATTCTTCTACAGCATAGACGAATGTCTCGGGAAGAAGAGCGTGGACGTTGTCCTGCTTTCCGGTGTGGTTCAGTACCTCGAGGACCCGCACGCTTTTCTTGAAGACCTCCTGGGTAAGCGCATCAAATACCTGATTTTTGACAGGACACCGCTGGTTACCGGGCGCTCCCGTGACATATTGGCGGTTCAGCGGGTACCGAAGCAGATATATGATGCGAGCTATCCCGTCTGGATTTTTGATTCGAAAAAGTTCGTCAGCCACTTTGAGGCAAAATACGACTTGCTGGAGGAGTTTGAATCCTTCGAATCCCTGGAGTTTGGGAGCATGGAGGTACGGCACGTCGGATTTGCTTTCCGAATACGGAATGCGAAATGAGTCGATCTGTCTCATCTCGGAGAGAACAAATGGGCGTCGAATCGATCGAGTACAACGGTACACGTTACGCGGAGGTCATCTGGCATGACACCCGCGTGGAAATAACGAGGTTTTTTTCCCCACCCGAATCCTCGTTTCAGTTCGGGCTACTTGCACACGAAGCGGGTTTCGTGGAGGCGCCTCACTACCACAAGCCGTTTACCCGGCCGATCCATGATTTGCAGCAGATGTTCGTAGTACAGCGTGGTATCGTAGGGGTGCTTTTATACAGCGACGATGGGGAGCTGCTGCGAGAGGTCATTCTCAAGCAGGGAGACGCGATCGTTCTGATCCATGGGGTTCACGCGATACGCGTGATTGAAGACATGCAATGCATCAGCGTGAAGCAGGGGCCATTCCTGGGGACGGAATACGACAAGGTCAATGTCGAGGTGAAAAAATGATTCCGGTCTTCGAGCCTGCAATCGGCCAGGAAGAGATCGATGCGGTTGTCGCCGCGTTGCGGCGCGGGGAGATTTCGGGCACTTTCGGGCGGGCGCTCCCCGAATTTGAGACCCGGTTCGCGGAGTACTGCGGCAGTAAATACGGCGTAGCGGTTACCAGCGGGACCACCGCGCTGCATCTTGCCGTTGCCGCTGCGGGCATCGGGTCTGGTGATGAAGTGCTTGTCAGCGCGAGTACCAATATTGCTAGCGCGCTGGCCGTGGTCCACAACGGCGCAATCCCCGTGCCGGTGGATTCGGAGGATGTTACGTGGAATCTCGACCTGGATTTGATCGAGTCGTTGATTACCGCCAGAACGCGGGCGATCATGCCCGTTCATCTATTGGGTCATCCGGTCGATATGGACCGGCTCCTGGAGATCAGCCGCAAGGGCAAGCTTGTCGTGATTGAGGACTGCGCGGAATCGCACGGGGCTACCTGCAGAGGAAAAATGACCGGTAACTTTGGCGACATGGGTTGCTTCAGCTTTTACGCGAACAAGGTCATCACCACGGGGGAGGGGGGAATGGTCGTGACCGCCGACAAAGAGCTTGCGGAGCGCCTGCGCCTGCTTCGCAACCTCGGTTTTACCAAGCCCCGGTTCCGGCACGAAGTGGCGGGCTTCAATTTCCGCATGACGGGCTTCCAAGCCGCCATGGGGCTCGCCCAACTTGATAAGATCGAACGCACTATCTCGGACAAGCGAAGGGTAGCGCATGCGTACGATCGCTATTTGAAAGGAATTCCGGGTCTGACCCTTCCGGCGGAACGGGATTGGGCCCGGAACGTGTACTGGATGTACGGGGTGCTTGTGAATCCGGAGTTCGGCATGACGCGGGACCAGCTCGCTGATTCCCTGGCGAAGAGCGGAATAGAAACCAGGACGTTTTTCTGTCCTATGAATCAGCAGCCGTGCCTGGAATCACGGCCGGGCTTCCGGAAGATTTCCTGTCCGGTTGCAGACCGATTGTGGGAACGAGGACTATATCTACCTTCGACGCAGACGTTGTCCGAGCAGACAATCAAACAAGTCTGCGAATCCGTACGGAACGCCACACGGCATCAATCCAGCCTGCTCGCGCACTAGCGGCGCAGAGGTCTGTGGCAGTTTCGGGCCACGCCATACGGTGACCGCTCAATGCATGTAGGGGTATTTTTCGGAGACCGGCCGCAGGACGCGGGCGGCGGGTTCACCTTCACCGGGGAGGTTTTCGAGTCCCTGGCGGACGTATGCGGCGAAAGCCATCATCAGTTTTCCCTGATATGCGGTGCTTCAAGCGCCGAGGCGTACGCCGAGCGGCTGAGAAATCTTCCGATTCGAGTGGTCACCTACAAACAGCCGGGCCTTCTCGGGCGCGGTCTGGAGATGTTGCGGAGATACGTGCCGATCTTCAGGCGCTGGGCCGGCCCGAGTCCTGTTGAACGCGCTGCGCGCGCGGCCGGCGTGGAATTCATTTGGTTTGCATGCGCTGGCACCGTTCCTGTCGATTTGCCCTATCTCACCGTGGTCTGGGATCTGCAACATCGGTTGCAGCCCTATTTCCCCGAGGTAAGTGCCGCCGGCGAGTGGGACACACGTGAGCTGGCGTATGTATGGTTTTTGCAGCGTGCTTCAGTGATCATTGCGGGCACACTAGCCGGCCGCGATGAGATCGAGCGGTTTTACCAGGTGCCCATCGAAAGAATAAGGATACTCCCGCATCCGACGCCGCGGTTTGCGCTGAATGCGCCGGAGAAGAAGCTCGAAGGGATTCCGAAAAAATATGGTATTCCGGAGCACGGTTTCCTCTTATACCCGGCCCAATTCTGGGCGCACAAGAACCACGTTAACCTGCTCCTCGCAATCGGGGAGTTGAGGGACAAGCATGGCCTGACCGTGCATCTGGTATTGGTGGGTTCGGACAAAGGAAATCTCGCCCATGTCCAGCAGCGGACGCGGGAGCGTGGACTATCGCCTCAAGTGCATTTTCTCGGTTTTGTGCCGCAGGACGAATTGGTATGGCTATATAGGCACGCCCTGGCCCTTGTGTACGTGACCCTGTGCGGGCCTGAGAATATGCCCCCGCTGGAGGCGTTTGCTCTTGGATGCCTCGTGGTCGCGTCGCGTGTTGCGGGAGCGGAAGAACAGCTGGGAAACGCAGCGCTGCTGGTCGACCCCAAGAGCCCCGGACACATTGCGGCTGCGATCAAGTCAATCCATGACGACGCGGAGTTGCGCAATTTGTTGACGCAGCGCGGCCGGGAGCGTGCGTTGAAATGGCGCGGGCAGGATTTTGTCAGGGGGGTATTTTCGATCCTCGACGAATTCGAGCCTATTCGACGGTGTTGGGGTCGGTAGCGGACTACATCGAGACGGTATGAAAGACAATTTCAGGCGGGTTCTCAACAAGCTCAGGCGCTACATGGCAGGCGAGCTCGATTCGCGGCAGATCGACGCCTTGATGCTTCTCGGCAAACTGAATATCGAGCGCATAAAGGGTTTGCAGGACATCCGATCGCTGCACGAGGTCGAATTCAAGGTATTTTCCCAGTGGGGGGAAGACGGAATCATTCAGCACCTGATCCGGAAGCTTCCGATCCCGAACAAGACTTTCGTCGAATTCGGAGTCGAGACGTATATCGAATCCAATACCAGGTTCTTGCTGATGAACGACAACTGGCGTGGACTGGTCATGGACGGGTCTCAGCGCAACGTCGATGCCATCAAAGGGGACCCGATCTACTGGCGTCATGATCTCACCGCCGTCGAGAGCTTTATCACCCGGGACAACATCAATCGGCTGATCGAGTCGTATGTGGATCATGATGATATCGGGCTGCTCAGCATAGACATCGACGGCAATGACTACTGGGTCTGGAAGGAAATCACGGCTATCAATCCCAGGATCGTCATATGCGAGTACAACAGTATTTTTGGCCCTGAGCGCGCCGTGACGATCCGGTATCAGGAAGATTTCCACAGGACCCGCGCCCACTACTCGAATCTTTACTGGGGAGCGTCCCTGGCGGCACTATGCAGGTTGGCCGGAGAGAAGAACTACCAATTCGTGGGCTCGAACTCCGCGGGGAACAACGCTTTTTTTGTCAGGAAAGATCTTTCATCTGCGCTGCCGAAACTCACTCCCAAAGAAGGGTACGTTCAATCCCGATTCCGCGAGGCAAGGGATCGGCAAGGCAAACTCACGTATCTCGCGGGACAGGATCGACTGCGGGAAATTCAGGGTATGAGCGTGTACGATCTCGATTCAGAGAAGATCGTTGCGATTGAGGACCTCTACGTTTCCGGCTGATTTCCGGGCAGAAAACTTGAAGCATTTCGAGACGACGCCCGTACCGATAGGTTCCCTTGCGGGTCCGGCTGACCGGAGCGACAGCTCCCCTATTGGTCTGCCGAAGTTCGCGCCGGGCGTCCTCCTGAGTTACCTGCTCGGGACTTTCCTATTTCTCTATGCAGGTAGCTACTTTTACGGGTTTGTCGTGGGGGACGCGTCGTTTCCGACAAGAAACGTCATTCTCATCGGTATGGGAGCGCTGTTTGCGGAGCTTGTTTTTTTTAAAAGGGCTCCGACCCTTGTTTATTTCATTTTCGCAGTGATCCTTTCAGGATATCTCGCCTCAGCGCTGTTCTACGGACGAGGGTTGCTGGGGGATGCGGCCATGATTCTTGGCAATGCCGGGATTCTGCTGGTCCTGCTTCGCAGGAGAATGGCCGTGACGCTTGCATACGCGATTTTTCTCGGGTTTGCCGGCTATATCGGCTATGGCGTGGCAAACGGTGTCACGCCAGACGACGTGTTGTCGGGAAGTCGAAACGGGGTGTCTTGGGGGATGCTGGAAGCCGTGGCTCTACTCTACATTGTGTTGGACAAAGAGCGGAGGAAAATTGGTCTGTGGCCCGCGTTGATCACGCTTGTACTGTGTGTCTGGTCCGCACAACGTTCCGGAATCTTGGCGAGCGGGCTGCTTTTTCTGGGTGTGGCAGGTCTCTATTTTCGACAAAATCGCGTGACCCTACTGGTCCTGGTGCTTGCCCTGGTGGCGTTCTTTGCCAGCGCCAAACTTGAATCGCTCGGACAAATGGTTGACCTCTTTTTCTTCCGCTTCGAGATGCTCGGATTGGCGTCACAGGACCGGGGTGAGACTCTCGGGATTTATTGGAACCGGCTGGACGCGATCTCTTTTTTCCTCGGTCAAGACCTGACGCGGGATGCCGTCTGGCAATTGTGGGGCCTCAATCCACACAACTCCTACCTTCTGATGCATTCATGGCTCGGGTTTGCGGCCTTTATCTTGATGGGATTGATCCTTGGCGCGGTTGTGAGGTCGTTCTTCTGCCAAAACAAGATCTACTGCCTCTTGCTGATCGTGCTGCTCCTGCGGGCGGCGACCGATATACTGTTTTTCCTCTCGACGTTCGATTTCCTTATTTACTATCTCGTCGTGCGCATATATGGCGAGCCGGCACCTGTGATAACGAGAATGTGGTCTGCCGTCGCTCATCGTGCCCTCGAAACGCAGTGACGAATCGCCCAATACAAGGAACATAAGTGGCGTCCAGGTCCCACACGGAAGTCCGTTTTAAGTTCGGCCAGAACTGGCAGCGGTTTCTCTCTTCGGTTGACGAACAGAGAGTTCTCGCCGCCGAGAAAGCTCTTACCACGGTTCTTGGAAATATTCGCGGCAAGACGTTTCTCGATGCTGGATGCGGCAGCGGGCTTAGTTCCCTTGCAGCCCATCGACTCGGAGCTCACGTAGCGGCTTTCGATTACGACACTCAGTCCGTCGCTTGCACCAAGGAACTGCAGCGATGCCACGGGTTGTCTTGGCGTACGGAAGAGGGCTCCGTGCTCGATGCTAATTACCTCACCAAGCTCGGGCAGTTTGACATCGTAAGCTCGTGGGGCGTGCTGCATCACACGGGAAAGATGTACGAAGCTTTCCGCAATATCGCCATACCAGTGAAACCAGGCGGGTTGCTCTTTATCTCGATCTACAACGATCAAGGCTTCCTGTCGCTTTATTGGAAGGTCGTAAAGCGCATATACAACACGGGATGGTTTGGGCGAGTTTTGATGACGCTCATCCACCTTCCGTACGTTGGTGGCAGGTTTATCGTGCGAAAAATCACCAGACGACCGATCGAACGCGGAATGTCTCTGTGGGTGGACTATATTGATTGGCTCGGCGGCTATCCCTTCGAGGTCGCAAAGCCTCGTGACGTAATTGAGTTCTTTGCCGGACTCGGCTTCACGGTCGTGAAAACTAACCTTGTGGGTGGAAGCCTTGTGGGCCGAAGGAGCGGAAACAATGAGTTTGTGTTCAGAAAGAATCTCGATCAGCCTGAACGGCATCGCTGACAATCGACTGGTCAGCTACCGCCTGAGCATCGTTGTTTACGTTTATGCGCCAAGCTAGTTCTAGGGATCGAGTTATTTCCAAGTCGTAGCGTGATATTGCTCGGCCTAGCGGCGTTGGCAGTGGAGCTGATCTTCTTCAAAGGAGCGCGTGCGCTCGTCTACGTGATGCTCGCGACTATGCTAGCCCGGTACCTGCATGAGCGCTAGTTATCGCGAACTACACCCGCTGCAAGGTGCGGAGAATATAGCCGAGTTTCTCGACCTTTGGCTTCGCGGCGACCTTCTCACCTCTGCCGAGCAAGAAGTGCTCGAGGGCTATTACACCAGTTATAAAAACACTTTGGGCCGTACCTACGTCACCACTATACACGGCAGACCAAGGAACTGATCCAACTCGTAAGTAACCTCGGCCAGCCCGAAGTGTTGGAGGTGGGCTGCGGATGCTGCACGGAATCGCTTTGGGCGGCTATGAAGGGAGCGCGCGTCACTGGTATTGACATCCAGTCGGACGTGCTCGATGTGGCAAGAGCCCGGCTGCGCCATCTGAGAGCCTTGAATACTCGACTTCTTGACTGCGAGTTTATCAAGAGTAACTTGCTCGATCTCGATGGTCGGGAACGGTTCGATATCATCTATCTTGAGCAAGCCTTTCATCACCTTGAACCTCGGGCTAAGGTAATCGACAAGCTGGTCGAGCTCGTGCGCCCTGGCGGCTGGATAGTGTTTTCGGAGGCAAATGGGTGGAACCCATTGCATCAAGCCAACGTGATAAAACTACGCGGCTTTAAGACGATCATTGAGTATAAAGGGCACTTGTGGGGGCACGAACGGATTACTGTGCCTTGGGCGCTCATCAGGGAATTTCGGAGACGGTCCTTGAGGGTGGAATCACTTGAGTATTATCGCTTGCTCCCCAACTGGAAAATTTCAGACTGGTTTTTATTCCCCAGCTTGAAACTTCCACGCTTGTTTGCACCATTGTTCACACATTTCAATTTGGTACTGCAAAAGCAACTCTATCATAGCGTCATAGCTGACTTTATTCGGTAACGCCTGGATGGACCTCCATCGTCGCCGCAATAGGAATAAAATTCCATCGGCCAGCGCTGGCGGCAACACTTGGCGGGAAAGCGCAACTGGCAATATCATCTTCGGGATATCTTGATGTTTCAGTCTTGGCTCGAGAAAGCAAACCCCTAAAGAGCGGCGCCGCGCGGTGACACCGATACTCTCATTGGAAATCAACGAAATTCCGTGGCGTCTCATCGATCGCTACGGCGATCGAGGCGCGTTCTCGAATACCAGCCGGTTCCTGAGGCAATCGCACCAGTTCACGACGGTCGCGGTCGACACCGGCGAGCTCTCCCCCTGGGTTACCTGGCCTACCCTTCATCGGGGGATGAACAATGAAAAACACGGCATCAAGAATCTTGGACAGGATCCTGCGACCTTCAGGGGCAGGCCGATTTGGGAGGACATACGCGATCAGGGCGGATCGATCGGAATTTGCGGCTCGATGCAGAGCTGGCCTGCAATCGATCCGGGCAAAGACGGCTTCTACGTACCCGACACCTTTGCACACGACGAACGCTGCTACCCGGCGTATCTGAATCCCCTGCAGGCGTTCAACCTGTCGCAGGTTCGCATGAACGGCCGCGTCGCGAGCAGCGCGCTTCCCGGCGCCGGCGAGAGCATTCGCGCCGCGGCTTCGTTCGTGAAATCCGGGATTTCAGTTGGAACCTGCGCGAGGATTGCGGCGCAACTCCTCGGAGAGCGCCTGGATCCTTCTCGGGCTGCAAGACGGCCGATTTTCCAGGCCATTCTCTTCTGGGATGTGTTTCGAAAACACTTCAATGCCCGCCGCCCCCCCGCGTTCAGCACTTTTTTCACGAACCACGTTGCCGGGGTCATGCATCGCTATTGGGATGACGTATTCCCGGAGGACTTTCCCGAACGAAGGCACGCGGCGGGAGATTCGAACGAGCCGCTGATGCGATTCGCCCTTCAGGTATTGGACGGCATACTCGCTGAAGTGCTCGAGTGGGCGATGGCCAACCCCGAGCTGGTGGTCATCCTGGCTTCAAGCATGGGACAAAATGCAGTGCACCGCGGCTCTCACCAAGGTGTCGAGCTCGTTGTCGAGGACCTCGCCCTTCTCATGGCCCGCACGGGTATTTCCCGCGAGGACTATTCGCCGCTGCTGGCGATGGTCCCTCAAATTGCCGTCGAGATACGGGACAGCGACAAGCGCGCCCGCGCGCGTCGGGTTCTGGAGGAAGCATCTTGCAGTGATGCCAAGCGGTTCATCGGGGTCCAGGAAATCGGCGCTAGCCTCAGCATTACCGTGCATACGCCAAGGCTTGAAGAAATGTCCGGCGACACTTTTTTGATCAATGGCGCCGCTGTCGCCTGGCGCGAGGCGGGCATACGCAAGCAGGATATCGAACCGGGCACGGGCTACCACGTTCCGGAGGGCACGCTTGCCGTCTTTTGCGAGCGGATGCGCGGCGAGCCCTTGAATCAGTCGAGATCGAGGGTGAACGCCGATCGTATCAAGGAGTGGATGCTCCAGGTCAGCCGCGACGGTTGTCGCGCAATTCCTTCCCTTGTCTCAACCTGCGCGGCGCCGCGCACATGAGGCCCGCGAATACGGATTAAATTGAAAGCGCTCCTGTTCGCCAACACCGATTGGTATCTCTACAACTTTCGGCTCCCCTTAGCGAAGGCGCTGCGTTCCGGCGGATACGAGGTGGTGCTGCTCTCCCCGCCGGGTGATTACGCGAGACTGTTGACGCAGGAAGGTTTCCGATGGATCGGGTTTCCGCTATCGAGAAAAGGCGTCAATCCGCTGAGTGAGCTGGCCGCGCTATGGCGCCTGGTCAAGCTCTATCGTCTGGAACGGCCGGGCCTCGCGCATCACTTCACGATCAAGTGCGTTCTGTACGGCGGCATCGCCGCCCGGTGTTCCGGGACGCGCGCAATCGTCAGCTCGGTTACCGGGCTCGGCCACGTATTCATTACCAATTCATGGATCAATCGCCTTCTCCGGCCTTTGGTGTCCCTCGTTTACCGTTTCGTATTCGGCCGGTCGCAGATCGTTTTCCAAAATCCCGATGACCGGAGAGAATTCGTTCGCCTTGCCCTGGTTGAAGAAGGCCGAAGTCATCTGATCCGCGGCTCGGGCGTCGATACGGCGTATTTCTGCCCTCCGGCCGATGCGCGAAAAGAGAGACCCGCAACGGTCCTGATGGTGGGCAGGCTGCTGCGGGAGAAGGGCGTGCGCGAATTCGTCGAGGCGGCGGCAATAGTCCGAAAGCGGCTGCCCGGCGTGCAATTTCTTCTGGCGGGCGACTCCGATCCGGGCAATCCTTCTTCAATTGAACCGAACCTGATAGCCGAATGGCAAGGCAGGGGAGACGTGAGCTTCCTGGGACATCGGGCGGATGTCCGCGAGCTGACCCAGGCCGCGGACCTGGCCGTGCTGCCGAGCTATCGGGAAGGCATGCCGCGGAGCCTGCTCGAAGCGGCGGCGTGCGGTCTGCCCCTTGTAGCCACCGATGTGCCGGGTTGCCGCGAAATTGTCTCGAACGGGGTCAACGGCTTGCTCGTTCCGCCTTTCGACAGCAGGCGTCTGGCCGAGGCGATCATCGAATTGCTCATCGATAGCGATCGCCGCAACGCAATGGGGAAACGCTCTCGCGCCATCGCGTGCGACCGCTTCTCCCAGGATCGCGTCGTCCGCGAAACGATGGGCGTTTATGTCACGGCACTCGACGAGTGACGTCGAGACGGGCGTCTGGGCGCCGGTGTGGAAAAGCGCCGGCACTGGCGACCCCTTCCTGCGGGGTGTTCCGGGACATCAAGCCGTCAGGGTATCGGTCGATGTCCCGCAACTTATGACCACGTTCCGATCCCAGAAATAAAGCACGGTGATCCCTAACAACAACACCAACATGGGAACGGCGGTGGCGCACTGTTGCCGGGCAGGTAGGTTCAAAGGGATCCCTGCGCATCCTGTTCCTGCAAGCGCACCCACGAGTAAAACTGCACCTAATGTAAGGCGCATGGCCTTTAGCCTGAGGATCCCGCCGCTCGCTGTCTATCGGGGAATCCATACAACCACCGTAGGGTATTCCCGTTATGCGCTGTTCACGACTAGCTCCGCGTGCCGCAACACCAGCAATGATGGACAGCGCAGGCGTGCGGGCGCTCGGGCGGAACGCAGTCCGTACGCGCCGGTTATGGGTGGTGGTCGACTACCGGTCGCTGCGGAAAAGGCGAGCCGGCGACCCGCCGCTACTTTTCGGTCCCGTGCCTGCTGCGGCTCGAAAAAGATAGCCAGAGATAAAGCGCGACGTAGACGCCGCAAAAAAGAAATGACGCGGCGACGAGCCAACGCGTCTCCCCCCAGAACAACAAGGCGGGCACGGCGCAACACACGGTCATCAGCCAGCCGAAAGGCGCGACCATGCTATTCAATCGTGTCAACGACGCGGGGTCGGAGATGCCCGCGCGGGCCCGCGTCAGCCGCATGTAGATCACTTGGTGCAGGTGCTGGCGGTCCGGATGTCCGGGCGATTGACCTTGTACGACTTTCCTGCGATACATGGAAAAGAGCGTCTCGAATATCGGATAGACGAGCAGCAACATCGGAAACCACGGGGAGACTTCCGGGTGCCGCACTACCAGAAGCACCGAGATC
>WNFI01461199.1_pt1 | contig 10965 bp, 10 predicted proteins | sample 5400471 | NCBI WGS metagenome assembly WNFI01 (sample SAMN13153348, study PRJNA577476) | soil metagenome | isolation source: 100 cm saprolite on Douglas fir-dominated hillslope | place: USA:California | collected 2013-09-17 | reverse complement strand
GTCTCCTTGGCGCCCAGGTCGGGCACCTCGACGATGGTGCTGCCATCGGCGGGATCGGTCACCGCGAAGCTGCCAGCGCCATCGGCGCCGACCCAGGCGCCGTCGATATAAGCCTGGTTGCGCAGCAGCCGCTTGTCCTTGAGGGGCAGCGCTTTGGGTTTCGCCTCGGTCTTGAGCTGCATGACCTCGTCGCTCCGCTGATAGGGTCTTGTCGAAATATAGGCCGCCCGCCCGCTGATGATAAGGCGGAGCGCTGCCGGGGTTAGGAGGAGCGCTCGATGACCTCGACCCGGCCGGGCACGGCGATCAAGAGGGCGGCGGCAAGGCCGATGAAGAGCCCATGCTCGACGACGCCGGGAATGGCCGATAGGGCCGAAGCGAGCTCAGGCGCGTCGGCGATCCGGCCGAAGTGGCAATCATAGACATAGTTCCCGGAGTCGGTCTTGACCGCCTTGCCTTCGCTGCCACGAAGCCGGGGGACGACGCCGGCATAGCCGAGGGCGCCGATCGCATCGGCGAGGCGGCGTGCCGTGGTGCGGTGGGCGAAGGGTACGATTTCGACCGGCAGCGGACGCCGTCGATGGTGAGGTCGAGCGGGGCCGCATCGTCGAGCTCGGCAAGCGCGATGCCGAGAGCGCGGGCCCTCGCCGCGCTGCGCTCCGACGTGGCCACGCCGGTGACCCTAAGTCCGCCGCGAACGCGCTCGGCCAAGAGCTCGAGGAAGATCTCCGCGGTCGATCCGGTGCCGAGCCCGAGCCTCATGCCGTCGACGACATGATCCAGAGCGCGGAGTGCCGCAGCGCGTTTGAGGCTTGCCGGGTCGGCATCGATCATGGCGAATTCCCGTCAGCCGATAGCTCGCTCCTCCATGGAGGATTCGATTGCAGGCGAGGCAGCGAGCGGGCGGCGGTGGCGCGGAGCCGCGATGCCTCGCCTCGTCGTGGCGACGAAGGCCAGGAGTTGGGCAAAGCCGCGCTGATCGGCGTATCGATACCTGACCTCCTCGATGCGGTCTTGCAACTTTCCGCTACCATGAAAGAGCGCGCGGAACCCGCTTCGCAAGGCGAAGATCTCCGCACTCGCGAAGCCATGCCGCTTGAGACCCACATCGTTGATCTTGACAAGCCGCGCACGGTCGCCTTGGGCGAGGCAAAAAGGCGGTATGTCGAGGCTAGCCATGGCGCCACCCGCGAGGAACGCCAAGTCGCCGATCCGGCAAAATTGGTGAACGGCACTGAGTCCGCCCATGATCGCGTGGTTTCCCACCACGACATGGCCGCCAAGGGCAGCCGAGTTGGCGAACCAATTGCCATCGCCGACCGTGCAATCGTGGGCAACATGCGAGCACGCCATGAAGAGATTCGCGTCGCCGACGCGCGTCATCCCTCCGGCGCCGGCGACACCGGGCTGTATCGTCACGTATTCGCGGACGATATTGCCGTTGCCGATGACGAGCTGGCTGCTCTCGCCCTGCCATTTGAGATCCTGCGGCGGAGCGCCCACCGAGCAGAATTGGAAGAGCTGGTTGTCATCCCCGATCGTGGTGAAGCCGTCGATCACCACATGGGGGCCAATCCGGTTTCTTCGGCCTAGAATGACATTCGGGCCGATGACCGAGTATGGCCCGACGCTCGTTGCTTCGCCGATGATCGCACCCTTGGAGATGATCGCCGTTCGGTCGATGCCTGCCCCCCGATGCATTCTCGGAGCATGGCGGCCCGCCTCGATCTTGTTAATTCACTTGTTGTTTCACTCTATGACAGGGGGAACGCTATTCGGTCGCAACCGGAGCTGACGCTCTCTCACTCCACCGTCACCGACTTCGCGAGGTTGCGCGGCTGGTCGACGTCGGTGCCCTTGGCGACGGCGGCGTAGTAAGCGAGCAACTGCACCGGCACGGCGTAGAGGATCGGCGCAACCAGGGCATCGGCCTTGGGCAGGATGACCAGGCGCATGCGGCTGGAATCGAGCTGGGCGGCGCCCTCGGCGTCGGTCAGCACGATCGCCTTGCCGCCGCGCGCCAGCACCTCCTGGATGTTGGACGCGGTCTTGCCGAAGAGGTCGTCGGAGGGAGCGATGATGATCACCGGCACGTCCTCGGCAATGAGCGCGATCGGCCCGTGCTTCATCTCGCCGGCGGCATAGCCTTCGGCGTGAATGTAGGAGATCTCCTTCAGCTTGAGCGCGCCTTCGAGCGCGATCGGATAGTTGATGCCGCGGCCGAGATAGAGCACGTCGCGCGCCTCGGCGACCTCCTCGGCGATGCGTTCGATGGCACCGGCGGATTCCAGCACCTGGCTCACCAGGCTCGGCAGATGCATGAGCTGGCCGGCGAGCCGGTCCATCTCGCCCGCATCCAGCTTGCCGCGCGCCCGGGCGACGACTTGGCGTAGCGGAGGGCCATCAGCGTGTCGAGCGACTCGCCCGATTGCGAGATGAGCAGGGTTGCCCCGCCCTCCGGCATGTCGGGGGCGCGGTAGCGGAACTCGGAGGCGGTGTCGACCTCGACCGGCATGCGCGCGATGCGCTCGAGCCAATACTTGGCGGTTAGTCCGGCATAGTAGGAGGTGCCGGCGGCGACCGCGGTCAGCCGCGGCACGGCGGCGAGGTCGAAGGGCATCTCCGGCAGGGTGATCCGGTTGCGGATCGGGTTGTGGTAGTAGCCGAGCGTGTAGCCGATCACCTCGGGCTGCTCGAAGATCTCCTTGGCCATGAAATGGCGGTGGTTGCCCTTGCCGATGAGGTCGCCCGAGACCTCGGCCAGCTTGATCGGGCGGCTGACCTTGACGCCGCCGGCATCGCGGATGTCGGCGCCCATGCGCGTGAGAACCGCCCAATCGCCCTCCTCGAGATAGGCGATGCGCCGCGTCAGCGGCGCCAGCGCGATCGCATCGGAGCCGACATACATCTCGCCCTCGCCATAGCCCAAGGCGAGGGCGCTGCCGCGGCGCGCCGCCAGCATGAGGTCGGGACGGCCGGCGAGGATGATGGCAAAGGCGAAGGCGCCTTCCAGCCGCGGCATTGCCGCCGCCATCGCCGCCTCCGGAGATTTGCCCGCCGCGAGATAATGGTCGAGCAACTGCGCCACGACCTCGGTGTCGGTGTCGCTTTGAAAGCGCCGACCGCCTGCCTCGAGCTCCTGCTTGAGCGCGCGATAGTTCTCGATGATGCCGTTGTGCACGATGGCGACCGCCTGGGTCGCATGCGGGTGGGCGTTCGCCTCGTTCGGCGGCCCATGGGTCGCCCAGCGCGTGTGGCCGATGCCGGTCTCGCCGGCGAGCGGATCTTCAAGGAGCCGCCGCTCGAGCTCCGAAAGCTTGCCCGGAGCGCGGCGGCGCTCGATATGGCCGTCGACGATGGCGGCGACTCCGGCGGAGTCGTAGCCTCGATATTCCAGACGCTTCAGGGAATCGATCAAGAGGTCCGCGACCGGCCGCTTGCCCAGAATGCCGATGATGCCGCACATGACGTGGATCAGCGCTTCTTCGGCTTCTTTGGCGTGTGGCGGGCGCGGAACGACTTCGCCCAGCCCGGCTTCTCGCTCTGGCGCTCGCGGGCAATCGCCAGCGCATCGGCGGCGACGTTGTTGGTGACCGTGCTGCCGGCGGCAACGAAGCTGCCATCGCCCAGCGCGACCGGCGCCACCAGCGTGGCATTGGAGCCGATGAAGGCGCCGGCGCCGATGGTGGTGCGGTGCTTGGCGAAGCCGTCATAGTTGCAGGTGATGGTGCCGGCGCCGATATTGGTCTTGGCGCCGATGCTGGTATCGCCGAGATAGGCCAGATGATTGGCCTTGGCTTCCTCGCCGAGCATCGTGTTCTTGAGCTCGACGAAGTTGCCGACATGAGCGCCGGCGCCGACTCGAGTCCCCGGCCGCAGCCGGGCTCGTTGGATCGATCAAGCTGGCGCCGGCTTCCATCGCGGCCTGACGCAGCCGCGCCTGCATCTGCGCCTCGGCCGCCGCGAGCTTCGCGCGGCTGTCGATGCCGAGGAGCTCGTCGGCGGGCGCCTCCACATAGCCGCAGCCGAGGCCGCCCGCCCGCGCGAGCTTGACGATGTCGGTCAGATAGAACTCGCGCTTGGCATTGACGTTGTCGACGCGGTCGAGGAGGCGAAACAGCTCGCCTCCATCCACCACCATCACGCCGGAATTGCAGAGCGGAATCGCGCGCTGCGCCGGCGTCGCATCGCGGTGCTCGACGATGGCTTCGAGCTTGCTCCCCGCCGAGGTCACCAACCTGCCATAGCCGGTCGGATCATCGGGACGGAACCCGAGCACGATGACACTGGGGCCGTTCTTGCCGCGCCGCACCGCCAGCATGCGTTCGAGCGTGTCCGGCGTGAGAAAGGGCGAATCGCCATAGACGATGAGAACATCGCCGACGAAGCCTTTGAGCATGGCGCGCGCCGCTTTGACGGCGTCTCCGGTGCCGCTCGGCTGCTTCTGGATCACGGTCGGATAGGGCGAAGCCACCCGCGCGACCGCCTCGCCGTCGGCGGCGACGACGACGGCGATCTTCGCCGGCTTCAGCCCCGCCACCGTTTCCAGCACATAGCCGAGCATCGGCCGGCCGGCCAGCGGGTGCAGCACCTTCGGCAGATCGGAATTCATGCGGGTGCCCTTGCCGGCCGCCAGCACGATCGCAGCGATGTTCCGTTTCCCCATGGCGCCAATGTCTTACGACGCCGAGCGCAACGAGTGAGCCAAGCCCCCGTCCCGTCCAAGCTCCGTGCCGTGGTCTTCGACCTCGACGGCACGCTGGTCGACAGTGCCCCCGACCTGCTCGCGGCGGCCAATGCGGTGCTCGCCGCCGCCGGCCGACGCCGCCTGGACCTGGCGGAAATCAAGACCATGATCGGCGACGGCACGACCCGGTTGGTCGAGCGGGCGCTGGCCGCGACCGGTGCGGGGCCCAAGGATTCCAGGCCCTATGTCGCGCAGTTCCTCGCGCATTACGAACGGGCGGCGGCGGATCTGACGCGGCCCTATCCCGGCGTCGAGGCGACGATCGAGGGTCTCGCCCGCGCCGGGCTGCGCCTCGCCATTTGCACCAACAAGCCCTATCGCGCCACCAACACCGTGCTCGCCGCCTTCGGCCTGAGGCGCTTCTTCGACGTCGTGGTCGGCGGCGACAGCCTGCCGGTGCGCAAGCCCGATCCGCTGGTCCTGCTGGCGGCGCTCGAGCGCCTGGGGGTACGGCCGGACGAGGCGGTGATGGTCGGCGACAATGAGCACGATGTGGCGACCGCCCGCGCCGCCGGCGTCGCGATGATTCTGGTCAGCTACGGCTATGCGCGCGTGCCGGTGGCCGAGCTCGACGCCGACCGGCTGATCGACCGCTTCGAGGAGCTGCCGGCAGCCCTGGCCGCCTTCGCCCGGTGATCGGCGTTCCTGGCGGCACCTGCCTTGACAGGCGCGGGCAGGGACTCCTATAGGAAATGTTCCGCGGGGAGATCGGGAGGGGGTGACCCTCACCCTCTCCCATACTCACCCCAGAGGGGGCGCATAGCTCAGCGGGAGAGCGTTCGCTTCACACGCGAGAGGTCGTAGGTTCAATCCCTACTGCGCCCACCAGACGCTTCCCGATCCCCATCGCAGACAGGCTCGAGGGCTCATGCGCATAGCCGTCGGCGCGCTCATCGAGGAGGCCAACACCTTCTCGCCCTTGCTGACCACCGCCGAGACCTTCCAGCAATACTATCTGCTGCGCGGCCAAGAGCTGTTCACCGGCTTCGGCCCGGCGCGGGTGGAGGTGCCTGGATTCTTGAGCGTGCTCGAGCCGGCCGGGGTCGAGATCGTGCCGCTCATGGCCGCCAATGCCGCGGCGAGCGGACCGCTCACGCGCGAGACCTTCGAGGCGCTCGCCGGCGAGCTCATCGACCGCCTCGAGCGCGCCTTGCCCGTGGACGGCGTGCTGCTGGCGCTGCACGGCGCGATGACCTCGGTCGATGAGACCGATTGCGAGGGTGTCATCCTCGAGCGGGCGCGACGGGTGGTCGACGCCAGGATCCCGATCGGCGTCACCCTCGATCTGCATGGGCACGTCACCCAGCGCATGCTGCAGCCCAACACCTTTCTGATCGGCTACCAGGAATACCCGCATATCGACATCTTCGAGACCGGTCAGCGCGCCGCCCGGCTGATGCTGGAGACGCTCGCCGGCAAGCGGCGTCCGGTCATGGCCCTGGCGAAGCGGCCGATGGTGCTGAGCCCGGCGATCGCGCGCACCACCGACGGACCGTTGAAGCCGGCGGTCGATGCCGCGCGCGCCATGGAGCGGAGCGGCCGCGTTCTGCACGCCGCGCTGTTTCCCGTCCAGCCCTGGCTCGACATCCCCGGTCTCGGCTTCGCCGCCCTCGTCGTCGCCGACCGGGACTTCAAGGTGGCGGAGGCAGCGGCCGAAGAGCTGGCGGAGATGGTGTGGCAGGCACGCGATGAATTCGTGCCCGATCTGGTGTCGCTCGAAGATGCCATTCGCACCGGCCTTTCCGAGCCCGGCCTGACCGTCGTCGGCGATGCCGGCGACGGCCCGAGCGGCGGCTCGGCCGCCGACAACGTGGCGGTGCTGCAGGGGCTGCTCGGCGCCGGCGCCGATCAGGCCGGAAGGCTGAGCTACCTCACTCTCTGCGACGCCGAGGCCGCGCGAGCTGCCGCCAGGGCCGGCATCGGCAGCAAGGTCAGAATCGAGGTCGGCCACAAGCTCTCGCGCGCCGATGGCAAGCCCATCGCCATCACCGGAACCGTGCTGACCTTGAGCGACGGCGTCTACCGCATGCGCGACAAGGGTGCGAAGGGCATGCAGATGAACAACGGCCTGACCGCGGTGCTGGCGATCGGCAGCATTCGGCTCGCCATCCGTTCCAACCCGTCGATGGAGTGGGACACGGCACTCTTCACCTCGGTCGGGCTCGACCTCGGCGAGGCGGCGCTGGTGTTCGTCAAGTCATCCGGCCATTTCCGCACCGCCTTCGCGCCGGTGGCCGAGCGCGTGCTCATGGCCGACACGCCGGGACCGACCTGCGCCAATATGCACCGGCTCCGCTTCTCCAAGGTGACGCGGCCGCTCTACCCCTTGGACGAGGCGGCGTTCCGCTGAACCGAATAAGCGGCCAGCGGAGCCGCTTGCTTCTTAAGGAGATTCGATCCATGAACGCCGACGAACTGCGCGCCATGCAGGCGCCGTTGAAGAGCCGCTATCAGAGCGAACCGACCAGCGCCGTCGTCACCTTGCGGGCCCGAGGCGCGCTCGACGGCGAAGGCATCGCCTGCCGGGTCGAGACCGGGAGAGCGTTGGTCGAGGCGGGCCTGCACCCGGCCACCGGCGGAACCGGGCTGCAAGCCTGCTCGGGCGACATGCTGCTGGAGGCGCTGGTGGCCTGCGCCGGCGTGACCTTGCGCGCGGTTGCGACCGCGCTTGGAATCCCACTCCGCGGCGGCACCGTGTCGGCGGAGGGCGACCTCGATTTCCGGGGCACGCTCGGCGTCAGCAAGGAGGCTCCGGTCGGCTTCAAGGATATCCGCCTCAGCTTTGAGCTCGATGGCGAGGCGAGCCCCGAGCAATTGCAAACGCTGCAGAAGCTGACCGAGCGCTATTGCGTGATCTACCAGACCCTGCGGCAGCCGCCGAAGATCGCGGTCGCGCTCAATCGGGGGCGCTGATAGCCGGGCGAGGCCTCAAATCTGAATGCGTGGCTATCAGAAAAACGTCTTCAGCGCCCCAGTGACGTTGCCGGCCTCATCGATGCGGTAGAGAACCGACCACTTGTCGAAGGCCGTCGAGGTGTGGGAGATGCCGAAGGCGACGACGTCGCCGATCTTGATGTCGGAGCCTTCCGGATAGGCCATGAAGCAGTGCTGGTCATTCGCCCGCACCACCTTCCAGGGCGCGTTGCTCGCCTCGAGGTCGCGCAGGCGGCCGCCGTCGCGATAAAGCGCGAGCGGCACCGGCAGGTCGATGTCATAGGGCAGATCGCGCATGCCCATGCTCATGATCGCGACACCGGGATCGGGCAGGCTCAGGACCGCGGCCCAGAGCTCGAGCGCCGGGCGAAAGGCATCGGAGGGCGGCGTCGGGCCGGAAGCGGTCCGAAGCGTTCCGCGCCGATCCATGGCCTTGACGTTGCGGCGATAGAAGCCGTGGTCGAGCGCGAGATAGGCGCCGACCCGCAAGACGATGCCGACGGCGAAGTCCAGAAGCTCGCCGATCGCGGCCAAGGTCGCCTCATCGCTCTCCCGGCTGACGGCGCCCTCATAGCACTCGACTCCCGCCAGCTCGAGCACGTCACCCGCCGCAGCGACCGCGTCCAGAACGGACCTTGCCTCCGCCATGCGCCGCACACCGGCGCGACCGCCGGCGGCACCCAGCTCGATCAGCACGGCAAGCCGCGCTCCGGGTTTGAGGTTGGGCTTGGCGAAGCCGGCGAGCCTCTGAGCCCCATCCACGGAATCGACCAGCGAGTAGAAGCGCGTCTCTGGATAGGCGTCGGCGAGGCCGGCGAGTTGGCGAATATTGGCCGGGCTCACCACCTCGTTCGCGACCAGCACGTTCGGCACGCCGCTCGCCGCCGCCAGCGCCGCCTGCTGGCCGGTCGCCGCCGTCAAGCCCCAGGCCCCGCCCTCCTCCAGCTGCAGGCGAAACAGCTGCGGGCAGCCCGTGGTCTTGCCATGCGGGGCGATCGAGACGCCGTTGGCCCGGGTGAAGTCGCGCATGACCTTGAGGTTGTTGGCGACCGCCGCGTCGCGGAGCGTCAGCAGCGGCAAGGTCATGTCGCCCTTGAGCACGTTCCAGCCCTGCTTGCCGACATCGCCCAAGCGGATCTCGCCCTGGGCGATCGGCATTCCCTTGGTCCGGGCATCCAGGCCGATGGCTTCTATCTGGTGAATGAAGGCGTTCATCGGCGTGACTTTCCTTGCGGTATCGGCCCTTGAAACATCGGGTGGGGTGAATACTGACGGACCGCGGCGGTTCCGTCGAGGCGCCACCAATCCGTAACAGGACGGTCAAGCAATGGCGGCCAGAGATGATGCTAGTCTATCGCCCGAGACCGCGCGGGGGCGACACCGATGAGCGACAGCGACCAAGCCGTCCACGCGACCGCCCACGAAGCGTGGGAGGCGCGCTGGCAGACCGAGGATGGGCGGGCCGATTGGCTCGAGCCCGAACCCGAGGTCGGCGCGGTGGTGCGCAGGCTTCTCGGTGACGGCGCAGCGCAAAAGCCGCAACGCATGCGGGCGCTCGACCTCGGCTGCGGCGTCGGCAGGCACGCGATCTTCCTCGCCGAGCAGGGCTTCGAGGTCGACGCGATCGACGGCAGCGCCAGCGGCGTCGCCTTCGCCACTGCGGCGGCGGCCAAGCGCGGCCTTCGCCCGGAGCAGATCCGCCTCCGGCAAGGTCTCGTGCACCAATTGCCCTTCGCGACGGCGGCGTTCGACTACGTGCTGTCCTGGAACGTCATCTATCATGGCATTCCGGCCGAAGTCGCTCGCGCCATCGCCGAGATCCGGCGGGTGCTGAGGCCCGCCGGCCTGCTCGAGGCCACCATGCTGTCCAAGCGCCACGTCAAATTTGGCCAAGGCCGCGCCGTCGATCGCGATACCTTCATCATCGACGGCGAGGAGGAGAAGGATCACGCGCATTTCTATTGCGCGGCGCGCGGCCTCATCGAACTGTTCCAGGGCTTCGACGTCGAGACGCTGACCCAGCGCGAGAACCGCGGCTCGCCCGGCAGCTGGCACTGGCATTTCACCGCGGTGCGCGACGGCTAGATCTCAGTACGGCCGGCGACCGCGCCTGGCATAGGGCTGCTCCAAGCCGTCCACCGGCACGTTGCGGCCATTGATCCAGTTCGCCCGCGGCGAGCACAGGAAGACGATGACGTCGGCGACCTCTTCCAAATGGCCGAGCCGGCCCATGGGAAAGCCGCCGCGAACATAGTCCTCGTAGCCCTCCGGATCCTCCTTGAGGTAGCGATCCCAGCCATTGCCCTCGCCCCAGATCGAGCCGGGCGAAACCGTGTTGACGCGCACGCCGAAGGGCACGAATTCCAGGGCCCAGCGCTCGGTGTCGAAGATGAGCGCCGCCTTGGCAGCGCCGTATTGGCCGCTGCCGGCGAGCTGCGGGACCCAGCCCGAGATCGAGGAGATGTTGACGATCGCCGCCCCGCCGCGTCCGGCCATGCGCGGCACCGCCAAGCGCATCATCCGCACCGTCTGCAGGAGGTTGATCTCGAGCGTCTTCTGCCAATCCTCGTCCTTCGACTCGAGCACGCGGATGCCGCCCTGGCCGCCGCCGACATTGTTGATGAGGATGTCGATGCCGCCGAAGGCCTTGACCGCCGCCTCGACCGCGCGCGCCGCCTCGGCGGGCTTCAAGACATCGGCCTCGACGGTGCTGACCTCGGCTCCGGCCTTCTTCAACGCCTGGGCAGCCTTCTTCAGATCGCCGGCATTGCGGGCCGACAAGACGACGCGGGCGCCCTCGGCGGCGAAGCTCCGCGCCGTCGCAAAGCCGATGCCTTTGCTGGACCCGGTGATCAACACGACCTTGTCTTTGAGCTTCAGATCCATCATTCGCCTCGGCTGGGTGGCGCGGGAACGACTCAGGCGTTTCCGCTTGGAAAAAGGGCGGCCGAGTGTCCGGCCCCGGCGTCGAGCCTGTCAAGACGGGCCTCGGATAGGCCTCGCTAGCCCTCTGGGAATGGCTTCAGGTATGATTTGGCGGAAATAGGGGGGCCGGTGCACCTGCAATACATCGACGCCAGAATGGCTGGGCATGGACGCATCGCGAGAGCGGTGGTTCTCGCCCTCTTCACCGTCGTGGCGGCGGGCTGCGGCACCAAGGCAGACGATGCCGAGCTTATTCTTTCAACCGTGCCGGCGAACCTTCGGGCCGGGGAACCCGGCGCTCTCGAAGTTCGCATGATCCCCGAACACGACCTCGGTGCGGCGCGCCTCACCGCTCGGGG
>WNFI01327066.1_pt1 | contig 10967 bp, 7 predicted proteins | sample 5400471 | NCBI WGS metagenome assembly WNFI01 (sample SAMN13153348, study PRJNA577476) | soil metagenome | isolation source: 100 cm saprolite on Douglas fir-dominated hillslope | place: USA:California | collected 2013-09-17 | reverse complement strand
CAACAGTAAGGCAAAGGGAAGGAAACGAACAATAGCAAGCTCCCGTAATTGAACACGAGGTTGCTCAATATCTAATTGCCGGGTCATGTGTTGTACTCTCTATATATTTCAGGTAATAGGTTTCATACATTAAAAATTCCAAAGAACCAGGCGGTATTCTCTGGAATTGTATTAAATACACTCCTAGGACGAGTAATAGTGGTAAAAAGATACAGGTGAGAGATGGCTATCAAGCGAGAAGATGTCTCTGAAAGGTTGTAGCAAAAGCATCAGCATGTTCTTGCCTGAAAACCCCGTAAATGTAGCGGTCTGGACGTACGAGGATGAAGAGGTCACGCTGATTCAAAGGGAAATTGTCGACTTCGTTTTCAATTGAGACGAAACGCACCCCTAAACGTTGCCAGGTGCTGGTTTTCAAGGAAGCAAAGGCCTGTTCAGGATTGTTGTGGAGGCGCAAGAGAGCAAAGCCTGTTCCTAAGATATTATCGAGCAAGGTCTTCTTGCCCTGCGGAGTCCTTACTTCAGGTTGGGGAAGCATCATACCCACCTTTGCCTTGTTTTCTCTCGTACCGTCAAAGAGCACGAAGCCTTTCTCATAACGTGGTTGCGGCTTGAGGCGTCCCTCAGCCAGGTACTCACGAATAGTGGGTACAGTGTTCAAGGTACGAAACACGCCATCACGCAGCAAGGCTACGGGTTTAGATGTAGGCATAATGATTTTCCCTAGAAACCTTGAAAGCCATATCATTCGAGCTGCATACTCATGGCACTCCTGGCTATATGTGTCGAGCAGAGAGGGCCCTGCCAGGCTTTGTAGCACCATTTGCAGCTTCCAACTGAGGTTGTGAGCATCATGCAGACCACAATTCATGCCTTGCCCACCAAATGGTGGCATGAGGTGTGCGGCATCACCCAACAGAAAAACACGCCCTTTCGAAAGGGTTTGGGCGAGTGCAGCGTGGAAAGTATAGATACATCGCCGGCTGATCTGTGGATTGCGAGATCCACCGACCTGCTGAATCAGAGCTTTTATCTTCTCGTCTCGCAACAGATCCTCTTCACTCTCGCCGGGAAGCAGCATGAATTCCCACCTGCGAGCGGCATGAGGGGCCGGAACAGTAACGGCCGGGCGTTTTGGATTGCAGAAAAAGGTGGCAACGGCAGAGGGATTATCATCATTGATGGTATCGATTACTAACCATTTTTGTGAAAAGGTTGAACCCTGCATGGGAACACCAAGCTGGCGCCTGATGGTGCTTTTGCCGCCATCACAGGCCAGCAGGTATGAGCATTCAAAAGTCTTGAGGGCGCCTTCGGCTGTGCGAACGGAGACGAGTACACCTGTATCATACTGCTCAAAGGTTTCGACAGTATGCTGAAACTGCACATTGACGCACGGGAAACGTTTGAGACCATGAAGCAGAGTGGCTTCAAACTCTGGCTGGTGAAAGGTTGAAATGAACGGATAGCCATTTCTCTTGCTCGTAGATGCGACTTTGGCAAGGTAACGTTTGCCTGATATATAGTGAGCCTCGATATCCAGAAGCATGTTCTCAATGACAGCATTGACCAGGCCCATGGCCTGGCAGATACGCAAGCCTTCATCATCGATCGAGATAGCCTTAGGGCAATCGCTCAAGCCTGCATTACGTTCGAGAATGAGGGTATCGATACCAGACAAGCCAAGCAGGTTGCCTATAGCAAGACCTGTTGGACCTGCACCGACGATAATGATGGAGAAATACGGTGGAGATGGTGTATTCATACTCTCATCTCTAGATCTTTTTAAGCGCCAATACAACGTTTGCGCCACCTATACCACGCCCTCCAACGAGGGCAGCAGAGCGAGACAAAGGCCGGGCTTCCTCTTGCACCAGATTTAAACCATACTGTAGCATCAACTGCTCACAATTGATCGTTGGGGGAATCATATCATACTGGAACGCCAGCAGTGTAGTTATTGTGTCTAGTGCACCAGCTGCAGCATAGCTGTGCCCAAGCATTGTTCTGGGGACACTGACGGGAAGATGTTGCAGGTCAGCGCCGAAGGTATGCTGGAGAGCATCGACCTCGGCCCTGTCAGTTTGAGGAGTAGCGCGTCCATCCAGGCTGAAATAACCAATATCTCCTGGCTGTAATCTCGCTTCCTGCATCGCAAGGCACATAGCTCGAGCATAGTGTGCGCCATTTGACGTGGGAGCATGGAATCCATGAGCATCGTTAGTCTGCCCATAGCCCACAATTTCTCCATAGATGGGTACACCACGACGGCGGGCGTGTTCATATTCTTCTAGAATACAGACTCCAGCGCCTTCCGCAAGCAGTATGCCAGCAGCACGTTGATCAAATGGGCGATAGGCGTTTGGGTCATCCCCAGTCGCGCAAAGATCACTTTGCCCCAGGATCAGGAGAACGCAGGGATGTAAGAGCGATTCGCATCCACCGGTAATGAGGACATCTGCTGCGCCTCGTCGAATAGCAATATATGCCATACCCAGAGCATCCAAGCCTCCTATGGTGTCATTGACGGGCGTCTTACAGTATCCCTGAATGCCGTATCGCACAGATACTTGACCTACATTCGCAACCTGAAGCCAGGCGATAGCAGTATAGGCGCTCATATAACGTGGTCCGCGCACATGCAAGGCTTCGATTTGTTCGAGCACATATTCCACACCTCCCACCGTATTGGCAATTACTGCTCCCACACGTTGTGGATTCTCCTGCTCGAGTACTATTTTCGCGTCCTGTAGGGCTTCTTGAACAGCGGCAAAAACAAAATGGGTCATACGATCGGTACGGTTTGCCAGCTTGCGTTCAATATAATGCTCAACCTTTAAATTTTGTATTTCACCCGCGACCTGTATGGGCAAATCAATAGTGGGGAAACGTTGAATAGGTTTGATACCAGAGATACCTCTGCTTGTGGCATGCCAAAAAGACTCTTTCCCTATACCATTGGGAGCCACAACCCCAAGTCCCGTGATTACTACACGCCGACGAGTATGATAAGCCATTAATTCCCCCCACTAAACGCCGATGATTACCTTCATAATACAGGCTAGTTCCTGTAGATACTCATTGCCTATCGATCCAGCCGGGTCGGGCAAGGACAAGAGCGGTATTGACACCGCCAAAGCCGCTGGAATGTGTCAAGGCGACATCGACGTCTGCTTGACGCGCTACATTTGGTACATAATCTAAATCGCAGTTTGGGTCGCGCTGCTGCTGATTAATGGTTGGTGGAATAAGCTGGCGCTCCAGTACGAGTGCAGTGACAATGGTTTCAATGGCGCTAGCTGCCCCCTGGGTATGTCCGATCATTGATTTAGTTGCGCTAATAGGGATATGATAGGCATACTCGCCGAAGGCCGCCTTGTATGCTGCAGTTTCCGCTACTTCGTTAAAGGGAGTTGAACTGCCATGCGAATTAATATAACCAAGCTGGCCGGGCGCAATGTGTGCCTCCTCTAAAGCCTGCCTCAAGAGCTGCTGGAGTGGCGCACCATCCTCTGGTAGAGCGGTCATATGATGCCCATTACTGTTAGAGGTGAAAGCTATTAACTCGGCATAGATATGCGCTTTGCGAGCCAGCGCAAGGTCGAGTTCTTCCAAAAGCAGCACTCCTGCCCCCTCTGCCATGACAAAGCCATCTCGTTGCCCATCATACGGACGTGACGCCTGCTCCGGTTCTGCATTGCGCGTGCTCAATGCCCTCATGACCGAAAACACATTGATGCCCGTGGCGTTGATGGCGGAGTCCGAGCCCCCCGCGAGCATACGGTCGACCTGCCCCTCTTGAATGGCCCAGAAAGCCTGTCCGATGGCATCCGCGCCAGCAGAACAGCCGGTCGAGATGACGGTACTCGGTCCATGAAGTTGAAAATGAGCAGCTATGGCACTGGCAGGCGCATAGCTCATGAGCAGAGTAGCCGGGCGGATTTCATGCATAATAGCGCGTGGTGGATGGGCGCCGCGACTGGTGAACTGAAGCCAGAGTTTCTCACCCTCTTCGACAGAAGCCATCGCTGTTCCCATATATACTCCCATGGTATTGCGACCTGATTCACTTAATATATTGGGCAGACCGCTATCGTAGAAAGCGAGGTTAGCCGCGGCAACGGCAAATTGTGTGCCTCGATCCAGCGTGAGTGATTCTTCTGGCGTGAGACCCAGCGCTTCAGGATCGAAGACTGGTATCTCTCCGGCTATCTGAGTTGGTAAAAAGCTGGCGTCAAAGCGCGTGATACGGCGAATTCCTGAACGGCCAGAGATAGAGGCCTGCCAGAAATCTTCCTTTCCAATACCATTGGGAGCTACTATACCGAGACCAGTAATTACAACCCGTCTTTGCGTCTGATACGTCATGCTTAATTGCCTTTTTTATTCTTTTTTATAGAGGAAGATTATGTGCCATGAATATAATCCTCAAAGATAGATACGATGATAGATACTATATGGGTTAGTCCAGGTAGGGCGACCCTTGAGGTCGCCCACTTCATGCTCGCCCGCCTTCCAGGTTGCCCTCTTGATAGCGTCCTCCATAGTAAGAAATTCTTCTATGAGTTGGGTGACGATGACTGCTTGTGAGTACATAAAGAAACGTTCTCCTCCTGAGACGACGTGATAACCAGCACGATTGGGTAAGTTCTCGGCGAGCCAACGCGTTTTTGGTTCGGGTGCAAGGACATCATCAGCTCGATTTATGAGAAGTATAGGCATGCTTAATTGCCCCAGGCGTTTGCGCATGTCGTAGTTGTGAATGACGGGTAGCACCGAAAACTTATAAACGAAAGGCCAGAGCGCAATCTTGCGAAACTGCTCTTCGATCAAATGCCGGGGTAGGCTGCAAATTGGATTGGCGTTGGAAAGGGGATCACGAGCAACGATATAGTTGATTACGATGCGTCGTAGAAACCACGCGGGAAGGAAGTATTCGACGGGCAAGCGAACAAAGAGTTCGTGCAAGAGCCAGATCAAAGGATGCGGGGCAATCCGGTAATCGGCACCCTGGGCGACGATGATCAACGAGCGGCAATACTGTGGATAACGAGCTGCGAACTCGAAGAGTACCATGGCGGCGTCTCCATGCGCGACAAGATCGACATATGCCAGCCCAAGACTGTCGAGAACCCTGCGGAGTTCTTCGGCGCGTTCGAGCAGCCCAATGGGGCGAGTGCGTGTTTCATGTCTCCGGTACATGATGACGCGCCTGGATTCGCTCAATGTACGTATCTGGCGCGCATAGACAAACTCCAGGTGTTCGAGTATAGGTACGAAGACTATGGGCTCTCCCCGGCCTATATCTATCAATGGCATATCAAGTGCGCCAACCGGCATACGCCTCCAGAGTGTCTCAATATACTCAACGTCGGTGTGAAACGTGCTTTCGTCAATGTAAGAGCCGGTTGGGGCGCTCATTTTTCCTCCTGTGCGTCGGTTCGCCCTGGTTGCAACATGCTGGAAATGCTAACCTGGCGAACAAGCATAGTTGCGTTCAGTAAGTATACTATACCTCGGAGGCAAAAAGGAAGTTGAGAGGCAGCATAAGCCAGATTTATCAAACGCGGCGCGAGAAGACCCCTGGCCTTCAGGCGTGGGGAGGATGTCAACGTTTATAATTAAGAGCATGCAGGTGTAAGCGAAACGCTAAGGTCAGGGTAGCGTGTAGCGATTGTCTATCCTCCTAAAAGGGTTCGGTAGAGCTTTCGTTGACGCTCCGAGCCTTGTTTGTAAATTGCGTAGTGCGCCTCCTCGGGAAGGATGGGTGCTCCCAGTTCTACTGGCACCTGAGCCACGTCAGGGATAATGCCCAGCGCTTCGAGCGCGAGCAATGCGGCGCCACGGGCTGAAGCTTCACGTTCGAGCGAGGGATAGATGGGCGTGTTCAGGGTATCGGCAATTATACTCTGAAGAGTTGTGGAGCTAAGCATGGCTTTCCCACTGCCGATAAGTTTTGGCACTATCTCACGCTTCGCCAGGGCGATATTCAGTTGTTCGTAGACCTCTCCAAGTTGGTAGGTCACCGCTTCAAGGCTGGCTCGCAGGAGATCCTGGGGTGAGGTACGTGTACTGATGCCGAGGACTACCATGTGGGCATCGGCATGCCAGCCAGGGCTTCGTTCGCCTGATATGAATGGGAGTATCGTCAGGCCATGCCCGTCTGGAGGGAGGGCGGCAACGAGCGATTCTGCCTCAGTTAGAGAGGGGAGCTTCAGAGTAGATTCGAGCCAGGCGAGTACGTTACCACCTTCGCTTAAGGCACCTCCGATTAAGCCACGCTGAGCGTCTAGCAGATAGAGCCAGAGCCCCATGGGAAGGATGACGGTATCCGGTGAAACTACCACACGTATCGCGCTTGAGGTGCCCATAGTGATAGCCCAGTTCTCTTTGGCTGCGCAGCCCGATCCAACGTTGGCTGCAGCACCATCACCTATGGCCGGAAACCAGGGGACATCACGCAGTGAGGGCCAACGTGATGCGTATTCAGCTTTCAGCCCCGTTACGCTGTCATGCAAATCACCCAGTGGGGGAAATTGCTCTGCTCGCACACCAAGTATCTCTTGCAAATCTGTATCCCAGGAAGCAGTATGTATGACCAGCATACCAGTGCCTGAGGCCATTGAAAGGCTACACACAGAGCGACCCAACAGTCGACGATGCAGGTATTCGCCGATGGACAGCCACTGTGCAGTACGCTGGATAAGTTCGGGTTGGGTCGTTGAAAGCCAGCGAAGTTTCGCGGGCCAGTAACTTGAATGGAACCTGGCCCCTGTGCGCGCATGGATTGCTGCTTCGTCCAGTTGTGCGCGTAACTCAGTGGCGGCGTCACCTGGACGAGTATCCTCCCAGGTGACTAAGGGCATTAGAGGACGGCCGGAGGCATCTACTCCCATGAGGCTATGCCAGAAGGTATCGGTTGCCACGGCTCCAATCTGCGATGCCAGTGGGCCAGCTGCCACAAGAGCCTCATCTATAGTCTTGGAGACGAGATCGACGAGCATGTCGGCATCAACAGAGACTTCGCCCTCTCCTGAAGTGTTGAGGTTATAAGTGTGCTGGGCAAGTACATTTGGAACTGCGTTGCCGGTGGCATCGAAGAGTAACGCGCGCACTGAGGAGGTGCCGATATCCAGGGCGAGGACGTAGGGGTGAGAACGTTCACCGGGGGGCGTGGTTTGTGTCATGTGATGTGCACCTCATAATACAAATTCACGATATGGTTCAAGTAGCGCTCATTTTGCGCGGTAATTATTTTTGGCTTCTGCTTCCCTACAATAGAAGAGAAAAGGCCTCTTTAATAGTATAGCAGGGTGAGGGAAATGCGGGACATCAGACTCAACTAAGTTGGAGTATGAAAGTGGCCGCTTCAACCCATCGTCGGGTGATCCAAGCCGGGCGACCCATCCCTGGCTTGCAAAGGCAGGGTTTTGGAAGGAATCCCGTTGGGAGCGGCCTGGCTCGCGTAGGGGTGGGGATGCTTGTGGTCGCCCAGCGTGCCCTTGGTAGCATGGATGGGTATGTCAGCGTCAAACCCAATACGCATCAACCTAAGCCCTGGGAAGAGGCAGCAGGCCGGATGATCCGTAGGGGCGAGGGCGGTGGAGCGGGGCTGGGAGGGCCTTTATGGTCGCCCGTCCAGGGGGAGCGGCCCCACCAGCCCCGCTGACTTTTTATCACAATTTTCTAGTCAAGAGAAAGTTGAGCCGCTAAATGGACGCCGTCGAGCAGAGCTTGAATGTAGAACCACCCTTTCCACAAGGTTTTCCAGCCAGGTGGCCCGTCCCCTTTGCGTCCCAGGTAGCCGCCATAGCGGGCAATAGTGTACCAACAGCGTTGGGTGGACAACTGGGCAGCTGGCACCTGGGCCAAGGCGGCGACGACCTGCACGAGGTCAGTCGGCAAGACCTGGCTCGCCAGCTGCTCGGGACTCTGCCGAGCAGCCGCGCGCAGTTGCAGCAGCCGTACCGCTGCGGGGGCCAGCAGACCCAGCAAGCGGCGCAAGCCCTCGTAGCTCTGCAGCTGGCGCTGCTCCACCCGACAGCCCGTTTTCAGGCCTTGATGATAGTCCTCGACGATCCAGCGGGCGCGATACCACGCCACGCGTTCCCAAGCCTGCTCCAGCGTCTCGGTGGGCACCGAAGTCAGCAGCACCCACTCCAGCCCCTCCACGCCCTCCGGTGGCTGTGGTTCCCACACGCGGACCACCCACACCACCAGCGGGCGCAGGCCTGTCGTCTGCGGGCCCTCCGGCGGCAGCAGCCGCACGGCTCCCCAACTGATGGCGACGTGCGCCACCCGGGTTGGAGACTGCTTGGTCGCTTCCAGTTTCAGATCCTGCTCGCCTTGGGCCGACCAGCCGCCTACGACAGCAAACAGATGCTGCGTTTTGGGCTCGGACTCCTGCTCAGGACGGCCTTTGTGATGCGAGCGGGCGGGCACCGGGTCATCCGCTTGCTCCACGCGCAGATCCACGCGTCGATCCTGGGCGGCGCGCACCACAAAGTCGCAGTGCACCTGCCGACAGAGCGACAGCAAGGGGAACATATCACTGTAGCGATCCCCGATGTGGATCCAGCGCACTCCCGGTGGGGGTTCCCCGATGGCCTGTACACTGCGTTCCCAGACCTGCGACTCCCGCTCCCGCAGCTGCCGTTCCCGCTTGGTTTCTTCCTTGGGGGCCGGCTGACGCAGGAAGGGCTCCTGATGCGCCAGGCCCAGCACCTGCAGGCTGTCGGGCAGCACAACCAGGACGCTCTGCAGCAGGTAGCCATGATGGGTGCCATTGCCGATGGGACCCAACCCCGTGGTCGTGGCATGCGGCTGGTAGTCCACTTCGGTGGTATCTTGGATCAGCAACACCTGCTGGTGCTCTCTGGCCGCCGCGCGCGTCTGCTCCAGATGTGGCTGGATCAAGTGCTCATAGGTCACATCGGGCGTCTGCAAGAAGCGATAGGCCGCCTGCAAGGCCGCCTCCCCCTGCATCTGCGCGGGCAAGGAGGCCGCCGGATCGTGGGCGATGGCGCACGCCATGGCCACGGCTCGCTCGGTCCGGCGCTGGTCGCCCAAGCGCACGGAGCCAAAGGTCTGTTCAGCCCACTGCTGGGCCGACAACAAGGTGCTTGGATTCATCAGCTTCACTCTTTCTCTGTTCTTCACCATTCCTTGATGAATTCTATCACCTCTTCACTCCAAAATTGTGATGAAAAGTCAGGACCGGTCTCGGTGCGCCTCTTTTCAGTGTAAGTATGCGTGTGTTTTAATGTAGTCTTAGACGGCCTGGAAGTTGGCGCGAGGAGCGGTGCTGTTACACGCAAAAACACACGCATACTTACATGCAAAAACACACAGATTACGACACGTCATAGAAGATCATAACCTTCCACGATTTCGCTGTTTCTCGACGCAGAATAACGATCATGTTTATTATTTATGCTCCTAACTCAATGGTCTGCGCCTGGCGCTGCCTGATCATATTCACGAGTTGCAGGTACTCCGCTCGCGCTTGATAATACTTTGCGTTCGTTCCCTTCGAACACTGCCACACTTTCTCAATAATTTCTGTCTGGTTGTAGTGTCGTGCCAACATGTCTGCAACTTGCGGTAGCTTGGCTTCTAAGGCCGGTGCTAGTGTCGGTGTTACCTCGGTGTTAACCAGGTGCGAGTCAACAATATTCTGGTGTTGATCGTCGTCTAGCACCTGGTTAACACCGGGGTTAGCACCGCGCTGTGAACGTTCTAATGCGATGAGTTTTTCTACCACATCAAAGCGAGGCGCGAGCATTATATCCGACACACCAGTTGTCTCAAGGACCATCTGGCCTTTTCTCTTGAGGTTAAAGTTTTGCTCAATCAAATCATTGCTGGTAAAACCTGCCGCCCTGGCCGCTGTTGGCTTGACTGCAAATGAGGCATTCACGCTAAACTGGCTTTGTGCCTCTCGTAACAATTCAGCCTCTTCGCCACTTGCCTTTGATGCATAATCCACCTGCGCACACGCCAACAGGTAGAGCTTATACTTTCTGCCTCTCAGCGCCAATATACTGAAGTCTCTTAAAAACTGCATACGTAGTTCTTTTGGGATTTCGCGCTTGAGACTTAGAAACTCTTCAATGTAAATCAGCATAAACCGCTCTCTCTGTAAATCAAGTTCGCTAAGCTCCTTGCGCCTGTCTAACTCCATCCTCAGATAGCCAATGTGCTCGGCTACTTCCTCAGCAGATGTAGCAACACACTCAACGCGCTTTCTGCCGACCTGTAACTCTGCCACATGCGGCAAATGCTCAAACAGCCTACTCGTCTTATACTCTGAGTCAAGCAGAGCAATCTGCAAATGGTGTTCATCATTCGTCTGTGTTACTTGATCTAAGACTGAGCCCGCTAAGCATGACTTCCCCATGCCAGAGGAACCTATAAATCGGTAATGAACGCCATCAAGCAGATTGATCACATATGGCTGCTGTGTTGTCGTGCTCGCTCCCAAGCAGACCTGTAGCGCATTCTCCCGCAATTGAGAGATAGCATACTCCTGCGTTGGCTGTGCTACATTGACAGGAGGCGGCAACTGTAGCTGGCCTGGCGGCGGCGCGATCTCCTTCACGTGTGTGATGTGCTTATCGTTGCTGTGATCATGTACCTTAGCATCAGCACCGGAGTAGATGACGTAGTTATCATTGGCGTGGTGCACCTTTACAGAACTAAACAATGGCGCAAGCTCCTTGATCAGCTTGATGGTAAGGAACACAATAGCACCGCCAATGAAAGCCCAGAACAGAATCTCAATCGCAAACCACGTGTTGTCTACAACGCTATGCGCCAGGTGCATGAAATCGCTCGGTGAAGTCCACCAGTACACAGCAAGGAACACTGCGGCGACCAGCGTAAGGAAGCCAGTGCCAATAATGAAGACTGGCGCATACACATGGAGCCGATTGTGATTGAACATATTGAAATTAGTGCGCGGCTGT
>WNFI01163950.1_pt1 | contig 10967 bp, 11 predicted proteins | sample 5400471 | NCBI WGS metagenome assembly WNFI01 (sample SAMN13153348, study PRJNA577476) | soil metagenome | isolation source: 100 cm saprolite on Douglas fir-dominated hillslope | place: USA:California | collected 2013-09-17 | reverse complement strand
TGACGAAGGCGGGTCTCTACCACCATTTCGAGAGCAAGGAGGCGCTGCTCTTCGAGATCATGATGTACGGTCTCGACCGCGTCCGCGACGAGGTGATCCTCCCGGTGCGCGGCATCCGCGATCCCGAAGATCGCCTGCGCCAGATTATCGTGCGCCACGCCAGCATCACCACGCAGGGTCGCGGAGCCGTGGCGCACCTCGGGGACGAAATCCGCGCGCTGCCGCCGCCGCTTCGCCGGCAGCTCGAAGAGCGGATGCGCATCTACGTTGAATTGATCCGCGACGCCCTGCAGGAGCTGAAGACCGCCGGCCGGCTCACGAAAGTCGATCCGGCCGTTGCGGCATTCAGCCTGCTCGGAATGATCCTGTGGCTGCCGCGATGGTTCCGGCAGGGCGGCCGGCTGACGCAGGAAGCAGTCGCCAACCAGATCGCCGACATGGCGCTCGGCGGCTTGCTCAGGCCGCGAACGAACAAGGAACGCAGAATCCGCAAAGTCCGCTGAGTCTGCGTTCCGCGTCTTACGGTTTGGCGGCGAACGTTCTGACGTAGTTGACGACGTTCCAGATGTCGGCGTCGGTGATGCGCGCGGCGTAGCCTTCCATGTCGGTCGACGTGCCGTCGTGGATCACCGCGAAGATTTCGCCGTCGCTGCCGCCGTAGTCCCATTGCGCATCGCTCAGATCCGGCGGCACCGCGCCGGCCGCTCCGCCGTCGCCCTGGCCCTGTGAACCGTGGCAGCGCACGCACAGCCGCTGGTAGATGCGACGTCCCGCCGCTGCCGACGCGGGACTCGCCGCCACCGGATTTCTCATCTTCGCGGCTTCCGGATTGCCGCCTTTCTTCGGCGCGGTGGATGTTTGGAACGCGCTCAGCGTGAACAAGATCGCAGTCGCGGTCGCGACGAATCGTCCCATGCTCAGTCGATGCCTCCGAGGCAGAGATATTTGATTTCGAGGAACTCATCCAGCCCGTACTTCGATCCTTCGCGCCCGAGGCCCGATTCCTTGACGCCGCCGAATGGCGCGACCTCCGTCGAGATCAGTCCGGTGTTGATGCCGACGATGCCGTACTCGAGCGCTTCGGCGACGCGCCAGATGCGGCCGACGTCGCGGCCGTAGAAATACGCCGCGAGACCGAACTCGGTGTCGTTGGCGAGCGCGATTGCGTCGGCTTCGCTGGTGAATCGAAACAGCGGCGCCACGGGGCCGAACGTTTCCTCGCGCGAAATCGCCATCGCAGGAGTGACGTCCGTGAGAATCGTCGGCTCGAAGAAGCGTCCGCCGAGCGCATGGCGCCGGCCTCCGAGCAGCACTGTGGCGCCCTTGGACGTGGCGTCGGCGATGTGGCTCTCGACCTTCGCGACGGCCGCGTCGTCGATGAGCGGACCTTGCGATGCGCCCGCCTCGAGACCCGGCGCCGGTTTCAGTTTCTTTACCGCTTCTGCGAGCTTCGACGCGAAGGCGCCGTAGACCGTATCCTGCACGAGCAGCCGGTTCGCGCAGACGCACGTCTGTCCGGTGTTGCGATACTTCGAGGTGATCGCCCCTTCCACCGCCGCGTCCAGATCCGCATCGTCGAACACGATGAACGGCGCGTTGCCACCGAGTTCGAGGGAGAGCTTTTTCACCGTCGCCGCCGACTGCGCCATCAGTACTTTGCCGACCGCCGTCGATCCGGTGAACGAAAGCTTGCGGACGGTCGGATTCGACGTCAGCTCCGCGCCGATCTCGGTCGCCGATCCGGTGATGACGTTCAACACACCCTTCGGCACGCCGGCGCGCTCCGCGAGCTCGGCGAGCGCGAGCGCAGAGAACGGCGTTTGCGACGCCGGCTTCAACACGACGGTGCATCCCGCCGCGATCGCCGGTCCGGCCTTGCGCGTGATCATCGCGAGCGGAAAATTCCACGGCGTGATGCACGCCACGACGCCGATCGGCTCCTTGATGACGACGATGCGCTTGTCTGGTTGATGGTGGGGGATGGTGTCGCCGTAAATGCGCTTGGCCTCTTCTCCGAACCACTCGAGAAACGACGCGGCGTACGCCACCTCGCCTTTCGACTCGGTGAGCGGCTTGCCTTGCTCGATCGTCATCAGCCGCGCGAGGTCCTCCTGATTCGCCATCATCAGATCGAACCATCGACGCATGATCGCAGCGCGCTCTTTCGCGACCGTCCTGCGCCAGGCGGGAAACGCGCGCGCGGCGGCGGCAATGGCGCGGCGCGTCTCCGCGCGCCCGAGTCTCGGCACCGCGCCGACGATCTCACCGGTCGCGGGATTGTCGACCGCGATCGTCTCGCGCGACTCCACCCACTGACCGTCGATGTAACACGCTTCGCGGAACAATTTCGGATCGGACAACGCGATACGACTGGCGGCCGTGGAAGAAGCCATGACGCGATTCTACTGAAAATCGACGATGTCGCCGATGACGTCGACGGCCCGATCCGCCGCTGGATACTGCGCGACCAGCGCGGCGTCGTGCGCGTAGTGGCCCTGGCGGACGAAGACGGTCGTCAGCCGATCGCGCCAGACGCTTTTCATCGCCGCGAGAATGCGCACCTTGTCGTCCACCATCACATAGCGCTCGGCCGGATACCGCCGCGCCACATCGTCCAGCATCTGCTCTTTGTGGATGTAAATCAGCACGTGCGCATCGACTGCGGCCCACAGGCCCGACCGCTCGACCTTGCGCGGCTGAAACACGACGTCGCCGTCAGACAGAATGACCACGCGTCCTCGGCGCTTCAGATGCGCGATCGCGTCGAGCGCGCGCGGATACAGGCGCGCGGAGAATGGATAGTGCAACAGATGAAGCGACATCGCGAGCACATGCGGGTCGGCCGGGTTCTCCGCGCGGTAGCGCTGCAGCGCGCCGAGATAATCCGCGTACCCGAGCTCGCTGCGAAGCTGCTCGAAGATGTTCCAGTAGCGCCGCTCGCAGTCCGCGCCGAACGCGCCGGTGAGATGCTGCTTCAGATCGGCGATGACGGCATCGTTGTCGAGGAGCGTGTTATCGACGTCGAGGAGATAGACAACCTGATCCACCCTCAAAGACTACGACGAACGAGCGCGGCCGCGCGCGGCTGTGAACCTTCGCCCTTCGGCCGCGTAATAAGGGAGGTAATGCTTAGAACCACTGCCCTGACGATTCTCCTGACCGCGGCGCTGGGCGGGATGCCGCCTGTCGTGGCCCAGACGCGAATGCCGGCATCGGCGCCGGTCGAAGAGCGGGACGCCCGCGAAACCCGCCAGCGGCTCCACGAAATGCTCGGTCAGTACCCGCCGTCGGTCGCCCAGGTGCTGCGGCTGGACCCGTCGCTGCTGACCAAGCCGGAGTACCTCGCGACGTATCCCGGCCTCGCGGCGTTCCTCGCGCAGCATCCCGAAGTGGCCCACAACCCCGCATTTTTTGTCGGCGAGGCCCAGGGTGAGACCGTCGACGGCACGCGCCGTCAGGCGCTGCACGTGGTGGAAACTATCTTCGAAGGCGCGTGGGTGTTGATCGGTTTTCTCGGCTTCTTCACGCTCGTCGGCTGGCTCGCGCGCAACATCATGCAGCACCGCACGTGGCAGCGCGCGTCGAAGGTGCACGCCGACGCGCATGCAAAGCTCGTCGATCGGCTGACGTCGAACGAAGATCTGCTGGCGTACGTGCAGTCGCCGGCGGGCCAGCGCGCGATGGGCTTGATGGCCGGCACTCGCGCCGTGCACGACAGCGTCATGCAGCCGGTGATCGCGCCGGTGAACCGCATTCTCTGGTCCATGCAGGCCGGCGTCGTGATCGCGGCCGCAGGCGTCGGACTCTGGTTCGCCAAGAACAACGTCATCGAGGAAGCCGCACAGCCGCTCTACGTCGTCGCGATGCTGGCGATTGCACTCGGCGTCGGGTTTGTCGTGTCGTCGATCGTCGCGTATGCCTTCTCGCGGCAGCTCGGGCTGCTCGACACCGAGCCGCGCTCCAGCCATGCGTAACGTGACCACGTTCTCGGAGCTCGAGCGCCTCGGCGCGACCGCAGGCGAAGCGGACGAAATCTTCCAGATGGACGAGGACGCGTTCCGGCTGTTCTACGATCGCACGGCGCGTCCGGTGTGGGCGTACCTCGCGCGCACGACCGGCGACCCGCGGCTCGCCGACGATCTCTTGCAGGAAACGTACTACCGCTTTCTGCGCGCCGCGACGACGCTCGATACCGACGACCACCGCCGCAATTATCTGTTCCGGATCGCAACCAATCTCGTGCACGACCATCGCCGCCGGCCGCGCATCGAGGCGATCGCCGCCGATGTGGATCGCGCGGATCCGCGACAGGGCGACGGCGCCGGCCGCGCCGCGCAACGCGTCGATTTGTCGCGCGCAATGGCGCGGCTGAAGCCGCGCGAGCGGAGCCTGCTGTGGCTCGCGTACGCGGAAGGATCGTCGCACGAGGAGATCGCGCGCGCGCTCGGCCTGAGCGTATCGAGCATCAAGGCGCTGCTCTTCCGCGCGCGCAAACGTCTGGCGTCGTTGATGTCGGGAGCGCGATCGTGAAGATGCCGCCGAGCGAACAGGAGCTGATGGACGCGCTCCGCGCAGAGTACGAAGATGCATGCCGCGACGCGCCGCTGCCGGCCGCGGGCACCGTCTGGTGGCGCGCCACGATCCGGGCGCGCGCCGATGCCGCGCGCACCGCCGAGCGGCCAATCACGGCGTGGCAAGGCGTCGCCGCCGCCGCCGTACTCGGAGTTGTCGCGGGACTCGGTGGCGCAGCGTGGCGAGGGATCACGGCGCTCGGCCGTGCCGGCGACCTGATCGAGGTGCTGCAGACACGCCGCGACGACTTCGCCGCCGCGTCGGCGCTCGTCGCCGCGCACGGTGCGTCCGTGTTCCTTGCGATTGTCGCCTGCGCGATCGTCGCGCCGATTGCCGTGTATCTCGCGACCGACGAATAGCGCAAGGCGTTTCGCAACGCTCTCTACGGCCGCGATCCCGCTGCGACGATCGCGATGCGATCGCCGGTCGGACTCACGGCGAGCCGCGACACGCCGTGCAGGCCCAGCGCCGCGAGATCGGCGACACGACGCCAGGTGCTGTCGCCTCTTCGCCAGCCGTACAGCACGTCCTTCTCCGCCATCAGCAGCATGCCGTCCGGCGTCCAGGCGCAGTCCGCCTCCTTCGCACCGGCGACGGCATCCACGAGCGGCGTCACGCGTCGCGTCTTCGGATCGAGCTCACGAACTGTCAGCGTCGCGGTCGCATCGGCGCCCGCGGGCTCGCCGAAGCTGATCGTCTGGCCGCCTGGAATCCGCTGCAGCGAGCGGCCGATGCCGCGCGCGACGATCTCCGACGTGTCGCTGCGCGTATCGGCGAGCTGCAGCGTCGCGGGCTGGCCGAGGACGAAGAGCGCCACCGTGTGATCGTCGATCCATGCGTGATAACCGACCGGCTTCGCCGTGAGCAGACGCGACCGCTGCGTGCCGTCCATCGTGAACTGCCACAGCTCCTGCGTCGTGTCCGGATACTGCCGGATCACCGAGATGTGGGCGCCATCCGGTGTGACCGTCGGCGAATACTCGCCATCCGGCGTGTTCGTCACACGCGCGATCGTTCCGCTCGAAGCGTCATAGCGATAGATGTCGGTCTGCGACGGCCCGTCGGCCGACGATCCGCGCACTGACGTGAACAGAATGCTGCGGCCGTCCGGCGTGAACGACGGCTGATTGTCGTAGCCCGGGCTGTTGGTGATGTCGATCGGCGGCCCAATCGTCAGCGCTCCGTCGCGCGTCGACAACGGGGCGAGAAAAATCTCGGTGTCGGGCGGAGGCGGCGTCGAGGTCCGCGCCTGCGCGAAGAGCGTCAGCGCCGCCAGCACAACGTGTCGCATGGCCCGCATTGTAAGCCACGCGCAGAGATCACTCTGCGTGTTCTGCGATCTCTGCGCTCAACGTCGTCAGTCGCCGCTCGAGAAAACGCCGCTCCGGCTCGGAGCAGTCACACGCAAGCGCGCTGCGGAAATCGTCGGCGGCGCGCGCGGGATCGCCGGCCTGCCACGTCAACTCGCCCATCGCCGCGTACAGCAGGTAGTAGCGCGCGAGCATCGGATCGTCGGCGATCGGCTGGAGCGCCGCGAGGCCCGCGCGCGGACCTTCGAGCTTCGCCACGGCGATCGCGCGATTCAGCGCAACGATCGGCGTCGGCTTCAGGCGGACGAGCAGATCGTACAACTCGACGATGCGGCGCCAGTCGGTCTGATCGAAGGACAGCGCGGCCGCGTGGCAGGCCGCGATCCCTGCTTCGAGATGATAGATGGTCATCGCGTCGCCGGCGGATGCGCGATCGAGCGCGCGAAAGCCGGCCGCGAGCAGCGGGCCGTCCCATTGTGATCGATCCTGATCGCTCAGGCGCAGCAGCTCCTTTGCGGCGCCGACGCGCGCCGGCAGTCGGGCCGCCTGCAGGCACAGCAGCGCGAGCAGTGCGTGAACAGCAGGCGTGGCGATCGACGAGTCGGCCACCAGCGTCACGAGACGAATTGCTTCACCGCACAACTCCTCGCGGACGAGATCTTCGCCGCCGTGCGCCGCGTAGCCTTCGTTGAACAGCAGGTAGATCGCGTCGAGCACCGATTCGAGGCGCTCGGGATACTCGGCCGGCTCGATCGCGAAGCGAACGTCCGCATCGCGCAGCTGCCGCTTCGCACGCACGAGACGCTGCGCCACCGCTTCTTCGCGCGACAGCAGGGCACGCGCAATCTCTCCGACACCGAAACCGCAGACCGTCTTGAGCGTCAGCGCGACACGCGCCTCCCGCGGCAGCACCGGATGGCAGACGAGAAACATCATCAGCAGCTCGTCGTCATCCGGGACCGCCGGCTCGCCGCGCAACGTCGTCTCCGGGTGGAAGCCAAAGGCCGCGACGCCCGCAAAGGAAATGTGTTCGCTTTGCGCGCTCTGCGGTCCAAAACGTTGATCACGCCGGATCGCATCGATCGCGCGGTTTTTGGCGACTTGAATCAGCCACGCCGACGGGTTCGACGGCACGCCGTCGTGCGGCCAGGTCTGCATGGCCTTGATCAGGGCGTCCTGCGCGACCTCCTCGGCCAGCGACAGATGCCGCGGGCCGAGGATCCGCGTCAGCGTGGAGACGATGTGCGCGAACTCGTGGCGAAAGGAGATGCCTTCGTCAAACACGCGCCGCCATCACCTCGACTTCCCGAACTTCGATGCTCCCGAAGTCCAGGTGCGGGCAGCTGCTCGCGATTTCGATCGCCTTGTCGTACGAATCGGTCTCGATCGTGAAAAAGCCGCCGAGCACTTCCTTGCCTTCGGTGAAGGGACCATCGGTCACCATCACCTTGCCGTTCGTCCGCCGCATGACGCGTCCGGCACGATCGGTCAGCTTGTTCGACGGCCCGAGCGCGCCGCTCTTGCGCAAACCGTCCGACCAGGCGCTATAGCGTGCGATCGTCGCCTGCATCTCGCTCGGCGACAGTGATGCGAACCTCTCACCCGAACCTCTCAACAGCAGCGTGTAATTCGCCATATCTCCCCCTGCACCGCCGAAGCAACGACATGTTGCGGAGGCGGCCCCGCCGGCAACGCACGCAGGTCGCGGCCGCCGAGCCGCACGAACATCTCCTCGTCACCCGATCGCATTTCGTCAACCGAGGCCGGCCACGGCTCGGGAATTTGCATCATGGCGAGCGCGGCCCCGACGAGCGCCATGTTCTTCATGAAGTGAATCATCTCGTTCTGGCGCGCCATCGGATCCGGCTCATCCCAGAAGCGATGCATTTGAAACGAGACCGGAATCAGAAATCCGACAATCGCCGCCAGGCCGAGCTTCGGCTTCAGCCCGGCGAGCACGCCGAGGCCGCCCGCGAGGAGGAGCGCACCAGAGGCCTGCACCGCTTGATCGGGCGCCCGCACCCCTTTGGCTGCCGCATACGGCGCCATCTGATCGGCATGCTGAAAGTGATTGATACCGTTGTACAGGAAGAAGCCGCCGAAAACTGCCCGGCCGAGCATGAACAGCGCACGCATAGACACGCCTCCTGCGCGCATCATGCACTCTGCGTTCCCACCGGACGTACCCGACCCACCCGACCTACCCCGACCTATCCGCGAGCGACAGCCAGCGCGCCTTCGATGTGAGCCGTATGGTGACGGCTGTGCCAGGCATACATCGCGACCGCCTCATCGAGCGTGACGAGTCCCCACTCCGCGTGCCTGAAGGTTCTCGCGAAGTCGGACTCCGGAAGCGCCCGCAATAACACGACCCAGCGCTGATGCAGTGCTTCGAGCAGCCGCAGCGACACGTCCACGTGACACGCCTTCACATCGGGCAACTCGGCCCAGAGCTGCTCTTCGTACGTTTTGATCGTCGGCGCGTCTTCGGTGAGGGCAAGTTTCATGCGCACGTAGGCGTTCATGTGGCTCTCGGGCACGTGGTGAACGACCTGCCGGATCGTCCATCCGCCAGGCCTGTACGGCGTCTCGAGTTGCGCGTCGCTCAACGGATCGACGAGCGCGCGGAACGTCGCGGGCAACGCGTCGATTGTCACGAAATGTGTTTCGCGCGTGGCGCGATCGAGCGGCGGCGTGATGCGCGCGAAGCGGCCGACCGGGTACTTGAGGCTCTCGAGATCAGTCATAATCACGTCCTTTCCAGCGAGGGCACCCAATATGTTACGAAGATCGCTTGTACTTCTCGCAGTCCTTTCGTCGGTTGGACTGCTCCAGGCGCAGCAGCCGGCAGGCGCCGGACAAGGCGGACGCGGCGCCGGTCAGGCGGCTGCGGGCGGTCCCATCGGATCGATCGCCGATCGCACGGCGTCGATGCAGAAACTGGACGGCTACTTTCCGATCTACTGGGACGAGCGGACCGGATCGCTGTTCCTCGAAATTCCGCGATTCGACACCGAGTTTCTCTACAACACCGGACTCGCGGCCGGCCTGGGCTCGAATGACATCGGCCTCGATCGCGGCGCGGGCGGCGGCGCGCGGCTGGTGCTCTTCCAGCGCGTCGGTCCGCGCGTGATGCTGGTCCAACCCAACGAGTCGTTCCGATCGTCGAGCGCGAACCCGCTGGAGCGCAAATCGGTTGAAGACTCGTTCGCGAAATCGATCCTCTGGGGATTCACGGTGGCGGCCGAGAGCGGCGGCCACGTGCTCGTCGACGCCACCGACTTCCTGCTGCGCGACGTCACCGGCGCCGGCGGCGCACTGCGTCCGGGCAATTACCGAGTCGATCGAACGCGCAGCGCGTTCTTCCTGGCCCGTACGAAGGGCTTTCCGAAAAACACCGAGATCGAAATGACGCTCACCTTCGCGAACGACGCGGCCGGCGGACGCGGCGGCGGTGGCGGCGGCCCGGCCCAAGGACCGCCGCAGATTGGCGCCGGCGGCGGACGCGCGGGCGGCGGCGGCGGGCGCGGGGGCGGACTCTTCTCGGGATCGGTCGCGAGCGTCACGCCTTCGGCCGATTCGGTGACGCTGCGCGAGCACGTCTCACTCGTGGAGCTGCCCGACAACAACTACAAGCCGCGCTACGACGATCCGCGCGGCGGCTACGGCGGTCTGAGCTTCGTCGACTACAGCGTGCCGATCGGCGAGCCGATGCAGATGCGCTACATCCGCCGCCATCGGCTCGAGAAGAAGGATCCGAGCGCGGCGGTGAGCGAACCGGTGAAGCCGATTCAGTACTGGGTGGATTCAGGCGCGCCGGAAGACGTGAAGAAGGCGCTCGTCGAAGGCGCGAGCTGGTGGAGTCAAGCGTTCGAAGCAGCCGGCTTCAAGAACGCGTTCAAGGTGGACGTGCTGCCCGACGGCGCCGACCCGATGGACATCCGCTACAACATGATCAACTGGGTCCACCGCTCGACGCGCGGCTGGAGCTCGGGCGGATCGGTCTCCGATCCGCGTACCGGCGAAATCATGAAAGCGACGGTGACGCTCGGCTCGCTGCGCGATCGGCAGGACTACATGATCTTCGAAGGCCTGCTCTCGCCGTATGTGAACGGCAGCGAGCGGCCGGCGGTGCTCTACGAGACGGCGCTCAAGCGGATCCGCCAGCTCTCCGCGCACGAAGTCGGGCACACGCTCGGCCTGGGCCACAACTACTACGACAGCGAAAAGGGCTGGATCTCGGTGATGGACTATCCGCATCCGCTCGAGAAGCTGAACGCGGACGGCACCATCGATCTCTCCGACGCGTATCCGCAGCACATCGGCGACTGGGACAAGGTCACGATCAACTACGGCTATCGTCAGTTCCCGCCAGGCACCGACGAGAAGGCGCCCCTGACGAAGATCCTGGACGACGCGTGGGCGCAGGATCTGCGGTACATGACGAACCAGGACACCGAGTCGAACCCGAAGGTCGATCAGTGGTCGAACGGCGTCGATCAAGCCGACGAGCTGTATCGGATGATGAAAGTGCGGCGCGCCGCGCTCGACAAGATCGGCGAGCACACGATCCGTCAGGGCATGCCGACGGCGACGATCGAAGAGCCGCTCGTGCCGATCTACATGTATCACCGCTACGCCGTGGAGTCGGCCGCGTCGATGGTCGCCGGGCAGGACTACATCTACGCGATGCGCGGCGACAAGCGGACGCCGACCAAAGGCGTCTCGGTGGACGATCAGCGCAAGGCGCTGGACGCGCTAGCAATGACGCTACGGCCCGGCGAGCTGACGGTGCCGGTACCAATTCTCAATCTGATCGCACCGCGGCCGCCGGGCTTTGGCATGCACCGGGAGCTCTTCCCGCGCACGACCGGCGACACCTTCGATCCGCTCGCGCCGGCGACCATCGCCGCCGACGTCACCATCGGGTTCACGCTGCAGCTCGATCGCGCGGCCCGCATGGTGGGCCAGCACGCCGTGGACGCGCGGTATCCAGGGCTCGAGGACGTCATAGAACGGTTGATCGCCGCGACATGGGACGCGCCGACCACTTCACCGTACGAAGCGTCAGTGCGGCGCGCCGAG
>WNFI01552427.1_pt1 | contig 10968 bp, 11 predicted proteins | sample 5400471 | NCBI WGS metagenome assembly WNFI01 (sample SAMN13153348, study PRJNA577476) | soil metagenome | isolation source: 100 cm saprolite on Douglas fir-dominated hillslope | place: USA:California | collected 2013-09-17 | reverse complement strand
GGTCGAGGAGATCGTCGGGCTCATCACCGGGCACGAGATCGAACTGGTGGTGATGGATTGCGCGCTGTCGCCGATCCAGCAGCGCAATCTTGAGAAAGCGTGGAACACAAAAGTTCTCGACCGCACCGGGCTGATCCTCGAAATCTTCGGCCGCCGCGCCAAGACCAGGGAAGGCGCGCTGCAGGTCGAGCTCGCGCACCTGAATTACCAGCGCAGCCGGCTGGTGCGGTCATGGACCCATCTGGAGCGCCAGCGCGGCGGCTTCGGGTTCATGGGCGGTCCCGGCGAAACCCAGATCGAGGCGGACCGCCGCCTGATCGGCGAACGCATCACGCGGCTTGAGACCGAAATCAAGAAGGTGCAGGCGACGCGGCGGTTGCATCGCGCAGGCCGGCAACGGGTGCCGTATCGCGTGGGGGCGTTGGTCGGTTACACTAACGCCGGAAAGTCGACGCTGTTCAACCGCCTGACCCGGGCCGACGTCCAGGCTGCCGACATGCTGTTTGCAACGCTCGATCCGACGTTGCGCGCGCTCAATCTGCCGCATGGCGGCAAGGCGATGCTATCGGACACCGTCGGATTCATCTCCAACTTGCCGACGCAACTGGTTGCGGCATTTCGTGCGACGCTGGAGGAGGTGCTGGAAGCCGATCTCATTCTCCACGTCTGCGACATCTCGCATGAAGACGCAGAGGCGCAGCAGCGCGACGTCGATACCGTGCTGCGACAGCTCGGCATCGATCCGGATGCGGGGCAGCGCATTCTTGAAGTGTGGAACAAGATCGACCGCTTCGATTCCGACGAGCGCGAAAACTTGCGAAACATCGCCGCACGACGCCCACCGGAGCGTCCGGTTTTCCTGGTTTCCGCCGAGACCGGGGAGGGGATCGACGCGTTACTCGCCGCGATCGAAGAACGGCTGGCAGCAACGCGCATGACGCTCGACCTCTCGATCGACGCATCCGACGGCGCCGGCATCAGCTGGCTGCATCGCAATTCGGAAATCCTCAACAAGGAATTTCACGACGGCCGCTATGACATGACGGTGCGGGTCGACGAGACCAAACGCGACATCGTGGTCAACCGTTTCGACGCGGTGCCGCACGAACTCGCAGTCGTCCCCGCGAAAAGCGGGACCCATAACCACAGGCGTTAGTTGTTACGAAAGGTTTCTACCCGAGTGCCTAAACGACAGGCCGCGGCGTAGGGGTCCCCGCTTTCGCGGGGACGACATAAGGAAAATTCACTCTTCACTCTTTGCTTCGTTCCACAACGCGTCCATCTCGTCGAGCGAAGCGCTCTCAAGCGAACGTCCCTGCGCCGCAAGCGCGCGTTCGATGTAGCCAAACCGGCGTTGGAACTTTGCATTCGTGCCGCGCAGCGCTTGTTCCGGATCGGCGCCGATATGGCGCGCCAGATTGACCAGCGCGAACAGGAGATCGCCGGTTTCCTCAGCGAGCGCTTCGGCGTCGCCGCGATCGAGAGCGGTCTCGATCTCGTCTGCCTCCTCGCGAATCTTGTGCAGCACCGCGCGCGGATCGTTCCAGTCGAAACCGACGCTTGAGGCCTTGCGTTGCAATTCCATCGCCCGCGCCAAGGCGGGCAGGCCGGTTTTGACGTTCGACAACAGTGATTTGTGTAAAGCTTCTCCAAGCGGTCGTCGCGCGGCGCGTTCGGCTTTCTCCTCGGCCTTGATGCGCTCCCACGCGCCCTTGACGTCCGACGGCGTCAGCCGTCCGTCCTTGTCAGCGAACACATGCGGATGCCTTCTGATCATCTTGCGATCGTGTAGGGCGCGATGGTTGAAAAATTCTGTTCGAGATCCCAGGGGCAGCCGCTGCCGGGCGTGCGCAGCGTCGCCATGATTTCGAGCAAGCGGGAGATATCGCGGGAAGGGGTCATCATGCACCTGGCCTGAAGAAGATCAAGCTTTATGCCGCAAGACGCGCGCCCATCCCAGCGAAACGAGCAGAACCGGCGGCTGTTTCCACCGATTGACTTATGAGCAATGGGCGCACAGCGTCATCGTCCGCGAAAAGCGGACGATCCAGTATTCCAGAGCGCCTGTGATCGATCGCGAAGCCGCGGCGTACTGGATACCCGCTTTTTTCGCGGATATGACGGGCTTTTGTTGGGAGACGCATTGCCCTCTGCCACGCAAGTCTCACGATGCCGGCCTAAAATCCTCAGGCTTCAATTCTATCGGCCAACCGTGCGGCGTGCGGTCGGCGGCGTGATCCCAGGCATCGCGATAAAGCTGCAGGGTCTCGGACGTTGCGACGCCCTTGGCGGCGATTAGTCCCTCCAGGGTCGCCAGCCAATGCCGGTAATAGGTCTCGCCGGTATCGGCATCGCCCTGGGCCTGCGCGCGCTTGATTTCGTCGGCAAGCGTTGCAGCCCATTCCTTCCACGTGAATAGACCACGCGCATGCAGCGCGAGCGCCATGGCAAAGGCCTGCGCTTCCCAGGGTTCGCGAAACACCGGCCCGTCGTCGTCACGGGGAATGCCGGGCACGGCGCTGGTTGCATCAAGCGCAGCGGCGGCGTCCATCATGCCGCCTCAAGATATGGCTCGAACGCATCGATCGATATTTTTACAGCCGGGTCGGCGTCCGGGCCCCATAATTCGGCGCCGTCGAATACGACGGTGTAGAGCCATTGCGGGTTCTCGCCAGATCCGGTGGCGGCCGAGTCCGGAAACACATGGCAGCCGTGGTCGCGTTCGACCACGCCGGCATGGCCGCGCACATAGCGTGGCAGTCGCGTGTGTGTGGCGGGATGAATGTTCCTGGCGCGCACACGATCGCCCGGCTTGAACTTCGCCGGCGCGGGCGCCGCGCGCCCGAATTTGCCGCGCACCATCACGCGCTCGACATCACTAACGGTGAATTTGCCGCGCTTGAGGGATTTCGCCGGTTCCCTCGCGTGGCCGGCGGCGATTTCGCCGGCTGCAATGTAGCCCTTGTCGATCAGCAGGGCTTCGAGCCCGAGCAGCCATTTCTTGTAATACGAGCTGGCGAGATAGACGTGGGGTGGCAACGCCTCCCGATAGAAGCGCGAGGCATCGATGTTGAATGCGCCGGCTGCGCCCATCGCCCGCACCATCGCCAGCACGCGCGCTTCCCATTTGGTGTGAAACATCGGCTCGTTCGGCTCGGGCTCGACCTTGCCGAAACCATCCATGCCGCCCATGTCGTGCACGCCATTCACGATGGCGCCCCTGGCGTCTTCGGAAATCCGGTGCCGATCATCGAGTCCCGCGTCACGAGCTCGGCTAGCTGCCGCTCGCTCCAGCCCCCGGTGCCTTGGGGCCGCATCGGCAGCACCAGGAAACGCGTCTCTGCGGTCGAATCCCACACCCGGATCTCGGTTTCCTTCGGCAAGCTGACGCCAAAGTCGGCGAGCACGCCGCGCGGGTCTTTCACGGCGCGGGAACGATAGGGCGCGGCCTTATACCAGACCGGAGGAAGCCCCAGCATTTCCCAGGGATAACAGGAGCACAGCGTGCACACGACCATGTTGTGGCGCCGCGGCGTGTTTTCGACAGCGACGAGATGATCGCCGACCCGGCTGACATGACCGAGCTTGCTCACGGCCTTGGTGGCGTCATCCAGCAGGGCCTGCTTGAAAGCAGGATCGGACCAGGCCTTTGCCACAACCTGCGCGCCATTGTGCGGGCCGATTTTGGTTTCGTAGGCCTGGATAATGGCATCGAGCGCGGCCGGTTCGACATAGCCCTTCTCGGTCAAAATCGTCTCCAGCGCGCGCACGCGCAGTTCGGTCTCGGACAGTTCCGAATGGTCGTGATCGTGGTGATGGTCGTGGTCGCGGCCGGTCATGGCCTTAAGCATAGGCGCAATATTCAGTCTCTGTCGAGGTGCAGCGTTGAGAGCTCGATAGCCGGGATTTGATCGCGATTTCGAGGCGGATCGCAGGTTAGTCGAGGAACGATCGCCCAATTGCTCCATTGCCCGCGCGGGGCGAGCCACTTTCGGAGAGCGATCCATGCAACTCGACAAGAAAAAGATAGCCATTCTCGCCACACATGGCCTCGAACAATCGGAACTCGAAGTTCCCCGCGACAAGTTGAAGGCCGCCGGCGCCACCGTGCACGTTGTCTCGCTTAAAGCCGGCGAAATCAAAGGATGGGACATGAAAGATTGGGGCCGGCCGCTTTATTCTGTCGGTGGCGTCACGAGCGTTTACTTCGGCGCATACTGCATCTCGCCGTTTCCAAACGACCAATCCTCACGTGCGTTGTCAACCAGAGTGATCCAGACATCTTGCTTGCGAATGCCGATCTTGGCGTTGAGATCGTCGGCGATCCTGCGGTAAAAGGCCTTCTTTACGTCCGTGGTCCGGCCAGCGACCCAGAATACCTGAATGAAAATGATTTGTGGTGTGTAATCGATGCCGAGATACCCGTCCTTCGGATGGATCAACTCGCCGTCAGCGTGGACGGTCAGGATCTGAAACTTGTCGTGTACCGGCACGTTCGCTATGTCGATCATCGCGGAATAGACGACATCGCTGACGATCAGCCGTTGCTCCCGTGAGTAGACGTTGCTGAGATCAATTCTGACGAGCGGCATTTCGAAGCTCAGGGGCTAGATAGTGAGTGTTTGAGAACCCGGTCAGATTTAGCGGTCGGCTTGGTGCAAAGACATGGGTTGTAAACCCGTCGGTTGCAAGCGGTCCGAACCGGCGGCAGTCGGACAGAAATAGAGCGCGATAAACTCTTTGTGTCCGCTCGTCTTGGCCGGTCTCCGAGATTCCCTTGTTCCGGACTGTGCTTTTTCTCGGCAGCGGCAGCTGAATAACTTCAGGCTTCTGTAGATTAAAGCAAAACCGGCGCAATCACGGCAATAGAACCAAAGTCATTGCGGAGCGGAGGCCTACATTTCCGTTCAACGCCCGGTTTTTCGCAAGCGCCATTCGTTCAACAGACGACGTTGCGAAAGCACAAGAGTAACGCTGCCGCAGAACGGTCGCGTTGCCGGGATCTCAATGTCTCGCAATAAGGAGCAATCCGTGGTCAAACGCCCTACACTCACCACCGATAGCGGCATGCCGGTTGCCGACAACCAGAACAGCATTACGGCGGGCCCGCGCGGCGCGGTGCTGATGCAAGACTTCTTTCTGTTCGAGAAGCTTGCCCACCAGAATCGCGAGCGCATTCCCGAACGCGGCCAGCACGCCAAGGGTTCGGGCGCCTATGGCACGCTGACCATCACTCACGACATCACGAAATACACAAAGGCCAAGGTATTACAAAAGGGCAAAAAGACTGAAGCTTTTCTGCGCTTCTCGACCGTCGCCGGCGAGCGCGGCGCCGCCGACGCCGAGCGCGACGTGCGCGGCTTTGCGCTGCGCTTCTATACCGAGGAAGGCAACTGGGACCTCGTCGGCAACAACACGCCAATATTCTTCGTGCGCGACGCGCTGAAGTTTCCTGACTTCATCCACACCCAGAAGCGGCACCCGAGAACCAACATGCGCTCGCCGACCGCGATGTGGGACTTCTGGTCGTTGTCGTCGGAAAGCCTGCACCAGGTCACCATCCTGATGTCCGATCGCGGCCTGCCGCAGAGCTATCGCAACGTCGACGGTTTTGGCTCACACACCTACTCGTTCGTCAACGCCAAGAACGAGCGCCACTGGGTGAAATTTCATTTCAAGACCATGCAGGGCATCAAGAACTGGACCAACGCCGAGGCAGCCGAGAGGGTCGCGTACGACCGTGAGACCCATCAGCGCGACCTGTTCGAGTCGATCGAGAATGGTGATTTCCCGAAATGGAAATTCTCCGTGCAGATCATGCCGGAAAGCGATGTCGGCAAGCACTGGTACAACCCGTTCGACCTCACCAAGGTATGGCCGCACAAGGATTATCCGCTGATCGAGGTCGGCGTGCTCGAGCTCAACCGCAATCCGGAGAATTATTTCGCCGAGGTCGAGCAGGCCGCGCTCTCGCCCGCCAATGTCGTGCCCGGCGTCGGCCATTCGCCGGACAAGATGCTGCAGGCGCGCATCTTCTCCTACGCCGATGCGCACCGCTACCGCGTCGGCGTCAACGCGGATCAGCTTCCGGTCAACAAGCCGCGCTGTCCCGTGCACACTTACAACGCCGATGGTGCCATGCGGCTCGCAGGCAACCCCAATCCTGACGCCTATTACGAGCCGAACTCGTTCAACGGCCCGGCGCAGGACGAGCGCTTCCGCGAGCCGCCGCTGAAAATCTCGGGCGATGCCGACCGGTACAATCACCGCGACGGCAACGATGACTATCGTCAGCCCGGCGACTTGTTCCGGCTGATGACGGCCGCTCAGAAGAACCAGCTCTTCCATAACTACAAGGCGGCGATGGAGGGCGTGCCGGTCGAGATCGTCACGCGGCAGATCGTCCACTGCTACAGGGCCGACCCCGAATACGGCGCCGGCGTCGCGAAGGCGCTAGGCATCGATTTCAAACCGCAGACGATCGCCGCGGAGTAACGTCACTCATCTCCCTGGCCGGCGGCGCTCTCCGCTGCCGTCGGCTATCTCCCAACCAACGTATCGTTCCTTGGCGCAAACCTGATGGCGCCGGGCGGTCAATCTCATCTCTGGAGAGAACAATGTCCAACCGGATTGCACCCAAGCTCCTTGCGGAGTTCATCGGCACCTTCGCATTCGTATTCATCGGCGCCGGCGCGGCGGCCGTGGTCGGCCAAGGTGTCGGCCTGCCCGGTATCACCGCGGTTGCCTTCGCTCACGGCCTGGCCATCATGGCCTTCGCCTTCACCTACGGCTCCGTGTCGGGCGGGCATATGAACCCCGCCGTCACTCTCGGCGTGCTCGCCGCCGGCGCGATGAGCGTTGGCGAGGCGGCCGGCTACATCGTCAGTCAGCTCATTGGCGGTATCGCCGGCGCGCTGTTGTTGCGGACCGTACTGGGCGGTGCCGCCACCGGTATCGGCATGCCTGCACTTGCGCATGGCCTTGCTCTTGGCGCCACGACAGTCACGGTCACGCCGGAGGCAGGCTTCATGATCGAGGCCGTGCTTGCCTTTTTTCTGGTTACGGTGGTGCTGAGCACGGCCGTTGCGGGCCGCGCCGGCAGCCTTGCACCGCTCGCGATCGGAATGACGCTGACCTTCAACATCCTCATGGGTGGGGCGCTCACGGGAGCTCCCTTCAACCCGGCGCGGGCACTTGGTCCGATGGTCGCGACCGACAATTTCAGCGATGCCTGGCTGTACCTGACGGCCCCGATCGTTGGCGCCATCATCGCTGCCATTCTGCACACGGCCCTCAGCCGGCTCGCCCAAGAGGGGACGGCGGTCGAGCCGGGCAGAGCAGCCCACACGCCCGCCGAATGAGGTCCCGTTCGAGACTGGTGCGACAAGGTCTGAGTAAAATATAGCAAGCCCGGCTAGTGAAGCCAGGCTGCTATTTTGGCAGACGGACAGGCGAGACGGCGATGGTCTTACGCCGCCTTGGGGAGTTGCCCGTGCGGGTCGATGACGAATTTGCTTGCGACGCCGGCGTCGAAGTTCTTGTAGCCTTCCGGCGCCTGCTCAAGACTGATCACCTTGACATTGACGATCTCCGCGATCGGCAGTCTGTCCCAAAGTATCGCCTGCATCAGTTGCCGGTTGTATTTCAGCACCGGCGTCTGGCCGGTGTGAAGGGTGTGGGACTTTGCCCAGCCGAGACCGAGACGAAGGCTGAGGTTGCCATGTTTGGCTGCCTGCTCCTTCGCGCCCGGATCGTCAGTTACATACAGGCCGGGAATGCCGATCGCGCCAGCTGCCCGGGTAATCTCCATCAGGCTGTTCAGCACGACAGCCGGCGCTTCAATGGCCTTGCCGTCCGTTCCTTGCGTCTTTGCTTCGAAGCCCACGCAGTCGATCGCGCAATCGACTTCCGGAATACCGAGAACGTCGGCAACGAGTTCGCCCAGTCGATCGTGTTTGGTGAGGTCGATCGGCTCGAAGCCAACCTTCTTGGCGTGAGCGAGCCGCTCCTGGTTCATGTCTCCGATCAGCACGGCTGCCGCGCCAAGGATGCGCGCGGACGCTGCGGCCGCAAGCCCAACCGGTCCCGCGCCGGCGACGTAGACCGTCGATCCGACGCCGACCTTGGCGGTGACGGCGCCGTGGAATCCCGTCGGCAGAATATCGGAAAGGCAGGTCAGATCACGGATCTTTTCCATCGCATGCGCCTTGTCCGGAAACTTCAGCAGGTTGAAATCGGCATAGGGCACCATCACGTAGTCGGCCTGGCCGCCGATCCATCCGCCCATATCGACATATCCATAGGCGCCTCCGGCGCGCTCGGAGTTGACGTGAAGGCAGACGCCGGTATCGCCCTCGCGACAGGTGCGGCAGCGGCCGCATGCGACGTTGAACGGGACCGACACGAGGTCGCCGATATCAAGATACTCGACGTCACGGCCCTTCTCGATCACTTCGCCGGTGATCTCGTGTCCGAGCACCATGCCGGCCGGTGCGGTCGTACGGCCGCGGACCATGTGCTGGTCCGAGCCGCAGATATTCGTGGTTACGACCTTGAGAATGACACCGTGATCGATCGTCTTTCCTGCCGGATTGCGGAAGGTCGGAAAATCGATCTTCTGGACTTCGACGCTGCCGGGTTTGAGGTAAACCACGCCACGATTGGAGTTCGAAGGCATCTGCAATCTCCTTTAGGTTCTCACGCTGAGCTTAATTGCGAGGGGGAGTTTCTGTGGATCGAGGGGCGTGGTCGGCGCCCGCTCAGATAGAGTCGACAATTCTCGACGTACGGATGGGTCCTGGGATCGTCGCCCTAAACCCCGCATCAGATGGGGTTTGCTCGAACACTATCGATTTGCCGGAAAATGACTTTGGCCTGCTTGCTGCGATCCGCCCGGCCTTGCGCTAAATCTCGATGGTATCAGGCCCTGAATGCATACGATGACGCTATGAGCGCTTGCGAGCTGCCAATGAAGATCGAACACGCGAAATTCAAACAATCGTGACGGTCAAGCGTCAACTCGGCGTGAGAGTGGCGGGCTGCGCGCCTTGATCGTCGTCGCAACCGCAATATGTCGCGACCGAAGCAATGAATGAGAGTACGGGCAGCGCGTAGATCGCCTTAGGCTCAAGTGTGGTACGTCCAAGGCTGAAGCAGGCGTCAATAAACAGCGAGTGAATCGACTAATGGCCAGCTCCGCCGAAACGACCTTGAATCAATCCACTCCTCTGCTGCTCCCTCCCGCACATCCAGTCGCCGAACGTCACTCGCCGGCAGGGCTGCATCCCGAACTTGGAGCTCGCTCGATTGTCGACTACTCGCCATCCGAGATCGTCAAGCGCCATTCCGCGGCCTTGTCGGGCTTGCTGGTGGAAACGGTTCAGGTCACGCGGCACAAGCCGTTCGAATATGGATTCCGAGCTCCCTGCCATCTGCTCATTGCGGCAGAACTCTCGGAGCGCTACGATGGGGAGACCCTTGTTGAAGGCCTGCCGCGGTCGACCTTGCGCGATTTCACCCACAAGCTGACCTTCGTTCCTGCCGGACATGACTTTCGCGGATCGCAGTGGCCGCGGGTCCTGGCGCGTACAACCTATTTCTACATCGATCCGCGTGGACCTCTCGCCGATCCCGCGCTGCGATTCGCCGAGATCGAGTTCAAGCCGCGCCTGTTCTTTTACGATCGCGATCTCTGGGAGACCGCTCTCAAGCTCAAGTCGCTGGTCGAAAACCCGGGCTCGATGCACCGCCAATACGCCGAAGCGCTCGGCATCGTGCTGACCCACGAGCTCGTTCGCATCAACGGCGACGCTGCACGCCGCAGGCCGGTCAGCCGTGGCGGCCTCGCGCATTGGCAGCAAAAGCGTGTGGCTGCCTATATCGAGGAGCATGTTGCCGACAACATCCCGCTCGCAACCCTGGCCGAGCTGGCACGATTGAGCCCGTACCATTTCTGCCGGTCGTTCAAGTGCTCCTTCGGCATGCCGCCGCACAGATACCACGCGCATCGCCGAATCGAACGGGCCAAGCAGCTATTGGCTAATCGTGAACTGTCCATCACCGCGATCGCGCTCGATATTGGCTTCGGCGACACGAGTACGTTCACCGCCGCATTTCACAGGCTGACCGGTCAAACCCCGACCAGTTACCGTCGCAATCTCGATTGAAGAGGGTGTGCCAGCTCCTCGATCGGAAATCCTATCCGTAGACCCCGGCGACAAAATCGATGAAGGCGCGAAGTTTCGGGGTCATTCTTCGGTTCTCTAGCCAGACGATATGCCGCGGGCGAGATTGGATTTTGTAGTTTGAGAGCAGCGCTTGCAGACGTCCCTCTGCGATATCCTCGGCAACGAGCTCAGCACGTTGCATGACAATGCCTGCACCTGCCAGGGCCGCATACCGAACGCCGAATCCGTTATTAATCTGAAGGCGGCTTTTAACGTCGACATAGATTTCGCCTTCGGGGCCAAAAAAGCTCCACCGTGGCCGGTCGTGCCACGGATAACTCAGGCACTCGTGATCGACGAGGTCCCCGGGGTGCGCGGGCGTGCCGCGCTCGGCGAGATACGCCGGCGCAGCGCAGACAACCGCTTTGTAGGGCGAGAGCGACCTCGACATCATGGTGGAATCGCTGAGCGTGCCGACGCGTATGGCGACATCGATCCCTTCCTCGACCAGGTCGACCATTCGGTCACTCAGTGTCAACTCGACCGTGACGTCAGGATAGATCTTCATGAATTTCACAATGGCCGGCGCAAGACTATAGGATCCAAAAGCGATCGGAGCCGCCACCCGCAAGATTCCGCGGGGCTCCCTTAGAGCTTCTTCGGCCAGTGCGTCTCCGGCTTCGGCTTCCTCCAGCAAACGACGACAATGATCGAGGTAGTTTCGCCCGAGTTCGGTCAGGCTCTGCCGGCGGGTCGAGCGGTTGATCAACCGTGAGCCCAGCCGCTCCTCGAGATGACGCAT
>WNFI01326844.1_pt1 | contig 10969 bp, 4 predicted proteins | sample 5400471 | NCBI WGS metagenome assembly WNFI01 (sample SAMN13153348, study PRJNA577476) | soil metagenome | isolation source: 100 cm saprolite on Douglas fir-dominated hillslope | place: USA:California | collected 2013-09-17 | reverse complement strand
GCGCTCCATTGGTAGGGTTTCTACCTTTGGGTTCGGCTCCGGCTCGGAACCATCGAGCGGCACTCAAGAAGGGCAGACGGTTGACCGAAGTGGGACGGCTCCGTCAAGCCCACAGGGGAGGCTGAAAAACAATCCTCCCCTCACTTACTAAGAGGCCTTCAAAAAGGAAAAACTCAACGACTTTTGTTTGACCCGGAGCGCCACGGGAGTAGACGCTCCATCAAGAAAGTTTGCACTTCCACAGGTGAGGCACGCACAATCTCAGATGTCCGGAATGCCTCCAGACCCGGTCGTGCATTCGGATCAGGCAGGCGCCGAAAGGAATTTTGGCGTCTAGTTCCCCTACCTACTCAGAGGCTTCGAGAAGAGAAAATGTAAGAAAAAATCTTAGGACGAGTACATTCTTGGGCAAATCGCGCCCGGTGAGCGGCCCGCGGAGTCACTCGAACGTCCAGTCTTTGTCATGAAGACATACGCCTTGGTGATCCAATTCGAAGACACAAGGTCGGCCTCGCAGAGCTGCAGGCTCTTTACCATGCTTAGCGGGTCACGGGGATTAAAGCCATTCGCGGCGCGCTATGGGTCGGAGGTCAAGGCAAGTGGTTCAGTTGCGCCGTGATGTGCCCGCACCTCTCTAGGTTCTGATTAATCTTTACCAACACTTCCAGATCTGACGGAGTCACTTTACCTTTGGCCTTCATCTGCAGCCACATTGGCAAAGCTCTCCGATTCCACGTTTCAGACTCGCGGCAATACGCAAGCCTGTCGGCGGGTGCAATTTTTGGCCCAAGCGCTTTTGCTGCATACACATCGCCGATGCCACTCTGAGACTGTGCGATGCTGAAGCGAAGCGGCTCATTGGCGGGGTCTTTTTCTAAAAGCAATTCACGAAGGGCGAGCCCCCTCTTGTAAGAATCGAGCGCCCCTGCGAAGTCCTCTTTCTGTCGAAGATTCCATCCGATGTAAGTATGTGTGTTTGACAAGCCTGCTCTTGCCTTAGTGTCTTGAGGGTCGGCCCCCGCAAGAGCGGCGCGGATCTCCAGGGCCTTCCGATAGTAGCTTAGGGCCGCATCGAAATCTCCCTGCTTTCCGAGAATATAGCCGGTATCGCTGTAGGTGAAGGTGATGTTGTAGCGCGTACGAACGCTGTCCGCGTGGAGCGCTAATTGCGCTTCGTCGATTTCTAAAGCAGCTCGCTCGTGTTCAAGCGCGGGCGGCAGCTGATTCTGCTCGATCAGAGCAGCGGCGACGCGCTTGTGAGAGAAAGAAAGCTGTGTTTGATACAGTTCGTTCTTAGGATCGAGTTTCGCAAGCCGCTGGTAAATGCCTAGCGCCTTTTCATGGTAATTAAGCGCCTGACTTAAATCATCCGCAATAAAACTAAACCCAGTCTGTGCATATGCCTCGCCAAGCGTAGCTTGCGTCTTCTGATCGTCTGGCTGAGAAGAGGCCAAAGATTCTAAGGTCCCCACGGCTTTCTGTGTGCTTTCCTTGTAACCGTTTTTGTCTCCGGCCACAGAGAGACATATTGCCAAATTGATGTAGGACTGGGCTAGCTCAAGGTGGGTTTCCCTGCTTGAAGGTTCAAGTGAGGCGCTGGCTTCCAAGAGTTCAGCTGCTTTGCGATAGTTCTGCACTGCTTTCGGCGTGTCACCTACATTCGCATCGCGAACGTTTCCCTGAACACTTGCAAGTCGCGAGTAGGCCGCTGCCAATTCACGAAGCAAAGCAGGGTCGGATTTGGACTCTTGCGCAAGGCTGTCCAGGTACTCCTGTGCGCGCTGGATGATCACCTTTCTTGCCGCCGTTGCACCCGGCAACTCGCGGATCGAATCGTGAACCTCGAACATCAGAGAATTAGCTAGTTTCCTTACATCGTTGAAGCGTTTCTCGGCACGGATCTCGTTGGTGCGAGCGATGCGGGCTTCGCGGAGTGTCACCCCAAGAGCAGCCAAAAGAGTTATGGTGACAAGCACAGCCGCCGCAACTCCGACTTTGTGGCGAGTGATGAATTTGGAAGCCCGATAAGCAGCGGTATCTTTCCGCGCGAGGACAGGCAGGTGATCCAGATGACGGCGGACGTCCTGCGCGAACTGCTCGACGGAGGCGTAACGGCGTTGCGGCTCTTTGCGCAGCGCCATCAAGACGATGTTGTCGAGGTCGCCGCTCAGGCGCTTGCTGAGTTTTTCGGGTGAGCTTTCGCGCGCCACGCTACGGGCTGAATTGGCCGTCTGGTTTCCTTCGTCGTCGCCAGTTGGTAGCTGCTTCCGTCGCGCTGCCGTGCTGGGTTTCTCCGGCTCGGCTTCGCAGATGGCACGGGAAAACTCGTGAGGCGTGCGCGTCGGGACATTATAAGGAGTACGGCCCGTGAGCAGCTCGTATAAGACCACTCCCAGCGAGTAGACGTCGCTGGCCGTGGTGATTGGCTCACCTTTGACCTGCTCCGGGCTGGCGTACTCGGGCGTCAGCAGACGGACCAGACTGAGAGTTTGGTCGGGCTGATCGGGGCCCTCGCTCGATTCCAGAATCTTCGCAATCCCGAAATCCAGCAACTTCGGGATGCCTTCCGCGTTTACCAGGATGTTGCCCGGCTTGATGTCGCGATGAATGACCAGATGCTGATGCGCGTATTGCACGGCGGAACAAACCTGGAGAAAGAGGCCAAGTCGATCGTTCGTGGCCAGCTTGTGCGCGTCGCAGTACTCGTCAAGGCGCTGGCCTTCCACGAGTTCCATTACGAAATAGGGCAAGCCATCCGCGGTCGCGCCGCCGTCGAGAATTTTCGCGATGTTGGCGTGATTGAGAGTCGCTAAAATCTGGCGTTCGTTCTTAAAACGGGTAGCCGTAAACTCCGCGCCTAGCTCCGAGCGCACGATTTTTAGCGCGACTTGCTGTTTGTATTGTCCGTCGGCGCGAATCGCGCGATAGACGGCGCCCATGCCGCCTACCGCAATTTCCTCGAGAATTTCATAGGCGCCGATACGCTTGCCAGATGGCAAGCGGAATCGAGTTTCCTCTTCAAGATTAAGGCTAGGAAGGGCGCCAGGATGCAGTGCTTGCGTGCCTGCTTGCTCGTGAGAAGCGATCAGCGATTCCACTTCCCGGCGCACCAACGAATCCACACAGACTCCGTCCAGAAAGGAAGCGCGGCTGGCTGGGTCGAGTTCCAGTGCGGATTCCAGAATGGGCCGGACGCGTTGCCATTCTTCGGGAGTCATGCGCGCGCTTCTCCGCGATTCATTTCTCGCAGCAACCAGGCACGAGCCGAGGCCCAACTGCGCTTGACCGTGGCCGGTGAAATGCCCAGAAATTCCGAAGTATCTTCGATGGTAAGCCCGCCGAAGTAGCGCAGCTCGATGATCTGACTTTGCTGAGCATCCATCTTGGCGAGCCGGTCGAGGGCTTCGTCAAGCGCTAGAAGGTCCACTTCACGGCCTGCGGAACGTGGCGCAGCAATGCTGTGATCAAGTGTCACTCGTGTGGCCCCGGCGCCCCGCTTAGCCGCGCGCCGGTTGCGCTCGTAATCCACAAGAATCCAGCGCATGAGCTGCGCAGCAATGCCCAGAAAGTGCGCACGATCTTTGACGTGGAGAGACTTTTGTTCGGCCAGTCGCAGGTAAGCCTCATGGACGAGCGCGGTCGTTTGCAGGGTGTGATTCGGGCGCTGCTGTTGGAGGTGATAGCGAGCCAGGCGTCGCAGCTCGTTGTAGACGAGAGGCAAAATCGCCTCCAGCGCCTTGCGGTCTCCATTTCCCCAGTGCAGGAGGAGTTCGCTGACCGGGCTGGAAGGTTCTGGGCCCACTTCCACCTCAATTTCCTGCGGAGGGGACAGCGACAAGAATGGCCTGAGACTAAACAAAAGCGGGCGAAAGTTCAAGCGGCATTCCGTTGAAAAGGCGCCGGTTGGCGCCAGCAGGAACATTCCACGCCCAAGACGTCAGAATTTCTTCGCTAGGCTGAGCCACTTTGGCGGTTTTTTCCGAAATAGAGAGTAGCAAAGGTTCCTGCGGTGGCCTCATTCACAGGTCGCGGGAGCAAATCCCAAGGAGGTCTTGTGAAAAAAATCAACATCGTCCTAAGCCTTGTGGTTCTAGTTGCCGGGTTCCTGCTTGCGGGTTCAATCGGCGCCCAGCAGTCCACTAGGTTCACATCCTTCGATTTCCCCCAAGCCGCAACTACCACGGCCTTCGGAATCAATTCCGAAGGCGATGTCGTAGGCGGCTACAAAGACGCCCAAGGCAAGCATCACGGCTTCTTGTTCCGTGGTGGGGCGTTTACTTCCATTGATTTTCCCGGCGCCATTTCCACCGACGCTCGCGGAATAAATCCCGACGGAGACATTGTTGGATCCTATACGAATTCACCAGGCGGACCGCCCAACATCCACGGCTATCTCCTAAGGAACGGCGAATTCTCGACCGTTCAGTTCCCTGGCCACTTGGGCACGATTGCTCAGCGAATATCGCCGGAGGGCACCATCGTGGGCTGCTTGCATGACACCGATACCATGCGGACCATGCACGGTTTCGTTTTGCAGGACGGCAACTATTCCGCCAACCCTGTGCCCTTCACCATGAACAATGGGATCACTCCCGGCGGGGGAAAGATCGTCGGCTTGGAAAATGATTCCTCGAGCGGCTATCTGCTCGAGAACGGCGCGGTCGCAAGCCGCATTCAATTCCCAGACAGCGCGTTCACCGATGCATGGGATATCAATGCCGCCGGAGAAGTCGTCGGGGAATACCAAGATCAGACGGCCAATCCCACGATTCACGGCTACTTGCTGACGGACGGCAAATATACGTCCATTGATTTCCCCGGAGCCGGCTTGACCTGGGCCTTCGGAATTAACGACCGCGGCGAGATCGTCGGTTTCTATCTGGATTCAGCGGGCGGCCAGCACGCCTTCCTGTTCCGCAATCACGGGCAGTAAGTGAGGGCGATGGCGGCGTGCAAACAACGAAGCAGATTTCGTGAGCCACCGTTCCCGGTTTTTCCGATTTATAGGGTAAGGAATGACTTCAGGAGGCGCACTATGACCCAGCCCAGCAGAATTCTTTGGCTCGGAGTGTTCGCCGCAACGCTTCTTCTGCCCAGCAGACTGATTCCGCAAGCGAGGAGCAAAGGCTCCTTACAGGTCACATCACAGCGAAGTCGGACGACTCCATCCGCGTCGTCGCGCTCGCTTATTGCCTCAGCCAACGGGTCACTCGATCAAAGTAAAGCACGTCTGATGAATTCCTATGGACGGCTGCCGCTCAGTTTCGAGGCTAATCGGGGGCAGGCGGATGCCCGAGTTAAGTTCCAGTCGCAGGCTGGCGGGTACACTCTCTTTCTGACCGAACGCGGCGAAGCAGTGTTTGTATTTCGAAAGCCTGGGTCCAGACCCAACTCAGATTTCCCACCCAGCGCGATTACGCCGCACTCCGAAGCTGCCCCCGCACCGGCCGTGGTACGGCTGAAGCTGCTTGACGTCAACCGGGCGCCAGGAATTGAGGGACAGGGAGAATTACTTGGCAAGGCCAACTATCTAATCGGGAGAGACCCAAAGAAATGGCGCACTAATGTTCCATTGTATGCCAAGGTGAAATACACGCAGATTTATCCTGGCGTTGATCTCGTATACTACGGGAACCAGCGGCAGTTGGAGTCGGATTTCATCGTCGCTCCCGGCGCCGAACCGAGTCGCATCGCCATGAATATCCAGGGAGCAACTGCGCCTTCCGTCGACTCGCAAGGCGACCTGGTGATCTCCACGGGCGAAGACAGCGTAAAGCTAAAGAAGCCTATTGCATATCAGGAACTGAATGGCGAACGCATGCAGGTGCAGGTGCGGTACCGGCTCAGCGGACAAAACCGGATTGCCTTCGAGCTAGGCGCCTATGACCGGCGCAAAGCGCTGGTTATCGATCCAGTGTTGGCATATTCCACGTACCTGGGCGGCCTCTCGTCGACCGGAGCGTCCGGAATCGCAGTCGACGCTCTTGGATACGCTTACGTAGTGGGCAGGACAGGAGCGGTGATTTTTCCCGCAACTCCGAGCGTGTTCCCCACAACTCCGGGCGCGTTCGATACGAATTCGAATTTCGTCTTTACACAAGCCCCCGCATTCGTTACGAAGATGAACCGCGATGGCACCTCGCTCGTCTACTCAACGTTTTTAGGAGGCACCCTCGAGAACGATCCATTTGCAATTGCAGTGGACTCATCGGGCAACGCCTATGTTACAGGATGCACCTCTTCCCTTGATTTTCCCGTAACGCCGGGAGCATTCCAGACCACCGGCAGCGGACTTGATGGCAGTGAGAGTTGCGGGCATGCGTTTGTGACCAAATTGAACTCTCAGGGTAGCGCACTCGTTTACTCGACATACTTGGGCGGCAATGGCGGCGTTGCCTTCGACGCCAACGGCCTTCCGTACCCCGTCGCTGACACCGCCTATGGAATTGCGATCAACGCGTCAGGAAACGCATATGTGGCGGGAACTACCACTGATCCCACTTTCCCCACGACGCCGGGGGCCTTCCAGACGGCGTTCAAATCCGGCTCCGGCACGATTTGGCAGATCCACCCCAGCAGCCCCTTCGTAACGGAGCTGAATGCTGCGGGTACTCAGCTCGTCTACTCCACCTTCTTGAGCGGGAGAGGTACGGACAGTGCCCGCAGCATCGCGCTGGACGCCGCAGGTAACACCTATATTACAGGACAGACGGGTAGTTTTCTTGAAAACGACGGCAAGACGAGAGTTGATGATTTTCCCACAACTCCCGGAGCTTTCCAGAGCATCCTCCCTCCGGGGATCGCCGGGTACTTTAAGCCGTTCGTCGCCAAGCTGAACGGCGCAGGCTCCGCCCTTGTCTACGCTACTTTTCTGGGCGGGAGCGGCCCCTTTGATTCCGGTTTGGGTATCGCGCTGGACAATGAGGGTAACGCGTATGTGACTGGTCAAACCTACTCGGCCGATTTCCCGACTACGCCGGGCGCATTCCAGACCTCTTTTGGGGGAGGAATCAGTAATGCGTTCGTGACGAAGCTAAATGCTTCGGGTTCCGCACTGCTTTACTCCACTTATTTGGGTGGCAATAGCAATAGTGCTCAGGACTACGGCCTTGCTATCTCGGTGGACGGTTCTGGGAACGCCTATGTCACGGGACCCGCTTTCGCAAAGAACTTTCCAACCACACCAGGCGCCTTCCAAACAAGCTCCAGAGCGCCAGGAGCTTTTCAGGCGAATGCCTTCTTTACGAAGCTGAACGCGGGAGGTTGCTCGCTGGGATACTCCACGTATCTCGGCGGCAGCATGAGTGATCAAGGCTTGGCTTTGGCGTTGGACAGCTCGGACAACGCTTACATCGCCGGGAGTGCCTCATCACTCGACTTCCCGACAACTGCAGGTGCATTTCAGGCAACTTTCCCCAGCGCGGTCTCGGGCCAGGGGATAACTGAGGCGTTTGTCACAAAGATATCAGCGGGGACCGGAAACTCAACAGATTTCTGCCTTAACGCCGCTTCACCACTAACCGTGATGGCTGGTTCATCTGCGAACTCCACCGTGGAGGTTAGTTCGATTGACGGGTTTAACTCACCGGTAACACTAATGGTGTCGGCGCCGCCTATCGGCGTTTCGGTGTCACTCTCATCTCCCACAGTCACTCCTCCGCTCGGAGGAGTGGTCTCATCCACGTTGACTGTAAGTGCTTCAGCCAATGCGGTTTCTTCGACTTTCATCCTGACCGTCACCGGAACTTCAGGATCCCTTACACATTCGGCTCAGGTGAAAGTAATCTTATTGGCGCCGGTGCAGACCGCGACCAAACTACAGTCGTCTTCGCCTACCTCCATCGTCACTCAGCCCGTGACGTTCACTGCAACCGTTACAGCGGTGCCCGCGAACGCCGGCCAGCCTTCTGGGAATGTGGTCTTTCGCGATGGCCCGCAGGTCCTGGGGACAGGGTCTGCCACTTCAGGTCAGGCAACCTTCACCACATCATCGTTGGCCATCGGCCAGCACTCGATTACCGCGGAGTACCAAGCCACGGGCATTTTCCTGGGCAGCAAGTCGGCGCCGGTCGTGGTGACGGTGAGCCCCGCTGGGGGTGGGACTGGGACACCAAGCTGCGTATGCTCCCTCACGGGAGCCTATGTGGCCCCTGCCACCCCGGTGGATGCGAGTGATCGGCCGTTGTCTCCGCGTGGAATCTACACTCTTTCTGCCACCATGGACACCTCGAATCCGGCCACTGGAACGTCACTGTCCATCACGCGGAATAAGGATCAAGTTGTTGTTTTTCCTCAGCGAAACCTCCCGATCACGACGAATTTTGGATTCAGCCCGGACGATAATCGGTTTGTTTTGCACTATCTTAGCGGTTCCATCGACACCGTCGAGCTATACGACTTGACCGTGCAGCCGGCTCGAAAGATCGTATCTACTCAGAGCCCGTCCGGGACTAATTCCACGGCCATTTCGTTCAGCGCGTCGGGGCGTTACCTTTTGTACGAATACGTTTATGTCAACGGGTCGTCCACTCTTGCGCACCTACAGCTTTATCAGATTCAGAACGTGGCCGGCCAATTACTCGTTTACGATAGTGGGGATTTCTCCTTCGTCAGCGTTCAGGGCTCTGGGGAGGATACCTACGGTGTAGTGGGCCAGGGGTTCAGCCCAGACAACCCAGAGACCAGCTTCGTTTATTCCAATGTGACCGGCCAAGGTCAGGGATTTGGCCAAAGCCAGTCGCAGTGGAACCTGGTGAGTCTTGTCACCCCTCAGAAGACGGCGCTTAAAACGATTGCCCTCGCCGATGTCTCCGACATTTGGGAATACAGTCCCTGCGGGGATGTCGTAGGGCTGATAAGACAACTCCAGCCGAACGCGACCGGACCGTCCACCGTAGCTGAAGTCGATTTAATAGCCGCGGCGACAGGATTATCCCTTAACCCCGGCGGCTATCCGGCGGCCACAATTCAACTGTTACTTAATTGTACTGCAAATGGCCAGCAAGTGACGGACAATAGCCAGAACCCGCCCGCCATCGTCACTCTTGCTCCGAACGCGGGATGTACGAATACGCCCACCGGAGCCAAAGTTACCGTGTTGCCATCGGATACCGGCGGCAGCGGGCTAGCGCCGGTAACCATTACTTTCAACAACGTGACAGTTCCAGGTGCGACCACCTTGCTTGCGAGCAGCTCCGGACCACAACTTCCGCCAAATACTCAACCGGGGAATCCTGCAAAATATTTCTACCTGACGACGACGGCCGTGTTCTCTTCCGCAACTGTGTGTATCAGCTACGCCGATCTAGCGTTCGGGAGCTCCAGCATTATTCTCCTGCATAACGAGAATGGGACATGGGTGGCTCCTTCCAATCAGACCATCGATTCCGTGCATCAAACCATCTGCGCGACGGTCACTTCGTTCTCACCGTTCACTATCGCTGAGCAAGCAAGCTCAGCCACGGTGAGTTCGATTTCCGCTCCGGGCGTTGTGTACGGCAGTCCGGCCAGCGTTACGGTCTCCGTCAGCTCTTCAACTGGATCGGTGACAGGAACCGTTGTGTTGAGCGTGGACAGCGGAGCTGCCATTTCAATGCCACTCTCGAATGGCTCGGCCACCTTTAACGTCGGCGTCTTGAACGCGGGCTCCCACTCGCTCTCAGCCAGTTTCGGGACGCAAGGGAGTTTCTCGGCTTCGAAGGCGAACGGCACGCTATCTGTGGCGCAGGCGCCCTTGACCCTCACGGCGAACAACGCCAGCAAAATCTACGGGGCAGCAGTGCCAACCTTGGCCTTTAGTGCCTCTGGATTCGTCAATCGCGACACTACCGCTAGCCTGACCACGCAGCCGACGTTGAACACAACAGCCACAGCGGCCAGTCCGGTTGGCGCCTACGCGATAAACATCAGCGGTGCAGTGGACGCGAACTACTCCATCACATACGCGCAGGGCACGCTGACGGTGACTCCCGCGCCGCTGACCATCACTGCGAACAATGCCGCAAAGAATCTGAACGCACCCAACCCGGTATTCATGTGGACGCCGAGCGGTTTCGTAAACGGCGATACGACGAGTGTGCTTACGACGAATCCGACTTGCAACACAACGGCGAGCGCGAACAGCCCAGTAGGAAGCTATCCGATCACATGCTCTGGCGCGAGCGCCGCAAATTACAACTTCTCGTACGTTTCCGGGACTCTGAGGATTCAGTATGCCACGAACGTCGGCCATTTGATTCAGCCCCCGATCAACGCCGATGGCACAAGCGTATTCAATCAAGGCCGGACCGTTCCTGCGAAGTTCAGCGTGTACGATGCGAATGGCGTTTCCGTTGGAACGCCCGGGGTCGTATCTAGCTTCTTCCTAACGGGAATTCTGTCTGGAACGGCTACGGCTACTGTGGAGGATGTCGTGGACACGAATAATCCGGACACAGCGTTCCGTTGGGATCCAACCAGTCAGCAATGGATCTTCAACATCACGACCGGGAACCTGTCGGCCGGCAGCACCTACATTTATAACATCACGCTGAATGACGGCTCAACGATCTCGTTCCAGTACGGATTGCGTTAGCTATGTGAATCTCAAGCCTGCTGAGCCTGAGATGCGGTGCGTCATCGAGCGGGTGCCTGTGGCGTTTCGTATCGGCTTGCCATCCGTGCCGCTGAATTTGTAATTTTCAGCCGACGTGTGAGTTGACCTGAGTGTGGGCGAATTTCCTACCATCCGAGACTTCAAGAACTTTCAAGAAACGAGGGAACAATCAGGGAACATTAGCAATTCCTCAGTGCTGTCCTTCGCCAAAACTCTGGCCGACCGCAGAATCAACAGCTTACAACAATATTTCCAATCATTTGATCTGGTATAACTCCATGCCATGTTCAGCCTGCTTCTCCTCTGGATCGGAGCACTGATTCGCCTCTTCCGTAGCCGCGGGAATCTTGTATTGGAGAATCTCGTGCTCCGGCA
>WNFI01053224.1_pt1 | contig 10969 bp, 8 predicted proteins | sample 5400471 | NCBI WGS metagenome assembly WNFI01 (sample SAMN13153348, study PRJNA577476) | soil metagenome | isolation source: 100 cm saprolite on Douglas fir-dominated hillslope | place: USA:California | collected 2013-09-17 | reverse complement strand
AAATCCGGCGCGATTTGCGGCGTTCGCGGTGCTTCCCACCGCCGACCCGAAAGCGGCGGCCGATGAGCTGGAGCGCTGCGTCACGAGGCTCGACTTCAAAGGCGCGATGGTGCACGGCCTCACCAATGGACTGTTCCTCGACGACAAGCGCTTCTGGCCGATCTTCGAGCGCGCGCAAGCGCTCGACGTGCCGCTCTACATGCATCCCGCGGTGCCGCATCCGGCGGTCGTCGACGCCTATTACAAGGACTACGTGAAGGAGTATCCCGGTCTTCTCACCGCCGCCTGGGGCTTCACCGTCGAGACGGCGACGCAGGGCATCCGCCTCGTGCTGAGCGGCGTGTTCGAGGCCTGCCCGCGGCTCAGGATCATCCTCGGCCATCTCGGCGAGTCGCTGCCGTTTTCGCTGTGGCGCATCGACATGGCGCTCGCGCGCCAGGGCAACCGCCCCACCTCGTTCCGCGATACCTTCCGCGAGCACTTCTGGATCACCACCAGCGGCAACTTCTCCACTCCCGCGCTGCTGTGCAGCATCATGGAGATGGGCGCCGACCGCATCCTGTTCTCGGTGGACTACCCGTTCGTGCCCAACGCGCCGGGCGTGAAGTGGATGGACGACGTGCCGCTCAGCAACGAGGACCGCGCCAAGATCCTCAGCGGGAACGCCAAGCGGCTGTTGCGCCTCTAAGGTCCATGGCCGAGCAGGGCCGGCGCTGGTATTCGATCCTGTACGTGCAGGTGCTGGTGGCGATCGCGATCGGCGTCGGCATCGGCTACTTCACTCCGCAGACCGGCGCGGCGCTGAAGCCGCTGGGCGACGCGTTCATCCAGCTCATCAAGATGATGATCGGCCCGGTCATTTTCTGCACCGTGGTGCACGGCATCGCTTCGATGCGCGACATGGCGAAGGTCGGCCGGGTCGGCGTCAAGGCGCTGGTGTACTTCGAGGTGGTTTCGACGCTGGCCCTCGCCATCGGCCTGATCGTGGGCGAGCTGGCGAAGCCCGGCGCCGGGTTCAACATCGACCCGGCGACGCTGGACCCCAAGGCGGTCTCGGGCTACGTCACGCGCGCGAAGGAGGAAGACATTGTCCATCACCTCCTCGCCATCATCCCGAACACCTTCGTCGACGCCTTCGCCAAGGGTGACCTGCTGCAGATCCTGCTCATCTCCGTGCTCACCGGATTCGCCGTCGCACGCATGGGAAAGGCCGGGGAGAAGGTGGCCTCAGCGATCGAGATCATGGGCCAGGTGTTCTTCCGCATGATCGGCATCATCGTGCGCGCGGCGCCGATCGGCGCGCTGGGCGCGATGGCGTTCACGGTGGGCGCCTACGGCATCGGCTCGCTCATCAACCTCGGCGAGCTGATCCTCACGTTCTACGTCACCTCGATCCTGTTCGTGCTGGTGGTGCTCGGCGCCATCGCGTGGCTGTCCGGCTTCTCGATCCTGCGCTTCATCGCATACATCAGGGACGAGCTGCTGATCGTGCTGGGCACCAGCTCGTCGGAGACGGTGCTGCCGCAGATGATGCTGAAGATGGAGCGCGCCGGAGCCTCGCGCTCGGTGGTGGGCCTGGTGATCCCGATGGGCTACAGCTTCAATCTCGACGGCACCAACATCTACATGACGCTCGCCACGCTGTTCCTCGCGCAGGCCACCAACACGCACCTCACCCCCGGCCAGGAGCTGACCATCCTCGCCATCGCCATGCTGACCTCGAAAGGAGCATCGGGCGTCACCGGCGCCGGCTTCGTCACGCTCGCGGCGACGCTTTCCATCGTGCCGGACATCCCGCTCCAGTCCCTCGCGCTGCTGGTCGGCATCGACAAGTTCATGAGCGAATGCCGCGCGCTGACCAATCTGATCGGCAACGGCGTGGCGACGCTGGTCATCGGCCGGTGGGAGCGCGAGCTCGATCTGCAGCGGCTGCGCGAAGTGATGGAGCACCCGCCCGAGATCGAGGAGCCCCTGGGTAATCCCGGATCATGAGAAAACTGTTTTTCATTTCCGCCGCGCTCGCCTTGCCCTGGGCATCCCAAGGACAGGAGTACCCCTCCAAGCCCGTTCGCGTCGTGGTGCCGTATGTCGCGGGCGGCGCGGCCGACATCTTCGCACGCACGCTCGGGCAGAAGCTGAGCGAGGCGTTCAAGCAGGGCTTCGTGGTCGAGAACAAGCCCGGCGCGAACGGCGGCATCGGCAGCGATTTCGTCGCCAAGTCGGCGCCCGACGGCTACACGCTGCTCGCCACCGCGAGCGGCCCGATCGTCGTCAACCCGGTGCTGTATGCCAAGGTGCCGTACGACCCGGTCAGGGATTTCGTCCCGGTCGCGCAGGCGACCGTCTATCAATACGTCCTGGTCACGCTCGCGAATTCGCCGCTGCGCGGCATCGACGACATCGTCGCCGCGGCGCGCGCCAAACCCGGCGCGATCACCTACGGTTCGACGGGTTTTGGCGGTGGCAACCACCTGGCGGGTGAGCTTCTTGCCCTGAAGACCGGCACTCGGCTCACGCATGTACCTTACAAAGGCAGTGCCGCGGCGCTGGCCGATCTGCTGGGCGGGCAACTGTCCATCATGTTCGACACGGTCATCACGTCGGTGCCGCAGATCCGCGCCGGGAAGCTGCGCCCCTTCGCCGTCTCCAGCAGCAAGCGCGCGTCGGCGCTTCCCGACGTGCCGACGATGCAGGAGGCCGGGATCGCGGGGTTCGACATTTCTCAATGGCAGGGCATTCTCGCGCCGGCCGGCACACCGCGCCCGATCGTCGAGCGGCTGAACGCCGAGATCGTAAGAGCGCTGCGCGCGCCCGACGTGCGCGAGCGGCTGGTGACGCAGGGCGGCAACGAGATCGTCACCGGCGCGCCCGAGGAATTTGCCGCTCTGATCCGGACTGACCTGCAGAGCTACGCCAAGCTGATCAAGGATGCGAATATTCCGGCGCAGTAGTAAGCCCAAAGACGGTCGCGGGCGCAAGATGTCTGCTTTCGGCAGTCTTCACCCAAACATCGTCCTCGTAGTCGAAAAACGGCGTCTCGGACCTGCCCGCCGGAGTATTCGCTTCATTGAAGCTTTTCCTCTCTTAACGTTTCCTGAACCGTCAGGGAAGTTTTCATCGAGCCATTTATAGCGTTTTAGAATCAGCTTCTGCGAGGGATTCTGCGGCGGCGCGGGCTATCGCGCCATCTACTCGAACCTCGCTGTCGAATCTCCGCCACGGAGATTTGGTGTTTTTCGACCACCACGGCAGGAAGAGCGTCCACGTCGGAATCCACGTGAATTTGACTTGCCGGCGTTAGGTCCACGGGCGTACCTTCCGTGCAATAAGAGTCGAACGGAATGTGATCGGGATTGCCTCTCTCGTTGGGTTTCTGCTCATGGTGATCGCTGTGGTTGGCCTCGTCTTCACGCACGCGCTGTTTTCGCCATCGCCCGTCGTTGTCGCGGTCCAGGTGGCCGCCGTCGCGCTCATGGTCTGGGCGCGCCTAACCCTCGGTCGGCGGAGCTTCCATCCCGCTGCAGACGTTACCGGCGGTGGCCTCGTCACGACAGGCCCCTATCGCTTCATTCGGCACCCGATCTACGCGGCGGCGCGCGTATTCTGCTGGGCGGGAGTCCTCGCCAATAGTGCAGTCTCGTTGACCGTTACCCGGGGTATCGAAATTATGCGAAGGGCGCGAAGCGGATGGTGCCATATTTCTTTTAGGGCCTCTTTTTTGTCTTCGACGCAGAGATGAAGTACCTCTTATAGGCGGCAGTCCCGTGCGAATCGTCTTCTGGGCGTCGGCAAGTGTCATCTTCTGCGGCCATAGGTTCTTCTCGTTCTGTGGGGCATCACCAAGTTCCACTCGCCGACCTTGACTTATCGGTCCTAGAAGCTCTTTTTACGCAGGGCAGCGTCTATTTGTCCTTGATGAAGCCGTGCTTCACCAGGCGCAGGTCTCCGTCCCTCACGAGACCGATTCCCGGAGCGTAGTACTTGTACTCAATCGCGGTCTTGTCGATTGCCGAGCCTTCCTTCACTTTCAGGCATCCGGAGAACGTACCCGCCGGGGTCTTGCAGGTCTCGGTGAGACTGACGATCTCGGCCCGGTCCATGGCAACGCCGGGCGCGATTTCCTGGTAGTACTTCATTTTCAGTTTCGGCGTTCCCGGCATCATCAGACCGGCTCGGTTGCCGTTCACGCCCGCGAGCCACGAGCCCTCGGTCTTCACCACCTTGTCGTTCTCGTAGAAGTTTACGTCCTCGCCGAAATAGAAGACGTCCTTCGTTTGCTCGCACATTGCGAAGTAATTTCTCGCGATCTCGAACAATTTTCCGTCCTTCCATTCCTTCTCCTCGACGATGCGGGTAGCGACCCCGTCGACTGTCTTGGTCTCGTTCAGGACGGTGATCTGGAGCTTCGCGCCGCCGCCTTCCAACACCAACTGAAAGCCCGGCTCCAGGACGAAGTACTGATTGCGGCCCGCCGTCAGGAGCTTGCAGCTCGAGAGCTCGAACTTCTCCTGCCACGGCGACCCCTTTGCCGCGCCCTGGCCGCACGCCGCGGAGAACGAGAGAATCGCCGCCACAGCAAGTATCGATTGCAACGTTCGCGTAGCCATTGGATTGCCTCCTAGGTATCAGACTTGAATCACCACCACAGCTTGGCAACGAGGGCGATGGACTTGTCAGCAGGACGCAGCCTCGGGTTTTCTTCGGTGCCCGCATTGGTCACAAAGACGTCCCTGGGAAAGAACCAGCCCAGCCTGACGTCCAGTCCGAGCCGCTTCACGCCGAACAGGTTGCGAAGCCCGAGCACGATATCTAACTCGCTGCCGACATTTTTGCTCGGATGCGTGTCAACCTGGTTCATTTCGGCAGTCAACCCCCAGCCGTGAATTTCGCCACTACCCACGTTACAGGATAGTCTGGTAAATGGAAAAAAATAGCGGTCGTAGTTGTAAGAAAATCCCGCCGGCTCAGGAGATTGACACCTGTCGCCCAGGGGCGTAGCGTCGCCAATGCAGGCGGCGGTGCTGCAGTGGCGATTTGGGGGACCGGCGGTTGGGTAAGGCGGGAATGTTGCGAGTCTGGTCAGCGTTGGTCGGAGTGTTCGCGTTGCTGCTGCTCGCGAGCGCGGGGCACGCGCAGACGCCTGGACCTACCGCAATCAACGGCTCGCTGCCCGACGGGCTGTTGGAGAGGGAGTCGTTCGAAGCGCCCCTCAGCGTGACAGGAGGGACGCCTCCCATCACATGGAGCATCGTGGCCGGATCCCTGCCCGACGGCGTCGTTCTCCACTCCAGAACCGGGCTCCTGCACGGTACGCCCGCGATGCGCGGCGAGTACCGCTTCACCGTCCAGGCGCGAGATGCCAACGGCGCGACAATCACGCGCACCTTCGAGTTGTCGATCGGCTACAAGCCCACTTCAGAGGGCCGAGGCAAGCGTTAGCCACCGCTCGGCTCCCCAGAAAGAACCCACCGCGGCAGACGTTTCCTGATGCGCCCGGCTCCCGCTTATATTCGATGCCACGGAGCCGAATTTGAACCGGCACGGCCGGTCTGATCGGCTAAAAGCGGAACAGCACGCCGATCTCCGGCGCAAAACTGGGCGCGTTTTTAGTGAGACCAAAGCCGCTGTTCACCTTCAACACCACGTCTTTGCTCAACGAGTATTGCGCTTCGCCGATGAGTGACCGTTCATTCCGAGAGCCTCAAGCGACAGGACGACGCGCCAGTTCTGCGACAGTCGTTTCACGTAATCAATCGCGTAGTCGCCGCGTTCGCCTAGCTTAATGGCCGACAGTTTGAGAGCGAGGGTTCCAAACGAAAAGCCCTTGGTCAGAACGACGCCCGGCGAAAATTCCCAATCTTGCGTGCCGAGCAGCTTCTTGTCTTTCTGCAAGGGAAAAACGCTCTTGAAGAAGAAAGTGACTTCCGGCCGCGCTTCGGTCTCTTTCTGAAACCGCCAGCGAATGTTGGTTTCGGTGTCGCCGAGCCCGGATTCCCGGATGCGACCCGGCACGTTGCTGTTATCGCTGGGATCTTTCCTGAAATCTATCGAGCTGTGCAAAGCGGATTCAAACTCGACCGCGAGCGAGTCGTTGAAGGCGTAGGCAAAGAAGACAAGGAACTCCCGGTGGATCACCTTCCCAAAAAAATTGTTATCTCCCGTGTAGGGGATGCCGTCGCCGCGATCGTAGAGGTAGGAGGGCAACCCGGTGGGTTCGGACCCACGGGACGGCTCCGGGGTGGTCGTGAGGATTACTGCAAGCAAAGACGCAACGACAATTGACCAGTTTCCGCGCTTCATGAAGTCCTAGCTGCTACGGCGGCGCGCCACATTCATGGCGATATCGGAAGCCGGGCGTTCGCACCTCTCGGGCACGATGTGATCGTCTATTTGTCCTTGATGAAACCGTACTTGACCAGCCGCAGCTCCTGGCTCACCACGAGCCCGATCCCCGGACCGTAATACTTGTACTCTGTCGCGGCGAGCTCGATGGCTGAGCTTTCCTTTACTTTCATACATTTGGAGAACGTTCCCGCAGGTGTCTTGCATGTGTCGGTCAGGCTGATGATCTCCGCGCGGTCCATCGCCACACCGGGCGCAATTTCCTGGTAGTACTTCATGTTCAGCGTCGGCGTTCCGGGCAACATCAGGCCGGCCCTGTTGCCCTTGCCGGCAAGCCACGAGCCGTCGTGCTTGATGACCTTGCCGTTTTCGTAGAAATCCACCTCCTCGCCGAAGTAGAAGACGTCTTTCGTTTTCTCGCACATTGCGAAGTAATTCTTCGCGATCTCGTACAATTTCCCGTCTTTCCACTCCTTTTCCTCGACGACCCGGGTGTTCACTCCATCGACCATCTTGGTTTCATTGAGAACGGTGATGTGGAGCTTTACGTCGCCGCCTTCCAAGACGAGCTGGAAGCCCGGCTCCAGGATGAAGTATTCGCTGCGACCCGTGGTCAGCGTATTGCAACTTGAGATATCGAACTTCTCCTGCCACTGCGAGCTCGCTTCCGTGTCCACCGTGCATGCCGTGGAAAACGCCAGCATCGTCGAGGCGAAAAGTATGGTTTGAAATGTTCGTGCAATCATGGAATGCCCTCCTTCGTAGCAAGCAAGATTCATATTGGTCGGCGCTCGTCGCTTGCTGGCCATGGTGCGAACGCTAAAAAAAGCGATACTCGATGATGAAGATGGCGGAAGTGGCCTTGTCGGGATTGCGGAGGATGATCTGCTCGTCCGTACCGCTGTTCGTCACGAAGGCTTTTCCGGGATTGAACCATCCCAACCTCAAGTCCACCGTGAGCCGCCGCACATTCAGAAAGTTGCGAAACCCGACCACGAGATCCCATTCGGTCCCGAGATCGTTACTCAACGCGGAGTCCACCTGGTTCGGCTCGGCCGTGAGTGAAGAGCGCAAAGTTCCGTGCGTCTTGTGAAGCCGGTATTTGTGCCAGACGAGGTCGAGCGAGATCTGCGGATCCGGCTTAATGCCGAAGCCCACCGTGAGAATCTTGATGTTGCTCAGGTCCGGGTCGATCGTCTCGCCGAAAACAAAGAATTGGGGGATACCTGCGAATCTTCTCTCATTCGACCCCAGATTCGTTGGGTGGAACGTGTGGTTCACGTTGCCATTCGGATTATCCTCGCCGCTCCCCATCGCCCAGCCCAAGGTGAAGTTCGGGTTGAGCGGGATCCCGAAGAACCGACGCGTCACGCCGAAATCATATTGGTGAGACCGGATCGGTTTCGAAAGCTCATCCTTGCCGCGCTGCAAGGCGATGTCGGCCCAGTAGTTCACCTCCGCGTATGGCGTGCCAAAGGCGCGCATACCCATCGTAACAGGGGTTCCTTCCCGCCCTGTTTTATCACGGCGTACGATCCCGTAGGCGGCCAGTTTTACGTCGTCGCTTACGCGGTAATCCCCGTAGCTATAGAAGGTGTCGATGCGATCCTTATCTTGGCGGCTGTGCCGCGCTAGATCCCAGTCCCAGCGGACCAACCTTCCGAAAAGCACGCGTCCCGTAAACCTGTCCCGCCTGATGTCGGCGCTGACGGAATCCATCGAGCCGTCGAGCAGCGAACGCCGCTCGTCCTCGAAACCTTTGCGCCCTATGGAAATGTCGAAAGGGGCGAATTGCTTGAGGGTAAAGTTAGCTTGGTCGATAAGAAAAGAGGTGGGTCTCGGTGCCGCGAATTCCACCGTTCCGTTCGGCAGCGTGACCGGGTTCTGTTCGCGGATGACCTTGTCCTTTTCTAACTGTAGCTCCACGGTTGTTTCGAGCCAGTCGTTCGGTCGATAGGTGAAGATGCCGCTCATGCTTGGCAGCCAGGTGAAGGATTTGTCCGGGAGGCGGTTATCGAGATTGGCGTGATTGCGGTAGGCCCATTCCGGGTCAGTGCCGATGAAATACTGGTAAGTCAAGCGCTTTGAAAAATCCAGCACCGGAGCTTCCCCCTCTTTCGCAGGCGCAGGCAACTGGAATTGCGCCGTCTGAAGGGGGCGTGGGCGTCCCCGCCGATCTGTCGCCGTATCGATATCGACCTCAGCAGCAACGGTCGGCAGCCCCGAACCCAACGCGACGGCGAGTGCGGTTGACCTCACCACGCCAGCTGCCCCGGTTCGGAACCTCCGGTTCGCCGGGCGCGCCGACCCCGTGTTCGTAGTTGCCACGGCGTCGCTCCCTATCTGTCGGCGAGGCCGAGGTCGTGCTGGCGTTCCGCTCCCGATCCGATGACCAGATAGAGGGCCGGTATCACGAACAACGTGAACAAGGTCGAGGCGACCAAGCCGCCGATGATGACGATTGCCGTCGGCTGCACGATCTCGAGACCGGGGATGCGCCCGAAAACGACGATCGGCAGCAAGGCGACGGTGATCGCTGTGGAGCTCGCCAGGATGGGTGTCAGGCGTTCCCGTACCCCGCGGAAAACGAGATCGAGGCCAAACGGCACGCCTTCCTGTCCCTCGAGGCGCTGATAACAGTTGATCAACAAGACGCCGTTCCGGGCGGCGATACCGAGCACCGCAAGAAACCCGATGATGGACCCGAGCGAAATCACTCCGCCCCCCGCCAACGCCCCCAGCACCCCGCCGGCGATAGCCGCCGGGATGGCGAGGAAAGCGATGAGCGCCAGGCGCCAGCTTCGAAAGCTAGCCTGGAGCAGAAGGAAAATCCCGATCAAGGCAGCGGCGGCTACGCCCAGCATGTGCTGCTCGGCCTTTTGCCGCTCGGTGTATTCACCCAAAAGCTCGGGGTGATGTTCGAGCGGAAACTGGATCTTCTCGAGCTTGTCCTCGACTTCGTCAACCACCGAGCCCGGATCGCGCCCGGCCACGTTGGCCACCACGTCGACGTAGGGCGCGATGGCCTCATGCCTGATGACCATCGGGGTCGACACCATGCTCACGTCGGCAATATCGCCCAAGCGCGCGTGAGTGCGATCCGACTTTCCGATCCAAAGATCGGCAAGATTGGTCAAGCTCCGCCGCGCTTCGGGTGCGCCGTGGACCACCACCTCGTAGATCTTCTGGTCCTTGAAGAGAAAGCCGACGACCAGGCCGGAGAACACGGTCGCCGTAGCGCGCCGCACGTCGCCGGGTTTGACGTTGGCGCGACCGGCGGCATCCAGGTCCACCTTGACCTGCACCGTGGGCTCGTCCACCTGGCCCTCGGCGTGCAGATCGACGATCCCGGCGATGCCGGAAAGCGCCTGTCTGACTTCCTCCGCCTTCTGATTCAGGACGTCGCGCTTCTGCCCGTAGATGCGCACGACGATCGCCTTGCTCGCGCCCGTCAGCACTTCACCGATCTTGTCGCGCAAGTAGAATTGCACGCTGTGATCGACGCCCGGGTATCCGGCTACCGTTTCCCGGATCGCGGCGATCGTCTTGTCGTAGTCGGCTTTGGGATCGATGCCGACCCAGATCTGGCTCGAATTGATGCCCACGACCTGATCACCCGTCACCGCGCGCCCCACGTGGGCGCCGACCGAGCGCACCCCGGGCAGCGATCGCAACTCGCTGCTGACCCGGGAGGTGATCCGATAGGTCTCAGCATGCGACGTGCCGGGCACGGTGGACCAATTCACCAGCACGTTGCTCTCCTTGAAGGAAGGAAGCAGCGACTGCCCGAGCAAAGGCAATACACCGAGCCCGGCCGCCACCACGACGCCGAGGGCAATGAACACCTTGCGCGGCGCACTGATGATGCGCCGGAGAACCGCGTCGTATTTGTCAACAAGCCAGACGGCGACGGGTGACTCACGATCCGCACGCGACGCTTCGCCCCGCAGCAGCAGGCCCAACGCCGGCGTTACGGTCAAACCAATGATCATCGATGCCACCACCGCCAACACGTAGGACCAGGCCAGCGGTTCGAAGAACGCGCCCGACACCCCGCCCATGAAGAAGATGGGCGTGACGGCGAGTATGACGATCAGAGTGGGGTACATGGCGGCGCTTCGCGTCTGCAGCGTCGTCTCATAGATGATGGTCGCAATCGATGCGCCGCCCTGTTTTCGCTCGCGCAGCCGTCGCAGAAGCGTTTCCACGTCGACGACCGCGTCATCGATGACCACGGCCAGCGCGACGACCAGACCCGCCAGAATCATGGTGTTGATCGTCGCGCCGGTCAGGTGCAGGGCGATCACGCCGGCCAGCAACGAAACCGGTATCGACACGACGCTGACCAGCGCGCTGCGCCAATCGAACAGGAATGCGCCGATCACCAGAATCACGAGGAGGGCGCCGATGATGATCGCCAGCGTCAGATTGGAGATCGAATCCTCGACATACGTCGCCAGGCGAAAGACGTTGGCGTCGATCCGGACGCCGGGAAGACCGCGACTCAACTCGGCCAGCGCCTGGTCGACCGCGCGCGTGACGTCCAAGGTGTTGGCGGCCGGAAACTTCTCGATGACGAGCATGAGGCCGTTGCCGTCCTTGACGACGGCGTCACCGATCAGCGGGG
>WNFI01027217.1_pt1 | contig 10969 bp, 13 predicted proteins | sample 5400471 | NCBI WGS metagenome assembly WNFI01 (sample SAMN13153348, study PRJNA577476) | soil metagenome | isolation source: 100 cm saprolite on Douglas fir-dominated hillslope | place: USA:California | collected 2013-09-17 | reverse complement strand
CTACGACTTGGTACCCTGAACTGGGGGAGTGCATAAAATTCCGGGCCAGATGGGCGGAATGTTGGTTCCAGCCGACAAAGACAACGCGTTGCCGAAGCGCAGAAAGGGCAGACGTGCGAATCAAGAGTAGCTGAAACAGGCCGCGCCAGCTCACCAGAATGCTGGGGGTGATTACCCAGGCTATTACGCAGTAGACTCGTGACACCGGTGGCTCGAACTTGAGCATGAACGACACGAGCAGTATGAGCCCTATCCAGGCAATCGACCACTTTAAGATCGGGGCCGTTACCAAGCGCAATTTCAGCAAATTGCGATGATCGTAAACGCCGCCGTAGTAGAGCATCCCGCTGTAAACCACAGAAGCCAGAATGATGTAGCCGAGGTAGTCAGCCACGGCAGGCCGCGCATAAATTCCCCATTCACGGATCGGGGTCAGAAAGCGAATGTAGAAACTCAACAACAGCCCAGTGAGAATCATTAGCAGGTCGCCAACGAAAGCAACCGCAACGATTCGCTGGCCCAGGTTCCCGGCTCCGAATAGCACGCGCACGGTGCGCCGGAAAATGCGGAACAATTTTTTTTGGCTATTCGGACATGTGCTACCTAGCCCGTTGTTTTTTCTTTTAGGAACCAAAGCAACAACAGGAAGTTGCATATACATCCCCTGGTTAAGCGGCTTGTCACGATTTCCAGTTATTCTGGAAATTATAAGCGGCCAGTGATTCGCTGGCCAATCTCGGACATTGACTTTAAGGGCGAGGCCTTAATGACCAGGAATATGGAACCCCTGAGCGCCTGGACGTATCCAGAAGCGTTCGGAATTCTGGCGAGCCGTCTTAGACAACAATTACGGCAGCTGGGGCAGAAAATGGCGGGTCTCCGAAATCCGCGTCTCTATTCTTTCCCACCTGGCCACGCGAACCGAACCCTGGAGCTCGCTATGGATCATCGGGCGATTTTCTTGGTTGAATTTCGAAGTCGGTGGAGAGGCTCAGTGCAGGCAGCGCCTCGGAGGAGTTGCTCAGAACCGATACCAAAGACCAGTCATGAAAGATTTCATCCAAACAACAGACCTTTTTAAGTCAGTACCTGCATTGATTTGCTTCACTAGCCTAGCGGCCACGCCAGCGCTCGCGTCCGATGAGACGGACGTATTATCTCGTATGCAGCAAACGATCGATGCAGCGAACCGAAACATTGATGCTGCGCTGGCTAGCAACTTCATGCCTTCGGTTGTTCTCGTGGACGATCTTGCGCCCTATGTTTTCCGAGGTCCGGCTGCGGACGCAATACTGGAGTGGAGTAATGCGTATGGCGCTGATTCCGCAAAAAACTCCATTTTGGCTATTCGGACATGTGCTACCTAGCCCGTTGTTTTTTCTTTTAGGAACCAAAGCAACAACAGGAAGTTGCATATACATCCCCTGGTTAAGCGGCTCGTCACGATTTCCAGTTATTCTGGAAATTATAAGTGAGCAGCGATTCGCCGGCCAATCTCGCGATCTAATCAACAGCGACATTGACTTTAAGGGCGAGGCCTTAATGACCAGGAATATGGAACCCCTGAGCGCCTGGACGTATCCAGAAGCGTTCAGAAATTAGACCCGCGACCACGCTAATCACAATACGAAGGTCGCCGCTTGTATTCACGCGCGCCTATTCCTTTAGCGCGCCTTTGGCTGCTTGGGCGCCAACCGCCAAGACTGAATCGCGATAACGCACGACCCATTCACGCAGGGTCAAAGGTTTACGCCCGGTAAGATCCTCAACTGTGGTGGTTGTAGTCGCCGCAAAATCCATGCGTCCATCGTAAGTCTGCCGAACTAACTCCAGAATACTGGCACCGTAAGTGGCTTCAACATACGAAGGCATCTGCATCGCACCGGAAGTAATCTGAGCGACCAAGTCATCCGGCGTTAGGACGACGCTTTCGACCGGTTGGCCCAAGCCTTTGGCGATCTCGGCGGCAGCCTCGACACCGTTCATTACTTCCGTTGACAGCCAATACTGTTTGCTCGCATGCTTCTGCGGACCTTCGGCCAAGACTCGCGCGGAAACGGCGGCAAGGTCGTCCGCCGCAATCCATCCGACACGCTTGTCTCCCATAAACCAGTAAAATCTCCCGTTCACGACCGGAACGGAGGTTAGCAAATTGTCCATGAAGAAGTTCGGATGGATGTGGCTCCACGCCACACCACTGCCTTCGATATAGCGCTCGACCATTTCATGCCAGGCGAAGTGTGGATCGGTCGTGCGGCCGTTGCCGAAGACGCCTAGATGCACGATAAATTGCAGACCGGCGTCGGCCGCAGCATCGACGATCGTCTTGCTCTGATGGACCATGTCTACCGTATACCCGGTTGCCAGGAAGAGGCGGTCGATCCCGGTCAGGGCGGCCGGAAAGGTTCTGGCATCATTTAGATCCAGAAAGACGGCCTCTTTGCCTGCTTGACGCCATGCATCGACCTGTGCACGATTGCGCGAGGAATAGACGAGCGAATCAGACCTCGGCTCCAGTTCCGCGATTACCGACTTACCGGTTCGTCCCGTCGACCCGAGGATGAGGATTCTTGGTTTTTTGCTGGTTGCTTGGTTATTCATGTACTTTAAGAGACAACGGTCGTTATCTTATGTACGACAATTATCGTTGTTGTGTGCTTGGTCAAGAGATAGATTCTGGAGAATATTTTGCGGAGGTAAGATTGGAGGAAAGCTATGTCTGAGCCGCAGTACTGCAATCCTTTGCCAACAAGCGCAGAAGATTAGTTGCCCAGCGCGTCCAAACAGAATCCGAACGCGGATGGCAGAGCTTGAAGGACAGTAATCGTTGTCCTACAGTCGGTGAAGAAGGCGTCAGTTTTTGGTAGCAGGAGTGCGGAAAGATATTTATGAAAACCTGGAGCGCCGATAATCCGAAAGCTTCTCTGATGAAGCGGAAGAGAGGCGCTATTGTCGAGGCTGCGCGCCAGGCATTCCTGCAGAATGGCTACGCTCAAACGTCGATGGACCGTATCGCGGAAACAGCGGGGGTATCGATCAAGACGGTCTATCGTCATTTCGAGAACAAGGACGATCTGTTTAGTGCGGTAATGCAGGCCGCCTGTAGTCCAGGTGGTTTCGAGGAACTAAAAGGTAAAAAGGAGGACCGGGCTCCTTTGCTCGAGCGGCCATGGTTCTCTAAACCTCCCCGCACCGCTCTTGTCATGGCGGGTGTCGAATATCTGCAACATGCTCTGTCGAAAGAAGAACTGGCTTTATATCGAGTCGTAACCCAAGATGCGCACCGGTTTCCCGAGTTGGGTCGGCGTTACCGGGAGGAGGTCGTCGAGCGGCGAAATGCCTTCTTCTCTCGCTATTTGGATCGTTGGACTACGGTGGAGAAGTGGAAGGTCAAAGACGGCCGACATGCAGCGAATACGTTTGTTGGTTTACTTCGTGCCGATCTCTTTGAAGCAGCGTTGCATGGTCGCCACGATTTCGATCAATCCGAGATCTCAGCTCATGCGCGCTTGGCTGCTGCGAACATGCTGATCCTGCTCAAGGCCGGTCAGTTGTAGGCAGCGGCAAACCGCAGTCGGCAGGCGATGACAGCGTAATTGACCAAAAACTAGACCGCGCCGCCAGATGGGGTTAGTCGAGCGCTTACTTTTTGAAGTTTCACTGATGTGCAGGAGCGGTAAGTGGTTTGAGCGTTAGCCGCATCACTCCGTCGTGATAGCCGCCGACAGAAATGCGTGGGTTTGCGATCCAAAAGGAGGCCGCAAAAAGTGCTCGGCTTGCGGAGATCTGCTCTGCCGGTAGACGGAGCGAGCGTGAGAAAAAGTAAGAAAGCCCGTCTTACCGCGGTAAGCGCCCATACCGGAAGGACCAATTCCGCCAAACGGAAGGCTATCGATAGAATAATGAGAAATGCTGTCATTGATGGTGACACCACCTGATGTTGTTCCGTCGAGAACCAGGCGTTCTTCGGCGAAGTCATTGCCGAAGTAGTAAAGGGCGAGGGGGGACGGGTGGTTTCGCACGTAAGTGATTGCCTCCTCGATATGGTCGTAGGTCTTGATCGGGAGCAGAGGACCAAAAATCTCGTCCTGCATTACCGTCATTTCTTCGTTCACGTCGAGAATCAGGCTAGGCGGCAGTCGATGAAGATCAGAGCTGGCAAAGTCCTCGCCGGCCGGATTCAGCTCGATGACTCGAGCTCCCTTCTGCTTCGCATCGTCGGTCCAGCTTCTAAGCCGGTTGAAGTGCCTCTCGTTGATAATCGACGTGTAGTCGCCGTTCTCTTTCAAAGCACCGTACATGTCGCGTACCGCCTCGGTCGCGAATGCCACAAACGCATCTTCAGTACCCTTGGGCAGCAGGACGTAATCCGGAGCATGACAGAGCTGGCCTGCATTAAAGGTCTTTGCTTTGATTACTCGCCGCGCCACGTCACCGATGTCGGCGGTCCGTCCGACCAGCACCGGCGACTTGCCCCCGAGCTCGAGAGTCACCGGAGTGAGATTATTCGCGGCGGCTCCCATTACTGCTGCGCCGATTTTGGTTCGACCGGTATAGATCAAGTGATCAAAGGGCAAAGCCGCGAAAGCCGCACCCGTCTCCGGGCCACCCTGAAGAACGGTGATTTCGGTTTGCTGGAAGAATTGTGCGACCAACTGGGCCATCAGTGCAGAGGTTCTTGGCGCCCATTCCGATGCTTTCAACATGCATACGTTACCGGAAGCGAAAATGCTGGCAATGGGGCTGAATGCAAGTGCCCAGGGGAAATTCCAGGGACTGACAACTCCAACCACGCCCTTGGGCTGAAATTCAACTCGGGCGACCGCGTCGGGGAAGGGAGCTTCATGCAACTCCGGCTCCATCCATTCCCTCAGGTGAATTTTGTTATACTTCAAAGTCTTAACCACCGTTAAGACTTCCGCAAGCGATCCTTCGATGCTGCGCCCTCCATAGTCTTCACTGAGCGTAGCTGCAATCTCATCTTTGCTGCCCACCAGGAGCGCGATCAATCGGTCCATACGGTCGATTCGTGTTGTGTAATCCGGTATTCCGTTCGCGAGCCAAGCCTCTTTTTGTTTCGTGAGCAAGAGGCGCATGTCCTCTGCGTTTAAGAAAACTGGGCTCTTTGGTTTGTTAGCGGTAATCATGAATTGTGCTTATGAATAACTTCGCACTCGGAACACTAGCAACTCGGCAGGCTCCGAGCCTGACTTTAGAAATGTTAGCAACTTGCGAAAATACGCAATCTGATCATCGTACATCGCCATGTGACTTCCATTCTCCGAGATCCAAGCGCGTGAATCGGCCACTTTTTGAAGTTCTTCCGGGGACATCTCATCGTATTTAGCCCCCATTTAGTAATGTCCTTATGCGAATGCAGGGCAGATCGCTCCAGCCCTCCCAATTTTTCATGGTGCCAGTAACGACAAACTCGTTCGGTCCTTCCTGCATGGCCTTCTCATATTCTGTCTGGCGCTTCGTAAGCTCCAGTCTTTTCATACTTGTCCAGGATCCTGGTCACGTCATCGGGGAGTGCAGCACGCAGTTCGGCAGCATACTTCTCGAAGGACTTGATTCCCGCTGTCGTATGGGAAATGATCAACCCTTTTTAAGTATTGTGGATAAATGAGCGTGTACTCCATCGCCAGCATTCCGCCCCAGGAGTGGCCCAACAGATAAAACTGCTCCAACCCCAGTCCTTTCCTTACCGCTTCCACTTCGTCGCGGAAACGTTCAATTGTCCATAGCTTTGGACCACTCGGCTTATCAGAGTTTGGTTGAGTCGAGTTGATCATAGTAATAAAATTCAATGCCATTCTCGGGAAGAAAATCCTCGAAGCATTCGAAATAAAAGTGATCCATGCGTGGCCCGCCGTGCAAGAGCAGAACCTTAACCGAGGCGTTGCCTACCTTCTTGGTCCAGACGCGATACCCGCCCTCGATATCAATCATTCGCGCACCGCCGGTCCGCACTTGAGAGTCTCTCGGTAGGATTAGCTCATCTCGATTGGTACCCGGAGTTGCCTGCGTCGGGCGAGAAATCGAAGCCGGTAGTGTTCCTCCAGCAAGAGTTATAAAGGATCTGCGTCTCATTGTATGAAATCTTTCTTGATGTCTGTGTAAAACGGCGAAGGCGACAACCGTTTGCGCTCGACCGCACGATTCGGCGTTAGCCTGGTAGGTTTTTTTGGAGATCGTTCGGAGTAATGAGCGCGAAAATTGTAAGATCGGCTGATCTTTGTTTCCAACTGCCGCAATCGTCGTCCCAATCGCCAACTCTATCAGAGGCGGCCTTTCTCGCTTCTGGATCAAGAGGACTATTCTGTATTACCCTAACGAGTGATGAACTTGACTGACCAAATACACCGGTTGAACAACTATTAGTCAGCCTTTTTTACCAATCTTCTGTGCGACCCTGAATGCGGTCAGCTCTTTTACCAGCATAAACTCCGGGTTTTCCTATCAGCTACTCTTGCAGCGCCGCGCACAATGCGTGACAACCGTGCTGCGATTCGAACTATGGTCAGGTCCTGGCCCATGCGCAGACTTGCCCAAATCCCACAATCTGGCTGCGCGCCGCGACCACTACCTCTCTCAGTCTGCTCTCAAGGGTCTCGATTCCCACTAGTTCACCGAACAGGACGCCCATTTTTGCGAGTTGCGGTAGAAAGCTCCGCAGAGTCTCGGCTGCCGAAGCGTAGAGCGGCGAATCGAGACCGCCCCCCACGGGAATTTCGCAGAACAAGTCTGGGTGCGGCAGGCCGGCTTCGGAAAAAAACTCAATTAGCCGGTCTCCCACATCGTGGTGCGGTAATGCAGACTGCATTGCTGCCAGGATAAGGTCTCCGGTCACCTGCCAGAGCGGAACAGACGGAAGGGAATCAAACCCTTGGAGCAGTCGAAGTTCATGGAAGGCTACACTCCCTCCCGGACTAACCAGACGTGCCGCGGCCCGGAGGAATCCAATGGGGTCAGGCTGGTGGATCAAGATGTATCTGCCGATTACGAGGTCGAAAGTTTCCTGGGACGAAAAGGATTCAACCGCCGCCTGTTCAAAGCGAATTTGTCGCAATCCCGCTGCATGAGCCCGTTCTGCAGCCAAAGTGAGAACTTCCCGATTGCGATCAATTCCAACCACTAACCCTGTTGGTCCGACGAACTGGGCAGCCAGCATGGAAACATCGCCGGCACCACAGCCTAAGTCGAGGACACGCATACCTGGGCCGGTCTTCACGTTCCGCAAAAGACGCTCTGTGACCGGTCTGCGCATGGCTGCCTGGTATATCAGACGCTGAATTTCTCTCTGCGAATGTCCAAGAACATATTCTGATTTCTTAACTGTATTCATTTTCCCGTTATCCGTTCAGTACAAAGCTCCTGTTGGTGTCATAGTCATTTCTGTTTTCAAGCCGCTTCGATGGCGGCCTCTTGACAATCACTTTCACAAAAAATTCTCGTCGGCGGAGATCGTTGACCCACTCCGCATCGGCCCGCTTCGTTCTCGCCTATCGATAAGCGCGTCGTCCTAAGCTGTTGTTAGTTAAGACGTGATCCCGTGTCCTACTTCTCGCCGGTCAGAGCTCAATTCCACTCGGTGAACCAGGACGCTACGCCGCAGCGCCGGGATTTCAGTTGGTCGTAATAGTCAGACCACTGCCTAATTCTCCCATTCCTTATCTGCGCGACAGAAACACCTCCCGCACAAATTGATGCCTTTCGCAAACGCCCGTCCAGGAAAAGCTAGATCTGGGTATCCGTAAGCGACGATTCACCAATGACGCGGTCTCCGCCGCTGAAGATGCTGTTGATTTTTCTTTCGGAATCCGGGTAGCGTTCACCTATCTTTTCCAAGAATTCGGTCAAGCGTCCCTTTTCCTTAGGTCGAGTTCGAGTGAATGTGAATTCGTCGTTAAACTGATCTAAGACTTCAACAAATTGCCTTGTCTCCAGGCTGCTAAAGCGGTTTGCAGAACCTGATCAGTGGTAGTGACTTCCGCCGAAGCATTGTCGCGATTCTCCGGCGCGTTCGCCGATGATGACGCAGGGAGCCATGGTGTTACCTGTCGTCACTCGCGGCATGATGGATCCATCGGCAATACGTAGGTTTTCGATTCCATAGACTTTGAGGTTGGCATCAACTACCGACATGGAATCACGTCCCATCTTGGCGGTACACGTCTGATGCCAGTAGGTAACAACTGAATCCCGGATGAAGTTTTCCAGTTCAGCCCCTTTCAGGTTACCCGGCATCACCTCGCGCTTGGTGAACGGACGAAGCGCATCGGAGTTGCCTATCTCGCGGCAGAGTTGTACACAGGCGATCGCTGCCTTTAGGTCCTCCGGATGCGACATCATGTTGGTCTCGATCTGTACAGCGTCCGTGGGGTTAGGCCCCGTTAGCCGGATCCTGCCTCGGCTCTTTGGCCGAACAATACCTGCGAACATTGACCAGGAGCCGGCCGGCGCGTTGTACCTGGCTAGCATTTCGGCGGCGGCAAACGGTACTTCGGTCTGGCATGTCTGGATGTCTGGGGTGTCGAGATTCGGATCGCTCTTCCAGAAAAAAGTGACAGAGGCGGTGTGTGGCGCATGCGGTTTCTGATACTCCCAAATGCAGCCAATAGCCGGGTGGTCCTGAAAGTTCTGCCCCACGGCTGGAAGATGCTGCACCAGAGCGATTCCGTGACGCTGTAACTCGACCTCATCGCCGATGCCGGATTGCATCAGCACCTTGGGCGTCTGAATTGCGCCCAGCGAAAGCACCACTTCATGTCCCGCACTGATGCGCACCGTCAGATTCGGCCGGTCCATGTAGGGGAAGGTATAAGAACGAAATACGGACTGGCGCTTTCCATCGCGAAACCGTACGTCCAGGATCGAGCTACCTCCCGCAGTCTCCATCATGCGACCGTTCTGATTTTCAAAGGTTGGGATCCCGACCGAACGTGTTCCTTCAAGCATGGCCAGAGCAACTGGGCTGGGATCAGGTACGGGTTGGACAAAAACCGGCCCGCCCGTTCCACGGTACTTTGGGTCTGGCGCTCCATGCCAATCTTCGATGCGCCGATAAATATTCAGCACTGACTCATAGCTCCACGCGGGATCGCCGGCCTCCGATGCGAAATAGTCCCAGTCGTTCTTGTGTCCGCGTGCCCAAACCATCGCATTGATGCTGGATCCACCACCCAGGACCTTGCCCATATTCTCTGGAATAGAGCGTCCGTTCAGATTAGGATTCGGCTGAGCCTGGAAGGCCCAATCCCGATCGCTTCCAAGATTGGTGTGCCATTGACCGGCCTCCATGACGCTGGGCACATCGTCGGTGCCGCCGGCTTCCAACAGCAGCACCCTGACATCGGGATTTTCAGCCAGGCGTCGCGCTACCACCGAACCGGAGGAGCCCGAACCACAGATGATGAAATCGTAGTGTGATCTTAGTTCAGAGGTTAGTTTCGCTTGATTCACGCGTACCCGCTGGGCGAAATCTGTTGTTGGGGTACTTCCGGAAGCACTTACTTGTGGGGCCGCGCTGCCTGCAGCGACCCCAATTGCAAGCGTACCGGATGCCGTCTTAATGAATCTTCTGCGCGAGATATCCATATGGTGTTGTCCTGGTTGACTAAGGTCGGATACCTGCCGGCTCACCAAACACCATGAGCTCGTAGTGTGCCCTTAGATCAGAGATAAGTTTCGCTTGGTTCACGCGTACCCACTGGGCGAATTCCTCGGTTTGAAACTTTGGCCCAGCATTTCCGACAACATTTGTATCAACGGTCATAAGCATTGTTCTTTTCCGACAGCCCCAAGCCAGGAGCTCGTCTTTGAACTTAAATTGCATTCCAGATTGAATACGTCACATGCATAGTACTAATATTCCATATGCGTATCACGCAATTGCGTCGGGCTGATCTCAACCTTCTCGTCGTCTTCACCGTGCTAGCAGAGGAACGAAACGTCTCCCGCGCCGCGGCTCGGCTTTTTCTGAGCCAGCCAGCTGTCAGTCGCGCTTTGCAGCGCCTGCGCGATATGTTCCATGATGATCTGCTGGTGCGCACTGCTGCAGGTTTTGAGCCAACGTTGCAGGGCCAGCGCCTGATAGAGGAGCTCGAGGTCATGCTCCCGAGACTTGATCGTCTACTCAGCGGCTCCGCCTTCGATCCGGAAATAGAGCAGACTCGCTTCCGGATCGCTGCCACGGAACACGCCGCGTCGATCGTGGCTCCGGCTCTCTGCCGTGAGGTTCTACCCTCAGCGAAGAAGGTTTTCCTCGAATTTGTCACCCTGCGTGATAGCGGCTTCGAAGACCTCACGCGCGGTGGTATTGATCTGCTGCTGAGCACGGACGACAGCTACCCGCCATCCCAGTTGCAGGGTGAGGTTATCTACGAAGAGGAGTTAGTCTGCGTGGTCGCAGCGAAAAGCGCTTATACGCGGCGATTGACGCTCAAACAATATCTCGAGGCAGAGCACGTCGGCCTCAGTGGCGTGGCCGGCGCGCGGTTCACTCCGGAAAAGCGCCTCGGCCCGAAAGGCCACAAACGTCGGGTAGTCATCCGAGTACCTTATTCTAGCGCCGCCATTCGGTGCGTAGCCGGAACAACTCTCATTGCCACGCTACCGAAGCGTTTCGCCGTAATCGAGCAACACAATCCAGCGATCAGGATTCTGCAACCGCCAGCTCAACTGAGCGGCTTTAAATATTTCATGATTTGGCATCCCCGCGTAAACACGGACGCCGCCCACGTGTGGTTACGCACCGCGATACGCCAAATAGCCAAAACTAGCTTGGCCTAGTGCCCTGTAATAACTCATTTTTGTACCGATGTGACGCGATGGATCCGCATATTTCCATTTAACGCTGAGCTAAACCAGCTTCACAAGCATTTTCCCGACGCTTTCACCGGAGAAGAGCTTGAGGAAGGCAGCGGGGGCCCGTTCAATTCCAACTTCTACTGTCTCTCGGTACGTA
>WNFI01682888.1_pt1 | contig 10970 bp, 13 predicted proteins | sample 5400471 | NCBI WGS metagenome assembly WNFI01 (sample SAMN13153348, study PRJNA577476) | soil metagenome | isolation source: 100 cm saprolite on Douglas fir-dominated hillslope | place: USA:California | collected 2013-09-17 | reverse complement strand
AGTCAACCGTAAAAAGTCAATAATTCACCTCTTGACGTTTGGCCGCTCCGCCATACGTTTTCCGGCAACACCGAGCTAGCCGAAGCGTGAAGGGGAACACCAACCAGGCTATTAAACGGAAAAATCCCCAGCACTGCTGGCTTAACGCGCGATGTCGGCTACGTTAGGACCCCGCGCACGGGAAAAGAAAGGCACCTCAATGGGTGTATTTCTGCTTCTCGAAGCCAGTCAGCCGTGCGGTACGACCTACCGTCTTGGCATTGGATGCTTCTTGCATCCTAATCTGGCCTCGATGGTAGCTGTGATCTTGCGGCTGTTCTGAACGGAAGGGACGCCTCGGAAACGGGGTGTCCCCTTCAGCTTATCCGTTGCGTCGAGTTGCGTCGGTAGTGTGACACTAACGGCAATTCGATTTCGATGGAGCTGACCAATGTCTCGCAAGTCAATTCCCGTTCATCTGAGAAAATCTGGTCCCGGTACCGGCGGACGTAACTGGGATCGCGATAAAGAAATATGTGCGCTCAAAGCCGCTACCGGCATGAGTAACGAAGCCATCGGAAAGAAATACAACGTGTCACGCGAAACGATCCGTCACGTTCTAGACCAAGGGAAGCGCAACGCAGCCGCTGGCCGAACCCGTTGGATGTCAGCGGCAGAACGCCGAGCCGAGATTGCAAAAGAGCGAGAAGCCACCAATGCCTAACTTCAGCGCTCAAGCCGATGTCTATAAAGCAGTAATGAAAGCACCAACGGGGCATCGCTTCATGCCACCTGCGGCGCCCATCCACTCCGGCACGATTGCCGAGTGCATTAGCTGGGTGATGACCAAACACGACGGTTATCCTGACACCTACTCACTGCGCGTCCCCTTGGAAGCTGGTTTCCAGACGAACGAACTTCACTATCGAGACATTGAAGCGATCTCGAAGCGGTCGGATTTTCCGCACTAACCTGGTGTTCACACAACAAAAACTTCGAATGCGGATGAATCGTCAAAATCATCATCTGAAGCCGGCCAGTGAGCCACTACGACAATGCCAATTGCGGCTACCAATATTGTCATCACGATATAAAATGTCAGCTCGCGTCCGTATTCCTTTCTATCGTATCCGAGAAAGAATTTGTGTGAGTATATAATTGCGGCGAGTGCGACCCCTATCAGGAGGGCTACTCCGATCGTGTGAACGAACCACTCGGCGAAGAAGTCTCCCCAAGAACCCCACGCCTTCCAGTGATGCTGCAATCCATGGCGGATATATGCGACGACGAGCCCCGTGAAGATCACGAGAGCAATCTCTCGCTTTTCCAAATCTTGGAAAAATTCCTTTAGGCGCATGATGCTTCTCCCCGATGCATCATAGCGCACCGCCGTCTGCCAGACAGTGCGAGTATAGGAGTGAGTATAGGCGGGATTTCCACACTCGGGATTTCGTTGTAATTTCCGAACGTTAGCTGCTCAGTTCGGCTGCCTCCACGGCACCACCAAGATTTTCCATGGTTGTTCGTCGTTCTCCACCATGCCGGCCTTCGCTGCTTCGCAAGCTACGGCCGGCAAGCCATTTTGCAAGCACCCGCGAAGTGGCGGAGACTGATGAAATACTATTTGCTGCAGGGCGTCGAATTCCCGGATGAGCCTTACGTTAGTCTTACTAACGATTTTGCGCACTCGGTTCTCCGCGCACAACAAGGGCCGCTCCCGCACACGAATAAGTCCAAGCTCTCGCCTGCCGCCGCTTGTCGCCGCAGGTTACGGCGGAACGCGCGTATCCGCCCCGGATTGCGGAGGCGGAGCTTGCGCAGCCGCGCATCGATTGTACCACCCGACCGGCCGGCCGTTGAACCGACCGTCCGAGATCATCGCGGAGCCCCCTATGGTCTGTTCCACGGTCGTGATTCGATTTGGCTCGACGCGCCAGAGCTCGGTGATCGGCTCGCCCGCGCGGTTGCCCTCCGTCCGCGATCCGCCGAGGGAAACCTGGTTCGGACCTACTCCCGAAGCCCTGTCGATGACATACGCATAATCGCGGTTGGTAGTGCCGCGCATTCGGTCGCGCTGCGCATGGCCCGGATCGATCAGCCGATGGAGGTAATAGAAGTTGTCGCCGTTTGGCGGCTTGGTGCAATCAAAGGCGAAGGTTCCCAACAGATTGTAGTTTTCGAACGCCGCCTTGACCGAGCCGCTTTGCGCTTGAGAGACACCTTGGCGGCGCCAGTCCAACGACGCCCGCAGTATTTTTTTGGTCGAACTAAGCGGCAAGCTGTCGAATCTCCCCGTCCGCGGACCGGCCTTCTTCGCGAAACAGGCCAAGCTTGCGCATGGTCGGCTCATCGGTGACGGAATAGAGGAAGGCCTCCTCGCGGCCGACATTCCTGTGCTCGTGCCACAACCAGCCGGGCACCGTGAACACGTCGTTGCGTTTCCATTCGAGTCTGGTGCCTTCGACGTCCGTGTAGCCTTCGCCCTCAAGCACACAATAGACATTGCTCGCCATCTTACGGTGCGACTGCGTTTGCTCGCCAAGCCGCAGCATTTGGCAACGGAATGACATGGTGGGCATCACACAGCCACCGGTGGTCGGGTCGATATACTCAAAGATGATCCCTTCATACGGGCTGCCTGGATACGTCTTCAGACGCTCAAGCGCAGCGCGAGTCTGTTCCCAGCGATAGACGAACAGCGGCGAATGCTCGGTCGGGCCGCGCCGGTGCGAGACGAATAGTGGCTTGATCCCGCCGGCACCGTATAGGTGCTGAGAGTGATCGTCCGGTTCGCGCACGGTCTGTAGTCGTTTCGGGATCTGTTCGCCGGTGTTGGACTGCTCGTCCCGTTCGGAATAATTGAATTCGAATTGCGTAGCATTGAGGCTTTCCACAAGGGGGACGTTGAGAACGTCCACCCAGATCACCGGCCGCTGGCCATCATTGCCGTGGTCATGCCATGTGCCGGTCGGCGTCAGGATGAGATCGCCGCGGGACATTTGCAGCTTCTCGCCCTCCACCATAGGGCTTGCCGTCTAGGCCCGGATTGGCGAACACCAGCGCCCGTCGCTCGCATTCTTCAATCGGAACGGTTCTGGCCGCCACCCGCAGCCTCGGTTCGATGTCCGCCCATCGCCAGCGGAAGGGCCGCGCCTTATTGCGCGGCTTCAATAGCTCTACATCTGCGCGTTGTTCCCAAAACTCCACGAGGTGGAGCGCCTTCGCGTCCTCCTTCAGGGCGGCGCGGGCCGACGGCGGTGTGGTTGGCGAGCTCATCTTGGCGTCCTCTCCGCTTTTCTGTATGTATGATTTATCATACTATTCGTAATGTCAATCTGGGCTGCCAAAGCGACCTGCAGTCGAGGGGAACAACGAGGATCTGAATGGCGGCAGCGGCCAACAAGAAGCGATTGGGCATTCAGTCGGTGGAGGTCGCCGCGCGCATTCTGCAGGCGCTCATCGCTGCGGGCAGACCCCTTGCGCTGAAAGATTTGGCTAACCTCGCCCGCATGCATCCGGGCAAGGTGCACCGCTATCTGGTCAGCCTGACCGTGACGGAGCTGGTTGCGCAGGACGAGGCATCAGGGCACTACGGCGTCGGCCCGATGGGCATCACATTGGGGCTTGCCGGGCTGCGCAATGTTGACGTGGTGCGAACGTCGCAGGTACTGCTGCCGTCACTGCGCGATGAGATCAACGAAACCGTGTTACTGGCTATCTGGAGTCCGCAGGGCCCGGTCGTCTTTGCGCTCGAGGAAAGTAGCCGCCCCGTCTACATGAATATTCGGGTCGGATCGCTGCTTCCACTGCTCCCCACCGCGACCGGTCGGGTGTTCGCGGCGTACCTGCCGCGCGAAGCGGTTTCGCCCTTACTAGACGCGGAAATGAAGGCTCTACGTCCACCGCAATCGCGGGCGAGAATTCAGAAGCTGCTCGACGAGACTCGGCAGCACACCCTCGCGCACGTCAAAGGCGACCTCGTGCCCGGTGTCCATGCGATCGCCGTACCCGTTTTTGACCACAAGGAACGCATCGCCGGGGTGATTGGAGCGCTCGGCAGGAGCGAGGAGCTCGACGTCGCGTATCACGGCGCTGTGGCCAAAGCGCTGCTGCGCACCGCGACTGAAATATCTCGGCGCCTCGGTCGTCCGGCAGCCTCCTCTGATCGCAAATGAATGTCGCGCCGGTAGCTGCGGACTTGCCGGGGAGCTCGAATTTGAGCCGCCTTGACCAGCCCTTCAACGCTTCGACGACATGATGCCGTCGGTCGCCAAGTGCCGAAACATCGCATCCATCCGCTGCGGCGGCAGCTTTGCGCCACCGTCAAGCCACCAGGTCATTACGGCCATGTAGGCGCCAACGAAATACTGAACGACAAATTCGCGCGGGATGGCGTCCATGAAATTCCTGCCGACGGTTGCCGCGAGTTCTTCGCGCACCAAATCGGAGAGTATCTGGCGAATGGCGCCGAGGCTGACGGTGCCGCCGCGGCCGCCGACGAGAGCGCGGTATTGGTCCTTGTGGTCACGAGCATGTTCGAACATGGCAAGGCTGAAGCCAAAACTTCGATCCTTATTGTTCTCCTGAGACGCTTGGGCAGTCCTTTGCCGCTCGAAGAGCAGTTTGCGCAAAACCTCGAAGCCTTTTCGCTTGAGATCGTCCTTGCTCGTATAGTGGGAGTAGAAGGTCGATCGACCGACATTGGCCGCGTCGCAGATGTCCTTGATGGTGATCGCCTCGTAGCCCTTCTTCAGAATCAAGGAATTCAAAGCGTGCTGCAGCATCGCCCTGGTGCGGGCGACGCGGCGGTCTATCGGCTTCTTTGCCATCTTCTCACTATTCCTGGTCAGATCGCGCAGATTGTTCAGCATCGGACATTCCTGTCGCGGAGTTCGTTGACAGGATTCTGAACTCTATGTCTCTTATCGCACGTCGAGTTCATTTTGATAACGACGCGCGAAAGGGATGCATATGACCGGCTCGCCTCCCTACCCCGGCACACCACGCTGGGTGAAGGTCTCCGGGATCGTCGTCGGCGTCCTGGCCCTGCTGATTGTCATCCTCGTACACGCCGGCGGTGGTCCGCGTCACAACATACCGTCCGCCGGCAGCCTCGGTGGCCACACAGCGCCGGGGGACAGCCACTGACGACCATGGCACCCGGCCTGCGCAAGTTTGCGCTCACCGCGCATGTCGCGTCCTCAGTCGGCTTGCTCGGCGCGATCGCCGGTTTCCTCGCTCTCGCCGTCGCCGGTCTGACCATTCAGGATGCTCAGATGGTGCGCGCCGCCTATCTCGCGATGGAATTGACTGCTTGGTTCGTCATCGTCCCTTTGGCCTTCGCTTCGCTGCTGACCGGTATTGTGCAGTCACTGGGCACCCCATGGGGATTGTTCCGGCACTATTGGGTTCTGGCGAAACTCCTGCTGACCGTCTTTGCCACCATCGTCTTGCTGCTGAAGATGCGGCTCATTGGCTACGTGGCAGGCGCCGCGGCGAGGACGACATTGTCCAGCGCCGATCTCCGCGCGGCGAGGACCGAGCTCATAGTTCATGCCGCTGGCGGCCTGTTGGTGTTGCTCGTGCCGGTGGCGCTGTCGCTGTACAAGCCGCGGGGCGTGACCCCATATGGATGGCGAAAGCAGCATGAGTTACAACGCTGATCATGGGCTACTGTGTTTACAGGCTCGAATCTGACGATTGAAACGACACCATCGAGCATAGCCTTGGTGGGCAAGAAACACCCCGTCATTGAACGCCGAGCTTGATCTCGCTGACCGAGGTTCGGCCGAGACTGTCCTTTAATTCGACTCGAAGCAGATGTGTTCCCGGCGGCACTTCGGCGTCCGGCATGTCGATGCCATTACTGCTGGTATACTTGCGCAGCCGGTCGGTGAGATCGATCGGCGTCTGCTTTACGTAAATGACCTTTACGTCGGCGGGGTCGATCTTGGCGCTGTTGTGGGCGGTAAACTTGATTTTGAGCTCGAGCGGCGATCGAACGTTCATAGCTGGATTGGGCAATATCTGATCGACCAATGGGCCACGCGTAATGCCGCGCAAGGTCATACTGACATCGGCGCTTGGCGGCTGCGCCGCCTCACTGGCGGTAATGAGTACTTCGCCTGAAGCGTGCGCCCCGAGAAGCAAGAGCACGGTGCAGGCAGTGAGAAGGGTGCGCATCCCGGTCTCCAATGTATTTCCACGCCTAGGGTCGGATACTTCCGAGTCGCTTCACAGGAATTGGCCGAGCCCGCTCCAAATCGATGCCAGCGCCGATCCTCCGGCAATGCCGGCGGTTATGACCTTCTCGGCGAATCCCAGTCGCTTAAGATATTTATCCATGTGCGGATCATGAGGATCGCGCGGCACGGTCCCGCTGACCTTGGCCGTCGCGTATCGCGCGGCAAAGTAGACGAGTCTGCTTGACTTTACCGTCGGATCGCTCATCGCGACCGCCGTCTGTCGGCACACCGCCCCGGCAAAAAACGCCAATGCGATGCTCGCGCCGTATTCCAGGTACTCGAGCCAACCCTGCATGTCCCTCGGCAAAACCGGAACCTTATCGACTTCGGCAACGATTGCCGACATCGCAAATATGGCTGCCGCGGCAAGCACCAAGCCCGCAGCAAGATCGCCGGATAAGTATTCGGTCGTGTTCTGGCGATACAAAAAACCGAAAAGGAACGGCAGCATCAGCGAGGCAATATGCAACCAGATCAGCGACAAATCGTAATGGACAACGATCAGGAAGTGCGCACCCAGCAAAGCGCCAAGCGCCATGAGCAGCGTCGTCAGCGGTGAGACAAGTGGAACGCGGCGCTCGATGGCGCCGGTGATCATGCCGACCCGGTCATGGGCGCCAGGCAGTCGGGAGGTTGCAAGCTCGCGAGCGGCGACGACTTGCCCTGGCTGAAGGTTTTCCAATTGTTTGGTAAGCTCGTTGATCCGATCGAGCAGAGCGCGGACGACACTCAGATCGTGGTGGCAATGCTGGCAGACGACAGCTTCGTCTTTGACGTGCTCAGCGCAGAACGGGCATTTCATCAAGGCTGCCTCGATACCCAACTCAATGGAGCGACGTGAGCCTTATCCATGACGAGCTCAGCCACCGTCGCCGATGATTGTATAAGGCGCCCAGAACAGCGGATGCGCATAACTGAACAGCATGTTGCCCTTGTCGTCGGTGTGGCCGGGACCATCGAGGAGCGCCACCATCGCTTGGCGCAGCGCTTCGCCGCGCGACAGAGTCTGATCCGCGCTCTGCCGCCGGAACAGGTCGGAGATCAATTCGCGCGCCGATGCCGAATGCACCGACCAATTGGTGACCAAGAGCGCGCGGGTGCCGGCGTAAAAGAAGGCACTGCCGAGACCCGATGCCGCTTCGGCGCCGGCTCCCGCCCCCGCCGCGGTATTGCAAGCCGACAGTACCACCCAATCGGCGTCGAGCTTGAGCGCGAGAATCTCCCCCATGGTGAGGAGACCGTCGCCCTTGATCCCCGCGAGGTCGGGCGCCGTCAGCGCGAGGGCCGGCTGGGTCAGCCCGTCGACATCGCCAGGAACGAGACCGTGGGTCGCGAAGGCGACGATTCTGTAGTGCGTGAGATCCATGGTCTCGACGTTTTCCTCGTTGGCAGCTTTGCCGAGGTAGAGCGTCTTGGCGGGATCGACATCGAGCGCTTTTGCCATCGCAGTCAATTCCAGGCGAGTGTCCGGTAGCCTTGGCAACATCGCAAGTTCCGCAGTGTCGACGTCCTCGGTATGGGGAGCCGCGCGCAGCTTGAGCGGAATGCCCCGCGTCACAGTCGCCGCGTCGGCCGCCTCGGCGGCGGCGAGTCGCTCCCCTTCCAGCGGCTCATTTTCCGCCTCGACCGCCTCTTGCGCATTGAAATAGGGATCGCCGAAACCGATCAGCTTGTCGCGCGTGGCCGAGCCCGCCGGCAAATGCCGCAGCGTGACCAAGGCCGAAGCGGAGGGCACCACGGTCACCGCGTGGGTCCGGGCCAGCCATGGCACATTGCGATACCCGGCAAACAGCGGTTTTGCCCGCGTATCGACCACCGCCGGTGCGGTCGGTAACAGTCCGAGCGGCAATTCGCCGAGCGCGCCATTGGTCACCACGATGAGACTCTTCGCGCTCAGCCAACCGGCCTCGATCGGCTTGAGCAACGTCGCATAAAGCTCGTAAGCGAGCCCGACATTGAATTCCGGAATTTCGGATACCATCGTCGCCTGCGGCTCGAGCGCTTGGCGCAGCCTGCGCACCCGGGCCTCAAGTTCTATCCCGGTCGCCGGCACCGCCGCAAATGTAACGGTGCCGTCTTTCGGCACGGCCCAGACGAAGCTCTTGTCCTGGCCGAAATAGAACGACAGCATTGCTTCGCCCGGGCGCAGGGACGCCTTGATGTCGTCGATCGTCGGTGGCTTCGGATCGATAAGATTGGCGTATCCCGGGAACCGCTTGTTGATCTCTTGCCGGGCGGTCTTGCGCTCGTTGCGCAGCTTTTCGATGTCGGCGTTGATCGCACGTACCGTCTGGTCGTCGCGCTGGTCCGACGGCAGGGCGAGGAGATTGTTGAGCGCGCCCAACTCGGCGTTGATTTGCTTGGCATGATCCTGGTCGGTGCGCACGAGCGCGGCGAGCGCCGTGTCTTTGGCGACCATGCGAATGCTTGAATCGGCCAGCGCCTGCTGCACCGCGTGGCCGCGTATGGCGTCGGCAAGTCCAAAGGTCTCGACGGCGACATCGTTCGAAGCGCTCGCGTTCCGCGCCAAGGCGGCAATATAGGCTTCGACGATTCTTTGCAGCCGGGCGCTGCGCGCCGCCACCAAGGTCGGGTCGTCGTCGCTTGCTTCATGCGCCGACGTCAAAACCGGGATTGCCGTTTTGAACTCGCGCACCGCGTCGGCATCGCGTCCGGCACGGGCGTAGCCGATGGCAAGCGTGCCGCGTGCCGTTGCCGTATCGAAACTGCTGGCGCCGGTGCGAGCGGTTTGGCGCTTTACCATCGCCTCGGCGGCATTGATGCCTTCGTCGATCTGGCCGGTCGCGTAAAGCGCGGCGATGCGCGAGCCGTTGAGCTCGAAGGCTTCGCGCTGCTGCGGAGTCCATTGCGCAATGGCCTTATCGAGTTGCTCATAAATCGTCGCCGCCTCTTTCAGCTTGCGCTCGGCCACGAGGATGTTGCCAATACCAGAAAGAATGTTGACGCTCTCGGGCGCGGAGTCGGCTATGCCGAGCGTGCGCTGCACGTCGAGCGCCGAGCGCCCCAGTTTCTCGGCTTCCTGATAGCGGCCCTGCTCGACCAGGATGACGGCAAGCCCAACGATAAAATGCGGCGTTGCGGGAGAATACTTGCCTTGTGCCTTTAGTATTTCAAGCAATGCGCGGCGGGCGTCGGCTTCGGCTTCACTCTGTCGGCCCTGCCTGGACTCGTTGCGTGCGACCGCGAGAAGCGACCGATCCGCAGCCTGCAACACCTGTTCGGGAGGTGGCGGAAAATCGTAACGGGGCAAATCCTTGACCGCGGCGCGTTGAAAAGCCTCGGCACGCCGGTAGGCTGCTTCCGCTTCCGGATACTGGCCGCGGGCTTCGGACACCAGTCCGCGCACCGAGTCGACCGAGCCTTCCCAGGAATGACCGTAGACGCTGTAGGCCGACCGCCAGCTCGGATTGGGGCTGCCGCGCGCTTCTTCGATGCGCTGCTGGATGCGGCCCGCATAAGTGCCGGCCTGGCTGACGTCCCCCATGGAAATCAAGATTGCCACCATATTGGAGAGTGAGTTGATCAGGCTGCCTCGTTGGCCGGGTACATCGGCCTCGCGCACGATCGAATCGAACATTGCAATCGACTGTTTGGGATCGCCGACGGCCCTGTATTGCAACGCGGCGAACTGTCGAAGGCGTACGAGTTGGCCATGCTCGACCCCGCGCTTGGCGGCGGCGAGTGCTTGCAGACCGTCGGCCAGGGCGTCCTTGTTGCGGGCCAGAAGGGCGCGAGCGTTACCGCGGTCGTAATAGAATTGCGCGAGCTTCGATGGCGACGCATCGCTCGGCGGCGGCGCGTCGGCGGCCGCCTTGCGGGCGGCGATCTTGGCAGCATCCGGCTTCTCGCTGTCGAGAATAGCGGTGATGTCGGCGATGGTCCGCGGCGGCGCAACGAAGGTGGCCTGAACCGTTGTGCCGGGTGCCGGTGCCGCCCCGGCATCGATCTTCGGTGCCACCGGCGCCGGCGTCCCGGCCGACTGCTTCTGTTCTTCGCGCATGACGCAGGGCCGCACCAGCGGCGCACCGCACTGTTGGCGAACCGCTTCGGGATTGCCCTTGAGACCCTTGGCCAGCGCGCAGGCGTGAATTTGTGGACGAAAGGCCTCCCTGCAGGCCTCCACGATCTGGTCGTGGCTGGCTGCATAGACAGGCACGACAAGCGTGACCGAAGCAAGCGCGCCGGCGCAGAACCGCGCGGCAAGGCCGCGCAAAGCGATGAGACGGCCAGCCATGTCGCTACGTTCCCTCCCACTGGCATCCGTCGCGCCAACCGATTGTAAGAGAGGACACTTTTGTCAGCAAGACGGCGCAGAATCTATGTCGCCCTGCGCACAGCGGCCTCAATAATGCCTCCTGGCCCAAAGGGGACGCTCGATCGTCCACTGCGGGTCAATCACGTCATTTCGAGCGTGAGCTCAGACTTCCACCCTTACCCGTTGGCGACCAATCCGCTGCATTCGCTAATCGATGGCGCGCCGTGAAGCACGTCACAGACCTCTTTATTTTAGCAAGATATTCAGCTCAATATTGCAGTGGTCACGACCTCATTTGCGGACGGAGAAAATGACCAATGAAAGTGGCTTTCATGGCCAACGCCTTTGAGGAGCCAAAGGATGGAAACTAGAGCAAGACATATTGGCTTGATTTTATTTGCCGTAACACAGTCAGCCCTCATGATTGCGGTCTCTCTCGCGCAAGAAACCGTCGACATTGGTGACACGAA
>WNFI01326733.1_pt1 | contig 10970 bp, 11 predicted proteins | sample 5400471 | NCBI WGS metagenome assembly WNFI01 (sample SAMN13153348, study PRJNA577476) | soil metagenome | isolation source: 100 cm saprolite on Douglas fir-dominated hillslope | place: USA:California | collected 2013-09-17 | reverse complement strand
GCCGTGTACTCGTAAATGATCTTGCCGGTGGGTGCGATCACATAGGAAGTACGATTGGCGTACTCGGGCTTGGCGGCGAGCACGGCGTCATAGGCCTTGGTGATGCTCTGGTCGGCATCGGATGCCACCGCAAACTTATTGCGGCATTCGCTCACGGAGAACTTGTTGAGCGTATCGATGGGATCGTGCGACACCCCGATGACGGTGGCGCCCAGGGCCTTGAATTTGTCCGTGGCCTCGGCGAACTCGTGGGCTTCGACGGTGCACCCCGGCGTGAATGCCGCGGGATAGAAATACAATACGACCGGACCGTTCTTGAGTGCATCGGCCAGGGAAAACTTGAACGGCTTGCCGCCGAGAGTCGCCTGGGTGGTGAAATCCGGGGCTTGGACGCCGGTCTTCAAGGCCGCGTACAGGGGCGCCGCAGCCAACACCGCGCAGCCCAGGGCAAGAGTCATTAATCGCTTCATATAGGTTTCCTTTGGAGCTGGATCGGCTCTGCGCGAGTCTGCGCCATCCAATTTTCGGTCGCAAGCCAAGCAATACTTCAGCGGCGGCGCACCGATCCTGCCGTCTACAGCGTGGACGCCGCGGCGCCGACGAGCGTCAATTCAATGCTTCTCAATTCAAGACTTCTCGAAGCTCATGACACACCCGCGTCACATCGCCGTCGCTCATCGCGGGAAATAAGGGCAGCGTCACCGTCTCGCGTCCGACCCGTGCCGCAACCGGGGTGTCCTCTTCGCGATACCCCAGATCCCGATAATATTTGAGACTGGGAATGCTGGGATAGTGCACGCCAATGCCGATGCCGCGATCGGCCATGATTTTTTGGAATCCCGGCCGCGTCATGCCGCGCGCTTTGAAGTCGATGAGCAGCTGAAACATATGCCAGCTATGACCCGCGTCGCCGCGCACCGGCAATACCGCGCCCGAGAAGCCGTCGAGTTCCTCGAAATAGCGCGTGGCCAGCGCGCGGCGCCGCGTGTTGAACCCGTCCAGGCGACGCAGCTGATCGATGCCGACCTGCGCCGCGATATCGGTCAGATTGCTTTTCGCTCCCGGGAACATGACATCCACTTCGCCGGCGGCATTGCGCTTGATGCCGTGGAATCGATACTGCTCGAACAATTCCGCCGCCATGGCGTCGCCGGTGCTGATGGCGCCGCCTTCGATGGTGGTCATGTTCTTGTTCGGATGGAAACTGAACACCACGAGGTCGCCGAAGCTGCCGATGGGCTTATCCGCGTAGCGCGACCCTATGGCATGCGCCGCATCTTCCACGACCCGCAACCCGTGCTGGGCCGCGAGCCCATACAGCCGCTCCATGTCCACCGGCAGTCCGGAGAAATGCACCGGCATGATGGCGCGGGTCTTCGAGGTAATGGCGGCGGGCACTTTGTCGAGATCGATATTGCGTGTCGACAGTTCGATGTCGACGAACGCCGGTTTGGCGCGCAGGCGCGCAACCACGTTCGCGCTCGCTGCGAAACTCATGGCGGGAACGATTACTTCATCCCCCGGACCGATGCCGGCGACTTCGAGCGCCATCTCGAGGCCGGCGGTGGCCGAGGTCATCACCCGCACATGGCGATTGCCGCCCAAGTAGGCCGCGAGCGCGCCCTCGAAGGCCTTCACCTTGGGCCCGCTGGCCAATTGACCCGAGCGAAATACGTCGGCGACGGCCGCAATGCTCGCCTCATCGATGGACGGGCGCGTAAAGGGAAGAAAAGGCTTCATGCGGAACTCCTGGACACGAGAATCACTCCCGCGCAGATCAATGCGATGCCGAGCGCCTTGGCGGGTGCCATGCTCTCGCCCAGCCACAGCACCGACACGGCCGCGACCGCCACGTAACCCAAGGACAACATCGGATACGCGGTGCTCACCGGTGCCTTGGACAGCGCGGCCAGCCACACACACACGCTCGCCCCATAACACACCATGCCGGTCCAAAACGGCAGGCTCTTGGACAGGATCATGAGACTGCGGGTAAGCGTTTCCGCACTGAAGTCCGAGAAATGCGCCAGCGGCCGGGTCGCCACTTTGAGCAACAATTGCGCGGCGGCGTTCAGGCCCACCCCGGTGAGGATCAGCGCCCAGGTAATCCAGCTCATCAGTTCTTCGGCACGGAGACCCCGGCGCTCGAGCCGGGGAGGAAGTGCCGCTCCTTGGGGTGGGGTTTTCTACTGTTTCCCGTCTGCACCGACATCGCTACTTCGCCACCGGAGGTAATAACATGCCGGGCAGCCGACAGGCTTGCGACGCTTCGCACCGGCGACTTCGCATGCTCGATGGGTGCTGAGAAAGTCGATGTTTCCGGCAGTTTTAGGGTCTTGTCTAACGGCCTTAAACGCATTAGTTTTCGCCAATGTTGCTGGTCTATCGATACCGCGTCAAATCGCTGATTGGACTGCTCAACAGCCAGGCTCGCGCCTGCAACTTCGTCTGGAATTTCTGCAACGAGACTCAACAGCATGCGCTGAAATGGAACAAGCGCTGGCCGACTGGCTTTGATCTCAATCGGTTGACGGCGGGAAGCAGCAAGGAACTCGCCTTGCACGCGGGCTCGATCAACGCCGTGTGCGAGCAGTACGCCAAGTCCCGCCGTCAGAAGAACCGCCCGTTCCTGCGGTGGCGGGGCAGGCGCTCTTTGGGCTGGGTGCCGCTGAAAGGCCGCGACCTTAAGCGCGAGGGGGAGGCCTTTCGCTTTGCCGGGAACACCTTCCGAGTATTCCACTCTCGGCCGCTGCCGGAGGGCAAGATCAAGGACGGAACGAACTTCTCCTGCGATGCACGCGGGCATTGGTTCTTGAACATCGTCGTGGAGGTCGCTGAGGCGCAGGCGCGATCCGTGCGCAGCGGTATTGGCATCGACTTGGGCCTTAAAGACTTCGCTGCCTTGTCCAATGGGGAGAAGGTCGAGAACCCGCGGCTTCTCCGGCAGTTGGCTGACAAGCTCGGTACCGCGCAGCGGGCCCGGAAACGGCGTCAGGCGACCCACCTCCACGCGCGCATTGTCAATGCGCGCCGGGACTTTCACCACAAGCTCTCGGCCCGCATCGTTCGAGAGTTCGATTACATTGCGGTCGGTAACGTGAACGCCGCTGGACTCGCCAAGACCCGCCTGGCGAAGTCCGTGCTCGATGCGGGCTGGTCTTCCTTCCGAGGCATGCTCCGCTATAAAGCGACGGCGCACGGGGCTTGGTACGAGGAAGTGAATGAATCGTTCTCCTCCCGAGTCTGTTCGTCTTGCGCAGGCGAGACGGGGCCGAAAGGTGTCGCAGACCTCGGAATAAGAAGCTGGATATGTTCTGAGTGTGGCATCTCGCATGATCGTGATATCAACTCCGCTCTCAATATCCTCTTCCGTTCGGGACATCGAACGCCTGCTGAGGGAATCCCCGCCCTTTAGGGAGGGGAGGATGTCAATGTCGCGCCACCAAGACGCGCTTGGCGTTTTCCGCGACCAGGCGCATCGGCACGCCGCGCCCTTTGAGATCTTCGAACATGGTTTTCTCCATCACCGCAAAGGCCTGAGTCGGCGACGACCAGCGGCGAAGAAATTCCGCCACATCGGCAATCTCGGCCCCGGGCGCCTTGCGTAATCCATAATCAAGTTCGCCACGATACGCTACGAGCGTGACGGTTCGTCGTGAATAAAATGTCAGGGTTTGATCATAGGTGCCCACGCTGTAGATGGGCGCGCCAAGGTCGTGGCCTGTGAGCGCGGCAGCAAGCCCTACCCCCGAGTACAGGGGCGCCACCAGCGCTGCGGCGCGGATCAACAGCAACCAAGCCAGACACCAGCCCACACCGAGAAATACGCCGGCACGAGTCGCGCCGCGCGCGCGCTGCACCAGCACGAAGGCGCCCGACACCGAGAGAAGCAGCGCGACCTGTCCCAGCGGCTTTGCCAGCGGCAAGAAATACGCGCTGCGGTCCGAGGATGCGATCACGGTGGCCCAATTGAGGCTCGCCGCTCCCAGACCTAGGCCGGCTATCAGGGTCAGTATCGCGGTGAACAGAAAATCACGCTCCAGGGCCGGCGCCGGCAGCGCGGCAATGAGCAGTGCCAGCGCCGGCATGATCGGGAGAATATAGGGCATGAGCTTCGAGTCGGACAGCGAGAAAAACACTCCGATGAAGACCACCCAGATCCACAGGAACAGCGTGGGGTCGAAGGCGGCAGGCAATGCGCGCCGCCGCCAGCCGCCGCCCAATACCCGCAACGCCGACAGGGTCCACGGCATACTGCCCGCCAAGAACACGCCGCCGAAAAACCACCACGGTTCCTGACGGTCGGCGATGGGAGTCAAATACCGCGCCACATGCTCGTGCACGAAGAAGAACTCCAGGAAATCTTCAAGGCGCCGCGCCGCGAGCCAGTGCCAGGGTACGGTGATGGTGAGAAAGAGCGGCAAACCCCACTGGGCATGCAGCCGGCGCCACGGCGTCACATCTCGCGAATACAGGCTGTAGAGAATCAACACGGCCGCTGGTATGGCGGCAGCGACCAGGCCCTTGGTGAGCACGCCCAGACCGGCCGCCGCCCACGCCAATAGCATCCACGGCCGGGGCTGAGCCGCCTGCTGCGCCGACAGAAAGGCCGCCAGACTCAAGGTCATATAGAACGTCAGACTCATGTCCAACGACAGCAGCTGGCCCAAGACCACGAACAACAGCATGCCGGACAGCACGGCCGCAGCACGCCAGCCGGCCTTAAGGCCCCACAGCCGGCGCGCCGCCAGCCACACCAGCAGGATGGTCGCCAACGCAGTCAGCGCGGTATAGAGGCGTGCCGCGAACTCGCTCGGGCCCAGCAGGCGATAGCTCACGGCCGTAGCCCAGTATTGCAGCGGCGGCTTCTCGATATAGGCCAAGCCGTTCAAATGGGGAATGACCCAGTCGCCGCCGCTTAGCATCTCGCGCGGAATTTCCGCGTAGCGCCCTTCATCGGGATTGAACAACGGCCGAGCGGTCAGCGTCGCCAACCATAGCAGGGCGAGCAGCGCGGCCAGCGCCCGGTAGATCCACCGCTCGCGCGGAGCCAAACCTAAGGGTTCGGTCACGTCCAAACGCCACTCACGTCCGGGCTGCCGCGCTCGTCGAGTCTGGCGCGGTCGCGGCGGCCGCCGCGCTCTCCGCCTGAACCGCCAATAGACCGGACCGCCCCGCCACTTCGCCCATGACCACCGCTCGGGCAGGCAATGGCCGCTGCACGGCCAGTTGGTGAATCGTGGCCATGCGCGTGATCGAGGCGCCAGACTCCCGCCATTTCACGAGCAGGGATTCGAAGGCAGGGAGCAGCCGCATGCCCTCGAGCTCCGCGTGCAGGGTGAACACCTGCAAATTGTCCGAAGGGTGTGCTTCAGCCGCGGCGGCGGATAAGCGGAACACGGCGTCTGCGATGGTCGATTCATCGACACCGTCGACACCCAAGATCTCATCGAAGGTGGGCAAGGTGGTGGGCAGCTGGGGACAGGAACTCGTGCCCTGCGCCAGCACCGGAAAGAACGGCGGACCGCCGCGCGTGTCGCTCGCGTAGCGCAGGCCATACTCCTGTTCGAGTGCGAGGCCGTGTGCGTTGATCTGCCAGCCGGCGGCGGCATGCGACTGCGGCAAGAATCCGAACACCCGCTCGAAGGCCTGGAGGCCTCGCTCGAACTCCGCGCGAGTCCAGTCCGCCGTCGCCTCGGCCACGTAATCTTGCCAGCGCACATGATCATAGGTGTGAAGGCCGACCTCAAAGCCGGCGTCATGCACGCTGCGCATCACCCCGCCCGCGCTTCGCCCTATGTCCGGGCCGGGCAGGAGCACACCGTATAGCAGGGTCTTCAAACCATAATGCTTGAGCACCGAGGTGCGCGCGACCTTCTGCGCAAAACCCTTGCGAAAGACGCGGCGCATGGCGCGTCCGGTGTTGTCGGGCCCCACCGAGAAATAAAAGGTGGCGTCCAGTCCGAGCTTTCGAAGCAGCGCCATGAGGCGAGGCACGCCTTCGCGCGTGCCTCGCAAGGTGTCCACATCGACCTTCAGGCCGATGCGCGTGCTCTCAAGCATCGCGCGACAACAGCGCCGACGCCGACGGCAGGCTGTGGGCGTAGGAGTCGAAGATGGCGCTCAATGCGGCGCGCATGTCGGTCTTGGGGGTCCAGCCAAGTTCCGCCGTGGTGTTCTTGATCGAGGGCAGACGCGCCGGGATATCCGCATACCCCTTGCCGTAGTACTCGAGAGCCGAAATGTCGACGAGCTTGGTATTGCGCGCGGTGGGCGCGTATTCCGGCCGGGACAAGGCGATCTCCAGCATCATCTCCGCCAGCTTGCGGATGGAATACAGATTGTGCGGGTTGCCGATGTTGTAGATCTTGCCGTCGGCGATGCCACCGGGATTGTCGATGATCTTGGTCAGGCACTCGACCGCATCGTCGATGAAGGTAAAGGCGCGCGTTTGCTTGCCGCCATCGACCAGCTTGATCGGTTCGCCGCGCACGATGTGCCCCAGGAACTGCGTGAGCACCCGGGATGAGCCTTCCTTGGGGTCATCCATGCTGTCGAGGCCGGAACCGATCCAGTTGAAGGGCCGGAACAGAGTGAACTGCAACCCCTGCTGGCCATAGGCATAGATGATGCGATCCAGCAGCTGCTTCACGCAGGAATAGATCCAGCGCTGCTTGTGAATGGGGCCCAAGACCAGCTCGGTCGTATCGGAATCGAATTCCCTGTCCTTGCTCGCCCCGTAGACCTCGGAGGTCGACGGGAACACCACGCGCTTCTTGTATTTCACGCAGTGGCGAATGATGGGCAGATTGGCCTCGAAATCCAGTTCGAACACCCGCAGCGGCTCGCGAACGTAGGTCGCCGGCGTCGCGATGGCCACCAGGGGCAGAATCACATCGCATTTACGAACGTGGTACTCCACCCACTCGAGGTTGATGGTGATATCGCCCTCCACGAAATGAAATTTCGGATCCCCGAGCAGCGTGCTCACGCGCTCGGATTGCAAGTCCATGCCGTAAATATGCCAATCGGTGTGAGCCAGGATGTACTTGCTCAGGTGATGACCGATGAATCCATTGACCCCGAGAATGAGAACGTTTTTCAAAATGAACCCCTACCTACGAAAATCTTCGGGCCGGCGCCCGCGTTCAGACCAGCGCCAACGGCTGGTGCGCCAAGGGCGGCGGCGGGCTGTCGGGCCGCACGGGCTCACCATTCATCTCCAGCCGCACGATCCGGAGGCGCCGCCCGTCGACGCAGTCGGCGTACCACTCGCCGTCCGCGGCATACAGACAGGGCACTTGAGGCAAGTATCGCGCCGGCTCCCCATCCACGCGCGTCTCGAGAACCGCAAGCCTACACCCGTTCACCTCCGTAAAGGCACCGGGAAACGGCGGTGCCACGGCCCTCACCAGGTCATGTATCCCGCGGGCCGTGCTTCGCCAATCGATGCGCCCATCTTCCGGGCGGCGCCGGCCGAAATAGGAGCCCTGGCCCAAGTCGAGCGCGTGCGCGGGCGCAGTGCCGGCGATCAATGTCGGCAAACTGCGCCGCAAGACCTGCTCGGCCGCCTCGGCGACCTTGAACGAGACGTCGAGCGCCGTATCGTTCTCCAAAATGGGCACGGATTGCTGATCCACGAGTGCGCCAGCGTCGGGCTTTTCCACCATGTAGTGCAGGCTGGCGCCGGTGGCCGACTCGCCGTTGAGGATGGCCCAATGCACAGGCGCCCTGCCCCGGTACTTGGGCAACAAGGAGCCGTGCATATTGAGGGCCCCACGGCGCGGCACCTCAACCCAAGCCCGGTCCAGCATGTATCGATAATAAAACGAGAACAGAAAATCCGGGTCCGCAGCTCTTCCCTCGGCAATCCACTCCGGCGTATTGGGAGTGGCCGGTGTTTCGACCCGGAGACGATGCGCCTCGGCCAATTTCCGCACGCTGCCGAACCACTGGGTCTCACCGGGATCATCGGGGTGCGTGAACAGAAGCGGAATCTCGATGCCCTGCGCCAATAGCTCCCGCAGACAGCGAACTCCGACCTCGCTGTAGGCGAATACCACTGCGCGGGTCACTGCCGAATAGCCTGGCTGCGTTGGGACAACTCCACGGCCAGGGCGTCATCGGCAGACTCTCCGTCCTCGTCCTCCAGGACCGCCTCGACGATGTAGCGCGGCCGCTCGCGTACTTGGGCGTAGATGCGCCCCACGTATTCACCCAATAGACCGATGCCGAACAGGGCCACGCCGATCAGGAAAAACACGATGGCGAACAAGGTGAACAACCCTTCCGCTTCCGGGCCGACGATGAGGCGGCGCACGAACAGATAGAGCACGAACAGGGCGGAGAAAAGCGCCACCGTCATGCCCGCCATGGAAAAGAGCTGCAGGGGCACGACGGAAAAGCCGGTGATCAAATCGAAATTCAGGCGAATCAAACTGTACATCGAATACTTCGAACGGCCGGCGAAGCGCTCCTCGTGGGCGATCGGCACCTCGATGGGCCGCATGGCATACAACGACGCCAGTGCGGGAATGAAGGTATTGACTTCCCGGGTCTGGTTGAGCGCGGTCACCACCGAACGCGCATAACCGCGCATCATGCAGCCCTGATCGGTGATGCGCACCGGCGTGATCCATTCGCGCAGCTTGTTGATGCGCCTGGAAAACCAGCGCCGCCACCATGAGTCCTGGCGCTGCTCACGAATCGTGCCGACATAGTCGTAGCCCTGATCGAGCATGCCGACCAACTTGCCGATCTCTTCCGGCGGATTCTGCAGATCCGCATCCAAGGTGACGACGTACTCGCCGCGCGCGTAGGCCAGGCCCGCCATCACGGCCGAGTGCTGGCCGAAATTCGCGTGAAACAACACCACGCGCGTGTGCCGCGGCCGGAGCGAGAACTGTTGCCGCAGCAAGGCGACCGAGCGATCCCTGCTGCCGTCGTTGACGAACACGACCTCGTACGAGGTGCCGAGAGCGTCGAGGGCCGGGTACAGCCGCGCGAACAAGGTCGGCAATACCGCCTCTTCGTTGTAGACCGGAATGACGACGCTGAGCTTGGGTAGAGCAGCCAATGACTTATGCTCAGTGATCCGCCGCGACCGCGCCTTGCGCCTTCAACACCGCCAGCAACTCGTCGGTCTTGTCGCGCAGGAGATTCACCGAGCCGCGCGCCTCGACATTGAGCCGTATCAAGGGTTCGGTATTCGAGCTGCGCAAATTGAAGCGCCAATCCGCGAACTCGAAGGACACGCCGTCGGTTCGATCCAGGACGATGGCCTGGGGCGCATAGCGTGCTTCGAAGGCCGCGATGGCCGCCTTGGCATCGGGGACCCGAAAATTGAGCTCGCCGCTGACCGGAAACAAGCCGATGCGCTCACCCACCAGCTGGGAAAGCGTCTGCCCGGACTCGGACAGGATCTGCGCGACGATGAGCCAGGGAATCATCCCGCTGTCGCAATAGGAGAATCGCTGGAAGTAATGGTGCGCACTCATTTCACCGCCGTAGACGCCGTCAACCTCGCGCATGCGGTCCTTGATGAAGGCGTGACCGGATTTCGACAGCACCGTCAGGCCGCCGCTGGCCTTGACCACCTCGATGGTATTCCAGGTGAGGCGCGGATCGTGCACCACTTTGCCGCCGGCGCGGCCGCGCAGCAGCACCGAGGCCAAGAGGCCGACGATGTAGTATCCCTCGATGAAGCCGCCATGCTCATCGAAGAAGAAACAGCGGTCGAAATCCCCGTCCCAGGCGATCCCTAGATCCGCGCCGTGCCGGCGGATCGCCTCGACCGTGGGGGCGCGGTTTTCTTCTAGCATGGGGTTCGGGATGCCATTCGGGAAATGGCCATCCGGCTCGTGGTGCATCTTGATGAACTTAAACGGCAAATGGGGTTCGAGCTTATCGATGATCAGACCCGCTCCGCCGTTGCCGGCATTGACCACGATTTTGAGCGGCTTGAGCTTTTGGGTATCGACATAGGACAGGAGATGCGCCACATAGGCGTCCGTGGTATCGATGCGATGGCGCACCCCGTCGCGCGCTGGCGCGGGAAACTCACCTCGTTCCGCGAACCGGCGAACGGCTTGCAGTCCATTGTCGCCGCTGACCGGCTTGGATTGCTCACGCACGAACTTCATGCCGTTGTAATCGGGCGGATTGTGGCTTGCGGTAATCATGATGCCGCCGTCGTACCCGCCATTGAAGGTCGCGAAATACACGCCTTCCGTGCCGCAGACCCCGATGTCGTACACATCGACGCCGCTGTCGGTCAACCCGCGGCAGACGGCATCGGTGAGGCCGGCGCTCGACAATCGAATATCGCGTCCGACGACGATGCGCTTCGGGGAGAGGAACTGCGCGTAGCCGCGCGCCACCCGGTAAGCCACATCGTCGTTCAATTCACTGGGAATCCGGCCGCGTAGGTCATACGCCTTGAAGCAGGTGATCGATTTCAAGTATTGGTCCCTTGACGCCCGTAGTTGTCCTCGAAGCGCACGATGTCGTCTTCGCCCAGATACGATCCCGATTGCACCTCCACGATGTGCAGGGGCAGCTTGCCCGGATTCTCGATGCGATGCGTGGCGCCGATCGGAATATAGGTCGATTCGTTCTCCGACAATAGAAACGTCTTGTCGTTGCACGTGATGCGCGCCGTGCCCTGCACCACGATCCAATGCTCGGCTCGATGGTGGTGCATCTGCAGGGACAACACCCCGCCCGGCTTGACCGACAAGCGTTTCACCTGAAATCGGTCGCCGTTGTCGATGCTGTCGTAGCTGCCCCAGGGTCTGAAGACCTCGCGATGCCAGGACGATTCACTGCGGCCGGATTTCTTGATCCTGGCGACCAGGTCCTTCACGTCCTGTACGCGTGCCTTGGGCGCCACCAGGATGGCATCCTTGGTTTCGACGATGATGTGATCGTCCATGCCCACGGCCGCGACCAGGCGGCTGGTCGAGTGCACG
>WNFI01076201.1_pt1 | contig 10970 bp, 8 predicted proteins | sample 5400471 | NCBI WGS metagenome assembly WNFI01 (sample SAMN13153348, study PRJNA577476) | soil metagenome | isolation source: 100 cm saprolite on Douglas fir-dominated hillslope | place: USA:California | collected 2013-09-17 | reverse complement strand
AACACAATCAAAGGCTGAGGTGACGAATTGAAGAAGACTCTCGCAATAGTGCTGGGGTTGTGGCTGTCGTGTGGCGCAGGTGCGGCTGCGCAGGTGACGGCAATCAAGGCTGGTCGCCTGGTTGATCCGCAGAGCGCTACTGTGCTCAACGACCAGATCATTCTCATCCGTGACAAAAAGATTGAAGAGGTCGGCAAGGGCCTAGCCATTCCAGCCGATGCGAAAGTCATTGATCTTTCGCAAATGACCGTCTTACCCGGCCTGATCGATTGCCACACCCACCTCGCCGATGGCCCCACTGACGATGGCGACCCCTTCTCGCAACTGAAGAAGACCGCAGCGCAGGTTGCGTTTGAGTCCGTCCCAAACGCGCGGACATTTTTGCGAGAAGGCTTCACCACCGTTCGTGACGTGGGAGTCTACCGGGCGTTGAATGATGTCGCTATGCGTGACGCGATTGCTCATGGTTTTATCGAGGGCCCGCGCATGTATGTGGCTGGCGCCTACGTGACCATCACCGGCGGCGCCGGCGCCATGACCGGACTCGCGCCGGACATCACGATGCCCTGGGACTTGCGCTACGGACAGGCAGACGGTCCGTGGGAAGTCCGGCAGAAGATTCGCCAGTTGGTGCACGACGGTGCGGACCATATCAAGGTACTCTCCAGCGGAGCCGTCCTGACCCATGGCAGCAATCCGAAGTCGCAAGAATTTACTCCCGAAGAGTTGCAGGCTGCGGTCGATGAGGCTAATCATTTTGGACTGCGCGTGGCCGCGCATGCCCACTCTCCCGAGGGCATCAAGAATGCGATCCGTGCGGGTGTGGCTTCGATTGAGCACGCGACCATGATCGACGACGAGGGCATCGCATTGGCCAAGCAGCGCGGCACCTATCTGGACATGGATATCTACGATGAAGAGTGCATCCAGGAAGCGGGCAGGCTCGGAAAAATTCCCAAAGACTTTCTTCAGTCAGCAACGACTTCGGCCGCGGATTTGCTGGGCCATTCCGATATCCTGGGCGATATCAAGCCGGGCAAGTTTGCCGATGTCATTGCCGTGTCCGGCGATCCACTGCAGGACATCAGTGTGCTGGAGCATGTCCAGTTCGTAATGAAAGATGGGAAAGTCTACAAACAGTAAATCCTGGCTGTGTGGGGCGGACACTCTTGTCCGCCGCTTTTGACTTTCCCAGCGCCGCAAAAACTATCCATGCCTCGTGCCCAACAAAAATCCACTTCAAAGGCGGCGGACAAGAGTGTCCGCCCCACACTCATTGGGAGAGCTTAACGTTTCATTGGTGGTCGCGCGGAATCGTTTCTTGCCACGTCTTTTGCTTCACCATCTGGCTGTCCTTCAGCAACTCTCGCGTGTACTTGTAGTAGAAATTCTTCTGGTCCGTGGTCACGAATAAATGTCCGCGCCATCTGAGTTCGCGGCCCTTTAAGACGAAGACGCTTTCCGCTTCGCCGCGGACTGCGCTGCTTTCTGGATGAGCGTCGTCGACGGTCGCTTTCTGATTGGCTTCGTCGCGCTCGAGCGTCCACTCCCCGGGCCAGGGATAGCCGACGCTCGTGATGTCTTTACGTTCCTCGGAAGGTTGCGGCGCTTGGAACGCGGGGGCCGCGGCGCCTTGCACGGGCACGACCGGCAACGTCAGGCGCGAGCCATGGCTTCCGAGTTCAAGCGACGTGGTCATCGCATATGGAGTGGGCACGACCATCGGCCACAAAGCGTTTGAAATCGCCAGTCGAATGCGATGGCCCGTGGGGAAGACCCACGAGGTCAGGTGCATCGTGATGACGAGAGCGTAGAACTTTCCGGGCTCGAGGGCCCGCGGTTCCGTCATGGACTCGCGTTGCGCGCCGTTGATTCCCGCGCCGGTGATTTGGGTGACTGTCCCGTCGGGGGCCACATCGGAGAGGCGCACAAACCAATCCGCCAAAGGCGCTGTCGCCGAGGCTTGCAGCAAAGCGCGCGGCCTTCCCAGGATGGCCAGCTCCGTCTTGAGCGGCGCTGAATCGTAGACCAGGCTGAACGCGTCCACCGGACGGGGATCGCTCAGCAACTCGCCCCACCAGAACCCGGACTCCACGCCGACTGACGGAACATACTTGAGTTGATGAACCTCGTCCTGGGGCGCGGCCTTATCCAGCGTATGGTTCGGCTGAGGAAAGAAAACCGTTTCGCGAACATCGCGCGGCGGCCATCCATCTTCGCGCCGCCATTCGCCGGGAACATTGATCAGACTCGGATCTGGAGGATGCCAGTGCTGCATATAAATGACCAGCTTCGGATCCCGCAGCACGCCCGTGTCCCTGCCCTTGAGCCAGTAATCCCACCAGCGGACAGCTTCACTGCGCCACTCGATTTGGGGGCCGGGGACCGCATCGTGGGGAAAGGTGTGGTTCCAGGGGCCGACGATGGCTTTCAACGGAGCCTTCGTTTGTTGCAGCATATCGGTAACACTATCGCGATAGCCGTCGAGCAGACCGCCAATGACAAAACAAGGAATCTTGATCTCGCTGTAAGGCCGAACGGGACTTCGCCAGAACGCGGCGTCGTGCTGATGCTTCAGATAGAGCAGCGACCAGGGCGGAGCGTCGAAGCGCGGACCAAGGATTTTCTCATCGAGGGTGTAATTGGGCGCGCCGGTCATGCCGGGCGCCATGTCCATGTTCAACTCGAACTCATCAACGTGGGCCATGCCGTCCACGTAGTGCACATCATCGTGGAAAAGTTCTGACGTGGCGGCCACTGCGATGATGGCCTTGAGTTCGGGTGCTTGCCGCATGGCCATCTGCAAGGAGTTGAAGCCGCTCCAGGAGATGCCCGTCATGCCCACGTTGCCGTTGGACCACGGCTGATGCGCCAACCAGGCGATGATCTGCAATCCGTCGAGTTGTTCCTGTTCTGAGTACTCGCGGTCGGTGGGAACGCCTTCGCTGGTGCCAAAGCCGCGGATGTCAACGCGAGCGCAGACGTATCCACGGCGCACAAAGTAGGAGTAAATCGGGTAGTCGCGACTGGCGGTTGCGTCGTCCTTTCGGTAGGGATGATATTCGAGCACGGACGGGAATTTCTCGCCGGCTTTGCCGCCGTCCGGCATGTATAAGGTCACCGACAGACGCACGCCGTCTTTCATCGGAATCCAGCTGTTCTCCATGTGCACATCGTACGTGGGCGGAGATGGAGGCTCGACGGCCAGAGCGGACAAAGGCGCTGCGAACGTCAGCCCCAGCAGAATTGCAGCCCAGGGGAAAAAGCGGAAACCCTTTGTCATGATTCGTACCAGCGGAAGCCATGACGCTCCTCCTGCTCCAGTTGCTTCACCAGCTTGAGAGTGCGAGAGCGCCGGTGATTGGCGCAGGCGACGACGATGACGTTGAACAGCGCCATGGGAGCGACATACGAAGACCCAAATGATGGAGTTGCGATCGAAGTCAGAAAAAACTCGTGGGCAAACTGTCCGATGGGAGAAACCAGCGTGTCCGTGATACCCACGCAATAGGCGCCGTTGGCGCGAGCCTGGCGCAGTCCTTCCACTGTCTGCCGCAGGCCGCGACCATGGCTGACCGCAATCACCAAGTCGCGCTTCCCGAGGAAACGAACTTTGTGCACGACTTCCGCGGGTGATGTGGCGCTGGTCACGGGCAGCCCGAGAATGATGAGCAGGTGTTCCAGAAACCTAACCAGGTTGGCGGCCAGATCGCCGCCGAGCAGGACAACCTGCCGAGCTGCGTAAAGCCGCCGCACTAGCGAGGCGATGCGCCGCGGCTCAATGCCCTGCACCAGGCGGTCAAGATTCTTGACGTCCTGGTCGAGCGATGCCCGTACTTGAGTCGAAATGGCGGATTTTCCCCCCGGGCCGGTCTGCATGGCATCCAGCGAGGTCGCATAGGCGATGGATAGTTCATGCACGTAATGCTGGAAGTCGCGGTAGGAATCAAATTGCATTCCGCGAACGATGCGGACCATGGTGGCCGGATCGGTGCCCAGTCGCTTGGCCAATACCCGGACGCTCATCAGAACAAACTCGCGCGGCCGTTCGAAGACCGGACGAATTACCTGTTGACGTTTGGGGCTTAGGAGGCTGATACGCGCCGACGGGCTCATGACGGGAATCGGGCGGGTAATTTTCCTCGGCTTTCTCATCGGGCACAAGAGCATGTTGGAAAGCATGCGTTCTTGTCAACCACGCAGCTCACGTAGGGGCAGATGAGGACATCTGTCCCTGTGTGCTCTGGGATGAACCTCTAAGATGGGCTCAAGGCCGCAACATTTGTATAATGCTGGCGCCGCACAACCTGACTGCCAGGGGAAACTCCATGGATCCGAAGTCCGCACTCCACTCCCGTAGGACAAGTTCGCCGGCTGGGGCGTGGAGGCGGTGGAGATCGGAACCGGCGGCTATCCCAACGCAGCGCATTGTCCGGTCAAGGATTTGCTGGACGATCCGGCCAAAGCCCGCGCTTGGAAAAAGAAATTCGAAGACCACAATATTCAGGTGGCGACGCTGAGTTGTCACGGCAACCCGGTATCTCCTGATCCAAAGATCGCCGAGCGCGATGCGGAGACCTTCCGGCGCACTGTATTGCTGGCCGAGCGTCTCGGCGTAAGCGTTATCGTCGGCTTTTCCGGCTGCCCCGGCGGCGGTCCCACCGAGACTGTGCCCAACTGGATCACCTACCGCTGGCCGACCGAGTACGGTCAAATGCTCGATTGGCAGTGGAAAGAAAGAGTAATTCCATACTGGAAGCAGGCCGCCAAGTTTGCCCGTGATCACGGAATCCACAAAATTGCCCTGGAGATGCATCCGAATTTTGTGGTCTACAACCCCAAGACCCTACTGCGTCTGCGCGAAGCCGTCGGAGAAGAGATCGGAGCCAATTGCGATCTTAGCCACCTCTTCTGGCAGCAGTGCGACGCGGTGGAAGTCATTCGCATGCTGGGCAAGCAAGGTGCGATTTTCCACGCGCACATGAAAGACACGACCTTCTACAAGAATAACGTTGACCGATATGGCGTACTGAATTTCGCGTTCGAGAAAAGCGATCTCTCCGGGGCCTCGGAGACCTTCCGTGCGGTGGGCTACGGGCATAGTGCCGGCACCTGGAAAGAAATCATGCTCGCTTATATGGAAGTCGGCTACCAGGGGATTTTCAGCGTCGAGAATGAAGACCCCATTCTTTCCGGAGAGGTCGGAGTAGAGCGCGCTTTGTATGTCCTGAAAAACGTCAGGAATGAAATCTTGGGAACGACGTAAGAGCCCTGTCATCCTGAGCGGAGGAAAGACGTTTCGCTCGCGCAATGTTTTTCGGAGTCGAAGGACCCCTATAAGCTGATCAGCGGCCAGAAGCCCACGGGTCTCTGACCGCGCCAGCGCGGCTTAAGCGGCGCCCGGATGATAGATTCTGCAGGGTAACCGTTGACCTTGCTTCCCGCTCCGGCGTAAGCTGCCCTTTCCGGCCATTCTCGGGACAAGCATGCAAAGACGCGAAGCGTTACGACTCCTGGCCTCAGCCGCTGCCCTCCCCCTACTATCGAGAGAAGCATTTTCGATGTTCCAGGCTGCGCACGAACAGCTTCCGGAGCAGTCGGTCCTGCGGACTCTCAATCCCCATCAGAACGCGATGGTAACGACGATCTCCGAGATCATTATCCCGCAAACCGATACGCCAGGTGCGAAGGCGGCGCGGGTGAACGAGTTCATCGATCTGATTCTCACCGAGTGGTATGACGAGGAAGAGAAATCCATATTTTTAACTGGGCTGACAGAGGTCGACACCCGTACCCGGGATTTGTTCGGCAAAGATTTTATTGATTGCGCGGAGAAACTGCAGGCCGAAATTCTTCGGGTTTTGGATGATGAAGTGGCTGAGGCCCGTGGCGAGGTGCGAAGGGGAAGTAGTCGCAGACGACCGCCCGAACGAGATTTCTTTTTCATGATCAAGCAACTTACGCTGATCGGTTATTACACTTCGCAGATCGGATTTGAGCAGGAACTCCATAGTGAAATTATTCCTGCCCGCCACGCTGGTTGCGTCCCTCTGGACGAGGAGGCGACGAAATAGATCATGGCCACCAACACCTATGATGCAATCGTCGTCGGCTCCGGGATCACCGGGGGTTGGGCAGCCAAAGAGTTGGGTGAAAAGGGATTGCAAACGCTGGTACTCGAAGCCGGGCGCCCGATTGATCCCGACCAGGATTACGCGGAGCATGTGCCCGAGTGGGAAGTGCGCTTCCGCGGGATGAGTGACCGCAAAAAGGTCCAGGAAAACCAGCCCGTGCAGGAGACCTGCACCGGAATGGACGAGTGGAACAGCAAATTCTTCGTCAACGACAAGCAAAACCCCTATACGACGGAACCGGGTAAGCCATTCTTATGGATTCGCGGACGCCAGGTGGGTGGGCGTTCGATTATCTGGGGAAGGCAATCGTATCGCTGGAGTGACCTTGATTTCGAAGCCAATCAACGCGAGGGTCTCGGCGTGGATTGGCCGATCCGCTATCAGGACATTGCTCCCTGGTATGACCACGTGGAAGATTTCATCGGCGTCTCCGGACAGCGCGAGGGACTTCCGCAGCTGCCGGACGGCCATTTCCTGCCGCCGATGGAACTCAACTGCGCGGAAGTGGTGGTCAGGGATGCTGTCGCCAAATATTTTCCCGGCGAGCGTCTGATGACCATTGGACGCACCGCGATCCTGACCCAGCCCCACAACGGCCGCGCCGCCTGTCACTACTGTGGGCCTTGCGCCCGCGGTTGCATTACGCGTTCGTACTTCAGCAGCTTGAACTCGACTCTGCCAGCGGCTCTTCGCACCGGCAAAGTTACCGTGCGTCCGCACAGCGTCGTGCACAGCCTGATATTCGATGCCAAGAAGAGGAAAATCACTGGGGTGAGGATCATCGACGGGCAGACGCGCGACACCATCGAGTTTCGCGCCAAGATCGTTTTCTTGTGTGCCTCGGCGCTGGAGTCAGCCCGCATTCTGCTGAACTCTTCCACCACTGAATTTCCCAACGGGCTGGCCAACTCAAGCGGAGAACTGGGACGCAACATTATGGACCATTGCATGGGCGGCGGTGCCCGTGGCCGCATTCCTGGGAATGAAGATCACATCTCGCTGGGGAACCGTCCCAATGGAATTTACGTTCCGCGTTTCCGCAACGTGAAGCAAAAGCATCCACTTTTCCTCCGAGGCTACGGTTTTCAGGGAAGCGCCGCTCGAACGAAGTGGGAACGGGGAACGGAAATGCGTGGCTTTGGCGCGGAGTTCAAACACACCATCAGCCGCCCCGGACCGTGGATCATGACTTTGGGGGGGTTCGGCGAGTGTCTGCCCAACCACGAAAATTTCATCGAGCTCGACAAGACCAAGCTGGACGCGTGGGGCATTCCTGTGCTCAGGATCAGCTGTGTCTGGCGGGAGAATGAGCGAGCCCTGCTGAAGGATATGTCGATCACCGCGGCGGAGATGCTTTCAGCCGCCGGGGCGAAGGACATAGAACCTTACATAGAGGACAACGCTCCCGGATTGACCATTCACGAGATGGGCACGGCGCGCATGGGACGAGACCCAAAAACGTCTGTCCTCAATGCCCACAATCAGGCGCACGACGCCAACAATCTCTTTATCACCGACGGCGCGTGCATGACTTCATCTTCGTGCGTCAACCCGTCCCTGACCTATATGGCCCTCACCGCCCGGGCCTGCGACTACGCTGTCAGCCAAATGAAGCGAGGAGAAATCTAGCCATGGACAGACGAGGTATGGACCGACGAACTTTCCTGGGCACGATGACCGCTGCCACCGTTCTCTCCAGCAAGTTCGCCTGGGCAGCCGGTGAGCACAAGATCGACAAGGTCGGACTGCAACTGTACACGCTCCGCAGTGTGATGAAGGACGACTTCGAAGGCAAGCTGGCGAAGGTTTCCGCGATCGGCTATCGCGAGGTCGAGTTTGCCGGCTACGACGGCCATACTCCGCAGGAAATACGCGCCATGCTGGACAGGCACGGGCTTACCGGCCCGTCAGCTCACGTGGAATACAAGAGCTTGGGGGAGAAATGGCCCGGCGTACTGGATGCGGCCCACGTGGTCGGTCATCAGTATCTCGTCAACCCGTACATTGACGACGATGTCCGCAACGGGCCCGATGGATGGAAGCGCGCGGCGGAAGCGTTCAATCGCGCCGGGGACGCGAGCCAGAGAGCAGGCATTCAGTTCGCCTATCATAATCATTGGTTTGAATTTTGGCCGGTCAACGGGAAACTTCCTTACGACATTCTCCTGGAAGAGTGCGATCCCAAATTGGTGAAGATGGAGATGGACCTGTGTTGGATCATGGTGGGCGGGCAGGATCCGTTCAAGTATTTCAATCGCTACCCTGGACGTTTTCCGCTGGTTCACGTGAAGGATCTGACCAAGATTCCGAAAGTGGATGCGACCGGCGGACAGAAATTCGGCGACACCCTGGAGGAGATGACCGAAGTCGGAAGCGGAACTATTGAATGGAAGAAAATTTTCGCGCAATCCGACAAGGCTGGTATCAAGCATTACTTTGTCGAACATGACCACCCCAAGGATCCTTTTGCCAGTGTCACGGCCAGTTACCAATACCTGGCAAACGTGCGCTTCTAGCCGCTGTTGAGAGTGAAGCTCGGGAGAACTTGATGGCTCAAGTAGTGCGTTCACCGAAACTGTATGATGTGTGCATTATTGGATCGGGCGCGGCGGGCGGCACCGCTGCGAAAGTCCTGACCGAAGGCGGTTTCAGCGTTGTGATGCTGGAAGCGGGCCCGCCCCTGAATCCGGAAAAAGATTTCAAAGAGCACGTCTGGCCCTACCAACTGGCTCATCGCGGTGTTGGCGTCGGGGGCGAGTTCAGGCAGGAGCTAGGCGACGAGTTCATGGCGCCGAATGGCGCGTGGGAAATCCAAGGCGAACCCTACACTTCGGCGCCGGGATCACAATTCCACTGGTTCCGCTCCCGCATTGTGGGCGGCCGCACCAACCATTGGGGACGCATCGCTCTTCGGTTTGCTCCGGTGGATTTCAGGGCTCGCTCCACGGATGGCATGGGTGACGACTGGCCGATCACTTACGAAGAAGTTTCTCCTTACTACGACAAGGTCGAGTCCTACATCGGGGTCTTCGGCACGAAGGAGAATATTCCCAGCGCTCCCGACGGCATTTTTCTTCCTCCTCCTCCCCCGCGCTGTACCGAAACCATCATCAAGAAGTCCTGCGATAAGCTGAATATCCATTGTGTGCCCTCGCGGCTTGCGATTCTGACCAAGCCGCTGAACGGGCGTGCGGCTTGTCACTACTGTGCCCAATGCGGCCGCGGCTGTATTACGGCTTCGAATTTCAGCTCCAGCCAGGTCATGATTCCGTCGGCGCAAGCTACCGGCCGATTCACCCTGATCACGGGTGCGATGGCCCGTGAGATCGTAGTGGGGAACGACGGCAAAGCCGAGGCCGTGGCTTACATCGACAAAGCTACGCGTTCCGAGAAGCGGGTGCATGCCCGTGCCTTCATGGTGGCGGCGAGCGCCTGCGAGTCGGCGCGCCTGCTGCTCAATTCGCGCTCGACTCTATTCCCAGACGGGCTCGCGAATTCTTCCGGCGCGGTGGGGCGGTACCTGACTGATTCTGTCGGCAGCGCTGCCGGCGGCTATTTCCCGCAACTGGAGAAGATGCCAGCCCACAATCACGATGGCACAGGTGGAATGCACTTGTATATGCCGTGGTGGAGATACGATCGCAAGAATGATTTTCTGCGCGGATACCACATTGAGTTCGGTGGCGGTAGAGACATGCCTGGCGTGGGCGACTTCGACCGGATTTTGGAGGAACACGAAGGTTACGGCGCGTCACTCAAACAGCACTGTCGCAGCCGGTACGGCACCTACATCGGTTTCGGCGGCCGTGGCGAGATGATTCCCAACGAACACAGTTATTGCGAGATCGATCCCAATACCGTGGACCAGTGGGGTATCCCGGTGTTGCGCTTCCACTGGCAGTGGAGTGACAACGAAATCAAGATGGCGAAAGATATGCAGGAAACTTTTCGCGCCATCGTGGAAACCGCGGGCGGGACCTTCATCAGCAGAGCCAAGCCTGACGGCAGCCATCCCTACGGGATTCAGGACGGCGGAGTGATCATCCACGAGCTCGGCACGGCGCGCATGGGAAACAATCCCAAGACGTCGGTGCTGAACAAATACTGCCAGGCTCACGACGTAAACAATGTCTTCGTGACCGACGCCGCAGCTTTCGTGACCAACCCGGACAAGAACCCGACTTTGACCATCATGGCCCTCTCCTGGCGCGCCTCCGAAGTTCTGCGGGTAATTCCAGCGCAGGCAGCCGAATACGCGCACCATATGGTGGCGGCGGAAAAGGCCGCAACCGCGGCGGGCGTGTATGCCCCGAAATTTTTCTCTCCCCAGCAATACAAGACGCTTCAAGCCCTATGCCAGGCCATTATTCCAGCCGACAGCGATTCCGGCGGAGCGAAAGAAGCGGGTGCGCCGGAATTTATCGATCTGCTCACCAGTGAGAATCCCAAGTACCAACTGAAGCTTGGCGGTGGTCTGATGTGGCTGGACGCGGAATGTACAGATCGGTACGGCAAACCGCACCTCGATTGTTCGCCGGAACAGCAAAAAGAAATTCTCGACCTGATTTCTTACAGCAAGAATGCGGAGAAAGACCCGGGCCTGAGCCAGGGCGTAGAGTTCTTCGCCTTCCTGCGCGAGATGACTGCGGACGGATTCTTTACCAGTGAGATTGGAATCAAATATCTCGGCTATGTGGGAAATACGTACCTGCTCAGCTTCCCGGGATGCCCTCCCGTGCCTGAAGCCTAATTCTGGTTTGTCATCGGGAGCGGAGTGACTGCTTTGCGAAGCGAGGCAGTCGCGACGTCGAAGGACCGTATAACGAAATCGACAGT
>WNFI01064977.1_pt1 | contig 10971 bp, 5 predicted proteins | sample 5400471 | NCBI WGS metagenome assembly WNFI01 (sample SAMN13153348, study PRJNA577476) | soil metagenome | isolation source: 100 cm saprolite on Douglas fir-dominated hillslope | place: USA:California | collected 2013-09-17 | reverse complement strand
TAGTACTGCAGCACGTTGCTGTAGATGAAGTTCCAGTTGATCTGGGAATCGGGAACCGTCGCCAGATCGTTGTCTGCCGGCAACACTCTCACATTCACAAAAAAGACCCAGGCCAGCTGATTCATCCATCCAACCATGGAGGGATTGAGCACAGGCACCGGATTATCCGAAGCCGGCCCCGCGATAAACCGCAAGAAACCGCATCCGGGACAAAGCCCCTTTATCGTTACCGAAGCCACACCGCTGCTGCCTACGCTTACGCTGTCGGGCGTTACCTGGAGATATGCAGCAAGCGGCGGCGTCGCGTTGGGCACGGGATACATCCACTTTAAAGGGACATCTTTGACTGGGTCCGCCTGATTGGTTTCGAGGCAGCGGTACTGATTGAAGGTTACAATCGCCGGCTGCGTGGGAGGGTTCCCCCGCACTGCTACCCGAAACGTGAGAGTCGCGGACTCGCCCTCTGTCAGATAGACGCAGTGTTCATCTGAATCGGCCACGTTAATTTTTTCCGTAAGCACAGCAGGGCCTGAAGGCGGCGGGGACACGAATTTGGCGTTCGAGCAAAGAATTTGAAGGCTGCCGTTAGCGATGGCCTGCGCCTGTTGTGCAGTGAAAGGAACTTCCACCACTCCTGCGGTCGCCAGATAAGTAGGCGTGTCGTACGGAAACGAACCGATGGTGGTGGTGCTGTTGTCGGGATTCAGCACCTGGAGCGTAGCCGTGCCGAGATTAATTTTCGTCAGCGACGCAGGCGGCGGTGGCGGCAGCGGCCCAGCCGGTTGCGGAGGCAAATTGATCTCCGGGAATGCGCTTGACAGGTCCATGGTGATCACCTGCCGAGTGGTGTCGACCACAGCTGAGGTGGGTCCTAGAGTAAATTGAATCGGCTGCTGTGGGGCCGGTGGGGGCGGCGTATAGGAAAGAAGAGTGGTATTGGGCAGAAGCATTCTTCCCGGGGCGTAGGTTGAGGGCTCATTCGGGTTCCATACGCCAATCGTTCCCAGCAAGATGCCCACACTTTCATTCATGAGGAATTCTTTTTTCTGGAAATGGTCGTAGAGTTGCGGGTCGGTATATTTCCGCTGGAAGTAATAGTTGGTTAAGCGGACGACCAGTCCCGCGCCCGCATTGGCCAGTTGCTGAAGAACAATGAGCGTATTCGATTTGTTGCCCGAAGTATCGAACTGCAAGTTGCCTTTTGGCAGTGCTTGAATCCAGATGGTGCCGAAGCGCGCGTCCGGGAAGGCCAGAAGATTACGCGACAGATCGATCCATCGGGCGAAGGCGCGCGGCAAGGCCGCGGCGTCGTTGCTCGCGGCGGTGCAGCCACATCCCGTTGCGCCGAATGAAAATTTGCCGCTGAATAGTTGGGTGGAAAAATCGCTGGTAGGGTCACTGTCTACCATCAGAGTAGGCATGGTTAGGTCGCCCGACTGGTTGCCGACCATTTGAATCGGCGTGCCAATCAGTCCATCCTGCGCGGGCGAAGTAATTCGATTCGGTCCCGTGTTGCCTTCGCTTTCGATCGCATAAATCGTGACGTTCTGCAGCGTGTACGCATTGTCTCCAAAATAATTCCAGTTGCCGTTGAGCACTTGCTTTTTGGTGTTGATGAACGGCTTGAAACTCTTCCAAACCAGCGTGCACATGTTTTCCCGAAAAGCCGCGTCGCTCATGCTGGCTGGATCGTAGGGCGGGAAGAACTCCACGGTCTCCGGATCAAGCACCCGGTTGTAGTTATTGTTGTTGGTAGTTGGTGGCGTGCATCCGCTGATGCCCATGAAGTGAACGCGTGGCAGAGAAAGATAGCTCATACGTGTTTTCCTTGGAAGGTTTTATTGCGCTTCGCGCATGGACCAGACGAAATCCAACGGCACATACGACTTCATTGGCAGTGGACTGCCCATGTGGCCTTGCTGATTTCCTCCGCGATAGGTCCACAGGCTATAGCGCTTCCCGTCCGGCCCGATGGAAGCCGTCGAATGGCAGGTTAAGCACGAAGAGCTGCCCTGGAAATAGGTTTCGATTTGCGAGTTGGCCAGGCAACTGTATTTGGAATCCACAATACAGTTCGCCGCATTCCGATCGTTGGCATCCGCGGTCTGCACTCCATCGAGCCGGTAGTAGGCCCATTTCAAGCCGGCCATCGCCCTCTGCATGTCCGTATTGAGCAACTGCACATCGGTAGCGATGGGCAGCTTCAGCGTGATGGGAGTGGTTTGCGGATTTTCGATCTGCTCGAACGTGCACCAGAACCATTGCGGCAGGATCTTGCTGGTGATGTGCAGCCCGTTCAGGCCCACCACGCGCTCTTTGTCCTGGTATCGCACAGTCGCCGTGAGGTAGTGCGTGGGATCGTCGCCCTTGCCAAGGAAGCGCCAGGAGGCCTTGATCTCCATCGCAGTATATGGAAACGATACCGGCAACGGGATTGCCGTTGTTGTCGGTGAGCACCTTTCCATCGATCATGCCCGATTGCAGCGCTGGCGGCTGGTAGATCGGTCCCTGGTTCCAGGGCAGTGGCTTCTCTCCCGGCTTGACATAAAGGTTCTGGCTGGTTTTCCAGGTCTGCCAGACCACCGGGCCCGGCCCGCCGAACTGTTTGTTGGGGTCAGGCATACCGCGGACATCAAGCCGCGCCGGCCAGTTGAAGTTGATGAACAGTGTCCACGCGAACAGGGGTGGATCCGACATCGCTTGCGCTTTTGAGCTTTCGGGAGATTGCAACGTGGCTTGGATTTGGCGAAGGTCAAGGAGCGAACTCACCGACGCCGGCGTTGCCGTGGACACCGCAGGCGCTGGGGGCACCGCCGCTGGCGTGTGTGTTTTTTGACAGCTGGCGGCGGCGATAAGGCAAGCCACCGCGGCAAGAACAGTTGGCCTTTGAATTGAGTTTTTCACAAAATGGGCCTCTCTAGTGCTTGATGCCTTCGGTGTCGGGAAAACACACTTCCCGGCGGTTAGAAGAAAAACTTCAACCCGAACTGGATCTGCCGCGACGGATTCACCGTGCTGAAAATCTGTCCTGCATTGGGCGCAAAAACGGCGGCGCCATTGCCTCCGGTTCCGTTCGGCCCTTCTGTATTGGTGGGCACCGCGAAATTGGGCCGGTTCGCGATATTGAATATTTCCGCCCGGAACTGCACCATGCGACCTTCGCCGAAAGGAATGTTCTTGAGGATCGCGAAATCAAAATCGGCAAAGTCTGGTCCGGCCAGACTGTTGCGCCCCGCGTTGCCGAACGAGCCGAACGGAGGCGGAGCATACGCCGTGGGATTGAACCAGCAAGTCACCGTTCCCACGCGACCACCATTCGGGCCCGGGCAAGTGCCTTGATAGGGATTGCCCACAAGGTCTGGACGATCCGAATTTACCGCCGATCGCGTGCCTGCGTTGTCGAAACCAAGCACCGGCGTAAACGGCACGTTGCTATGAAGACTGCCAATGCCGGAAACCGACCATCCTTCAATCGCTTTCGCAGTCCAACCGGTGGCATCGTGGCCAAATGTTTTCCCCGGCCCGAACGGCAGTTCGTCAATGAAATTGAAAACCAGATTGTTGCGCACGTCGAAGCTGGACCGCCCGCGATCGCCTTTACGATCGAACAGGTTCTGAGACTTGCCAGCTTCGTTGACCGCGTCGCTGGGAAAAGCGCCGGAAGCGTCGTCCACCGAGTGGGCCCAGGTGTAGTGGGCCGCGAAAGTCAGGCCGTGACTGGCGCGGTGTTCAAAGCTCGCCTGCATGGAATTATAAAACGACTGCGCATCCGTCACGATTCGGATAATTGACCCGAAGGCGGGATTCAGATATTGCCCGACAAATGGATTGAATGGGTTGGCTTCTCCCATGCGCACCAGGTGGTTCCCGCGCGCGCCTACATACATCAATTTGAAAACCGAGTCCCTTGTGACCTCGCGCTCCAGATTCAGGTTGTACTGGATGGTTGAGGGGAACTTCGGGTAATACGTCATCGTCGCGTTCGCCGTGGTGGCCGCCGGAATCGGCCCATTCAGCGGGTTGAGAAACGGCGGCAGCAGAACGAAAAACGCCTGATAAAACGGCGGCAGCGTGCGAGCGTTGCCATAGAGGTTCGCCCAGATCTGGTCGCGGAAAACGCCCGCGCCCACGCGCAGAACCGTCTTCTGGTCGCCCGTCAATTGATACGCCAGACCGAATCGCGGCGAGAATAGATCCTTCGGAGTTCCCAGCGCAGTCCAAGATTCAGGGTAAGCCGGGGGTTCACACGCCAGTCATCCTGAACGTACGATGACAGCCAGTTCTGGCGGAATCCGCGGTCTGAGTTCGACAGCTGCGGATTAGTGCCTATATAAGAAAACGCCGAGCCCTGCAGAAACGACTGTAGCGCATGGTTGTTGCTGTCTGGAAAATACGGAATTCCGAAGATGGGCGTGAGGTCCTGGAATTGATATCGCCCATTCACAAAAAGATCGAACGGTCCGTTCATTTCCAGCCGGCGGTATTCTCCACCGAACTTGACAGCATGATGGCCATGCTGCCAGGCGACGTTGTCCTGAAGTTGAAAGGTGTTGGAGAAACTCCCGAACGGATAAAGGAAGTTGTTGCCCAGCGAGGTCAATCCCGTAATTTCCAGCACTCCCACCGGACGGTTTGGCGCAAGTGCGATCGTCAACCCCGGATGGGTGTCGTGTACGTCTGCCAGATAGGTGGTTCGGTTGAATCCGAAAGCCAACAGATTCAACCACGCGGTGTGAAGAACCCTCTGGTCTTGCAGTGTGAAAAATTCGATGCGCACCAGCCCGTAGTCCTCACGCGTGGCTCGTTTGTCACTGCTGGTGAACACGCCCACGCCTCCGCCTAGGTCGGGCCCATTCGGCGTGGGATAGAGTGCGAGAAACGGCGCAACAGCGGGATTGACGCCCACGTTCGCGCAACCGCTGGGATCTTGTACTGTGCAGGCCGTGGGATCCGCCGAGGACGGCAAGAGCCCTTGGTGTGCCAGCAGATCCGGCACAGTCGCTACCGCGGTGATGCCCAGCCGTTCACGAAATCCCTCATAGCTGGCAAAGAAAAAAGTCCGATCGCGCTGGATGGGCCCACCGAGACTGCCTCCGAACTGATTACGCTGAAAAGGAGGAATGGATTGATTCGCCAGATCGAAGTAGTTCTTGGCGTCGAGCGTCGAGTTGCGGAGGAACTCGAACGCCGACCCATGCAGGCGATTCGTCCCCGACTTGGTGACCGTCTGAATAATCGATCCCGCGTTGCGTCCGTACTCTGCCGCGAAAGTGTTGGTAAAAACCCGAAATTCCTCCAGCGCATCCACTCCGAGTAGCTCGCCCGATGCTCCTCCGGGCGAGACATTGAAGGCGGGATCGTTGGCATCCATGCCATCGATGGTTACATTGTTCGCCGTGGGCCGCTGCCCGTTGACCGCCACTTTCGCCAGGCCGCCCTTTTGCCACGGGCTGGGGCCGGCACTGGGCGTGGACTCAACACCGGACTGCAACAGCACCAATTGGAAAATGTCGCGCCCATTGAGCGGCAGTTCCCGCATTTGCGTTGGATCCACCAGCCCGCTCACTGCGGAATCCGTGCTCTCTACCAGCGGGGGCTGCCCGCCGACTTCAATTTTTTCCGCTACCTGGCCGACCTTCAGCGCGAAATTGATCACCGCTTCCTGCGAAACGGTCAGAACGACCTTAGGCCGGATTTCAACCGCGAACTTGGCGCGCTCGGCCCGAAGATCATACTCGCCGGTAAATAATCCCGGAATGCGATAGTAACCGGCGGCGTCCGTGATAGCGACAACACTGATCCCAGTATTCGCATTCGTCGCGGTTATCTTTACATCCGGGAGCAAGGCGCCTTGCTGGTCGGTGGCTGTCCCCAGGAAAACGCCAGTGCCGGTTTGCCCGAACACCACGGCTGAAACCAGAAGAAGCGAATAGAGGGCAGCGACGCGATAAAACTTTCGGCGCACACTCGCACGGTCGCGATTATGCAACTCCTTCGGGTGGGGGGACGTTAACACTCGAAATTAGTAGGTGTCAAGGAGATATCTCAAAGGTGTCATGAGCACATGACAGGCTCGGTGAGATAGCGAGTGAAGTGACCGCTTTTCACGCGACAAACGTAGACCAAAACGAGCGGTTTCTCGTCAAATTGTTCTCAAATACTTTGGATCTCTCTAGCTAGAACCATTCGTCGCGTGCTCCACCTACGTGCAGAAGCGCTCAGCAATTCTCCGATGCACGGAGGGCTTTCCGCCTCGAGCCGGTGGATGGTCGCCCCGGAGCCAAGCACCGAGCGCTTACTCAATCTCCTGCTGCGTCCCCGTTCGGTACGCGCACGTCACTCTCAGACAAGTCCGCCGTCATTTGTAGACAAGCCAAGAGTCCGGTTTAGGGGTATTCTGTTGCGCAGCGGGTCGACCGCCGGTCGAGCCTTGTGGCGTAAGAAAAACGCCCGCTCTCAACCCGAACATCCGACCAAGAGCAGACCGTTCCGCTTGGTTAGAAGGCAGATTCCAGGCAGGAGGACCACACATGAAGTTGGTTCAGCGGTGCGCAATTTTGACGATGGTGCAGATTGTGGTGATGGCCAGCATCGCCGTGGCGCAGATTTCGTCGAGTTCTCTGCAAGGCACAGTGACGGATCCGAGCGGGAGCGCGATCAGCGGGGCCAGCGTAGCAATTTCCAGTAGCGAGTCGAAGCTGGAACGCTCCATGGTGACCGGAGGGCAAGGGGAATATAAATTTGTCGCCCTGCCTCCCGGCATCTATACGCTGACGGTTACGGCCAAGGGATTCACCCGCTACCAGCAGACCAGCCTGCAACTCCTGGTCAACACACCAGCCACGGCGAATGTGCAGCTCAAGGTTGGATCGGCGACTGAGACCGTTACGGTTACCGGCGAGGCACCGGCGTTGAACCTGGTCGATGCCTCCATTGGTAATCCTTTCAATGAAACCCAGGTGAAGCAGCTTCCGCTGGAGGGCCGGAGCGTTCCGGAGTTGCTGAGCCTGCAGGCAGGAGTGGCTTATACGGGCAATCGGTCCGATCTTCTAGACCCCAAGGTCAAGGACCAGGACACGCGTAGCGGCTCGGTAAACGGCGCGCGCAGTGACCAGAGCAACATAAGCCTTGATGGCGTGGACGTGAACGACCAGTCGAACGGGTATGCCTTTACGTCCGTTCTGCCCACCACCCTTGATTCGGTTCAGGAATTTCGAGTCACCACCTCGAACTACAACGCCGACCAGGGGCAGGGCTCGGGAGCCCAGGTCGCCTTGGTCACCAAGAGCGGTACGAATAGTTTCCACGGGTCACTCTACGAATACCATCGCAACACCATCACCAGCGCCAATGACTATTTCGTTAAGAATGCAGAAGCGCTGAGTGGAGACCGGAATGTACCGGATAAGTTGATTCGAAATATCTTCGGCGTCTCAGTAGGCGGTCCCTTGCAGAAGGACCGGCTATTCTTCTTTGTCAATTACGAGGGAACACGCCGGCGGGAGGAAGACAGCACGGTGCGGAGTATTCCCAGCCCCGCGATGCGAGACGGCGTCCTGCAATATCAATGCCCGCTACTTTCAAGCGGACAACTCGACACCGTAACCTGCCCAGGCAATACGGTTCAGGGGCTCAGTCTAGCTCCTTACACATCTCAGCCCGGATACACGGCGCTCGGGGCGAGTGATATCGCGAACTTGGATTCGATTGCGCATGCGACCGCGGGTGTGCCAGCTCCGCCTCAAGGCTTCGGACCAAATCCGTTCATGATCCAATACTTTCAGCAGACCTACGCAGGACTGAGCGGTAACGACAGCTCGGTAGGCGACGGCTTCAACTACGTGGGCTTCCGTTTCCGCGCTCCCGTTAGCTTTGACAACAATGCTTTCATCGCCCGCCTCGATTACCACCTCACCGCTGATGGCAAGCACACCTTGTTTTGGCGGGGCGCCCTGCAAAACATATTCAACCCACAGGAACCGTTCCTGCCGGGAACATCACCTATGCAGACGATGGAGGACCACAGCAAAGGATTCGTTGTGGGGTACACAGCCGTTCTTAGTCCTGCTGCGGTTAATACTTTCCATTGGGGGTTCACTCGCCAGAGCACCGGTTTCGTGGGCAACTCGAAGCAGGAGTGGAACACCTTTTACGGTCTCGATCCCAGCTTCACCTACAGCCACAACGCGCAGACCCCAGTTAACAACTTCCTCGATGATTTCTCCTGGACGAAGGGAAAACATACACTCCAATTCGGCGGCAACATCGGAATCGCCAGCGATCCTCGCGCCAGCTTGCAACATTCCTTCAGTGTAGGGAAAGGGGCCACCAATTGGATGTCGCCCACCGGTTTTGCCAACACCGGGGGCGGTTACCTGGATCCGGCGAGCGGTGGGTTCCCTGAACCCGCGTCCACCCCAGCGTATGACCTCCCTATGCTTTCCTTGCTGGGCATGGTTTCCGATATCAACGCCAACTACAACTACGACAAGCTGGGTAACGTACTGCCCAAAGGCGCTCCCGTGAAACGGGATTATGGGCTTGAATGGTACGAGTTCTATGCACAGGATTCATGGCGCGTGAAGCCGAACCTCACGGTGACTGCCGGTCTGCGCTGGTCGCTGTTTCCGCCGCCTTGGGAAGTTAACGGGTACCAAGCATCCCCGACCGTCAACCTCGGCCAGCAGTTTGACCAGACTGTGAAGAACATGAAGCAAGGCATGGGATATGACACTCTCCCGCTGGTTTCTTTTGTTCTCGGGGGCCCCGCAAACCACGGGCCTGGTTGGTACAACTTTGAAAAGTCGGATGTCTCACCACGGATCTCCGTGGCGTACTCGCCTCGCCCCCATGGCGGCTGGCTGAGGAACATTTTCGGGGAAAACGATAAGACAGTCATTCGCGGTGGCTTCAGCAAAGTCTATGACCGTGCAGGAATGCAACTGCTCAGCACTTTCGATGCAAACCCTCCCGGCGGATTGGGTGCGACGATTCAAAATCCCTGCTGTGTTTTTGGCTATGATGACGCTGTCCACGTCCCGCGGGTAAGCAACATCAACCAGATTCCCGTTTGCGGTCCGGTGGACAACTGCAGCGATCCAGCGAATCAACAGTTTTTTCAGCCGCCACCGCCTGCCCTTCATCCTCCAGCCACCATTCAGGCCATTACCTGGGGAGTCGATCAGTCGATGAAGACGCCTTATGCCTATGCCTTCGATTTCTCAGTGGGACGCGAGCTTCCGAACCGCCTGTCTCTGCAACTCTCTTATGTGGGCCGCTTGGGCCGTAATTTGCTCACGCAGCGCGACCTGAGGCAACCCCTGGACGTCGTGGACCCAAAGACCGGGATTGATTACTACGCAGCGGCCACGGACTTGGCCAAGGTGGCGGTCCAGCACCCGAACAGTTCTTTTCCGACCTTTAACGACTACGTGAACTTTGTGAACAGTTCAATCAATGACGGAACCTTTAAGACTGCCGCCTATTGGCACGACATGCTGCCGCCGCTGCAACCGGGGGCCAGTCAATATCAAAGCTATGGCAACTTTGCCGGAATCACCCCGCAGCCTGGCAGCTCCAGCTTGATTCAGGCAATCTACGACCTCTACTACGATCCATTCCTTTCTTATGCCGGAAACGAAGTGGTTGGCATTGGGAATGTCGACCTCTATGGCGGCTTAGGGGATGACCTCGGGAGTTTCTACTCGTTCTGCGCAACCCCGGGATGTGCAGCCTCGGGAGCCGGAACCTTTACGACGCCCTTTGGCGGAGGGTTCGGCAATTACCTGAACAACCAGGCAACCAGCATGTTCGCCTGGAGTTCAATCGGCAAATCGAATTATAATGCGCTGCAGGCCACCCTGAGAAAGCAGTTCAGCAGCGGGCTTCAGTTCGACTTCAACTACACCTATTCCAAGTCGACTGACATCACTTCCTCCGCAACCCGCCTGTCATGGGCATCGTGTTGCAACGTGGGCGCCCCTGGAACTCGACTGCGGCGTTGCTGATGCTTTGATCGGAGGCTGGCAGTTTTCGGGCGTGGCCCGGTGGACCAGCGGCTTCCCCTTTACGGTTGATAACGGCAACTTCTGGCCGACAAACTGGGACGAGCAGGGTATCGGTCAGATGATCGCTAGACCCCAGATCGGGCATCACCGGGATCCTACCAACGGTTCCGTGAGCGTTTTCGCCGATCCGGTGGCTGCTTTCAACGACTTTCAGCATCCCTTCCCCGGCCAAGCCGGTTCTCGAAACGTGGTTCGAGGAGATGGGTATGCGGGTTTGGATATGGCTTTGAGCAAACGCTGGAAGATGCCGTGGGAAAGCCAAGATCTGCAATTCCGTTGGGAGGTTTTCAACGTGCCCAATCTCCATCGATTCAACGTCCTGTCGGGCTTGGGAACATCAGCGTGCAATTGTATCGCCTCGCTGCAGCAGGCACCGGCGTCCTTCGGCAATTACACCGGCCTGCTGACGCAACCCCGGGTCATGCAGTTTGCGCTGAGGTACGAATTCTGAGAGCGAAGCGCGCAGCAATTCGGACGGCCGTGGGCCCGCGGCCGTCCAGTTTCATCTCCAGCCCATGGCCGAGAGCGAACCACGGCCCGTAATTGTGGTGTCCGATCCAGCAGCAACTTTCGCGCACGATAAGATGAGTATGCACCGCGCCATTGAGCTTCGAAAACTTCTATGACCACGCTAGCCCGCAAGCTGCGCTTGATTGACTACTTCGCGCTCGGCTTCGGCGTGATGGTAGGCACGGCCTGGCTGGTGGTGATGGATGACATCCTTCAGCGGGGCGGACCGCTCGGAGCCTTGCTGGGATTTACCACCGGTGCGCTGATGTTGCTGCCCATCGGTTATGTCTACGGGCAACTGGTGCGCGCGATTCCCGACGCGGCCGGAGAAGCCGCGTACGTCGCCCGCTTCTTTCCTCCCAGCGTAAGTTTTGGCACCGGCTGGATGATGTTC
>WNFI01024919.1_pt1 | contig 10971 bp, 8 predicted proteins | sample 5400471 | NCBI WGS metagenome assembly WNFI01 (sample SAMN13153348, study PRJNA577476) | soil metagenome | isolation source: 100 cm saprolite on Douglas fir-dominated hillslope | place: USA:California | collected 2013-09-17 | reverse complement strand
GGGGACTTTACCTGAGTAGAGATGAGAAGAAAGCTGTCTTCTCATTCTACTCAAGTCCAAGTATATATAATGGATGGGCAACATGGAGAAAGGGGTTAATCAAGAAAAGAGGCAGTTACCCATTATTACCAATGAAGGAAGATCAGACAAATTGTACAAGGTATCTAAGCAGTACCCCTTGGCATGGGAACTGGATCCAAGCAGGTCTGACATTAGTCCAGGGCTAATCCAACAGTGGATGTAGCATAGTTGCATGGGTATGCTTTGGAGTTGGTGTGGAGGAGTTGGAGGGCAAGTGGACAGGGTCAGGTGGAGTCAGAGGCAGAAAAGGGAGGAGAGGTCATACCATGACAGATGGTCAGACTCATGCAGGGATATTCAAGGAAGTTTTACACCTTCCAACCCTCAGCAAGTCCTTATTATCAGCAACCAAGATGGGTGACATAGGCATTACCACCATTCTTACTCCCAAACATGCCAACATTATCCACACAACCTCAGGGAAACTAGTTGCCCAAGCAAGCTGGGACAAAAATCTATACAAGCTCAAAGTGAAAATCATAAATTCTGGACATGCACACATCACCCAGAGCCAAATCACATCAAAGGCTTCTCTTGCATTATTGCACCAAAGACTCAGCCATGTCAGTGAAGACACAGTCCAGAGGATGGCCAGGTCAAACCTTACAGAAGGAATGGTGGCAGATGGTGACAGAAAGGGAGACTACTCTGCTTGACAAAAAGGGAAGCAGACACAATCCCCATACCATGTACCACCCATGACTGGTCCTCTGAAGTGCTTGGCAGGGTTTTTAGCAACCTATGTGGCCTGATGGAAACCTCATCTATCAAGGGTTATCAGTATTTTATCACTTTCACTGATGACCATAGTCACTACATGCATATTGGTCTTTGCAAGTCCAAAGATGACACTTTGGGGGTATTCATGGCCTGGAAGGCCAGCACTGAAAAGGAGACAGGCAAAAGTCTCAAGATCCTGTGCACAGATGGCAGGGGCAAGTATACATCCAGCACATTCAACATCTTTGTTCCAAATTTGGCAATAGGGGAAATAGTGCTTGTCATGAAGCCAGATTTGACCAGTTTTTTCAGGAAGGTAGATCATGCCCCCACTCATTCATTAAATTTCAAAGTGCCATTTTTTTGAAAATGGCTGTAAAAAGGCATAGAGAAGCCACTTTGGTGGTGATGGTGACCATACTGGACATGGTCCTTAGATGGCTATGTGGGTCATGTGGGCCCACAGAAAACTGGTAGGCAGTATGGAGGCTGTGGAGATGGGACTTGATACTACAGAGGTCTGAGGGGTGCTGTGCCTGGTTGCACTAAGGCTGGGTTGCCCTGGGTAGCCAAATGGGTCCAAGGTCAAATGAAAGTCAGATAAGGGTGACAAGCCCTGGAAAGATGAAGTGTGAAAGTGCACAGGGGTGTGCAGAAGGTGCATGGAGGGTACACAGGTGTGTGGGTGGTTGCCCCAGGTGATAGTGGAGTGCCCAGATCAAAAATTTGAATGCACACCTGCTTTGACAGGGCTTACCACAAAAAATCAACTTAAAGTTGATGAAGAATGGTGTGGTGGGCACCTGAGTGGTGCACCAACCAACTGAAAGGAGGCTGCTGGGGCTGGTGTGCACATATGTGGGGACTTCATGACTTGGCACAATGGGATGAGGTGTGCACATGCACAATATGGGTTGGGAGCCAGTTCCAATGGAGATGGAGTTCAACCACAGCCATTCCAACAGTGTGCAAAACACCCCTGGGGACCAATGGTTAGGAGTGGTGTGGGTGTGTGGCAAATGTCCAGGTTGTGATAATACACATATACAAGTTAGCACAGTATGATACACAAGTTGGGAAGGAATGTGAAAACTGTTGTGAAACTTAGCAGTTTCCACCCCCCTCTGCCTTTCAGCCCTACTACCACTGGTGGTCCAACATGCCTGTCTGGTGACTACTGCTGGAGCCCCCCCTTGGGAGCCTGGGATAGAGTGCATGGTTGAGGTCGCCAAAAAAAGAAATGGAGCACCCAGTGTAGACAGTAAAACATGAATACCCATGCTACCAATCCAATGCTCTCCTGGCACTAAACTGAGGTAGAGTAGGATAAAAATGAGAGGCAGGTCTTAGGTATCTGGCTCTGCAGACAGCCAATATCCCCAAAATAACAGAAACTTGTGAGCTCTCCTCCAATCTCAATAAGACCCAATCTACTCTTATGAAGGAAGACCCCCCCTGAAATTGGTGCTACAACTGAGGCTCACTCTGGAGTCTTACACAGTTGCCAATTCAGAGTCTAAAGATCCACTACCCTCTGTGTGCATGGACCCTAAGAGATGAGGGGGATTTTCTGATAAATTCTGGAAAGAGAAGCTATTGTACATACAAACTAGTGCCAAGTATATAAGTAAATTGGCTATCACAATCAATCAATATATGTCTCCTGTCTGTCAATATACATTGTCTGCATCCATTCTCCAGCCTTACAACATGATTTCCAACTTACAAAGACCCAAACCCTTGAAGTTCTACTAATGAAACTCACTTTCTAACCTCCAAAACACTCCAAACCCTGCCAGAAATGGCTCATAATTGAGGAAAAACACTTGACACATAGGGGGGAAGTCCAGCAAGTGGCCATCCGGAATAGGAAGGCACTAATATACCTTATCTGTGCCAATCAGTTAAATTCCCAGTAATATCCAACATCCTCAGCAAGTTTTGTTCCAAACTTCTTGCAACCGACGGCATTAGATTCTCCTCGAAAAGGGCTTTCTGTTGATATGAATTTGTTCGAAATCCATAAGGTGGAAGGGGAGATATAAGAGAAACAAGATTCAGCCTTATCATGACCTGGCTTTCTCTGTATCTCTACACCAATTTTCAATGGAATGATCCATTTCCATTTTTACAGAGTCTGTGTCAATGTCCTAGGTAGCCGTACACCGCCTCTCAGACTGCCAGGAGGTCTAGACAGGAAGCTAGAATCAATTCCCCCCCCCCAAGGTCCATACTTGTCGACTTGTTTCCAGAATTTCTCCATAACTACTGAACTGTTTCTCATGATTCCAATGGTGCTGTGATCTCCTTGAAAACACCTTTCCAACTATGTATAATAAGGCCTGGTACTCCAAGGGCATTCCAAGTAAGAATAGGTAAACAAACCTATGGCAAGTTCTGGTTCTCATCCCCCAGAGTAGGTATGGAGACAGGAATACCACCATTGTGATTGCCAGAATTAACTGGATTTTATGAGAGTGTTACAACAGGATTTGGAGCACTTCTGAAAATCCAAGTTTTAGCTCCAGTAGTATCTTTCTCAGGTTTTGTATGTTAAAAGGAATGTTGAATGTAATGCAACCATGATGATATGCTCTGGCCCTTGAAACTGGGCTCTGTAGACAGGTTGCATATCAAATCATTTTCCTGCCTACACTGGGCTGCATTGGTGAAGGTTGCTGGGTTCCCATGTCAGAGGGTGCCTTGGCTGAGTCAGAGAGCCCTGGCCCACAAAAGAAGTTGAAGGAGTGACTTAGAAATGGTGCTGGTGGTCCATAACAAAAAGATGTGAAGAGAAAGACTGGTGACTGAGTGTTAGCTAGAATATATGTACTGTGATGACTGGCCCAGAGACATGGAGGCCCTAAGGGCCAGCAGGATTGGACTCAGCCATTGGGCTGGCCCCTCAGTCACCAGGTCCACTGGGATGTCTCAAAGGGTTGTATGGGGGTGTTAAGGTTGATATTCTAGCTAAGGGAAAGTAAGTTCCCTTAGTGTGGGAAAATATATACAGGTCTGGGGAAGTCATGTGAGTGACTTCCACAGGGTTACCCAAAATGGGTCTAAAATCTGTCACAAAAGTGTGATAGGTGTGACAGGTGACACAACCCAATCACAGTTCATGACACAGTTAAACTGCAACTTGCAGGTTGTAGAGGACTACTTACAATCCCCTGCATAGTGATTTTGATGACAGATGTGGTAAGTATATCATCATCATCATTTGTTGGCATGAAATGCATCACCCTCACTGTACAAGTGGATGACTGTGGAGACACCAAATTGTGTGTTATGTATTGTAGCTATTGTAACAGTCTACTGTAGCTATCACATCATATGCCAATCAATGATTATATTGAGTTGCTGAACAAAATCAACTGTGTGGACAGTAAAGTATCCTTTCCAGACAAGGATTCATCTGAATTCAGGGTTATACCTGTTCCTCCTGACATCAAGCAGCTGATTCAAATGTTACTCTGGCAACACCAGCCCTGTCAAATGCATGTGTAGGATTTGATAAGTTCTTTAACTCTATTGGCCCTTAGGCCATTTCCACTACAACACTGAGGGTTGACTAGACTGGTCACTTCAAAGAACAGGTTTCATATGATCCTGATTGATACTTGTCCTGGTGCTACCTGACCTTGACACATATTCTTTTGATAGAATAGATACATTTTTTGCAAGAGCCAAGGAAATGTCTTAGATGTACATGTACCCAGAGTGTCTGAACCATCCCTGTGATTGTTGTTCAGTCACTGTAAAAACTCCATGCAATAATAAATTGGTTGCACAGTGGGTCTCAGCCATGAATTCATTTTCAACAAAAATACAGTGCCTTCATAGGTAAAGCTTAATAGCAGAGAAAGCCTCCTCTATTGGATTGAGGTCTGGGATACTCCCAAAAGTCAGAGTAAATCTAGGGTGAAGGTTGCACATACCATTCTGTGCACATCTGTGCCAGTTCATCAGACTTGTGGATAGATGCATTGTCCATGATGAGCATGGATCAAGGGCCAGGGCCAGGAAATGGGTTCATATGAAGGAAGAATCCTCTGATGAAATCATTGAATGAGTCTGTGATATATGCACCCTGTTGAATATCAATGTGTAATATGTCATGCATTGACAAAGCAGGGAGAATGGAGTATCTTGGAAAGACTATTAGCATGACAACTATCAGGAAAGAACTGCTTATGAACCTTGTGCCATGGACAAAAAATGATGGAAATGGGCCCTATCACCACAAGGGGCCCAGCCATACCTCTTAGATGAGGTATTGCAGTTCAGACCTGTTTCATCAACAAAAACAAGCTGGTTGGCTTGGTAGGTCATCCCCATATGCATCCTAAATGCAGCTTGCATCTCTTCATTATGTTCAGCTGCAGGCTTCTGGAGCTGAAAGGAAGGCTATCACAGTGGTATGGGGTGGATTCTTAGAGGCTAGCATACCTCCTTCCTTGTGAGTCCATGCTGCTTCAGCTCCCTGCATGTAGTGGCCATGCTGGTTTCAACCTGGAGTTCATTTCTCAGTGCAACCTGTAATTCATCAAGGTACAGGTCTGGTTTTTGTTCAACAAGGCTATCAAGAACTTCAGAGTGTCAGTAGTGGCATAGAAGCTGGCTGACATCCTTACATTCACTTCATGGACAGTTAGAGCCTAATGTCACCCTCAAGTCTCAACTTGAATATCATGGTGTTGGTATGGATTTGCAAGCAGTCTTTGCAAAGTCTGTTGAGGCACTTTTGTGACATGAGCAATCTCACTCATGGTCATCTTTTCAGATATAATGGCCAAGATATCCTTTGCTGTAGCCTTCAGATGTTTCCCCATGTTGCCTGTGTCAAACATATACACTGGAACTGAATTAACACACTTAGTTGATCCTACATTCATGGGGAGTTCCATGGTGTAAGCAGTAAAATGAGGACAATTGGGTAACAGTTCCTTGACTCTCCTGGTACTAAACTGAGGTAGAGCAAGATGTAAAAGAGAGGAAGGTCTCTTGTATCTGGCTCTGCAGGCAGCCAATATCCACATAACAACAGAAAGTGAGCTTTCCTTCAATCCCAATAAGACCCAATCCACTCTTGTGAAGGAAGATCCCCCCTGTGATTGGTACTATGACTGAGGCTCACCCTGGAGTCTTAAACAACTGCCAACTAGGGTCTAAAGACCTACAGCCTTCTGTGTGTGCTGACAACTCAGAGATGGGGGAATTTATTGTAAATTCTTGAAAGAGGAACTATTGTACATACATGCCAGTACCAGGTATATAAGAAAATCAGCTATCACAATCAATATAAGACCCCTTTCTATCAATATACACTGCTTGTGCCCATATCCAGCCTTACAACATAAAAACTCAAATCCTTGAAATTCTACTAATGGAACCCACTTTCCAACCTCCAAAACACTCCAAACCCCACTAGAAACAGCTCAAAACTGAAGGAGAACACTTGACACATGGGGAAGAAGTCCAGTGAGAGTGAGGGGCCAGCTGGATTAGGAAGGCACCAATATTCCTTATCTATGTCAAATGATTAACCCCTGGTAACCTCCAACATTCTTGGCAAGCTTTTCCCCAAACTCCTTGCAACCAACAGTACTGGATGCTCCTTGAAAATGACTTTCCATAGATATCAAATTTGACCAGATTCCATAGAGCAGAAGAGAAGATACATATAGGGGAACTAAGATTTAGCCTTATATTGACCTGACTTCCTTGGAATCTCTGTATCAATTTCCAATGGAATGATCCATCCCCTTTTCTCAGGGTTCCTAGCCACATCTAAGGTAACTGTACACCACTGCTCAGGTTTCCAGGAGGTTTATTCAGAGAGCTGTAACTAATTCCCCCCTTAAGGTCCATATGCATCAACTTGTTTCCAGAATTTCTCCACAACCAATAAGCCATTTCCCATTATTCTAATGGCAATGTACTCTCCTTGAAAATACCTTTCCAATGAGGCATAGTATGTCACAATACTCCAAGGGGATTACAAACAAAAATGGGTAAACAGAAACATGGCAAGTTCTGTTTCTCATCCCCCCAGAGCAGGTATGGAGACAGGAATAACACCATTGGATTTGCACAATTGAACTGATTTTATGATATATTTACTGTACAGTAAGATTTGGAGCATTTTTGGATATCCAAGTTTTCTACTTCTCCAGTTCTAATAGTGTCTTTCTCAGGTTTTATATGTTAAAATAAATGTTGAATGAGATGCAGCTACTAAGGCATGCTCTGGCCCTCAGAACTGGGCTCTGTAGACAGGTTACATATTGGACCATTATCCCACAGTCTCCTCCAAAAGTGCTAGCTGACTAACTAACCTTGAAGAGGATAACACAGCCCAGATCTTATTCATTCAATTTCAAAGTGCCATTTAAAAAAAAAAACCCTGTAATTTTACAAAAATTTGACATACACTTTCAACTTCAAAGTCTGGGTTTGAAGCAGGGTCTGTTTTGAATACCCCTAATGTCTGTGTCCTTCATTGCCCATCTCATTGCATGACCAGACATGCCCCCTTCTGTTTATCCACACATCTCACTGTACACCTCATCTTTCTTCCGATTCCACTAATTTCCATGAAATCCTTTGTCTCATTTAACTTGTGTTAGTTATTATGGACACAGGTAGATGTTCAATCTTAACAATATTCATCATGATGCAATATAAAGTCCTGCTAGCAAAAGATACTACAGCCTGACAAGATTTTCCAGGAAGCTCTGTTATGTCACATGTTTTGTCATGGAATCACTTTTCTCAATGTATTATTTCTATTTTCGTCCCGTTCGGTGTCAATGATGGGCCAAAGTCTTATCCATTGGTCATGATTCCGGCTACATTAATCCAACTTGCTTGCAGAGACTTACATCTGATCAGATAACTTGTACAAATAAGATCGGAACACATTTGATTTGGAACGGCATCTTGATCGATCATTAATGACCTTCTTTCTCGGCCGACTCCAGCCGAGCGGATCAGACGTGGTGCCGAACCTTAGGACAAGTGCAGTGGCAGAAGTGAACATTATTGTCATCCTTGGATGGTGAATTAGGCTTCTTATATATGTTCTCGCTTACAAGAGGATGATCTTCTCTCCATTGGCCTTGGGAATGCTTGGTAATAATCAATTCCTCGTCTCAGGAGAAGATGAGTCACGTTACTGCTGTTGTGGGTCGGAGACAACGGAATGCACATTCCGTACCGGATGTCAGCCGTCTCGGGTCCGAATATGGTGACACTCCTGAGGGGCACATTGTTTGTGGCAGCGCAATTCGAAATAATCTGGCCGCACTAATCTCGGGTATTCCTATTTAGGTGAAATTCGACGAATGAATTGAGATGTAGTTCCATCCCTGCAAAGATGATAATATTAGCCATGAGTCTCATCGATATCACCGCATATAAGGATATGGTTTCAGCCGCCTCCTGAATCGTTCCACCATTCCCTCGTTGCCGTCTCCTAGGACTCGAGCAACGGGTTGGCCAGGTTACCTACCACATTTTTCCGTATAACACTAATACGCGCGGTGTCCACTCTCCACACTCTCCACACCCCCCACACTGTCACGAGCCTCGATAGTGGAGAAATATGTCGGGTGCCAAACACCAAGCCGAGATTCCTCTCAAATGGCTTCGCGTGTTCACCTACGCGGTGACGAATGCACTTGCCATCGTTGCTGCTTGTGCAGATCTCAACTCCATCATCAAGTGAGTTTTGCCCCTTTCCCAATGCGGCACGCAAGCACGAAAAAAAAGGGATTCCTCTTGGATGTCGATCGCAGTCTTGATGTGCGCTTACTTTCTTGCAACGTCACAGGGCATACGATGCCGTACACAAGGGCATTCGTTTGGCCGAAGCAGCTTCACCCTTCCCTGGTGTTGTCATTCATGTCTCCATCTCCGATATCGTCTCAGCAGGATCCTTCCTCGCTACGGGAGAAGTCCTCATCTCGATCCTCTCTTACATTTCTCTCGTCACCTTGATTCCTTGGATTCTTCCCGGAATTGGGAAGCATCTCCAAAGGATCATCGTTGGAACGGAGTCATCGTCATGGAACACTAGTGGACATTGGTCTCGCGGATGGAAAGTGTTGATGGCTTGGTGGATATTTAGCTTTGTGTGGAGTTTGTGTAGTGCTGCTGTTTCGCTTGATTGGGCACTTCATCGGAGCGCGAAGACGAGTGCTTATTTGGATGGGGTCAAGTTGCCAGATTCGATTATAGAGTGAGTATTTCCTTCACTTCCACGCTTTGTAAAGCCTTGCATCTCGTTTCATTCCTTTTGTTCTCGATCCCTGCTTTCTTTATGCTAACGATCGGTTTTCCCATATCAAGGAGCATACAACAGCAACTCGGTATACACCCAAATTACTGGGCTCAGGGATTTACACGTTTCTTCGCTATCTCGCCTTGGCCCATGCTCGCTTTCGCTCTACTTTCCATCATCCTCTCTGTTCTTGCACTTGGTGCTGCTCCTCCGAGACAAACTGTGGATGAGCAGCAGGAACTGGAGTCAAAGTGAGATGGCGAAGGAGGATGAGGTCCCATTTGTGGAGAGGCGAGTTGTTTATGGGGACCATTTGGCGATTTTGCTAACGTGAAGGGTATGAATGAGAGAGATGGCAATGGAATCGTTATATCACGGGAAGGTTGTTAGGTAGCGTCCATTAATGGGTGCGGCTGGGTGGTAGGGCTTCGATGAACGTTCACTTCGGAGTGGGATCTTCCTTCCATTCGATTGCCTGCCTTTCCCCTTCTCGGTTTTTTGTCTTCGAGAAGGAAGTCACTCGAGCGCCAGATGACGATGATTGATTGATCGATGCGAGCGGATGTACAATATTGATTTCTTGTCTTTTGCTGTGTGGTTCCTTCTCTAGACATAATTGTACGAATCATTTCTCGTGGTCGGTGACCCGAGAGTCCGGCTCAAAAGGTTGATGTATGCAGCTCTCATTCAGTTGCTATCCATCATGGCTTAGATGGCTCGCCTCGCTTAATTGTCTTTTCAGCTATGACATACCGTGAAGGGCTTTAGGGAGCTTGATGTGCAGACTCGAGGCTTCTAGTTACGCTCCAGTCTAGGATTATCGGTAGAGAGAATATGTATATGTAGCTGCGAATGCAAGATGCTGGCCAAAGTCATACAAGACCAAGTCTAGAGGTGGTCCACACCAAGCCATAGGCCCAGGGGAAAGATGATTTGCGCGAAGTAGGAACCAGCGATTTCCAGATCTGGAAAGAAATAAGACTAGAAATGCCAAGTTCAGAGAGATGCTGGACCCGACTGTGCCTGGGGATGATGCGGAAAGAAGAAATCCCTTCCCCAAACGTGACATCAGTGAGTAGACAGAAGCGGATGGAGGCTCTGATGAGAGATACTGGATACGAGTGCTTCAACGCAAACCGCAGTATCACAGAGCTAGTTATAGTCATCCTGCTAGGATCGTGCGGACAAATGAATGTGTGTAGACCTCTCAGAGCCCATCCAGTCTAATACGGACGATGCTAATGAATCACTGGTAGGCCACAGACGAAGGCAAGCCCCTCTTTTACATAATCGCGGATTTTGCCGACTCCGACCCTGCCTTAGGTCCTTCCGACCAAAAAAGCTCACTGATTCGAACCAGTCATCATGCAATCTGTTGTGGTACCTTCTACCAACGGAAAGAGCAGCAATGGCGTAGAAGATACCCCGGGAAGAAAGTATGTGCCACTGCCTCCCTGCTCTTTTCTATCGTTGCCGCTGACCTTATGAGCGTTAGATCCCAAATGTCTCATTCTCCTAGTCGTGACCACCACTCATCCTCCCGAAATCGTAGGGACCACAGAGACAGGGATTATGACCGTGACCGTGATCGTAGACGTAGTGACAGGGACGGTCGAGAGGATAGGCATGACCGCGATAGGCATCACCATTCTTCTAGGAGGCGCAGCGGCAGCGAGGAGAGATACCGCGAACGCCGTTCTGAGCGAGACCGAGATAGGGAAAAGGAAAGGGATCGTCACCGTGACCGAGACAGGGGTGACAAGGACCGCGACCGTTATCATGACCGAGAACGCGAAAAGGATAGATATAGGGACAGGGACTACGACAGAGATCGTGAGCATCGTCGTCGCAAGTTGGACGATATGAATGGTTCTTCTCCCCAA
>WNFI01357023.1_pt2 | contig 10973 bp, 8 predicted proteins | sample 5400471 | NCBI WGS metagenome assembly WNFI01 (sample SAMN13153348, study PRJNA577476) | soil metagenome | isolation source: 100 cm saprolite on Douglas fir-dominated hillslope | place: USA:California | collected 2013-09-17 | reverse complement strand
CACGATGAAGCCTCGTGCTCCGAGTTCGACAACCAGCTCATCTTGTATCTGTTTGGCAACCAAATCTCGGGCGCTGGTGTAGAGGGCGTTGGCGGTATGTGCTGAAGTCGCCGAGCGTATCGCAGATCGCAGCATCGGCTCGATGACGTTTGTTATGTATTTGTCTTCGTTGCCGATGGTTTGGAGCACCTGCGGGGCTTTGGCAATGTCCAGGCGAAACAACAAAGAGCTGTCGAGCGCCATAATGAGCCCTTCATTGGACGGCACATTGGCGGTTTCTTTGACGGACTGCGTCTGAATCGAGAGCTTGTCCACCGATTTGATGGGGTTGATGAAATGGACTCCCGAGGGCAGAACTTCGCCCGTGACCTTTCCGAATATGGATAGCACTCCGATCTGACCGATCGGCACGAAGGTCACGGAAATCCACAACAGAATCAACACAACGACGACTAGTGCGATGCGCGCGAGATTGCCGGGCAGAAAGCCTTGCACTCGCGACATGCGAAAAACCGGAGTATCTCCACTGTCCTTGCCGGGAATGGCCATGTGTTCGCCTCCAAAGCGAAAGGTGGGAATGACTTGTTCAGTGAGATTCTACACGCGTGTAGATGCCGGATTCGGAGAATCGTCTTCGCCTGGAAATGCCACCACTACTAATGGTGGTATTTCTGCTTGACACACAAGTTCCCCGGCCTCACAATCCCGCCAACTCTTCCGGCCCCGAGGAATCGACGAATCGATGGACCGGCCGGACTGCCGCCAGGGGGAAACGATGCAATATCTGCCCGGATGGACCGTTCACTGCATCAATCCGGAATGCCAGGCGCCCGGCCATTGGCTCCGCGTGGATGGCCGGCAATCGGACCGCTGCTGCAATTGCGGCGCTCCGCTGCACAACGTTCCACCGCCGCTCGGTCCGCGCCTCCGGTTGCGTCCGCGCCCGTTGAGCGCGTACCGCCCCTCGCGCCCGCGCTGACACGAATCCAGCCACGCCGCGGGAAAGCTCCGCGGCGACTGGCTCTCGCGTCAAATCCATGCTCATAACGATTGATCCGGGACTTCTACAGAAATGTTCTCGCACGGCACTCGCCTGTGTGACCGCTGACGCGCCAACCGCGCGACCAATATTTGGGAGCAGCCTCTGTCCGGGGGAGAACCAATCCAGGTGACCAAGTCCCCAGCGGCGAGATAGTCGCTTTCGCCCGGTCCAAGGACGGCAAGCAACTCGCATTCTCCCGCGGCCAGCGCAAGACCGACGTGGTGATGATGAGCAATTTCCCGCAGTAGGAGAGCACCTCTCGCGAGACTCTCGGATACTTCGGAAGCTCCCTCTGGTTATCGCTCCAATCTATGTACCTGAGTTGCAAACTAGTTGAATATGACTTATTCTGCCCGGCCACAGGGAGTGCTAGAGATTTCGCAACCATGTCTACGCTGGATACTCTGAATAGTATTTGGCAGGATCTGCGCTACGGTGCCCGCCTGTTGCGAAAAAGCCCCGGGTTTACCGCCGCCGCGGTGCTGACCCTGGGATTGGGAATCGGCGCCACCACGGCCATTTTCAGCCTCGTGGACGCCACTCTTTTGAAACCGCTTCCTTTCAAGGATTCGGATCGCCTCGTTATGGTCTGGCTTTCTGACCCCACCAATCCAAGGTTTGCGCGAACGTTCGTGACCTACGCAGATTTTCTACAATGGAAGCAGAGCAGCAGAACTCTGGAGGAACTCTCCGGTCTTGGGTGGCCGCGCAGCAGCCAGATTCTGCTTTGGAAAGACAGCGCGCAACAGGTCGTCGCGATCTCAGTTACGGAGGAGTTCTTCTCGTTGTTGGGCGTCTCCCCCGCCCAGGGGCGCACACTCACCCCGGAAGACGTGAAGAGCGGCTGTGCGGTCGTATTATCACACCGGGGGTTGGCGGGAACCAGTTTGAAACTCAACGGTGAATCATGCGCCGTTCTTGGGATCATGCCCAGCACGTTCGACATGTATCCTCCGCGGACAGATCTCTGGACTCTGATCCTCCCTGGCAGCCGCATTCCGAAGGAACTCCACGATTCCACCCTCTTGGTGATCGCTCGCATGAAAAAGGGCAAACTTCGCGCCGACGTCCAGACGGAATTGGTGGACCTGCATCGCGAGGTGGTGAGGCAGGCGCCTGCCGGCCATTGGACGGGTCAGTTCACTCCCATCGTGTTCGATTTACACCAACAGTTTACGACAGTCGCTGGCGGCAATTTTCGTACGGTTCTCTATGTCCTTATGGCAACAGTAGCGCTCGTTCTGTTGATCGCCTGCGTGAATGTAACCAACTTGCTCCTCAGTCACGGAATGTCTAGACAACGGGAACTCGCCATCCGCACTGCGTTGGGATCTTCCCCTGTGCGTCTGATCCGGCAGATTCTTACTGAATGTCTCCTCCTTTCTCTGATGGGGGGCGTGCTCGGCGTCGTTCTTGCTTTAGCAGCCGTACGCTACCTGCATACCTTGAAATTCATTATTTTGCCGCCCGGCAACGATGTAGCTGTCAATCTTCGCGTCCTGGGATTTGCTTTGGTCGTCGCGATCCTTGACGTGTTGTTGTTTGGGCTGATTCCCGCATGGAAGACTTCTCGCATCGAGCCCGTGCGGACTCTTCGCGAGTCCGGGGTCGGCGCCCGGCGCGGAAACGCCTTGCGGCGAATCGGCGAGTTTCTGGTGATCACGGAAGTGGCTCTGGCTCTGATCCTGCTTGCAGGCGCAGCCATGCTGATGACGAGCATAGACAGGCTGGGCTCTGTTCCGTTGGGCTATCGTACAGGTCATATTCTGACTGGATCCGTCAATTTGCCGCCGCTTGGCTACCCCAAGGTCACTCAGCAGGCGCCGTTCTGCGGAAAGCTCGTTTCGCAGTTAAAAGCACATCCCCGCGTCGAGGCCGTTGCTGTTTCCTCGGTCATTCCCCCAAATCCTGGCATTCCGACCTATTTGACGGTTGCCGGAATGCCGGCCCTTCCGCAAAGAGCGGCGGTGCGTGAAGTCAGCGTCACAAAGATCACCCCAGACTACTTCCGCTTGCTCGACATTCCTTTGCTTCGCGGCCGTTTTTTTGAGGATTCCGACAATGAAAGTGTACAGCCAGTGGCCATCGTCAACGATACGCTAGTTCGAAAATATTTCGCCGGAGAAGATCCCATCGGCAAACAGGTTAAGACCGGCGAGGCGGATTCGGAAGATCCGTGGATGACGATCGTCGGCGTTGTGCCGGGCGAAAAAAGAATATCCACGGTCCAGGACATGGGATACGACTCTCCCTTGCTGGTGTTCCGGCCTGTAGGCCAGTCTGCGGGGACCACACTGGGAATTCTGGTTCGCGTCACAGGTGACCCGGCCACGTTCACTCCGGAACTGCGCAGCGAAATCTCGGCGTTGGATAAGACTGTGCCGCTCTTCTCTGTCTTCACACTGGAAGAAAAACTACGGATGTCTCACGCGCAGCCGCAGTTCCGGGCGAATCTGCTCAGCGTGTTTTCAGGTATTGCACTCTTACTGGCAGCTGTGGGAGTTTACGGCGTGCTGGCTCAATCGGTGACGCAGCGGACCCAGGAAATTGGTATCCGCATGGCCATCGGAGCGCAGCGAAGGGACATCTTTCGCGTCATTCTCGGCGAAGGAATCCTGTTGACCCTTGGCGGTCTTGTCGTTGGGATTGCCGGGGCACTCGCGCTCACCCGACTCATCCGCAACTTATTGTTTGAGACTTCTCCGGCGGACCCGTTCGTGTACCTCACGGTTTCCGCCATCCTGCTCGTCGTTGCACTGGTTGCATGCTATATCCCGGCTCGCCGCGCCACCCGCGTTGATCCGATGGAGGCGCTTCGCTGCGAGTGAGCCATCTGCTGCCCATGCGGTTTGTCCGTGCCTGATTGGATGACTCGGCATCCGCACGGGAATGAATTTGCTATAATCGCGCCTATGAAAACACCAACATTCATGCGCTTTGTCGCCATCGTTCTGACCACCATCCTCCTTCTTCCGGCTTCGCCGGCATGGGCCACATGCGGAGGCGGCGGGGGTGGCGGCACGGGTGGGATGCGCCCCGGGGGCATGGGTCCGGGCCCTAACGAGGAAACCTATCCGGTGCCGTGGCGCCTGATGAAGCCAGACGACGCGCCGGTGAACGCGGGGCTTATCGTCTACTGGTTCCCCTCTTCGACCCAGGAGTTCCAGAAATCCAGTTTGCGCATTTCGCGCACGCTTTCTCTGTACGCCTCACAGTGCGTGACCATGGGAGTCGCGGATGCGCACACCTCTCTCGGCCAGAAGTTCGGCGCCACTGAAAAACTTCCTGTCGTCGTGCTGGCCGAAGCGAACGGCACCGTGGTGGGCAAGGCAGAGAGCAAAGACGGCTTTCTGAAAGTGGACCAGGTCGAGAAGCTCGTCGAGAGTGAACTCAAGAAGCGCGAAAGCGCCGTCAAGGAAAAGCTGGAGAACGCCAAGAACAAGGCCAAGTCCGGCGACAACCCCGCCGCCATCGAGGAATACCGCGCGGTTCTCGAACAGAAGTGCCTGTTCCCCGGTAAAGCAAAAGACGCGGCCAAGGCCCTGAAGAAACTTGGCGTCACGGAGACTGGACGGTTGTTTGATGCGCCGGTGTTCGATGCGGCAAAGAGCGCCAAGATTGTGCGCGTCATGAACGACGGTCTCAAGGCCGAAGACGATGCGCGCTACGTTGACGCCGAAGATCTCTACACGGAAGCGCATCGCCTGGACCCCGCCGACCCGACTCCTCTGCGGTATCTCGGGGAACTGTATCGTCACCATATCGGTGACTGGGACAAAGCGCGCACGACGTTCGAAGCGATTCTGGACATGCCAGCCGACCCGCTCTCCCGCGCCGTTGCCCTGCACGGCCTGGGCAAGATGACCATTCACGACGGCGAATTCAAGGGGGGGCTCGCGCTCATGGAAGACTCCGTGAAGGAGTTTCCTCTGGCGCTGGCGTATCGCAATTTGGCCGTTTATTGGAACTCCGAGGGAGATGCCGCCAAAACCGATTTCTATGTGCGCAAGGCTTTGGCGATTGACCCCACCGACCCTTACAACTTGATCTTTGCGGCCGTCTTCCAGGCGGGCAGCGGACATCCTGCGGAAGCTCTGAAGATCGCGCGGGAAAACAGGGCCCTTCTCCCGGCCTCTTACAACCTAGCGGCCATCTACGCGCAGGCGGGTGACCGCGACACCGCGCTCTCTTTGCTCAAGCGCCATTTCTTTGAGTACGAGCGCTACCAGGCCGTGCGCGCCAAGGAAATGATGGAAGCGCGCGTAGACGCCGTCTTCGCTTCGCTGAAAACCGACCCCGTCTTCGTCGAGCTGACCAGCGGCGCCGACGGAAAACTCGCTCCCCTAAACTCTATGAGTCCTGCACCCCGATGACGACATATAGTAATCACCATTGTCGTCGCTCTGTTTCTCTCGGGACTCCGGATTGCTCAAGAGTATGAGCGCGCCGTGATCATTGACATCCGCACGAGAACCGTTTCCGCCGAACAGCAGGAAACCATCACTCGCGACAGCGTCACAATTAAGGTCAACGCCGTTCTATGGTATCGCGTCGTGGATGCGGCCAGGTCCGTCATATCCGTTTCGGATGCAAGCCATGCCGTTTAGAAATGCCGAGTTGGAACAAGTCGAGCTAGCGGCGGTGAGTTCGAGGCCGAAGTTATTATATGCCGGGATCCTTATCGTGTCACACAGCAGAGGCGGCGTCGGCTTTCCCAAGCTGGCTGCGCATACCAGGATTTCCGTTCGGGCCAAACATCTGGTGAAGAGTTTTCACGTGGATCCTGGTATGCGCAGCCAGCTTGGGAAAGCCGACCGTGGCGTTGATGTAATCGCGCAATAGCTCCTTGCCGAGCGTCACCTCGCCTGCGAGAAGGCTTTCCAGGGCATCGCTCAGAAGCCCCCTTCGAAAGGCGGGATCGCGTCTCGCGTCCGCCTGAACTGTTTCTCTGAAATCGCGTGTCAAAGCCATTTTTATTCCTCTTCTTTCCGCTGCTTCTTTCTTTGCTTGTAGTCTTCCCAGCGGACGAGCGCCTGGCTGATATCGTTCTGCTGGCGCTGTTTCGTTCCACCGCCTAGAAGGATCACGATCTGCTCGCCGTCTTTTCCAAAGTACACGCGGTAGCCGGGGCCGAAATTGATCCTGCACTCGAAAACACTACCCCCAACACCCTGGACGTTGGAAAAGTTCCCCAGCGCAACGCGGTAGAGCGCCGTGGTCACCTTCCGGCGAGCTTCCGCGTTCAACTTGCCGCGCCATTCGCGAAAAGGGCTATGCCCATCGTGGTCCAGGTATTCGCGAAGGGCGATCATTGTATTGATGGTAACATTTATTGCACCTTTGTCAAGGCGTACCCGTTCGCGCTAGATTTTGATTTGTGGGACGGCGCGTTCGCCGGGATCGTCCATGGCGAACATGTCCGCCGCGCGGAAACCGAACGGCCCGGCCACCAGGTTGCGCGGGAACGTGCCACGGGCCGTGTTGTACTCCATCACCGAATCGTTATAGAACTGCCGCGCAAACGCGATGCGGTTCTCCGTGGAGTTCAGTTCTTCCTGCAACGACAGCATGTTTTCGCTCGCGCGCAGTGCCGGATAGGCTTCCACCAGCGCCATGAACTTTCCCGTGGCCACGGTGAGCGCGGCCTCCGCGGCGGCGCGTGAATTCACGTCGGGCGCGGCGTCCATGGCCTGCTGCCGCGCGCGCGTCACGCCTTCGAGCGTCTGCCGTTCGTGGTCCATGTAACCTTTCACGGCGTTCACCAGGTTGGGGATGAGGTCGTGCCGCCGCTTGAGCTGCACGTCAATCTGCGCCCAGGCGTCGCGCACGCGGTAGCGCAGCGAAACCAGCCGGTTGAACGCGGCGATCACATAAACCACTGCAGCCGCTGCCACGCCGATTACAATCCAAATCTGCATGTCCTGCATCCCTTGCTCCTTCGCTTACGGAATCAGCCGCACCAGCGCCAGAATAATGGCGAACGCGATCCCCACGAAAAGAAAATTCAGCCCGATGCACATGACCATCACTGTCAGGAGCAGTCCCACGACTAGCGCGATCAGCGGAGAGAACACCAGCAAAAGGCCCGCGAGCACCATCCTCTGACGAAACGACCGGTGCGGACTTCCGCCCGCCGACAGGTGGGCACCCATCGCTTGCAAGCGTTTCAGGCGCTTTTTGAGCGGCGGGTGAAAAGACACTGTGCCGCCCGTGGACTTCTCGAGGGTTTCCTCGCCGTCCGGGCGCGTCTCGAGCTGCGAGCCTCTCCGCGCCGCCATCATAGCCAGTCCGAGGGCCATCATTTCTTCCCGTGGGGGTTGCTGTCCCGGATGGGCCGCGCGCCACTCGCGCCCCTTCCGCGCGATTTCCGGAGGCATACTGCCTCCGCTCTGCGCCACAATAAAAAGATGCGACGCCCATTTGGCGCCGGTGATGGAGCCGCTCATCTCCGACAAGCGGTTCAGCGCCGAGGCCAGTCCGTCGGGATCGCGTGTAAGCTGCACGGCCGCGGCATCCGCCAGGTAGCGGCGCGTGCGCCACATCCAGGCCAGCGGCGGCTCGAACAACAGGAAGGAAAACATCCACATCGTGAACTTCAGAGTGAAATTGAAAAAGACAAACGGAATCATGAAGAAGGCGAGGGCGTTCGTCAGACAGCCGGGTTTGCTCTGCACCTTGTCCATCCTGCTTCCCAGATCGTCGTCGGAGTTCTCGATGTTCTGCGCGAGCATTTCGGAAACGCGGTCCGCCTCGGCGGCGCCTCCCCGGCGGAACGCAAGCCGCAGCAGTCCCCAGAGGGCGCGGCGCGCGCGCGGCCCAAACGGCGCATTAATCAGTGCGCCGAGCAAGCCCAGCATCTGGTAGACGGAAACCATCGTCATGGCGATGTGCAGGTCGCCGTTCCCCGCCGAGGCAATCAAATGCGCCACCACGGCTTGCAATTCGTTTCGTTCCAGTTCGTCGAGCAAGCCCCGCGACACCACCAGCGTCGCGTCCTTTCGCGAGCCTCCGATCACCGCGGCATTCGCCGCGTCCGCGTCGAGCAGCATCAACTTCGGCGCGGAAACTCCTCCGGCAATGGCTATTTCCGCCACCACGTCCACGAGTATTTTTTCCTTTAGATCCTCCGCGCGAGGTTCCCGCGCGCCCAGGCTCAGCAGGACTCCGCCGGCGCCGGCGCGTAGGAACAGCGCACGAACTCCCAGCCATAAGAAAAACTGAATCACGATTCCAGGCAACAAGATGGCCACGGCGGCCATCGCCAGCGTGTCCACCGACGGAAGTGGCTTGTGATGCTGGTAAGAACCAGGCTGAGGGGAATCCCCGTAAAGAGAACCGCCAGGATGCAGGCCGCGGAAAGCCGCCAGGTAGCGCGGCGATTGCGCTTTTGCGCTTCGAAGAAGCTTTCGCGGTTGACCGGGCCCGGAATGGACACGGGTTGCTGTTCAAACGAGTGTGAGTGCTCTCCGGAGGTGGTCACGAGTGCGTCCTGGCGGTCAGGATTCCAAGAACGTCCTGCGGATTTTACCGGAGAAGCGTCCAGGGAGACGAAGATATTTTCTCCACCTCATTAGCCCAGATAGCCTCGCGAGGCAAGCAATTCCGCATTCAGCAAGGCGGCTCCAGCGGCGCCGCGGCCCAGGTTGTGTGAGAGCAGCGTGAATTTGACGTCGAACAGCGGACACGCGCGAACGCGCCCAACGACAACGGCGAGCCCCTTGCCCGCGTTGCGATCCAGGCGCGGCTGCGGGCGGTCACACTCCTCGCGCACCATGATGGGATTGCGGAGTGCCGACGGCAACGCCTCTATTTCAGCAGGGATGCAAAACGCGCGCAGCGCGTCGGTGACTTCCGCGGCCGTAGCTTTCTGTTTCAAGCGTACCGATACGCATTCGAGGTGCCCGTCGAGTACTGGGACGCGGTTGCACTGTGCGCTGATGCGCAGCGCTGCCGGCACAAATCGGTCTGCATCGAGGCTTCCCAGAATTCTTCGTGGCTCCGATTGAAGCTTTTCTTCTTCACCGGCGATGAACGGGATAACGTTGTCCACGATATCCAGCGAAGCTACGCCCGGGTAGCCGGCCCCCGAAACCGCTTGCAGCGTGACCGCAAACACCTCTTCGACTCCGAACCTATCGTGAATTGGCTTGAGCGCCAGCGCCAAGCCCGCCGTCGAGCAGTTGGGATTCGTCACGATGAATCCACGTGAATACGCACGCCGCATTTTCTGGTGCTCCAGAATGGCCAAGTGCCCTGCATTCACCTCCGGAATCAGCAAAGGAACATCCTCGTCCATCCGGTGATTGCGGCAGTTGCTGATGACTGGATACCCCGCGCGAGCAAACGCTTCTTCGGCGGATCCGGCGACCGAAGAGTCCAGCGCTGAGAAGACAAAGTCACATTCGAGGTCGGCGGAGAAGCCTCTCACCTTCATTTCCCGCAGGTGTTCTGGAACGGGCGATTCGAGCTTCCATTGAACAGCTTCGCAGTACCGTTTTCCTTCGGACCGTTCCGATGCCACGACGGCCGCAACCTCGAACCAGGGATGCTCGGTGAGCGAATGAACGAGGCGCTGACCCACAATTCCCGTCGCCCCCAGAACTCCCGCGCGCCATTTTCTTCCAGGTTTCTCCGAGGCACGCGTCATGATGATTCCCCATCACCCAGAGGGCCGATACGCGTTCCAGGCGCTCGCGGGTTGAGGGTGTTGCAAATCGAAATCCTCATCAGCGTCTTTTCGGCAAGGGGAATCACTCCTGGATGCAGCACCTTCGCTCCGCTTGCGGCGAGCGCCTGCGCCCGCTCGTAAGAAAGGGCACGGAGGAGCTTGGCGGAGGACGTCACGCGCGGGTTCGCCGTGTACAGACCGTCCACGTCGGTCCAAATCACGAGTTCGCTTGCCTCCAAAACGTGCGCCACGATCGCACCGGAGTAGTCGGAACTGTTCCTTCCGAGAGTGGTGGTTCTTCCATCGGATGTCGCGCCGATGAATCCAGTGATCACTGGCAAGACCTCTTCAGCAAATAACGTTGAGAAAACCTCCTTTGCGCGCGCGGCCGTTGACTCGAACAACGGCTGCGCATTGCGGAAATCTGCTGAGGTCACCAGAAATTCCGAAGCATCCACGGACGTTTGTGCAACCGGATGGCGTCACGGGGCTTTAGGTTGAGGTCACGGGCCGTCTCGTGATGCTGATGAACAAGCAGCCCTGCTTCCGCGAAGGCAACTCCGCCGGCCCCCCTAAAAAGGTGGCGAGCGATGGAATCAAGCTGGTCCGTGACGCCGCGCATCGCTGAGACCACCACGGCGATTCGGTGCTCATCCGTGGCGTGTTGTGCTAGGTGTGCCGCGCGCAGGATCCGCCCGGCCCCTGCGAGAGAAGTGCCGCCGAATTTCAAGACCTTGATAGCTCGCTGCCTGGACGCTGCGTCCGAGGCATCGGCAACACGTTCCCGCTCTTGCGCTTCTATTGCCGTGAACAAGGCTCCAGCATCGTTTTCTTGATGATTCCGTATTTCTTCGTGGTCCATGATGCGTGCTCCTGAATTCCGCTGCGCACTGCCGGTGGAAAACAAAAAACCCACCGGCCAGTTCGCTTCTGGCGGTGGGTTGCGTTTCCGAATCGAACTATAAAGTCTTTCTAGTTCGGAAGCCTCCCTGCGCCGGAAGCGCACATAGTCGTAGTGGCCGTGGTAGTCCACATGGCCATCGACATTCGCTTTTGGACGCAGTGTTTCACGAGAAATATCCTACCAGAATCGGCTGAGAACCCAAACCGCCATTCAGCGAACGCCGCAAGAATGGTTCTGAAACGCGTTAACTGCACGCTGAATGGCAAATACTGCGCGGGCGCTCAGATTTTAACCATCGGAGGTAATTAGGATTCACGCTGCTCTTCAAACAGCACGCACGAGCAGGTCAGTCCGGCCTC
>WNFI01161019.1_pt1 | contig 10973 bp, 13 predicted proteins | sample 5400471 | NCBI WGS metagenome assembly WNFI01 (sample SAMN13153348, study PRJNA577476) | soil metagenome | isolation source: 100 cm saprolite on Douglas fir-dominated hillslope | place: USA:California | collected 2013-09-17 | reverse complement strand
CTAAAGCGCTTCGGCGCCGGAGATGATCTCGATCAGCTCCTTGGTGATCTGCGCCTGGCGTGAACGGTTGTACTTCAGGGTGAGCGCCGAGATCATGTCCCCGGCGTTGCGGGTGGCGTTGTCCATCGCGGTCATCTGGGACGCATAGAAGCCCGCCTGGTTCTCCAGCATGGCGGAGAACACCTGGGTGGTGATGTTGCGGGGCAGGAGCTCCTCGAGGATGGTCTCCTCGTCCGGCTCGTACTCGTAGACGGCGCCCTTCAGGTCGATGGGCCGCGCGGCGGCCTCGATCTCGGCCGGGATCAGCTGGACGCCGGTCGGAGTCTGGGTGACCACCGATTTGAACTTCGAGAAGTAGAGCGTGACCACGTCGACGTCGCCGGCTTCGAACAGCTCGCGGACTTTCGCGGAGACCTCTTCGGCGACCGCCAGCGAGGGATTGCCGCCCGCTTCGAAGGCGCCCACCGAGCGGTCGAGGCGCTTCAGCTGGTCGCGGGCCTTGCGGCCGACGGTCAGGACACGGACGTCCTTGCCCTCGGCCAGCAGGCGGTTGATCCGCTCACGCGCGGCGCGGACGATCGAGGAGTTGAACCCGCCCGCCAGGCCGCGGTCGGACGTCGCCACCACCACCAGATGCCGCCGGTCGGAGCCGGTGCCGACCAGCAGCCTCGGCGCGCCGTCGCCGGAGATCCCCGCGGCGAGGTTGGCGATCACCGCGGCCATACGCTCGGCATAGGGCCGGGCGTTCTGGGCGGCGTCCTGCGACCGGCGAAGCTTCGCCGCGGCCACCATCTGCAGCGCCTTGGTGATCTTCTGCGTGGCCTTCACGCTTCCGATCCGACTGCGCATCTCCTTGAGGCTGGCCATCGCCTAGATCCTGATCCTCTTGGCCGGTTTCAAGCGAAGGTTTCGGCGAAGCTGGCCAGCACCGACTTCAGATCGTCTTCGACGTTCTTGAGGTCTTTTTCGATGCGGATTTTGTCGAGCAGCGCTTGGTGCTTGCCGTGCAGGTGGGCCAGCAGCTCGCTCTCGAAACGGCGCACCTGGTTGGTGGCGATGCGGTCGAGGTAGCCGCGGGTGCCGGCGTAGACCACGGCGACCTGTTCTTCGACCGACAGCGGCGAGTACTGGGGCTGCTTCAGGAGTTCCGTCAGGCGTTCGCCGCGCGCCAGCTGGCGTTGCGTCGTGACGTCGAGGTCGGAGCCGAACTTCGCGAAGGCGGCCATTTCCCGGTACTGGGCGAGTTCGCCCTTGATCGGGCCGGCGGCGGTCTTCATGGCCTTGATCTGCGCCGAGGAGCCCACGCGGCTGACGCTGATGCCGACGTTCACGGCCGGGCGGATGCCCTGGAAGAACAGGTCCGTCTCCAGGAAGATCTGGCCGTCGGTGATCGAGATCACATTGGTCGGGATATAGGCCGAGACGTCGTTGGCCTGGGTCTCGATGAGCGGGAGCGCGGTCAGCGAGCCGGAGCCGTTGTCCTCGTTGAGCTTGGCGGCGCGTTCCAAGAGGCGGCTGTGCAGGTAGAAGACGTCGCCCGGATAGGCTTCGCGGCCCGGCGGACGGCGCAGCAGCAGCGACATCTGGCGATAGGCCACGGCCTGCTTGGAGAGGTCGTCATAGATGATGACGGCGTGCATGCCGTTGTCGCGGAACCACTCGCCCATGGCGCAGCCCGAGAACGGCGCCAGGAACTGCAGCGGGGCCGGTTCGGACGCCGTGGCGGAGACCACGATGGTGTAGTCGAGCGCGCCGCGCTCCTCGAGGGTCTTGACGATCTGGGCGACCGTCGAGCGCTTCTGGCCGATGGCGACGTAGATGCAATAGAGCTTGGCGCTCTCGTCCGTGCCGGCGTTGATCGACTTCTGGTTCAGGATGGTGTCGATCGCCACGGCGGTCTTGCCGGTCTGGCGGTCGCCGATGATCAGCTCGCGCTGGCCGCGGCCGATCGGGATCAGGGTGTCGATGGCCTTGAGGCCGGTCTGCACGGGTTCATGCACCGACTTGCGCGGGATGATGCCCGGCGCCTTGACGTCCACCCGGCGGCGTTCGGCGACGTCGCTTAGCGGGCCCTTGCCGTCGATCGGCTCGCCCAGCGGATTGACCACCCGGCCCAGCAGGCCCTTGCCCACCGGCACGTCGACGATCTCGCCCAGGCGGCGGACCTCGTCGCCCTCGGAGATGGCGCGGTCTTCGCCGAAGATCACCACGCCGACGTTGTCGCGCTCGAGATTGAGGGCCATGCCCTTCACCCCGGCCTTGGGGAACTCGACCATCTCGCCGGCCTGGACGCTGTCGAGGCCGAACACGCGTGCGATGCCGTCGCCGACCGACAGCACCTTGCCGACGTCGGAGACGTCAGCTTCTTCGCCGAAATTGGCGATCTGCGACTTGAGGATGGCCGAAATCTCGGCGGCGCGGATATCCATGGATCTTACGCTCTCTTGAGGGCGAATTTCAGGGAGTCGAGCTTCGACTTGAGCGAAGCGTCGAACAGACGGGAACCGACCTGCACCTTGATCCCGCCCAGGATGGCGGGGTCGACGCGGGTCTCGATTTCGGGGTCCTTGCCGAGCGCCTGACGCAGCGCCGCGGCGACGCCCTTGGCCTGGGCGGCGCTCAGCGGCAGGGCGGTGGTGACCTGGGCGGAGACCGCGCCGCGGGCCTTGGCCGACAGCGCTTCGTAGCCGGCGATCACCGAGGCCAGCGAGGACATGCGGCCGTTGGCGGCCAGCAAGCCCAGGAACTTCTTGGTGGTGGCGTTGAACTTCGCCGCCTCGGCGATGGCCGCCAGGCCCTTGCCCTTGTCCTCGGCGCCGAACGCCGGCGAGCCCACCAGCATCCTGAGGTCGTGGCTGTCCCTGAGCGCAGTCTTCAGGGATTTCAGGTCGGCCTCGACAGCCGGGACCTGCTTCTGTTCGCTCGCCAGATCGAACAGGGCCTGCGCGTACCTGGAGCCCACATTCGATAGCTTGGAATCGTCCGCCACTTAACTGTCCGCCCGGTGCGTCTAGGGAGCCGCCGCGGTAATCTCCGCTGCAGCCTTAAAGGCTTGAAAGCGCTTGGAAAAAGCACATCGAGCTCGAAGGCCTCAAAGACCCCCGGCCCAAAGCCGCGCGCCTGATACCACGCGATCTTTGGCGCCGCAACACAGGGCGCGGCCCTCAGGGCCTGACGAATAGTCACGGGGTTTGCGCCGCAGGCTCCTCGCTCGCTCCGCGGCTTGCGTATGCACACATCTGGTGGACAGCCGCGTAGCGATCCCTCTCCCCTTGCGGGAGAAGGGCGCCACCGGAGCGTTCTACACGCCTTTGATCGCAACTGCGGTTTTCGCGATGCGTGAATCGCCCAGCCACGAATCGGGGGTAAAAGCCTACAGCAGGCGCGCCGCGTCCAGCGCCGGGTGCAGCGCCGCCGGCTCCGTGAAGTGATGGACATGGAACCCCAGCGCCCGGGCGGCTGCGATGTTGTGGGCGCCGTCGTCGACGAACAGGAAGTCCTCGGGCGCGCCGCCGAACCGTTCGCACGCAAGGCGGAAGATCGCCGGCTCCGGCTTCATCACGCCTTCGCGGCCGGAGATCACCTGGTCGGCGATACGCCGGAAGGCGGGGCTCATGGCGAAGGTGCCGTCGAAGGTCTCGTGGCTCATGTTGGAGAGCACGTACTGCGGGACGCCGCGCTCATGCAGCGCCTCGATGGCGGCTTCCGTCTCGGGGATGGCGCCGGAGAACATCTCCCACCAGCGGGTCTCCCAGGCCGCGATCTGGCCGGCGTACTCAGGATGCTTGGCGCTCAGCGCCGCGCAGTTGTCCGCAAAGGTCACGCCGCGGTCGGTCGCCATGTGCCAGTCCATGGTGCAGACGTGGCTCAGGAACAGGTCGCACTCCGCCGGGTCGGGGAAAATCTGGGAATAGAGCGTGCGCGGGCTCCAGCGCACGATGACGTTGCCGACGTCCCAGATGACCGCTTTCGGCATCCGAGGACCGGCGAAGGCGTCAGCCCTGCTTGGCTTTGAAGCGCGGGTTCGTCTTGTTGATGATGTAGACGACGCCCTTGCGGCGCACGAGCTTGCAGTCGCGGTGACGCGTCTTGAGCGACTTGAGCGAGCTTCTGACCTTCATGACCTTGGATCTCGGGCGCGCGGACGGTGGCGTCCGGGGTTCTACAGGGAGCGCGCGGATATACGGAAAGGGTCCTGGCAAGTCAATGTCAGGACTGACCGGGTTGTCATTGAGCCGGGACTCGACGCTCGTTAGACTCGGCAGGATGCTTCGCCATCGTCGCCCCCTGCTGCTTCTCGCCTTGCTGGCTGGCTGCGCGAGCCCCGTCGCGAAACCGCCGCCCCACCGGCTTCCCGCTCCACCGCCGCCCGCGGACACGCCTGCCCCTGCGCCCGCGCCAGCGCCATCCCCGATCACGCCCGTGCGCCCGCCCACCACCTCCGGCGACATGATCTTCGACGCCTGGGCCGCCGACTTCTACGGCCGGGCGGTGAAGGCGGGGATTTCGCCGGCGCTGCTGGACCGGGAAATGGCGGGGCTGACGCCCGATCCGCGGGTCGCCTCGCGCGACAGCCGCCAGCCGGAATTCTCCCAGCCGATCTCGGTCTACATCAAGGGGGCGGTCACCGAGGGGCCGATCGCGGCCGGCCAGGGCAAGCGCGCCGCGGTCCCGGCGCTCGACGCCATCGAGCAGCGCTTCGGCGTGCCGCGGGAGATCCTGATCGCCATCTGGTCGCGGGAGAGCGCCTTCGGGGCGATCCAGGGCGACTTCGACGTGATCCGCTCGATGGCCTCGCTGGCCGCCCAGGGCCGCCGTCGCGACTGGGCCGAGGGCGAGCTGATCTCCGCGCTGCGGATCATCGCCTCGGGCGAGGCGACGCGTAGCCAGCTGAAGGGTTCCTGGGCCGGGGCCATGGGCCAGACCCCTTCGACTTCAGCCTGAGCGAGGGGCCGAAGCTGACGCCGCAGGAATGGGCGGACAAGGGCGTGACCCGCGCCGACGGCCTGCCGTGGTCCGACGCCGACAAGGCCGCGCCGGCCCAACTGCTGGCGCCGGCCGGCGCCTCCGGCCCGATCTTCCTGCTGTTCCCGAACCACTTCGTGATCCGCAAGTACAACAACTCCGTGGCCTATGCCCTGGCCGTTGGCCTGCTGGCGGACCGGATCGCGGGCGAGGGGCCGCTGGTGAAGCCGTGGCCTGCGGAGACGCCGCTGTCGCTGGCCGACCGGATGACCGCGCAGCGGGCGCTGGCGGCCCTGGGCTTCGATCCCGGGACGCCCGACGGGATCGTCGGCATGGGCACGCGCGCGGCGCTGCGGACCTGGCAGAAGGCGCGCGGCCTCACCGCCGACGGCTATCTCTCACCGGCCATGGTCGAAAAGCTGAAGACCGAGGCGGGCGCGTCCTAGGCGCCGCCCTCGTCGCTGCGTTCCAGGGTGGCCAGGGTCGCGTCGGCGCGGGTGGCGGGCTTGGGATCGGCGTTGCGCAGTCCGGGGCTCAGGAAGGCGTAGACCAGCAGCCCCAGCATCAGGATCATGTTGAGCATGAAGGGCGCGGCGTGGGCGCGATGATAGAGCGCCATGAAGGCCGGGGCGAAGACCGCATTGATGCCGTTGACCGCCGCGATGGCGCCGGCCACGCGGGCCTGGTCCTTCCACCCGACCGCCAGCGATGAGCCCGCGGTGAACCCCGGCCGGGCGAAGCCGAAGCCGAGGCTCGCCAGCGCATAGCCCGCGACCACCGTGTGATAGTCGGGCGCCAGCGCCACCAAGAGGTTGCCGCCCGCCGCGCAGGCCACGCCCCAGCGCAGCAGCTGGCGGGGCGTCATCTCGAACATGCGGATCAGGCCCCATTGCGCGAGCAGACCCGCTATGGCGCCGAAGGCCATGGCGGTGGCGATGGACTCCTTGGCGTCCAAGGGCGACACGCCGAGCTTGTCGATGACCAGGAAGCCCAGCGTCTGCTGCTGCGCCGTCGCGGTCGCGCCACATCGGCCGCGCCTTTTCGGTCGCCTCTTCCTCCAGCTCCGCCTCGTCCGCCGGAGCGTCGGTGCGGCGCGGGCTCTCCGGGAGAAGGCGCCAGACGATGACCAGCATAACAGCGGCGATCACGGCAAAGGTGAACAGCGGGCCGGCGAGCCCGACGACGGGGTAGATGAAATAGGGCGCGAGCCAGGGCCCGAAGACGGTGCCGAGGCCGAAGGCGCCGGCCAGGCTCGCCATCGCCTGGGTGCGCGCCTCGCGCGGGGTGTGGTCGGCCACATAGGCCTGGTTGGCGGGGTTCGAGGCCGCGCCGAACAGGCCGAACAGCGCCCGGCCCAGCAGCAGGGCGCCGAATATCGCCATCGGAGCGGCCACGTGGCGCAGACCCGCGCTGACGATGACGCCACAAACCGTCATCGAAACCATGAAGCCCGAGAGACCGACCATCATCAGCGGCTTGCGGCCATAGCGGTCCGAGGCCTTGGCCCAGAACGGCGAGGAGACGGCCCACAGGATCGCCGAGAGCGAAAAGATCGCCACCACCATCTCGTCGGGAATGGCCAGCGAACGGCCGATGAGCGGCAGGACCGAGATCAGGCCGGTATTGCCGATGGCCGTGGCCACCGAAGAGCAGAAGATGATCGCGAAGGCGCGCTTCGGCAGGGCGCTTGCGGCGGTGTCGGCGGCCATGGATCGCGGATTAGGCCGCCGCGCCGCGCGGCGCAAATCCCAACCCCCGTCCATCCGAAATTAAGCAATAACAGCGATGGTCCCCGGACCCGCGGGAGACCCTATGTTCCAGATCATCGGCATCGTGTTGCTGTTCGGCCTTGTGTTCGGCAGCTTCATCATTTCCGGCGGGAACATCGCGGTGATCCTCGGTGCGCTGCCGCACGAGATGATGGCGATCGGCGGAGCCGGCACGGCCGCCTTCCTGATCTCCAACTCGATGTCGGTGATCAAGAGCGTCGGCGGCGGCATGGGCAAGGTGTTCAAGGGCCCCAAGTGGAAGCCCTCGGACTACCGCGACCTGCTGAGCCTGTTGTTCCTGCTGACCAAGACCATGAAGTCCAAGGGCGTCATCGCGCTGGAAAGCCACATCGAGACCCCCAAGGAGAGCTCGATCTTCTCGCGCTATCCGCGGATCATGAAGGACCATTTCGCGGTCGACTTCATCTGCGACACCCTGCGGATGATGACCATGAACCTGGAGGATCCGCACCAGGTCGAAGACGCGATGGAGAACCAGCTCGAGAAGCACCACCACGAAGCGCTGGGCGCGCCCCACGCGCTCACCAACCTCGCCGACGCCCTGCCGGCGCTGGGGATCGTGGCCGCCGTGCTGGGCGTCATCAAGACCATGGGCGCGATCACCGAGCCGCCCGCCGTGCTCGGCGAGATGATCGGCTCGGCGCTGGTCGGCACCTTCCTCGGCGTTTTCCTGGCCTATGGCCTGGTGGGGCCGATGGCCGTGCGGCTGGCGGCGGTCCTCGAGGAGGACGGCTCCTTCTACAAGATCATCCAGTCCGTGCTGGTCGCCCACCTGCACGGCAATGCCGCCCAGATCTCGGTCGAGATCGGCCGCGGCAACGTTCCGTCCGGCGCCCAGCCCAGCTTCCTGGAACTGGAAGAGGCGCTGTCGGCCATCCCGCCGGAAGGCGCGCCGGCCTGATCCGGAAAGCCCTCCGGCCAAGCCGGCGGGGGCTCAAAAAGTGATCACGAAAGCGTGAATTCGTGGGTTGCTCTGCTTGCGAGGCGGCGCATAGTCGCCCCACGCCGAGGGACCGAAACGTCGATTTCCGTGTGGGAACCGATCGCGACCCCGGAGCGTAAGCGTCACTCCGAAGTTAGGAACCCTCGATCATGAACTCCGAACTGATCCGCAAGCTGCTCGTCGCCGGCGCCGCCGTCGCCGCGCTGTCCGTCGCCGCTTGCAGCAAGCCGGCTGACAAGACCGACGCCGCCGCCACCTCGGCGACCACCTCCGCCAACACCGCGGCCGCGGCCGCCGACACGGCTCAGAGCGCCGCCGCCACGGCCGCCGACGCCGCCGCCGACGCCAACAAGGCCGACGCCACCACCGCGCCCGCCGCTGGCGCAGCCGCCACCCCGGCCACGCCGCCCGCCACGCCTGCGAAGAAATAAGCTCTCGCAGCGATCGCGATTGAAGGGCCGTCCTGCCGGGGCGGCCCTTTTTCGTTGCGGCCGCGGTATCCTTCACGCCGATGAGCGACGAGACCATTCCCCCCATTTCCGAGAGCCCGCTGTCCTGGAGCGACGACGGCCAGCCGCGCTCGCGGCGCTACGACGACGTCTATTTCTCGGCGCAGGACGGGCTGGCCGAGGCGCGGGCGGTGTTCCTGCAGGGCTGCGGCCTGCCGCAGGCCTGGGACGGTCGCGACCGCTTCGTGGTGGGCGAGCTCGGCTTCGGCACGGGGCTGAACGTGCTGGCCCTGATCGACCTTTGGGCCCGTAGCCGCCCGCCGCAGGCCCGGCTGCACATCTTCTCCATCGAGGCCCATCCGATCGCCGCCGACGACGCTCGCCGGGCGCTTGGGCATTGGCCGGAACTCGCGGACCTGGCCGCCCGGCTGACCGCCCGTTGGCCTGGACGGGCGCGCGGCGTGCATCGGGTCGAATTCGCTGACCTCGGCGTCATCCTCGATGTGATGGTGGCGGAGGTCGCCGAGGCGCTCGAAGCCTGGTCGGGCCGCGCCGACGCCTGGTTCCTCGATGGCTTCGCGCCGGCCCGCAATCCGGCCATGTGGCGCGAAGAGGTGCTGGCGCTGGTGGCGGCGCGCTCGGCGCCGGGCGCAACCGCCGCGACCTTCACCGTCGCGGGCGCCGTGCGCCGAGGCTTGGCGGCTGCGGGTTTCGCCGTGGAGAAGCAGCCCGGCTTCGGACGCAAGCGTGAGCGGCTGGCCGCCCATCTGCCAGGGCGCGCACCGACGCCCGCGACAGGTCGCCGTGTTGCTATCGTCGGCGCCGGCATTGGCGGTGTGGCAGCGGCGCGGGCCGTCCGCGCCCTGGGTGGCGACGCCGTGGTGTTCGACGCCGAAGGGCGCGGATCCGGCGCCTCCGGCAACCCCGCCGCCCTGGTGGCGCCTCGCCTGGACGCGGGCCTGGCCGAGCCCGCCCAGCTCTTCGCCCAGGCGCTGCGGCGCGCCACGGCGCTCTATGAGGGCGAGCCCGAAGCCGTCGTCGCCCGCGGCGCCCTGCAGTTCGCTATTCAGCCGCAGGATGCCGGAAGGTTCGCGAAGATCGCCGCATCGGACCTGTTCGAGCCGGGAACGCTTGTGACGCAGACGGCCGCCCAAACCACCGCTCGCATCGGCGAAGAGGGCCCTGGCGCGCTGGAGCTTCGCGAGGCCCTGGTGATCGAGCCCCCGGCCCTACTGGCCGCCTGGGCGCCGGAAGTGCGCAAGGCCCGCGTCGCCCGGATCGAGGCCGTGGCCGGCGGCTGGCGGCTGCTCGACGCCGCCGGCGATGTCCTGGCCACGGCCGACGTGGTGATCGTGGCCGCGGGGCTGGCCTCGGCCGACCTGATGGCTGGCTTGCCGCTCACCGCCGTTCGGGGTCAGGCCAGCTGGACAGGCCCGGCCGATCCGCCGCCCGCGGCGGCCTTCGGCGGCTATGCTATCCCCACCCGCGACGGCGTGCTGTTCGGCGCCACCAACGACCGCGGCGATGTCGCGCGCGACATCCGCGACGACGACCATCGCCGCAACCTCGAAGCCCTGGCCGAGGGCTTGCCTCGCCTCGCGCAGCGGCTGGCGGACAAGCCTCTCGAAGGCCGCGCCTCGATACGCGTCGCAACGCCCGACTATCTGCCGGTCGCCGGCGCGGCGCCTGAAGGACCGGAGGGGCTCTTCTTGCTGAGCGGCTTCGGGGCGCGCGGGTTCACCCTGGCCCCCCTGCTGGCCGAGCATGTGGCGGCGCTGGCCATGCAGGCGCCCTCGCCCCTGCCCCGGCCGCTGGCGGAGATCGTCGATCCTGCCCGCTTCGCTCGCCGGACCGCGCGGCGCGGTTCCTAGGCAACCAGGCGTCGCCCATGCTAGGCGCCACCGCTGCGAGCGCCGCCGACAAAGCCCCGACGCGCAACCAGTGTTTCTGGACCCGCAACGCCGACGGCTTCGCCGCCGCCGACGAGCACACCCTCAACGTCCGGGTGGGCGTACGCGACGTCTATCAGTTCGAGATGTTTGGGCCCTGCCCGGACATCGACTGGAACCAGCGCATCGCGCTGATCTCGCGCTCCGGCTCGAACATCTGCACCGGCATGGACGCCGAGGTGGTGACCCACTCGCCCATCGGCCCGCAACGCTGTGCGGTGCGCAGCGTGCGCAAGCTGACGCCGGAGGAGATCGCCGCTCTGCCCCCGCGCGCGAAACCCTGAGCCTCCGGAAAAAAAGGGCGCCGGCACTGTGGCCGACGCCCTGGGGAAAGGCTCGATCCGGACCGCGTTGAGCGATCCGGACCAGGGATTGGGTCAGAACCGCTTGCGGACGTTGAGCTTGAAGGTGCGGCCCAGCGGATTGCCGTTCGTGTAGTCGTAGTTGAAGTTGCTGGCGACGAACGGCGGGTCGGTGTCCAGGAGGTTCTGGACAGCGGCCGTGAGCGTGGTGTCCCAAGGCAGCTGGTAGCGCACGATCAGATCGTGCTGCCAGAAGTCGTCGGACTTACCGAGCGCCTTGAGCCGGAAGCCGGCGGTCGCCGAGGCGTCGGGGATTTCCTGGAACAGGGTGGTGCCGAAGGCGGGCGTGGTCCCCTCGGTGTAGCGGATCTGCCAGCGGATATTCAGCGGCCCCTTGTCGAAGCTCAGGAACCCGGTGGCCCGCAGCTTCGGATAGGAGAAGAACTGCGCCGTCAGGTCGTAGAGGCCGGCCCGGTCTTCCGGCGCGGTGAACACGATCGAGGGCGCCCCCAACAGGCTGAACGCGCCGCGCTTGTAGTCGATCAGCCGCGTCGCATCGACGCCCACGTTCCAGG
>WNFI01092560.1_pt1 | contig 10973 bp, 10 predicted proteins | sample 5400471 | NCBI WGS metagenome assembly WNFI01 (sample SAMN13153348, study PRJNA577476) | soil metagenome | isolation source: 100 cm saprolite on Douglas fir-dominated hillslope | place: USA:California | collected 2013-09-17 | reverse complement strand
ATTCCTCGAGGGCGCCGCCGCCCGTGGAGTACGTCGATGATGGCCTTGGCCTTCTCGATAATGCCAGCAAACGGCCTGCAGGTGCCGCTCCCCGTAGTCGTGCTTGGCCTGATAAGCGGCATGACCTACGGTCTGCTCGCCGTCGGCCTCGTCCTCGTCTTCCGCGCCAACCGCTTCATCAATTTCGCTCATGGCGAGATCGGCGCATTCTGCGCGGCGGTATTCGGCGTGATGGTGGTCCAACAGCATGTCCCTTATTGGCTGGCATTTCTGCCGGCCGTCGCGCTGGGCGGAATCGTGGCTGGGACCGCGGAGGTGGCGGTCGTCCGGCGGTTCCGTTCCACACCACGGTTGATGAGCGTGGTCGCGACACTGGGCTTGGCCCAACTGCTATTCGCGCTCGAGGCCGTCGTGAATACCCAGGCCCATGCCGGCAGCAGTTTTCCCGAACCACCGGGGCTGCCCAGCCTCAGGGTGGGGGCACTGCTCGTGACCAGTTCTTACTCAGCGATGCTGATCTTGACACCGGTCCTGGTAGCGGCGCTGACGTTCTTCCTACGCTATTCCCGGCTCGGTATTGCCATGCGCGCGGCTGCAGCCAACCCGGACGCCGCCCGGGTCTCAGCGATTTATGCCAGCCGTATGTCGACCTTGGCCTGGGCGGTAGCCGGGGGGATTTCAGCGTTCACAGCGATCATGATTTTCCCAACCCGGGGTTTCGTCACCGCCGCTTCCTTTGGACCCGTACTCCTGTTGCGCGCGCTCGTACCCGCGGTCTTGGCGCGTATGGAGAATTTGCAAGTCGCCCTTGCCGCGGGTGTGGCGGCCGGCCTACTCGAACAGGTCCTCCTGTGGAATTACCCCTCTGGTGGGTTCGTGGAGCTGGTCTTGTTCGTTGTCATGCTGGTGGCCCTGCTCACGCAGCGCCGCCGCGCCACTCGGGAGAGCGAGGGAAGCGCCTGGGCCACCCTCCAGGGCTGGTCCCGTCGCGGTGCGACGCGCTTGCCGAAACGGCTTCGGGTAGCCACCGCCGTCGGCCTCGTGGCCCTTATAGCGCTCGTTTCAACAGCGCCGCTGGTCACCTCGAATGCAACCTCCTTGTCGCTTGCCACCGTCATGGCGTTCAGTGTTGTGGGGCTCTCCGTTGGGGTCATCACCGGACTGGCGGGCGAGCTCTCACTCGGCCAGTTCGCGCTTGCCGGGATCGGCGCCGCAGGGTCGTTCCTGGTCGCGCGAGCTACCGGCAATTACGTCCTGGCGTTCCTCGCGGCGGGTATGGCGGGTGCCGTGGCCTCACTCGTAGTTGGCTTGCCAGCGCTGCGCATCCGCGGTCTGATGCTGGCCGCGACCTCTCTATCATTCACATTGGTGGTTCAGGGTTGGCTGCTGCAACAGCCCCAACTCCTTGGTGCGGGTGTGACACCTGGGCAGCCCCGCTTTGGGCCGCTGGTGGTCGACACCGGTCGAAAGGACTACTACTTGGCGCTGCTGGTGCTGGGGCTCACGGTCTTGCTGGTCTGGAACGTCCGCCGCTCCGGCCTCGGGCGCATGTTCATCGCCCTGCGTGACAACGAGTATGCCGCGCGCGCCTTCACCGTTCGCGCCACCGCGCGTCGACTCCAGGCGTTCGCGGTCGCCGGTTTTATCGCCGGCGTCGGCGGCGCCCTGTTCACCCACTCATTGAGCGTGATTTCCAGTGCGACGTTTCCTCCTGACCTGAGCATCAGCGCGGTCGCGATGGCCGCCATAGGCGGTCTCGGAACCCTGTTTGGGCCGATTCTGGGCGGCCTCTACATTTTCGGCGTTCCCGCCTTCTTGCCCCTCGACAGCGCGGCACTAGCCGCAAGTGCGCTCGGATGGCTAATCCTCCTGCTCTACTTCCCAAGCGGTCTTGCCGGCCTTATCGGCAGAATCCGCTCCAGCATCGTGGAGGCCGCGCCTGGGTCGCCCATCGACGCTGCGAAAACGGACGAATCCAGGCTCACGGCGGTCTCCAACCTCGCAGGACGCATCAGCCCTGCAGAGATCACGGCCACCGATCCAGAGGCGGCTGGACCGCCGATCCTCGAGGTCGCCGGACTTGAACGGCGGTTCGGCGGGGTGCGGGCGGTGGACGGCGTTTCGCTTCGTGTCCGGCGCGGGGAGCTACTGGGGATCATTGGGTCCAACGGCGCCGGGAAGACCACCCTCTTCGAGCTCATAAGCGGCTTTGCAGCCCCTAGTGCCGGAACCATCCGGTACCTCGGCAAGGACATCCGCGGCTGGGGACCCGAGCGCCGAGGGCGCGCCGGACTGATCCGGTCCTTCCAGGACGCGGCGCTATTCCCGACCATGACCGTCACCGAGATGTTGAAGCTCTCATTGGAGCGGTTCTATCCCACGCCCTTTTTGGCCGCCTGTGTTGGGCTGGCGGACGAGACGGACAAGAACTTGGCCGCGCGCGAGCTGTTGAGCCTGATGGGACTCGAAAGCTACCGCGATCACCACGGTGCGGAGCTCTCGACCGGGACTCGCCGAATAGTCGAGCTGGCATGTCTGGTCGCGCTACGTCCGACATTGTTGCTCCTGGATGAACCGTCCGCAGGGATCGCCCAGCGCGAAACCGAGGCGCTGGTCCAGGTGATCCGCAATATCCGTACCCAGTTGAGCGCCACCATCATGCTCATCGAGCACGACATGCCGACCATCATGGCGCTGTCCGACCGCGTCATCGTCATGGAATCCGGCCGGATCCTTGCCGAGGACGTGCCCGATCGGATTGTCCACAACCCAGCTGTACTGCTCTCCTATCTCGGGACCGACACGATCGCGATTCAGCGTTCAGGCGCCACGCCCAGTTCGCCCGTGGTGGCGCCGGCGATCCGTGCCTAATCCCTCTCACTACGCACTCACGGGCCCGGCCGCGAGCCACCAGGAGCTTGCCTCTCTCGATCAGTACCTCAACGAGATCGGACCCGGCAAACTGCTAACGCGCGAGGAGGAGGAACAACTCTTCGCAGCCCTGCGGAACGGTGATCTGGCTGCGCGCGACCGCATCATCGCGGCGAACACCAAACTCGTCGTCAGCATCGCGCGTCGTTTCACCAAGCGAGGAGCGCCGCTCGCGGACCTCATCCAAGAAGGAAACCTGGGGTTGATCCGTGCCGTCGAGAAATTCGACTACCAGCGCGGAAACAAGTTTTCGACTTACGCGACGTGGTGGATCCGCGCCATGGTTCAGGCCGCTGCCTACGCCACCTCACCAATCCGGCTGCCTCTCAGGTGGAAAGCGCTCGAGGAGCCGAAGGTTCGCCGCGCCGCTGCGGTGCTTTCCGCACAAATCGGTCGCGACCCGACCCCGCAAGAACTCGCAGCTGCCGCTGGAGTCAAGCTCGAGATTGTGCTTGCGCTGCAACACCTTGATCGACCGCTGTCGCTGGATCGCCTGCTGCCTGGGATGGAAATCACACTCGGTGAAGCGCTCCCTCACTCCACCGGACGGGATCCCGGGGTCGTCGCCTCAATCTCCGCGAGGCTCGCCACGGCCCTTAACCGACTACCGAGTCTTGCGGGGGAAATTATCAAGCTACGTTTTGGCCTCGGTGATGAAGGACCGTTGGCTCCAGCCGACATCGCGGAGCGCGTAGGCCTTACCCCGCAAGCTGTCGGTCACCTCGAAAAGGCCGCTCTATCCGAGCTCCGCCGATCGTCCTCTTGACCGAGACTCCATCGAGAAGAGCGAACCTGCTGCCTCGGCCGGCAAGCCGCCTGAGCTCAGATGAAGAACCGCTCGACGGACGATTCAAGGGGTTCCCGCTCGCCCCTGATGTCACCGTCTCCGGCGTCGGCGCCCAGGGTTGGAACGTTCGGCGCGGCGATATGCCGCTCCCGCTGATGACCCTTCGCCAGACGCACCTCCGGCACAACCTTGGGCTAATGGCTAATTGGTGTCGCGAACACGACGTTTCTTTAGCTCCGCACGGGAAGACGACTATGGCGCCAGAACTCGTGCGCCAGCAACTGGAACACGGGGCTTGGGCAATTACTGCCGCCTCGGTGACCCAGGCACAGATCTTTGTGTCATTGGGCATCCGCCGCATCATTCTGGCCAACCAGATCACCGATCCGTACTCGCTGCGGTGGACAGCTGAAGTTGTGAGCTCGGGAGAGGTGGACCTGATGTGCCTGGTCGACTCCGTGGAGGGCGTCGCCCTCTTGCGAGACCAGCTGGGACGACACGGAGCGCGTCTGGACGTCCTGGTTGAGGTCGGCTTCAACGGCGGTCGAACTGGATGTCGTACGGTCGCTCAGGCTCTGAGGGTGTCAGAGGCGGTGCGCTCGACCAAATGTCTTCGGCTGAGAGGGATCGAAGCATTCGAGGGCATCACCAGATCGGCCAGGCGCGTCGACACGCTCTTAGCTAGGGTGGCGCGGACGGCGCAGGAATTCGCACGCCGAGGCCAATTTGCCGGCCTGAAAGAGATCGTTTTGACTGTTGGTGGGAGTGCTTTTTTCGATCGAGTTGTCGACCAGTTGTCCGAACTCGACTTGGGGCAGCCGTACCGTCTTGTGCTGCGCAGTGGTTGTTACCTGACTCATGACGTCGGCCAGTACGATCATCTATCTCCCCTCGGCTATGGTGCTATCGGCCAGACCAGGCTCAAGTCCGCGATCGAGATATGGGCTTCTGTCCTTTCCCGCCCAGAACCCGAGCTTGCCGTTCTGGGCGCCGGAAAGCGTGACATGTCATTCGATATGGGGCTGCCGGTGCCCTACCAAATCGATCTCGGATGACGATGATGTCGTCGGGGCGATCCGCACCTGGTTCTGACTAGCGAGCCATCTTCCCGTCTACCGTCCCAGAAACGGCCACGGCCAGGGTCACGTCGCAATCCGCCCCACCTTAGAATCCACCGCGTGTCCAAGCTAGAACACGCCGGCACCGCGAGGTCCCACCAGCGACACCTGTGGCATCCCTTTACCCAGATGGCTGACTTCGATTCGGTTGAGCCCTTCATCGTAGAGGCGGCCGCCGGGAACTGGCTGATCGGCACCGATGGTCGGAAGCTGCTCGACGGGGTTGCGTCGCTGTGGTGCAATGTCCACGGTCATCGGGTCGACCGCATTGATCGTGCAGTCCGCGACCAGCTCGAAAAGGTGGCGCATTCAACCCTGCTCGGTAGTTCGAGCGTGCCGGCGGAGACGCTCGCGGATCGGCTGGTCGAGATCGCGCCCCCCGGCCTGAGTCGTGTGTTCTTCGCCGAGAATGGTGCGAGCGCGGTCGAGGTGGCGCTCAAGATGGCCTACCAACACTGGCAGCATCGAGGTGCCCCGTCGCGACGGCGCTTCATCGCGTTCGACAACGCCTATCACGGCGACACGCTCGGCGCGGTCTCCGTTGGCGGCATCGAACTCTTCCACGAGTCATTCCGCCCGCTCCTTTTCGATGTGCCAAGGGCCCCAAGCCCCTATTTCTATCGCTGCCCCGACGCGCACTCCAGCCCGAAGGAATGTGGAGACCATGCCCTGCGGGTTCTCGACGACCTCCTGCTGGAGAACAATGGGGAGGTCTGCGCCGTCATTCTTGAACCTCTGGTTCAGGGCGCGGCTGGAATGCTCATCCAGCCGCCGGGTTTCGTCGCCGGGGTGAGGCGACTTTGTGACCAGTACGACGTCCTCCTAATCCTCGATGAGATCGCCACGGGCTTCGGCAGGACCGGGACCATGTTCGCCTGCGAGCAGGAGGAGGTGGCGCCAGATCTGCTGGTCCTGGGCAAAGGCATCACCGGCGGGTACCTTCCGCTGTCCGCGGTGCTCGCGACGGAGAACATTTATGAATCCTTTCTCGGCTCGCCGACCTCGGGCCGGACCTTCTACCACGGTCACACATACACCGGGAACCAGCTTGCATGCGCTGCGGCACTGGCCAATCTCGATATATTCCGCGATGAGCCCGTGCTCGAGACCGCCCGCGAGCAGGCCGGCCAGCTGGCTACGGAACTGGAAGCCCTGGACCATCTGTCATGCGTGGGAGATGTGCGACAGCGGGGCCTAATGGTTGGGGTGGAACTGGTCGCCAACCGCGAAACACGGGCCCCGTTTCCCGTCGAGCGGAGGGCGGCGTGGAACACCTGCCTGCGCATGCGCGAGCGCGGCGTGCTGGTCCGGCCACTGGGCGATGTCGTTGTCCTGATGCCGCCGCTGTCAATTACCAGCGATGAGGTCACCTTGCTCACCGGCGCCCTTCGCGACGAGCTCGCGGCAATCCCGAACACGAGTTGACGCCAGTCAATGACCTGACCTCGCTACCGACCGCTTGGGTCGAGGGCGAACTGGCATCTCTCGACGAGGCCGGGCTGCGCCGAATCCCGCCGCTCATCTCGAGCTCCGCCGGCCCCATCGTCGAGGTTGCTGGCCGCCCCTGCATCCTGCTTGGAAGCAACAACTACTTGAACTTAGCGGGGGACTACCGCGTGCGCCAAGGCGCAGCGGAGGCGGCACGGCGGTTCGGTGGCGGTGCAGCTGGCTCACGACTTGTCAGCGGAACGCTGACGATCCACCGTGAGCTGGAGGATCGGCTGGCGGCATTGATGGGCACTGAGGCCGCCGTGCTCTTCTCGTCCGGATATATCGCCAACGTCGCGACCATTCCAGCCCTGGTAGGTCGAGGCGACGCGATCTTCTCCGACGCCCTCAACCATGCTTCTCTGATCGACGGCTGCCGTCTCTCGGGGGCGAACGTGACGATCTACCCGCACGCTGACATGGAGGCGCTTTCGAAGGCGCTCAAGTCATCGACTTGGCGTCGGGGGCTGATTGTCAGCGACAGCGTCTTCAGCATGGATGCCGACTCCGCGCCGCTATCCCAGCTGCAACGGCAAGCCCGCGATCACGGCGCGATGCTATTGGTCGACGAGTCTCATGCGCTGGGTGTACTTGGACCGGGCGGCGGTGGGCTTGCCGAAGCGATGGGACTGTCGGGCCAGATCGACATAGTCATGGGCACCCTGTCCAAGGCACTGGGCTCTGCCGGAGGCTTCATCGCCGCATCGGCATCCGTGTGCGATTTCCTTCGACACCGTGCCCGCGGCTATGTCTTCGACACCGCGCCGGCACCGGCAGCCGTCGGGGCCGCCCAGGCCGCGATGGACGTAATGCTTGCAGAGCCTTGGCGACGCGCCCATCTGCGCGAGATGACCCAGCTCCTCAGAGCTGTGCTGCAACGGGGCGGACTGCCAACTCTGCCCGGCGACGCGGCGGTTGTTCCCCTCGTCCTCGGTGAGGCAGAACGGTGTGTCGCGGTCGCTTCTCGCTGCCGGGACCAGGGGGTGATCGCCCCCGCGATCCGGCCACCTTCGGTCCCTGAAGGCAGCAGCCGGCTCCGACTGACGGTCAGCGCGGGATTCGACGTCAGCCTGGTCAACCGGGCGGCCGGAGCCATCCTCACAGCAGAGGCGGGAACCCCCCGAGGTTGAGCCCTCGCACGTTCACTGTCTGCGGCACCGACACTGCTGTGGGTAAGACCGTCGTCGCGGCAGCAATCGCGCGAACTGCCCTCAATTCTGGCCTTTCCGCGCGCGTCCTGAAACCAGTCCAAACCGGGGCGGGCGAGGACGATGACGCCGCCGAGATCGACCGTCTGTGCGGTATGAAGATTGCCCGCACAGGTTGGCGACTCACCGCCCCGCTGGCGCCCTCGGTTGCTGCTCATATGCAGGGGATCCGACTCAAACCCGCGGACATAGTCGACTGGACCCTCGCCGAGTCGCAAGGAGCCGATGTGATCATCGTCGAGACCGCCGGCGGGTCGGCGGTCAAAGTGGACGGTGAATACGACATGGCAAGGCTCGCGGTCGACATTGGCTATCCGGTCGTGATCGTGTGCAGGGCCGGGCTGGGAACATTGAACCACACGCTTCTCACGGCCAACCACCTGGAGCTCGCTGGTGCGTCGATGCTCGGACTTGTGCTGGACGAGTACCCCGATTCGCCCGGGCTGGCTGAGCGGACCAATCTTCGAGAGCTCCCACGAATCACTCACCTGCCAGTTGTCGGCAGGAGGTGTTCGCTGGTCAGGCGGGATCTCCCGCCGTGAAGCGAGCCGCTTCCTCAGATCCGCTGGTGGCATTGCCGGCACTGTAGGAGTGCGCCCCGGCGCCCGCCAGCCTGCCCCCGTCAACGATGAGATATTCCTCTCGGATAGAGCGCCCTTCAAACCATGACTCAAGGATCTCGCGGGTGCCGGCGGCATACCGGGCCTGGGCCGAAAGAGACGACCCTGAGATGTGGGGCGTCATACCGTGATGGGGCATCGTCCGCCAGGGATGGTCTACTGGGGGCGGCTGCGGGAACCACACGTCGCCGGCGTAGCCTGCCAGCTGACCGCTCTCGAGCGCGCGGGCGACCGCGTCCCGATCGCAGATCTTGCCGCGAGCGGTGTTGACCAGGTAAGCCCCGCGCTTCATCTGCCCGATCATGGCGGCGTCAAAGAGATGCTCGGTCTCCGGGTGCAAGGGGGCGTTGATCGTGACCACATCGCACACGGGTACCATTGCGGCCGCCGTCGGATGAAAGGTAAGGCCCAGCTCATCTTCGACCTCGGCGGGAAGCCGATGCCGATCGGTGTAGTGCAGCTTGACGTCGAACGGCCTGAGGCGGCGGAGCACCGCGGTGCCGATTCGTCCCGCCGCAACGGTGCCGACTGTCATTCCCTCCAAGTCGTAGGAGCGAGCCACGCAGTCGGCGATATTCCAGCCGCCTTTGACAACCCAGCCATACGACGGGATGTAGTTGCGCACCAACCCCAGAATCATCATCACGACGTGCTCTGAGACACTGATGCTGTTGGAGTACGTTACCTCGGCAACGGTGATCCCGCGCTCGATCGCTGCCTCGAGGTCGACGTGATCGGAGCCGATCCCGGCCGTGATGGCCATCTTTAGGTTAGGCGCTTTGGCGATTCGTTCCGCGGTTAGGTAGGCCGGCCAGAAAGGCTGCGAGATCACAACGTCAGCATCGACCAGCTCGCGGTCGAATGTCGAATCGGCGCCGTCTTTGTCGGATGTCACGACCAGGGTGTGGCCTGCATCCTCGAGGAACCGTCGCAGCCCGAGCTCGCCAGAAACGCTACCAAGGAGCGCACCAGGCACGAAATCAATCCCCGCCGGCGACGGGAGACTCTGGCCGTTCGGGTAGTGCTCCAACTTAGGCAAATCGTCACGCGCGTATGCACCAGGGTAGCCATCAACCGGGTCGTCGTAGAGCACGCAGAGTACTTTCATTTCTCCCTTCCTTGAATGACTCGATGAGCCCCCGCTCACCGGACCTTACGGCCGCCTGAGTTCGTAGGTGGCGCCTGCCATTGTTACTCTACAATCTTCTGGCTGGACCTAAGCATATGTAGTGCTTGACAAGGTTCACCCTGGTCGTCGGAACCAGCATCCAACGCTGACGGGACTCACCAGGAACACGTCGCCAGATGACGCCAATTACGACGTTCCCGACTGTATCAAGCTGAAGAGTGGTGCGGGATTTGGACCTGGGACCTCGTCCTACCAATAACAGGGCCACCAATCACATTCAAAGTGTCCCTGACGGGACTTTAGACCGTCTTACTCGCACCATTAATGGGGTAACCGGAGTCGGGCTGGGGTTCTGTTGCCCTTCTCAGTGTGCCTCCGAGCGTCCGAGGGCCGGATCGTGGAGTGCGCGATTTCCCACTTCGCCGGCGGAACAATCAACTCCGGCGTCCACATTGGCGCTCGATCCCGGCTGGTGGTGTTGTTTCCGAACTGGCAGGCGGTCACGATGGCTGGCGTCGTGGATTCGCTCGCCGAATCGCCGCTGGTCGACATGAGTCGTTCGCCTAGTCCCTCGAGAACTCCAACTCTGACGGATACCGGGGTGCGGCCGATCGGGCTGCGAGGTCGTGCCGCATGCGTGCCTCGGTTGGTTGCCACAGCGACCCGGCGGTCGGGCCGTAGGTTGATCGTAATGGCCAAGCTACGCTTGGCAGGACGGGCATCCCTGAAGACATAGGTCTGCCCTAGACTGCGGCGATGAGTGAGCGTCGAACGTGGCAGATGTGGTCAGCCTCAGAGGTCGCTCTGCTTTGCGAACTTGCTCGCAATCACACGCCCGGTTCGGAGATCGCCAGGCACCTTGGGCGCTCCTATCCGGCAGTCCTGCAAAAGGCCCGGCAGCTGGGAGAGCGAATCGGCCAGCCCCGCACACTGCGGCGGGCATGGACTGATGACGACAGCGCGAAAGTCATCACCCTGGCGTCCGCCGGAATCACGCGTATTGAAGCTGCCCAGCTGATGGGCCGAGATGCGGGCAGACTTGGGGCTCACGCACGGGCGCTGGGCGTGGATTGGGTGAACCCCCCTCCGCCTGTCCGTGAACCGAAAGGTCTTCCGCCGCGACCTTGGACGGCAGAGGAGGATCGCCGCTTGGCTGAGCTTGCGACTCAAGGTCTGCCGATCGGCCTGGCGGCCAACCACATGGATCGCGCCTACAATACGGTGCTGCGGCATGCGCGGAGACTCCGCCTGAGTTTCGAGCGCGACCGCTTAGCGAGAACCCGACACCGACAGGCCTAATGCATGCCCTGGGGCTCTCGCGCACGCTTTAGCGTGCATCGGTTAATCACATTGGTACAGCCCGTCCACGCATCGAGCGACATCACGCTCGACTGCCCGGGGGTTCGAGTGGTACGGGCAGATCGGGACCCTAGGCCGTGGCCCGACCCTAAGTCGACTCCCGCTCTGCGGAGAGTGCGAGCTCGTAGAGTTGGACGGTTTGAGTGCCCGGTGGGACGGGAGTCCAACCGCCGTCTCCATCGAGTTCAAAGTACGCGTCGCCTATGTAGACGACGTCGCCCGTGTTGAGGCTTCTGCCAGCAATGCCGGGATCCTGCTCCAGAAGCCGCCAGACCTCGTCGGCGTCGGCTGCGTCCAACTGGTATCCGTACCGATAGTCGATACCGTCACGCA
>WNFI01041225.1_pt2 | contig 10973 bp, 9 predicted proteins | sample 5400471 | NCBI WGS metagenome assembly WNFI01 (sample SAMN13153348, study PRJNA577476) | soil metagenome | isolation source: 100 cm saprolite on Douglas fir-dominated hillslope | place: USA:California | collected 2013-09-17 | reverse complement strand
CGGTGCCGGCCTTCGCGCCGGCCGGAGACGCCGTGGCGGCCGCGGCCGCTCCGGCTGCTCCGGTCGCTCCGGCCGCAGCCGCCGCTCCGGTCGCCGCCGGGCCGACGTTGCCGCCCGCCTCGTAGTTCCAGGTGGACTTGTCGTAGACCTGCGTCGCCGCGTTGAAGCCGGAGTACAGCCCGTCCTCCGGCAGCTTGAAGCCTTCCTTGACGATGAAGGCGGCGTTCGTGTAGTTGACCAGGTAGTCGTGGGCCAGCCGGTTGTTCTCGATGGCGTAGCGGACCATGCCGCCGAGGAAGGCGATGTCCGCGCCGGCGCGGATCTGCAGGAAGAGGTCCGCGGTGGCCGCGGTGCGCGTGAAGCGCGGGTCCACCACGATCATCTTGGCGTTGCGGACCTTCTTGGCCTCGATCGCCCACTTGAAGCCGCACGGGTGGTTCTCCGCGGGATTGCCACCCATGATCAACATCATGTCGGTGTTCTTGATGTCGGTGTAGCCATTGGTCATCGCACCGCGCCCGAATGATGGTCCCAAACTTGAGACCGTGGGGCCGTGTCAGACCCGGGCCTGGTTTTCCAGGTAGCAGACCCCCAGGCTGCGCATCGTCTTGACGACCAGGAAGTTGAACTCGTTGGTGTCGGTGCAGCCGCCGGTGAAGGCCATCCCTTCGCAGCGGTTGACCGTTCTCCCCTGCGCGTCCTTCTCGACGAACGAGTCGTCGCGGGTCTTCTTCACCTTGTGGCCGATCTCGTCGATGGCGGCGTCCCAGGAGATGTCCTCCCAGTGATCCGAGCCCGGACGGCGGACCTGCGGCTTCATCAGGCGCCGCGAGTTCAGGATGTCCTGCTCGAGGGAGGCGCCCTTGGGGCACAGGGTGCCGCGGTTGATCGGATGGTCCGGGTCACCCTCGACGTGGACGATCTGGGGCGTCACGTTCTTGGCCTTGTCGCCGAGGGTGTAGATGAGCACGCCGCAGCTCACCGAGCAGTAGGGACAGGTGGAGCGGGTCTCGGTGGCGCGCGCGATCTTCAGCTCCCGCAGCTGCGCCTGCGCGGGGGTCAGGTCGAACCCGAGGACGGTGGCGGCGGCGCCGCCGATCGTCCCGGCCTTGAGGAAGTCCCTGCGGGTGACGTTCATCGGCGAACCTCCGGCGCGCCGGCGCGGCCGGCCCGGGCGCGCGCGGCGCGGTCCAGGCAGGCGCGCCCGCGATCCAGGCGGGTGCTGGCAGTTTCGAGAAAGCTCCGGCTGGCGATGCTCACGGATCTTCTCCTCCTGTGGCTGGAAGTGCTTTACGGGACTCATGTACCACAGAACAAATGACCTGGCAAGGGCGGATCGCCGCCGCGTGCTAGCATTCTTTCCGCATGCGGGAAAGCGCTCCAGAGAGCGGCATCGGGTCGATGGCGGAGGCGCCTGCGGCGAGGGCGGCGACGCGCCCGGCGGGGGAGGCGGCGCGAGGCCCGGTGGCAGCGGCGGCGCGAGGCCCGGCGGCGGCAGTGCCGAGCCCGACGGGAGAGGCCGCGCGAGGCCCGGCCGGGGCTGCGCCGATCCAGGCGGTCACCATGCGCACGCCCGGCCACGACTTCGAGCTGGCCGCCGGCTTCTTCCTCAGCGAGGGGATCGTCGCCGGCCGGGAGGCGATCTGGAAGATCGCCTACTGCCCGTCGGCGGAGGAGGGGAACGTCGTCGAGGTGCACCTCGAGCCGGGGGTCGCCTTCGACCCGCAGCGCTTCACCCGCAACGTCTACACGACCTCGAGCTGCGGCGTCTGCGGCAAGACCTCGATCGACATGGTGCGCGGCGTCTGCCCGGCGCCGCCGGTGGGGCGCATCCACGTCGAGCGCGAGGTGCTGACCGGTCTGCCGGCGGCCCTTCGCCGGGCGCAGCCGGTCTTCTCGGGGACCGGCGGGCTGCACGCGGCGGGACTCTTCGACGCCGCCGGGCGCCTCCTGCTGCAGCACGAGGACGTGGGCCGGCACAACGCGCTCGACAAGCTGATCGGCACGCTGCTCCTCGCCGGCGCGCTGCCGGCATCCGACCGGGTGCTGCTGGTCAGCGGCCGCGCCAGCTTCGAGCTGGTGCAGAAGGCGCTCGCCGCCGGCATCCCGGTGCTCGCCGCGGTCGGGGCGCCCAGCAGCCTGGCGGTGCAGCTGGCGCGCGAGCTGGGCCTGACCCTGGTCGGCTTCCTGCGCGACGGCCGCTTCAACGTCTACGCGGGCGAGGAGCGGATCGCGTAGGGCCACCTCGGCGCGGCAACGATCCGGCTCGATCGGGCGTCCGACTCTCTAGCCGAGGGCTCGGACTCGCTCCGGGAGCGCAGCCAGGAAGGGCTCCAGGTCGTCCGTGTCGGGGAGGGTGATGACGACCTTGCCGGCGGGAGTGCGCTCGACCTTGCCCGCTCCCTCCAGCACCAGCTCCACCTGCAGCGCCTCGCGGTCGAGCGGCAGCTCGTCGGTCACCGCGAAGACCCGGTTCATGATCTGCTGATCGAGGATGCGCATGGGCCCCATGCTACATTGGGCGCATGGAGCTCGCGCCGGCCACCGACCTGTTCCTGTCGCTGACGCCGGAGAAGGTGCTGACCGCCGTCGAGGCCGCCGGCCTGGCGTGCAACCCGGTCTGCTATCCCCTCAACTCCTTCGAGAACCGGGTCTACGAGGTCGAGCTCGAGGACCGCACGCGGATCGTCGCCAAGTTCTACCGGCCGGGCCGCTGGGACGAGCGTCAGATCCTCGAGGAGCACCAGTTCCTGCGCGAGCTGACGGAGGAGGAGGTGCCGGTGTGCACCGTGCGGCCCTTCCCCGACGGCAGCACGCTGCGCCGCATCGACCACATCTATTACTCGCTGTCCGACCGCAGCGGCGGCCGCGCCCCCGACGAGCTGGACGCCACCACCGCTCACCGCCTCGGCATGCTGGTCGGAAGGCTGCACAACGTCGCGGCGCGGGGGCTGGCGGAGCACCGCCTGCGGTTGACCGCCGACGCTTTCATCCGCGAGGACCTGGCCTGGCTCGACGCTCATGACACCCTGCCGAAGCATCTCCGCAACCGCTACTTCGACGCGGCGCGGGCGATCGCCGATCAGCTGGATGTCGCCATGGCGGCGCTCGACCCGCGTCAGATCCATCGGCTCCACGGCGATCTCCATCTGGGCAACATCCTGTTGCGCGACGGCGTGCTGCGGGTCCTCGACTTCGACGACATGACGGTGGGGCCGGCCGTGCAGGATCTCTGGCTGGCGCTGCCCGGGCGCGACGCCTACGCCGTCGACCTGCGCGAGCGGTTCCTCGCCGGCTACGAGCAGTTCCGCCTCTTCGACCGCTCGACGCTGCCCCTGATCGAGGCGCTCCGCGGGCTGCGCGTCATTCACTACGCCGCCTGGCTGGCGCGCCGCTGGCACGACCCCGCCTTCCCCGCGGCGTGGCCCCATTTCGGCACGCTCGAGTACTGGCAGCGCGAGACCGACGACCTCGAGGAGCAGCTGGCCCTGGTGCGCGGCGAGCTCGCTCCCCCGCCGGCGGCGGGTGGCGGCGATGGCGACGGCGAGGAGCGGCCGGCGGAAGAGGCGGCGCTCACCAACCGCGACTACTTCTGGGACTGGGAAGGTTGATGCTCCGCGGGAGATGATGCAGATCCACGACGACATCCTCGAGACCCTGGGCGACACGCCCCTCGTCCGCCTGCGCCGCTTCCACCCCCGGGGAGCCACGCTGGCGGCCAAGATCGAGTACTTCAACCCCGGGGGCAGCGTCAAGGACCGGATCGGCGGCGCCCTGATCGACGCCGGCGAGCGCGACGGCCTGCTGCAGCCCGGCGGCACCATCGTCGAGCCGACCTCGGGCAACACCGGCGTCGGCCCGCGCTCATATTACAAGGTGGCGGAGCGCCTGCGCGACGAGGAAGGGGCCTACCTGCCGTACCAGTACTACAACCAGGCCAACCCGGAAGCGCACTACCGCACCACCGGCCCGGAGATCTGGCGCCAGACCGACGGCCGGGTCACCCACTGGGTGGTCGGGGTCGGCACCGGCGGCACCATCAGCGGCGCCGCCAAGTTCCTCAAGGAGCGCAACCCGGCGGTGCGGGTCATCGGCGTCGACACCATAGGCAGCGTCTACGTCTATTACAGGCAGCACGGCCGCCTGCCGCCCGCCGACCAGATCCACCAGTACCTGATCGACGGCATCGGCGAGGACTTCCTGCCGGCCTGCGTGTGGTGGGACTACATCGACGAGGTGATCGCGGTCGACGACAAGTCGGCCTATGGCGCCACCATGGAGCTGGCCCGCAAGGAGGCCATCTTCGTCGGCTCCTCGAGCGGCGCCGCAGCCGCCGGCGCCCGCCGCGTGGCCGAGTCGCTGCCCGAGGAAGCGGTCGTGGTGACGCACGCAGAGCACGCCGAACACCGCGGCGCACAGGATGCCGCCCCAGACCACGTCGTTCTTGAACGCGCCGAAGGCGTGCCAGTTGTTCCCGAGGTCGATCTTCTCGAGCAGCGTCGGCTTCTCCATGTTGAACACCGAGTCGCCGAAGAAAGCCACCAGGGCGATCAGCACGCCGCCGAGCGAGCCGCCCGCCACCAGGCCGGTGGCGTAGAGCATGCCGGAGGACAGCTCGCTCTCCTCCTTGCGCTTGGCGGCCCGGTCGGCGAAAGCCTTCACCATGCCGCCGATCCAGATCGGGAACGTCGTCGAGAGCGGCAGGTACGCCCCCACCGCCCAGGACAGGGCGTGCGCCCCAGCCATCTGCGCCATGAACGCCAGGGCGACGCCGACCAGGACGGGAGCCCAGGGCAGGTTCTGGGCCAGGAGACCCTTGATGATCGTGGCCATCAGGGTGGCCTGGGGCGCGGCGAGCTTGGGGCCGCCGATGCCGTGCAGCTCGTCGCCGCGGTAGGTGTGGTCGAGCAGGAAAAGGGTGCCGCCGATCACCAGCGTCGACACCAGCACGCCGATGATGAAGCCGATCTGCTGGCGCCGCGGCGTCGCGCCCACCAGGAAGCCGGTCTTCAGGTCCTGCGAGGTGGCGCCGGCGTTGGCCGCCGCGATGCAGACCAGCGCGCCGACGCACAGCGCCACCGACTGGTACACGTCGCCGGTGCGCCCGACCAGCACGAACACCAGGCAGGTCGCCATCAGCGTCGCGATGGTCATCCCCGAGATCGGGTTCGAGGAGGTGCCGATGATGCCGACGATGCGGCTCGAGACGGTGACGAAGAAGAGCCCGAAGACGACCACCAGCAGGCCCATGAGGAGAGAGCCCGGGAACTCGCCGTGCGGGAAATGCGGCAGCACCGTGATGATCAGCGCCAGGACCAGCGATCCGACGATGACCACCCCGATCCCGAGGTCGTCCTCGGTGCGGACCTTCTTGGCCTCCCCCGCTCCACCGCGCAGCGACTTCACCGATTCGCTGAAGGCGGAGACGATGGTGGGCAGGGTCTTGACCAGGGTCATCACGCCCGCGCAGGCGACGGCCCCGGCGCCGATGTAGCGGATGTAGGCGCGATAGATCCATTCCGCGTGGGAGTGAGCGGTCCGCCACCCCTCGGAGAAACCGAGCTTGGTGAGGTCGTCGACCAGGCGCTGGTCCGGCACCAGCCAGGAGATGAGCGGGATGAGCGCCAGCCACGCCAGCACGCCGCCCGAGGCGAGCTCGCCGGCGATCTTGGGGCCGATGATGTAGCCCAGGCCGAGGTACTCCGGGGTGACGTCGCATTGGAGGGTGGCGTCGGGGATGAAGCCGTCGCGCTTGGTGCGGAACCAGGTGGCGGTCTCGTTCCACAGGCCCAGGATGCCGTAGAGGAACTTGTAGAGCATCGCCGCCCCCACGCCGGCGAAGACCATCTTCGCCAGGTCGCCGCCACGCTCGCCGGCGATCAGCACGTCGGCGCAGGCGGTGCCCTCGGGATAGGGCAGCTTGCCGTGCTCCTTGACGATCAGCGCCCGGCGCAGCGGGATCATGAACAGCACGCCGAGGGTGCCGCCGACCGCCGACAGCACGAAGATCGTGAGGTAGTTGAAATAGTTGGCGCCGAACGTCAGGAACAGCAGCGCCGGCACCGTGAACACGACTCCCGCGGCCACCGACTCGCCGGCGGAGCCGATGGTCTGCACGATGTTGTTCTCGAGGATGGTGGACTTGCCGAACCGCTTGAAGACGGCGATCGAGAGGACGGCGATCGGCACCGATGCGGAGACCGTCAAGCCGGCGCGCAGCGCCAGGTAGACGGTGGCGGCGCCGAACAGGATGCCGAAGAGCGAGCCGAGGAGGATCGCCCTGGGCGTGAACTCCGCGATCTCCTGCGAAGCGGGAACGTAGGGCTCGAACTTCTCGCCGCTCGTCTCGGCCATCGGAACCTCCATGCCAGAAGCGCGCGTTCTCGCTGCGGTGGAAACCGGCAGCGATGCTATGACGGACGCCCGGCCGGCGCAACCGGCTGACCGAGCGTCCTGTGCGTCGGCTCACCCGCGGGCGGCGCGCGTCATCCTGCCGGCCGCGAGGGGCCGGCGCGGCGCTTGAACGACCAGGTGAAGGCGAAGCGGGCGGCCACCACGCCGTCCGGCAGGCGGCCGATCGACTCGGCGCGGACGGTCACCGGCTCGGCGCTCGCCAGCGCGCCCGCGACGGCGGCAAAGATGGCGTCGCCGTCGGCGCAGGTGAAGGTGGCCGTCGCCGCGGCCTTCTTCTCGAAGCTCGCCTCGAGACCGACGATGAGCAGGGCGACGGGCGCCGGAGCGCTGCGGGTGGCGATCATCGCCAGGGCGCCGGTGGACAGCTCGGCGGCCATGCTCAGGGCGGCGAAGTAGGTCGAGCGGAAGGGGTTGGTGGTGCGCCAGCCGTAAGGGACGCTCACCACGCATCGGCGGCGGTCGACGGCCTCGACCCGCAGGCCGGCGGCCAGCGCCAGCGGCAGCCTGGAGAGAAAGAAGCCGCGCATCCGCCAGGGCCGGACGAGCAGCGCCTGAAACGGCTCGGCAGGCCAGGCGGCGGTCGAGCGCAGCAGGTCCTCGCTCGCGGCTGACTGTCCTGCGGCTGGTGCTTGCATGGGTTGGGGCGCTGGCAGAGTGGCGTCGATCATCGTCGCTGACTCCTTTTCTCATCGCCCCGCTCAGGGCCGGTCGAGGTGCGCCGCGTCGGAGTCGCCCATCTCGACGCCGCCGGCGGGGAAGTACTCGCGCCAGCGGCGGGTGACCAGCGCCGCGGTCTGCGGATCGGCAACCAGCTCTCGCGGGAAGCCCGGCTTGAGGCGGGCGTCGATCAGCACCGGCGGATGGTAGGCGATGTGGTTGCGCAGCGTCTCGGTGGAGGCGGCGTGGATGTCGGCCGCCGGCTCGAAGCGGGTGAAGGTGGTCCACAGGAAGTTGATCGGGCTGGCCGCCGCCCGCCGCGGCTCGTCGCTCAGCACCAGCAGCGGCCAGCCGGCGAAGGCCGGATGGGCGGCGAAGCGCGCCGCCGCGCCGGGGTCCTCGGCGAACGGCGGCCCCCCCAGCACCAGGCAGCCGGGGCTGAACACCAGCGCCGCGGTCAAGCCCTGCGGCGCCTCGCCGCGGGCCGCGGCCGCCGCACCGGGCGAGAACTCGCGCGGCAGCTCGCGGATCGGGTCGCCGAGACCGAGCCAGACGCCCTTCGAGCCCTCGTTGACGCGCGGTCCGGTGTAGTCGAGCGTGTCCATCGACAGGTTGCCGAAGACGTAGAGATCGGCCTCGGGGCGGGTGCGCTCGAGGACGTGGGTGAGGGTCGCCCGGAAGTCCTTCAGATCCACCGCGCGGTCGGTGAGCAGCAGGAACTTGGTCAGCGACAGCTGCCCCTCGCCCAGGATGCGGAACGCCGAGGCCATCGCCTCCCGCGCGTACCGCTGCTTGACCACTGCCGCCGCCAGCGAGTGATAGCCGGTCTCGCCGTAGGACCACAGCGCCTCGACCGCCGGCATCACCAGCGGGAACAGCGGCGAGAGCAGCTCCTGCAGCAGGTCCCCGAGGAAGAAGTCTTCCTGCCGGGGCTTGCCCACCACCGTGGCCGGGAAGATGGCGTCGCGACGGCGGGCCAGCCATTCGACCTCGAAGACCGGGTAGTCGTGGCGCAGCGGGTAATAGCCGTAGTGGTCGCCGAACGGTCCCTCCGGCTGCCGCACCCCGGCGGGCACCCGGCCGGCCAGCACCAGCTCCGCCGCGGCCGGCACCGCGTGGCCGCCTGGTCCGGGGCCGGGCATCAGGCGCAGCTTCTCGCCGGCCAGCAGCGACGCCAGCATCAGCTCGGGCACGTTCTCGGGCAGCGGCGCGATGGCCGCGAGGATCAGAGCCGGCGGCCCGCCCAGCCAGACGCTGGCCGGCAGGTCGGCGCCCCTCGCCTCGGCGGCCGCATGGTGGAAGCCGCCCCCCTTGCCGATCTGCCAGTGCATGCCGGTGGTGCGCACGTCGTGGACCTGCAGGCGGTACATCCCCAGGTTGTGTCCCTTGCCGCCGGGATGCTCGGTGTACACCAGCGGCAGGGTGATGAACGGCCCTCCGTCCTCGGGCCAGGTGGTCAGCACCGGCAGGCGATCCAGGCGCACGTCGCGGGTGACGACCTCCATGACCGTGCCGGCCCGGCGCCGCGGCCGCCGGTCCGTCCCGATGCGCAGCGCCTCGCGGGCGACGTCGCGGGCGCCCCAGAGCTTGCGCGGCGTCGGCGGCAGCAGCGTCTCGGCCAGCTCGACCAGCCGCCGCACCAGCCGGAAGGGGCGCTTGCCAAAGGCCATCTCGGCCCGGCGCGCGGTGCCGAAAAGGTTGGTGGCCAGCGGCATCTCGGCGCCGCGCACGTTGGCGAACAGGAGAGCCGGCCCGCCCGCCGCGATCACCCGGCGGTGGATCTCCGCCGCCTCCAGCCGGGCATCCACCGGCGCCTCGACGATCGCCAGGTCGCGGTCGCGCCGCAGCTGCCCTAGGAACGTCCGCAGATCGGGGAAGGTCGGCTCCGCCATGGCAGGCGCAGTCTACTCCGGCGGAGACGCGGGAGCCTTTGCGGACTGGCTTGGCGACGACGCCGATCCCCGTGGCGCCACGCGGTCGATCCAGACGGCGATGGCGGCCAGCACGGCCGCCAGCTGCGCGCGGGTCGCGGGATCGGAGAGCCGGCCTTCCTCATCGAACAGGCGCTCGGCGCCGGCGACGTAAAGCGCGGGCGCCGGCAGCACCAGCGAGCCGGTGGCGTAGAGGACCTGGCGCACCGCGGTTTGCGCCAGGCGGGTGCCCCAGCGGCCCGCGGTGGCGCCGACGACGGCGGAGGGCTTGCCGCTCAGCACCTGGGCGGGAGTCTCGCGGGAGAGCCAATCGAGGGCGTTCTTCAGCACGCCGGGGATCGATTGATTGTATTCGGGCGTCGCCACCAGGAGTCCGTCGGCCGCCGCGATCTCGGCGCGCAGCTGCCGCACCGACGTCGGCCCTCCGGCGGTCTCCTCCTCGAGATCCTCGTCGAAGAGCGGGATCGCCGCCAGGTCGCCGTAGACGCGGACGTCCATGCCCGGCGGCGCAAGCTCGACCGCCGCGGCGAGCAGCCGCCGGTTGCAGGAGCGCCGGCGGAGACTTCCCGGCAGGGCGAGGAGACGCAGGCTTCCAGGTTTCATGAGTGATACCTCCGCGTGCAGACGTTCAGAAAGGGTTCCACGCCTCGGCCAGGAGGAGGAGCGCGGAGGCGACGAGCAGACCGCCCAGGGCACGGTCCAGCCACACGGCGCCAGGATGGCCCTTCAGCCGCTTCGCCGCGGCGGACCCCATGGCTGACCAGAGCAGGAGGGCTCCCGCCGGAATGACTACGAAAAGCGGGGCGAGCCGAGCGAATTGGGCGAGCGGGCCGGCCTGGGCCGGCGCCGCGGCGGCCACGGTCAGCACCAGGATCCAGCTCTTCGGGTTGACGAACTGAAAACCGAACAGTCCAGCCGCGCCGGCGGGCAGCGCTTCCTCCCGCTCGAGCCGGCCGGCTGCAGCGGCGCTGTCCGCGCCGCCCGCGAGGAGCCGCGCGCCGAGGAAAGCAAGGTAGAGACTGCCGGCGACGGCGAGCGTCGCCCGGAGGCGCGGCTCGGCGGCAAAGGCGGCGCCTGCTCCCGCCAAAACGACGGCCAGCATCGCGAGCGAGCCGAGAATGATGCCGGCGATCGCGGGGAGGACGCCGGCAAGGCCGCGGCGGGCGGCGGTGCGCATCACCACGAAGTTGTTGGGACCCGGCGTCAGCGCCGCCGCGGCGAGGACGCCGGCGGCGCCGATCAGCGGCTCCACCGGATCCCCTTCCGGGTCATGACGCCGGCCAGACGCAGCGCTCCGACCGGTCGGCTTGCCCCTTGGCGAGGCCGACATGACCCTGAGGCCGCAGGCAACCGGTCTTGCAAAGCGCCGGGTACCGGTGTGATGGAGAGACCGACGCCGAGGTGCCGCTCGCACCGCCGATGTCCGATCGATAGCGTCGAAGCGCCGGATCTCACTATCTCAGCCATCCCTATCACCCAGCCATCGTGCCACGGGCGAGCGGTCCAAGGCTTGCGACTTTTGGTCTATTATTAAGACCATGCGTGAGCTTCCCCTCCACGCCCTGCGCGCCTTCGCCACCGTCTACCTCCATGGCGGTGTGCGCGTTGCGGCACGCGAGCTCCGCATCGCGCACTCGTCGGTCAGCCGCCATCTCGCGGAGCTGGAGAAATGGCTCGGTATGAAGCTCACCCTTCCTGCCAGGGGCCGCCGAGGGCTGGCCTTCACACCGCAAGGTGAGGCGCTGGGCAGGTCAACGCTCGCCAGCCTGCGAGAGATCAGGAACGCCACGGCGGCGGTGCGCGAGGCGAGACCGGCGCAGGCAGTGGCGATCTCGGCCGCCCCCTCGTTTGCGGTGCGCTGGCTCCTGCCACGGTTGCCGGCCTTCGAGCAAGCCTTTCCGTACATCGAGGTCTCGGTGGTCGTGGAGCGCAGGCTCGACGACCCGGGGACCGGCGGGATCGATCTCGCGA
>WNFI01658578.1_pt1 | contig 10974 bp, 9 predicted proteins | sample 5400471 | NCBI WGS metagenome assembly WNFI01 (sample SAMN13153348, study PRJNA577476) | soil metagenome | isolation source: 100 cm saprolite on Douglas fir-dominated hillslope | place: USA:California | collected 2013-09-17 | reverse complement strand
CCACGCTCGAGCCTCGGCTCCCGGCAGCCGCCACCGCCGCCGGCGGGGTCGATCTCGCGCGCCACCTGGCGGCAGGGGGTGACGCCGTGCTGCTCGACGGCGACGAGCTCGTCCTCGCCCGCGGCCGGCTGCACGGCGCCGCCCGGCGTGCCGCCGTCGCGCCTCTCTCCGCCGTGCCGATCGCCTTCGGCGGCGCCGCCCGCCACAACGTCGCCAACGCCCTCGCCGCAATCGGCCTCGCGGCGGCCCTCGGCCTGCCGCTCGAAGCGATGGCCGGCGGCCTCGCCATGCGCAACGACGACGGCAACGACAATCCCGGGCGTGGCTACCTGATGGAGATCGACGGCTTCAGCGTCCTCGTCGACTACGCTCACAACCCGCACGGCCTGGCGGCATTGATCGAGCTCGCCGCCGCCGTCCCGGCGCGGCGGCGGCTGCTGCTGCTCGGGCAGGCCGGAGACCGCACCGACCAGGCGATCCGCGACCTCGCGCGCACCGCCTGGTCGATGCGCCCGGACCGCGTGATCCTCAAGGAGCTGCCCACCATGTTGCGCGGCCGCTCGCCGCGCGAGGTGCCGGCGCTCCTCGAAGCCGAGCTGCTGCGCCTGGGCGCCCGCCCCGAGGACGTGGCCTTCGCGCCGACCGAGCTCGACGCCGTGCGCCAGGCGCTCGACTGGGCGCGCCCCGGCGACCTCCTGCTGCTGCTCGTCCACACGCAGCGCGACGAGGCGCTAGGGTTGCTGCGCCGGCGGCAGCGACAGCCGGGCGGCTAGGCGGTGCCCGAAGGCGCCGCCGGCGCCCGGGAGGCCGCCGCCACCGGCTCCAGCAGCACCGCGGTGCCGTAGCAGAGCACCTCGGTGACGCCGTTCATCACCTCGGTCGCGTCGTAGCGCACGCCGATGATGCCGTTGGCGCCGTGGGCTTCGGCATGCTTGACCATCAGGTCGTACGCCTCGGCGCGCGTCTTCTCGCACAGCGACGTGAACAGCGTGATGTTGCCGCCCACCAGGGTCTGGAGCGAGCCGCCGAGCGTGCCGAAGATCGATCGCGAGCGCACCGTGATGCCGCGCACGATGCCGATCGTCCGCGCCGCGTGGTAGCCGTCGATGGCGAAACCGGTGGTCACCATGGAATGATTCATCGAGGTTCTCCCTTGGGATGCCGCGTAGCTTGGCGCTGCCTGAATGTGCGACGCCGGCGCCTGCCCTCGCCGGCGGCCGGTGTGGTCCTCCAGTCTCAGTCTAGGACTCCGACGAGTCGCTGCCCGGCTCCGGATGCACGCTGCGCGGGTTGGTGCGGAAAGGCCGCCCCCGATCGGCGCGATAGGTCTGCCTGCCCGGCAGATCCTTCTCGGGGGAGCCCGGGTCCGGCGCCATCTCGAGATGGAACTTGTGCAGGAAGCGATGGATGATCGGCGCGAACAGCAGGCCGGCCACCACCAGGAAGCCGATACCCGCGAACAGCGCGTAGGCCGAGGCGAAGAGCTTGCCGCCGACCGTGTGCAGGTCGCCGACCGGCCCCATCCCGCCGAGCAGCATGGAAGCGTTGAGCAGCGCATCGATGTAGGGCATGCGCTCGAAATGGTGATAGCCCCAGACGCCGATCGCCAGGGAGCCGGCGACGAAGGCGACCGCGAACAAGTAGTCCTTCATCGCCGGCACCGGGCGCAGCTGCCGCCCTCGCCAGGGGCCGGTCACCGCACGGCCCTGGAAGTCCCACTCGCTGCCGGCGGCGCCGTCGATCCAGCGCCTGGGCGCGCCGGTACCGGCCGCGTCGAGCTTGACGAAGAACGGGACCCGGCGGCCGTCGAGCGTGCTCTCGAAGGCGCGCAGCGAGTTGCCGTCCTCGGCGACCAGGATGACCACGCCGGTGCCGCCGAGGTCGTCGAGCAAGGTGCCGTGGCGGCGCAGCAGGTCGAGCGGATAGGCGCGCTCGATCCCGCCGCGCGTCAGCCCCAGCACAACGCTGCGCGGCGCCGGCGGCGGCGGCCCGGAGACCGGTGCGCCGGGCTCGCCGGGCGGGCGGGGCGCACCTCCGCCGGCGCCAACCGCGCCGGCTGGGCCGGCGGGCCGGGAAGCATTCCGAACCAGCGGCATGCGGGCGGTCTTGGCCTCCCAATCGGCGCTCCACCTCTTCCAGGCCGGGTCGGAGGCCGGTTGCATCACGCGGCCCTCGGGATGCTCGCGGCGCCATACCGCGAAGCTCACCTCGTCGGCGAACACCGGCCGCAGCCGCCGGCCGCGCATGGGGCCGAAGAAAGCCTCGCCCGTCGCCTGCTGCCACCACGAGCCGGTCTCCTCGTCGCGCAGGATGAAGTTCTGGTTGTTGATCCCGGTCATGTGGAGCTTCAGCCGCCGTCCTTCCACCGTCTCGTTCCACACCAGACCGGTGTGGCAGAGCGTTCAGTAGGTGACGGCGAGCGGCGTGCCGCCGACCACGTCCTCCACTTCTCGAAGACCTCCTGGCGGGCGATCCAGGCACAGGCACCGATCGCCAGCAGAGACGCCACCAGCGCCAGCCGTCCCACCCAGCGCGTGCCCCGCCACAGGCGCCAGGCGAGGCCGGCGGCGAGCAGCAGCGCCAGCAGCGTCGCCGCCGGCGCCAGGCGGCGCAGGGCGAAGGCGTAGGTCAGTCCCGACGGGCTCTGCGGCTCGAACGGCCGCATCGTCCAGTTCGGGATCCACACCGCCGCCACGGCCACGAATGCGGCGACCAGGAGCAAGCTCCAGAGGGGCCAGCGGGGCCGGAGCGGCGCGAGCGGCCGGACAGGTGCAGGCGTTTCGCCACGATTCGTCATGATGAAGGTCTCTCCCGCCGCGCCGCCGCGATCGGGGCCAGGGCCTTTCGTCTCGCCCCATCCGGTTCCGCGAGGCCGGCTGCGTTCTCGTCCCGCGGCGTCGCTTCGTGTTTTCCGCTGCCTATTGTAGTGGCCTCGTCGATCGAATCGCATCTCGCGCGCGCCGCCGTCTCCTTTTCCGTCAATCAAGGGTAGGACCGACTCGCGGCCGAGGCCCACCATGCCCTCCACGGCCGCCATGGGAGATGCCGCCATGATCCAGAATCTCAGGCCCCCGGGAAACGGCTTCGGTCGCGTGATCGCCTACGCCCTGCAGCCCTCCAAGAAGGCGGTGATCGTCGCCGGCAACGTGCGCGGCCGCCACGTCGCCGCGCTCCTCCGCGAGTTCAACCAGTGGCGCGATCTCAACCCCGGCGTCGCCTGTCCGGTCTTCCACGCCTGCCTCTCCGCCGCACCGGCCGACTCCCTCTCCAGCGCCGGCTGGCGAGAGGTCGCCGAGAGATATGTCCGCGAGATGAACTATGGCGACTCGCCGTGGATCGCGATCCAGCACGCAGACACCGACGTCGATCACATCCACATCATCGCCAGCCGCATCCGCAATGACGGCGCATGCGTGGACAGCTCCCGCGAGTTCCAGCGCGGCCGGCAGGCCTGCCGCCTCATCGAGCGCGAGATGGGCCTGAACGGCGTCGTACCCCGCGGCGCCAACCCTGGCAAGACGGTCAAGGAACGCCCCGGCTCAGGCGATGTCCGGACTCGCCTTCGGGTGCTCGTCTCGATCGCCGCCAGAGGATCCCCCTCCATCTCCGCGTTCATCGCCCGGCTCGAAGCGCTGGAAGTCGAAGTGAAAGGCTACATCAGGGACGAGGAGGTGGTCGGCATCGGCTTCGCGTTGGACGGCGTCGCCTGCAAGGGCTCCCGCCTCGGCCGTGACCTTTCCTGGCCAGGCCTTCAGAGCCGGCATGGAGTGCGCTACGAGCCAGCCCGCGACCTGCCGGCGCTCCGCGCCGCCTCTGCCCGCGCCAAGAGCTTCCCCACCGCCGCCCCGCCGCGCGATCGGCTAGACTCGCCGGGATGACCCCAACCGGAAAAGGGCTGTAGGTGGACGGCGCCCTGGCGGTGCTGATGGCCGCCGTGGACCAGGCGTTCGAGCGCAAGTCCTGGCATGGGCCGAACCTGCGCGGCGCGCTGCGCGGCGTCACCGCCGAGCAGGCCGTCTGGCGGCCGGCGCGCGACCGCCACAACATCTGGGAGATCGCCCTCCACGCCGCTTACTGGAAGTACATCGTCGCCCGCCGCCTGCGCGGCCGCGCCGCGCGCGGCGCCTTCCCTCTGCCCGGCCGTGACTTCTTCGCGCGGCCCTTCGGCGGGCCCCCGGGCGCCCTCCCTCACCCGGCCGGCCCCGGCCCCGGCGCCGCCTCGCCGCCGGCGGTCAGCGAGTCCGACTGGCGCCGCGAGCTCGAGCTGCTGGCCGAGATGCACCGCGACCTGCGCGCCGCCATCGCCGCGCTGGCGCCCTCGGCGATCGACCGGCCCTCGGCCAGCAGCAGCAAGACCACCGCCCGCGACCTCATCCTGGGGGCCGCCGCCCACGACCTCTACCACGCCGGCCAGATCCAGCTGCTCAAGCGGTTGCAGACCTCGCCCTCCGCCTGACGGCAGCGGCGCCGCGATGCCCACGATCGACGTCCACAACCACTACTATCCGCCGGCGTACCTCGACGCCCTCAGCTCCGGCGCCACCAACGTGCGCCTCACCGTCGACGCGGAGGGCAATCCGCGGCTGCACTATCCCGGCGACTACAACATCGCGGTCCGCGGCCACCGCGACCTCGACTACCGCGAAACCGTCCTGGCCCAGCACGGCGTGGACACCCAGGTCCTGTCGCTGACCACGCCGGGCACGCACGTCGAGGCGCCGGTGGCGGCGGCGCGGCTGGCCAGCCTGGTGAACGACGCCTTCGCCGAGGCCGTCCGCGACCGGCGCGGCCGCTTCGCCGCCCTCGCCACCCTGCCGCTCAACGACCCGGCGGCAGCGGTGCGCGAGCTCGAGCGCGCTTGCACGCAGCTCGGCCTGCCGGGCGCCATGCTGTTCAGCAACGTCAACGGCGCGGCGCTCGCGGACGCCCGTTTCTGGCCCTTGTACGAGGCGGCCGACGCCCTCGGCGCGGTGCTGCACATCCACCCCACCAACCCGGTGGGCGTCGAGGCGATGACCGACTTCTGGCTGATGCCGCTGGTGGGCTTCCCGTTCGATACCACCCTCGCCGCCGCCAAGCTGGTGTTCGGCGGCGTCGCCGAGAGGTTCCCGCGCATCCGCTGGGTGCTGAGCCACCTCGGCGGCGCGATTCCCTACCTCGCGGAGCGGCTCGACCGCGGCTATCACGCCTTCCGCGAGTGCCGGGTCCACCTGTCGCGCCCGCCCAGCGAGGTCCTCAAGCAGTTCTACTACGACACGGTCAACTTCGACCCCGGCGCTCTCGCGCTGGCCGTGGCCTTCGCCGGCGCCGGCCACGTTCTGGCCGGCAGCGACTACCCGCACCAGATCGGCAGCCTGCCGGCGATGCTGGAAGCCATCGCGGCGCTGCCGATCCCGGAGGCCGACAAGGCGGCGATCCTGGGCGGCAACGCCGCGGCCCTGCTGCGGCTGTAGCCTTGCCAGCGCGTCGCGGCGCCGGTACCATTGCCGCGCTCCGGCCAGGCCCGCGGACTCAGCCTCGACACCAACCGCCTCATGAAAACCATCCTCGTCACCGGCGCGCTCGGCCAGATCGGCTCCGAGCTGGTGCCGGCTTTGCGCGAGCGCTACGGCACCGGGCGGGTCATCGCCTCCGACATCCGCATGCCGCCGCTCGAGGCGCTCGGCGGCGGCTCGCGCTTCGAGTTCATCGATTGCACCAACCCGCGCCAGATCCAGGACGTGGTGCGGGCGCACGACGTCGGCACCATCTTTCACCTCGCGGCGCTGCTCTCGGCGACCGCCGAGGAGCGGCCGCACATCGCCTGGCAGCTCAACATGGACGGCCTGTACCACGTCCTCGAGACGGCGCGCTCGGCGGGCTGCAAGGTCTTCTTCCCCAGCTCGATCGGCGCCTTCGGCCCAGGCACTCCCCAGGATCACACGCCGCAGGACACCATCCAGCGCCCGAACACCATGTACGGCGTGACCAAGGTGGCGGGCGAGCTGCTCTGCGACTACTACCATCGCCGCTTCGGCGTGGACTCGCGCGGGCTGCGCTTCCCCGGGCTCGTCTCCCACAGCGCGCAGCCCGGCGGCGGCACCACCGACTACGCCGTGGCGATCTTCTACGACGCCATCCTGCACGGCCGCTACACCTGTTTCCTGCGCCCCGACACCCAGCTGGACATGATGTACATGCCCGACGCGCTGCGCGCCATCCTCGGCGTGATGGAGGCCGAGCCGGCGCGGCTGCGGCATCGCAACGCCTTCAACATCACGGCGATGCACTTCACACCGGCGCAGCTGGCGGCGGCGATCCGCGTCCACCTGCCGGACTTCCAGGTCGACTACAACGTCGACCCGGTGCGCCAGGCGATCGCCGACTCCTGGCCGCACTCGATGGACGACAGCGCGGCCCGCGAAGAGTGGGGCTGGCAACCGACCTACGGCCTGCCGGACATGACCCGCGACATGCTGGAGAAGCTCCGCCCGCGGCTGCTCGCGCACCGCGCCGCCGCCGGCTGAAGCCCGATCGCCAGCGGCAATCGCCTCCGACCGCACCCAAGCCATCGCTCCCAGTCCCACTCGCCCCAGGCACTCGAGGACCCATCCCATGCCCACCGACCGGATCGACAGCGTCCTGGAAACCGAGCTCCGGGCCCTCGCCGAGCGCGGCACCGCCAAGCGCGACGAGGCCGTCATCACCGCGGCGCTGCCGGCCGCAGGCGGGCGCGGACCGCGCGTGCGGCTCGCCGGCGAGGGCGAGCGGCAGTTCCTGAAGATGAACTCCAACTGCTATCTCGGCCTCACGCGGCGCCCCGAGCTGGTGCAGGCCGAGGAGGCGGCGGTGCACGCCTTCGGCACCGGCCCCGCCGCGGTGCGCTTCATCAGCGGCACCCACGAGCCGCACGTGCGCCTCGAGGAGCGCCTGGCCCGCTTCCACGGCCGCGAGGCCGGCATGATCTTCAGCTCCGCCTACGCCGCCGTCGTGTCGGTCCTGGTGCCGCTGATCACCGCCGAGACCGCGGTGATCAGCGACGAGCTCAACCACAACTGCATCATCAACGCCATCCGCCTCTCCCGCCCGCAGAGCAAGGAGGTCTACAAGCACCTCGACCTCGCCGGCCTCGGCGAGAAGCTCGGCGCGGCCGCCGGCAAGGCGAAGCGCGCCGTGGTGGTGACCGACGGCATCTTCAGCATGCGCGGCGACCATGCGCCGCTCGCCGAGATCTACGCCGTCGCGCGGCGGTTCGACGGCGAGTTCCCCGAGAACGTGGTGGTGGTGGTGGACGACTCCCACGGCGTGGGCGCCATCGGCCGCACCGGTCGCGGCACCGAGGAGCACACCGGCGCCGGCCCGGCCGACGTGCTGGTGGCGACGCTCGGCAAGGCGCTCGGCGTCAACGGCGGCTACGTGGTCGGCAGCCGCACGCTGCGCGACTACCTGCGCGAGACCTCGCCGATGTACATCTACTCCAACCCGATCACCGTCGGCGAGGCGGCGGCGGCGCTGGCGGCGATCGAGATCCTCGACAGCCCCGAGGGGCTGCGCCTGCTCGAGCATCTACGGGCGATGACGGCGCGCCTCGCGCAGGGCTTCGTGCGGCTGGGCTACGAGACGATCCCGGGCGATCACCCGGTGGTGCCGCTGATGGTGCGCGACACGGCCAGGACCCGGGCGCTGGTCGCGCACCTCAAGGCCCGCGCCGTCCTGGCGACCGGGCTCAGCTACCCGGTGGTGCCGCGCGGCGACGAGGAGATCCGCTTCCAGGTCAACGCCTCCCACACCCCCGGCGACGTCGACGAGGTGCTGGCGGCGTTGGAGAGCTTCCCCGGGCGTTGACTAACCGTGGTCGATCAGGGCCATGACGATGTGGTCCTGGGCCTGGTGCGCCTCGGCCAGGCTGCGCGAGCGGTTGAGCAGCACGGAGAAGGCGTAGACCTTGCCCGAGACGGCCTTGGCGTAGCCGGATAAGGCTGAGACTCCCTCGATCGTGCCGGTCTTGGCGAACACGTTGCCGCGGTAGGGCGGAGCGGTCAGGCGGCGATGGAGAGACGCCTCGAGCTCTCCCGAGGAGGGCAGCGACTGCACGAACTCCGCTCCCCACGGGTGCAAGTACATGTGGCGCAGCAGCTGGGTCACGGCGTGCGGGGTGAAGCGGTCCTCGCGGCTCATGCCGGAGCCGTCGACCATGTGGAACGAGCCGGCGGGGACGCCCATGGCGAGCAGGAACTCCCCGACCGCGCGGACCCCTTCGCTCCAGCTGCCCTCGCCGCAACGGCGCGCCCCCAGCAGCTTGACCAGGCTCTCGGCGTAGAAGTTCTGGCTGCGCTTGTTGGCGATGCGGATGGTGTCGAGCAGGCTGCTGCGGTAGACCGCCACCCGCTCCCACACCGGCCCGGGCAGGCGCTGCACCGGCCGCAACCTGCCCTGCACCTCGACGCCTTCCTCGGCCAGGGCGCCGACCATCGCCAGCCCGAAGTACTCCACCGGATCGGGGACCGTCACCCAGACGTCGAGCGGGCCCGACCGCTGGTAGATGCTGCCGGTGACCACCAGCCGGTCCCCCTGCCGCATCACCGCCAGGCGATTGTGGCGCGGCGAGTTGGAGGTGTGGGCGCTGTTCTCGACCCTGAAGACGTGGACGGGTGGCACCGTCTCGACCCGCGCCAGGCCGCCGTGCGCTTGCGGCGAAACCCTCACCAGGACGCAGTTGTCGTTGAACGAGAGCGCCGCGACCGGCGCCTCGTACCAGCTGGCGAGCTGGCCGCGCGGCCAGTCGGGATGGATCTGGCGCGCCTCGAACAGCCCGGCGTCGAGATACAGGTCGCCGGCGACCTGGCGCACGCCGCGCGCCGCGAGCTCCCGCGCCCAGCCGCGGAAGGCGCCATAGGAGTCGCCGTCGTAGGCGCGGCCCGAGAAGTTGGGGTCGCCGCTGCCGATGACGCCGAGGTCGCCGTGCAGGACGCCGCCGATCACCTGGCCGCGCTGCACCAGGCGGGTCTCGTAGAGATAGCCCGGGCCGAAGGCATCGAGCGCCGCGGCGGTGGTGAAGAGCTTGGTGTTGGAGGCGGTGGTCCGGGCGTCGTCGCCGTTGAAGCTGTACGAGGTCTCGCCGCTGCTGACCTCGACGATGTGCACGCCCAGGGCCGAGGTGTCATGCAGCGCCCGGCCGACCTCGAGGCCGACCGCCTGTTGCAGCGGCGTGGCGCCGACCGCGGGCACCCCCACGGCCGCGGCGGGCGGCGGCGACGAGGATTTGCGGGAGCGGGCGTGGGAGCGGGTGCCGCCGGCCTTCTGGGTGCCGTGGGGGCGCGCCGCGGCGGCGGCGGCGACCGGTGCCGGGCGAGCGGCGCCGAGGAGCGGCAGCACGGCGAACGCGGCGAGCAGCAGCAGGCGGCGCATCGGGCGGCGGTCAGGGTGGAGGGACGGCGGCGACGATCCGGGCAGGGGGGTCCTCGCTTGGCTGGAGCGGCGGGGCTCGGGCACGTGGGAGCGGACCGGATCGGTTGCTAGGGCTGGGCCGGCGGGGCAGGCGCCGGCGCCGCCGGCGTGGCGGCAGTGGCGCCGCGGCCAAGATAGGTCTCGAACCAGCGGACGATGGCGACGTTGGCGCGAATGCGGTTGGCGGTCTTGCGGAAGCCGTGCCCCTCGTCCGGGAACAGCACGTACTCGACCGGCACGCCGCGCTGCTTCAGGGCGGCCACCACCTGCTCGGCCTCGACCACCGGCACGTTGGTGTCGTTGGCGCCGTGCAGCACCAGGGTGGGGGCGCGGACGCGATCCAGCTTGTGGATGGGGGACAGCTCGCGGAGCATCTCGCGCTGCGTCGCCGGATCGCCGTACTCGACCTTCGAGATGGCCGCCATCCAGGGCTCGGTGTGCTCGAAGAACGTCTCGAAGTTGACGATGCCGTAGAGGTCGCAGCCGGCGGCGAAGAGCTCGGGGAACTCGGTCAAGCCGGCCATCGTCATGTAGCCGCCGTAGGAGCCTCCCATGATGCCGATGCGCCGCGGATCGGCGATCCCCTCGCGCACCAGGTAGTCGGCGGCGGCGCGGATGTCGCGGACGGCACCGGCGCGCAGCGCACCGTTGTCGAGATTGACGAAGCGCCTGCCGAAGCCCGCCGAGCCGCGCACGTTGGGGGCGAAGACGGCGATGCCGCGCGCCAGCAGCGCCTGGTAGAGCGGGCTGAAACCGGGCCGCTCCTCCGCCTCGGGGCCGCCGTGAAAGCTGAGCACCACCGGCCCGGCGCCGGCGGGCGCCGAGGGCGAGGACCCGGCGGCCCCGGGCGCCGGCGACGGTGAGGGCACCGGCGCGGTGGGCACGGGCGAGGCCGGCGCCGGCGCTGGGCTTGCGGCGGGCGCCGCGCGGCCGAGCGGACGGTAGAGCCAGCCTGACAGCTCGAGCCCGTCGAGCGCCGGAAAGCGCACGAGCTCCGGCGCCTTCAGCGCTGCCAGGTCCACGCCGGCATGCGCCGAGCGGGTGACCTGGCGCAGCCTGCCGGAGGCGCGGTCCACCACCCAGACGTCGCGCGGCAGCCGCGAGCCGGAGAGGGTGAGCGCCAGCAGCCGGCCGTTGCGCGAAAACGCCAAGTCGCCGACGATCTCACCGGGCAGCGCCGGTCCCGGCTGCCGGGCGAGGGTGTCGAGGTCGAGGAACGTCAGCTGCGAGCGGCCCGCCGCGTTCCAGGACAGGGCGGCGACGTGGCCGTCCTCGGTGACCTGGAAGTCGTCGAGCTCGGCGTCGTCGCGTGACGCCAGGATCTCGAGGGCGCCGCCGGCGGCTGGGCCCAGCTCACCGCCCGCGCCGCGGCCCAGACGGAGGCGGGCAAAGGCGACACGGTCGCGGTCCTGGTTGGACGCCAGGTAGACCGTCATCCCGTCGGGCGCGAAACGCGCCGCGCCGTACTCGGCCGGCGGCTGGTGCGGGGTGAGCAGGGGCTCGCGGCCGGTGTGCAAATCGACGAGCGAGACGTCCTGGTCGCCGCGC
>WNFI01483230.1_pt1 | contig 10974 bp, 7 predicted proteins | sample 5400471 | NCBI WGS metagenome assembly WNFI01 (sample SAMN13153348, study PRJNA577476) | soil metagenome | isolation source: 100 cm saprolite on Douglas fir-dominated hillslope | place: USA:California | collected 2013-09-17 | reverse complement strand
GACCTCGGAAAAGCCGCCCTACTGCATCCAGTTGCCGCCGCCGAACGTCACCGGCACGCTTCACATGGGACACGCGTTCCAGCAGACCCTCATGGACGCTCTGATCCGGTATCACCGCATGCGCGGTTTCAATGCCAACTGGGTGGTCGGCACCGACCACGCCGGCATCGCAACACAGATCGTGGTCGAGCGGCAGCTGGAGGCTGAAGGCAACTCCCGCCACGATCTTAGGCGCGAGGGCTTCATCAAGCGGGTGTGGGAGTGGAAGCAGCAATCCGGTTCGACCATCACGCGCCAGATGCGGCGCCTCGGCGCCTCGGCCAATTGGACATTTGCCGATACCGAAGGACAGAAAGCCGGCTACTTCACCATGGACGCGCGCATGTCGCGCGCGGTGATCGAAGTGTTCGTGCGCCTTCACGAGCAGGGCCTGATCTACCGCGGCAAGCGCCTGGTGAATTGGGACCCGGTGCTTGGTACCGCGGTGTCCGATCTCGAAGTGGACAGCGAGGAGGAAGACGGAAAAATATGGGAAATCCGCTATCCGCTGGAAGGCGGCAGCGGCTCGTTGGTGGTCGCCACCACACGGCCGGAAACTATGCTGGGTGACGTAGCGGTTGCGGTGAATCCGAGGGACGGGCGCTACACGAAGCTCGTCGGCAAGCGCGTGCAGCTGCCCCTCACCGGACGCTCCATCCCCGTCATCGCGGACGATTACGTCGATCCGGAATTCGGCACCGGATGCGTCAAGATCACGCCTGCGCACGATTTCAACGACTACGCGGTTGGACAGCGCCACAAGCTGCCGCAGATCAGCGTGATGACGCTGGCGGCGAAAATGAACGAAAACGCGCCGAACGTCTATCGTGGTCTGGACAGGTTCGAGGCGCGCAAGCGGATCGTCGCCGATCTCAGATCGCAGAACCTGCTGGTGTCGGAAAAGCCCTACAAGCTGCGGGTGCCGCGCTCGGGCCGCACCGGTGTGATCGTCGAGCCAATGCTGACCGATCAGTGGTTCGTGAAAATGGATGGTCTTGCGGCACTAGGTCTCGGCGCAGTCGCAAGCGGTGACGTGAAGTTCTACCCGGAGCACTGGACCACTTGGTACAACCAGTGGTTGGAGAAGATCCAGGACTGGTGCATCTCGCGCCAGCTGTGGTGGGGTCATCAGATCCCGGCCTGGTACGACGACCGGGGCAACATCTACGTTTCGCTCGGCTGGCCGGAGGAAACGCCCGATCTGAAGCGCTTTCTCCCTTCGTCGGTTCTGGTGACGGGTTTCGACATCATCTTCTTCTGGGTCGCACGAATGATTATGATGACGCTACATTTCACCGGCAAAGTGCCGTTTCGGCACGTGTACATCAACGCCATCGTGCGCGACGCCGAGGGCGACAAGATGTCCAAGTCGAAGGGCAACACGCTCGATCCGCTCGACCTTATCGACGGTATCTCGCTCGATGCCCTGATCGAAAAATCCACCGTGGGTCTCCTGCGCGGTGAGCACAAGGCGAAGATCGAGAAGTACGTTCGCACCCACTACCCGAACGGCATTCCCTCCTTCGGCGCCGACGCCTTGCGCTTCACCCTTGCTTCGCTCGCGACGTTTGCACAGACGCTCAATTTCGACCTCAACCGCTGCGGAGGGTATCGCAACTTCTGCAACAAGCTCTGGAACGCGACGCGCTTCGTGCTGATGAACACCGAGGGTAAGGACTGTGGACTGGACGAGAAGGCCCCGGTGGAGCTATCCGCCTGGGACCGGTGGATCGTTAGCACACTCCAGCGCAGCGAAGCCGAAGTGGAGGCCGGGTTCGCCGAGTACCGGTTCGACAACGTCGGTAGCGCGATCTACCGCTTTGTCTGGGACGAATACTGCGATTGGTATGTTGAAGTAGCGAAGAGACAACTGCAATCCCAAGACGATAAGGTGCTCCGCGGTACACGCAGGACCCTCGTAAGGGTACTCGAAGCGGCGTTGCGGCTTGCGCACCCGATCATTCCTTTTATCACCGAGGAGCTATGGCAGAAGGTTGCACCTCTTGCAGGTAAGACGGGCGAGACCATAATCCTCACGTCCTACCCAAGATGCCAGCCCGAAAAGATCAATGAGGCAGCTGAGCGCGAGATTGCTATTGCCAAGGGCGTTGTCAATGCAGGGCGAAATCTGCGCAGCGATCTCAACACTCAATCTCAGTACAGCATTTCTTCCTCCTTTTCCATTACCGGCAATCCGAGTTCTGCGACAACCAGCGCGTTCTCTGCTCTTGTACGCCAATCCGATTTGAAGATAGTTGAAGATCTTCCCGATTCGGAATCACCAGTGGCAGTATCGGGACAACATCGCCTGATGTTACATGTAGAGATAGACCCGGTCGCCGAGCGCGCACGGCTGCAAAAAGAAATCTCGCGCCTCGAAGGCGAAATCGCAAAGGCCAACGCCAAACTCTCCAATCCGAACTTCATCGAACGCGCCCCGGCAGCGGTCGTAGCGCAGGAGAAGGAGCGTCTCGCCGCCTTCGGCGCGACGCTCGATAAGCTCAACTCCCAACTGGACAAGCTCAAGGGCTGAGCGCCGGGCGGCCCGATCCATGAATCCCGCGCTGCGCGCCTTCCGCTCGAAGAGCTTCCGGATCTTCTACGCGGGCCAAGGGCTGTCGCTGCTCGGGAACTGGATGCAGACGGTGGCGATGAGCTGGCTGGTGTACCGCATCACCGGCTCGGCGCTCCTGCTCGGCGTGACCGCGGGAGCGCAGCAGCTCCCGATATTGTTCCTGTCCCCCGTGGCGGGCGTTTGGGCCGACCGCGTCAATCGCCAGCGGCTGCTGATGCTGATCCAGTCGCTGGCGTTCGTGCAGGCGCTGACGCTCGCCCTGCTCACTTTCTCCGAGACGATCCGCGTCCCTCACCTGATCGCGCTCGCCCTTTTTCTCGGGGTCATCACCGCCTTCGAGACTCCGACGCGGCAGGCGTTCCTTCTGGAACTCATAGAGCACAGGGAGGACCTGCCCAACGCGATCGCCCTCCAATCGTTGCTGTTCCAGTCGACGCGCTTCGTCGGACCCTCCGTTGCGGGGCTGGTGCTGGCGGCATTCGGCGAGGCGTGGTGTTTTGTCCTGAACGCTCTTTTCTATCTGGCCATCATCGTGACCTACGCCATCGTCCGCGTGAAACCACGCAAGCGCCTCGACACGGGAGCCGAGTGGTGGCGCGAGCTGGCGTCGGGATTCGCCTACGCCTTCGGCTTCACCGGCACGCGGCGTCTTTTGTTGCTCCTCACGGCGATGGGATTTTTCACCGCGCCTTGGTCCTCGCTGATGCCGATTTTTGCCGCCGAGACCTTCAGCGGCGACTCGAGGACCTTCGGCTTTCTCATCGGCGCGGTAGGGCTGGGGGCGATCCTGGGCACATTCGCCCTTGCGGCGCGCGGTTCGGTGCGCGGCCTCGGCCGGGTGATCGCCGCCGCCGCGGTGGCGGCCGGGGTCGCCTTGACAGGGTTCTCCTTGTCCGGAACCCTCTGGTTGTCGCTCGTATTCCTCGCGATCTTCGGTGCCGGACTCGTCGTCACCGCAGCCTCCATCAATACCATTCTGCAGACCCTCGCGGACGAGGACAAGCGCGCGAGGGTGATCAGCATGTACGTCATGTGCTTCCTCGGATTTGCGCCCATCGGCAACTTCGCCGCGGGTGCGCTCGCCGAGGCGATCGGAGTTCACTGGACTCTATTCGGATGTGGGCTTATCGTGGTCCTTGCAGGAGGCGCGTTCGCCCTGGGTCTGAAGAGCTGGGCGCGAGCCGTGAGGCCCATGTACCTCAGGCAGGGAATCATCCGGGAACCGCGGGTGTACCGTGGCAAGAACCCGAAGTACCTGCCCGCTCCCCAGCTCCGCCAAGGCTTTCTTGGCGCGCAGGATGGGCAGCGGACAATTGAGGCCGCGCACATCCAGATCCTTGTCGAAAGTCGCCATCGTCCCTCGCTTACACTCGAAGCGCGGAAACTATATACCAAACCGTATCACCGATGAAGCCGCGCGGCCATTCCCTCACGTCGTTCAGATGTCCGCTGCAAGCCGTCCTGACCGCCGGGTTGCCTAAACGGTTTGCGATACTTAAACTGGGGCGCCGATAGGGGGCACCTTCACCGAGGAGCGGCTTTGGCCAAGGAATCGCCACCACCTGACTCGAAATGGCTGGTATACGTCGCCAGTCTTCCCATGGATGATCCCGCGGCCCGGATGCGGGTGCTGCGCACGCTCGAATCCATGGGTTGCGCGGTGCTGCGCGAGGGCGTCTACTTGCTGCCGGACAACCCGGTGAATCGGCAAGGCCTGCAGCGTCTGTCCGAGCACATGAGCCGGATCAACGGCTCGGCCCATATCCTGCAGGCGACGAACTTGGATGCCGAGCAGGGGCAGGCGTTCCGGTCGCTCTTCGACCGGGGGAAAAAATACGAGGAGCTGATCAAAGCCGTCAAGGGGCTGCGCGCCGGTTTCGGAATCTCCGAGCCCAGTGCGATCGCCCGAGTTCTCAACAAGCAGCGGCGTGAATTCGAAGCGATCAGCGCGCTCGATTTCTTTGAATCGCCGGTAAAGAAGCAGGCCGCGGAAGTGCTGCGCGATACGGAAGGCGAGGTGCGGAAAAAGATGTTCCCCGACGCGCCCAAGTCCGGCCGCCTGACCCAGACGGGGCGCTATTACTTCAAGCGCCTTTGGGCGTCCCGCAAACCCCTCTTGGCCGATCGGCTCGCCTCCGCCTGGCTCATCCGGCGTTTCATCGACCCGGAGGCGAGCCTGATGTGGATGGAAAAGACTCAACAATGCCCTTCGACCGCGGTCGGGTTCGGATTCGAAGGCGCGACCTTTTTCAACAGCAAGGACAAGGTAACTTTTCAAGAGCTGCTTGCGAGATTCAGCCTGGACAACAACGAGACACTGACGAGAATCGGAGCGCTCGTGCACTATCTCGACACGGGCGGCTCGCCGGTCGCCGAAGCAGCCGGAGTGGAAACTCTGATCGAGGGCGCGCGCCGTCGCTGCAACAGCGACGAGGAGCTGTTCGCCGAAAGCGAGAAAACGTTCGATCTTCTCTACGAAGCCTACTTCGACGTGCCGGGTAAGGATCCCGTTCCCCGCTACTGATTCTCAAGCGGGGTCTTCATTGTCCCCTGGCGGTTTTTTTCTCTTCCGCCTGCAGCGAGCGATGCAGCATAGGATTTGGCCTGAAGGCCGTACATGCGGGCATCCTGCGGGTAGCTCTTCACCAAGTCCGCAAGCCAGGCGAGCGCCGCCTGGTGCTCTCCCATCCCCTGCAGCACCTCCACATAAGCGTAGTGAAGCGGCCGATAGTTGGGAGCGCGAGCGAGGGCTGCGCGCAGCACGTCGCGGGCCCCCGCCGGATCACCGGCGCCCAGGCGCACCCGCGCCATCAGCAGCTCCACCATGGGGTGGGTCCCGATGAGCTTGCGCACTGTTTCGACTTCGGATGCGGCGCGGGGAAAATCGCGCGCTCTCGCGAGGGCGCTCGCCAGGCCGTAGCGCGCGCCGGCCTCCTCGGCATAGCGGTGCTCGCGCACCAGCTCGCTGAAATGCGCGACAGCCTCGCGCGGCAACCCCTGTTCGGCGCGCAGCTTCGCTCGCGCGAGATGAAACTCGATACTGTCCGGCGCCTGCTTGTACTCCACCGTCTGGGCGCGATTCTGCATATCGGCAATGCGCTCGGTGGTAAGCGGGTGCGTGCGCAGATAGGCCGGCGCGTTGTTCTCATACAGCCGGGTCGCTTTCTGCATGCGTTCGAAGAACGAGCCCATGCCGCCGACATCGAAGCCCGCCTGCTGGAGAAATTGAAAGCCGATCCGGTCGGCCTCGCGTTCGAAATCACGGGTGTAATTGAGCTGCGCTTGAATGCCGGTCGCTCCCGCACCGGCGATGACCGCCTGAGCCAGGTCGGGATGGGCGCGCACAGCCAGGAGTCCGAGCACCACAGCCGCAAGTGTGGGAATCGACATCTGCTCCTGTTTTCCCAGGAGGCGGGCGAGGTGGTGCTGGGTCACGTGTGCCACCTCGTGAGCAAGCACTCCGGCGAGCTCGGACTCGGTCTGCGCAGCGAGCAACAGGCCGGTGTGCACCCCCACGAATCCTCCGGGCATCGCAAAAGCGTTGATGGTGTTGTCGCGCACCATGAAGAATTCGAAGTCCTGGCGCGACCCGGGGCTCGCAGCCACGATGCGCCGTCCGATCTCGTTCACGTACTCGGTGAGCTCGGGATCGTCGAGAAAGCTCGGTTCGCGCAGGCGAATTTCCCGCATCGCCTGCTCGCCGATCCTGCGCTCGAGGTTAGGCGACAGCAGCGCGCCGGACGTATCGCCCAGCTCCGGCAGGGTCTGCGCCCGTGCTTGGGGAACCGCTAGAGCGAGACTCAGACAGAGGGCGGGGATTCTCATGGATAATATGATACCGCTCTCCGGGTTGGGTTCCCGGACGCGTCGCTTTTACACCGATCTGCGTGTTGCTCGGAGGCGGGAGAATGAATCGTTCAAGAAAATTGAGCCATTTCGACAGCTCCGGGCAGGCCCATATGGTGAATGTCGGGGACAAGCCCGAAACGCGTCGCGTCGCGCGCGCCAGCGGCGCGATCCGCATGGCACCCTCGACCTTGAAGCTCATTCTCGCGGGCGGCGCCAAGAAAGGCGACGTCCTCGGAGTGGCCCGGGTCGCCGCGATTCAGGCGGCCAAGCGGACCGGCGAGCTGATCCCCTTGTGCCATTCCCTCGGACTTACACGAGTTGCAGCAGAGTTCGCCGCGGAGAAGCGCCGGTCTGCGATTCGACTCGTGGTGACCGTCGAGACGATCGGCCGCACGGGAGTGGAGATGGAGGCGCTGGCGGCGGTGAGCGTAGGACTGCTCACGGTCTACGACATGTGCAAGGCGGTGGACCGCGCAATGACTATCGAGGAGATCAGGCTGCTGGAGAAATCCGGGGGCCGCTCGGGCCGCTTTCTCAGGAAGGATAGGTAAGAGCGGTCGAATAACGCACTCGCCGTGCGACGACATCTCACGCGCCCCCCCGGGTAGTCCTCAGCGGGGGGGTCCTTCTCCTCGGCGGAAGAAGGCCGCTACCAGGTGATTCCAGGCGGGAGATCTCCTGCTCGGCACCTTTGTAACCCAGCTCCGACGCGCGGCGGTAGGACGCCTTCGCATCCTCGAGTCGACCCAGATTTTCGAAGACTATTCCAAGCCGATGGTGCGCAATACCGCTTTCGGGCTTCAGCGAGATAGCGCGAGCAAGATAGGTTCGTGCAAGATCAAATTCCTCCGTCTGGAGATAAATCGCGCCACGAGCGAAGTAGCAATCGTAGGTGTCCGGGTATTGCGCCAAGCACCGTTCCACGACCTCCCCCGCCTTGTCCAGCTGCCCGTCGTACGCGTATGCCCTGGCTAAGTTGAACAAAATCCGCGAGCCCCAAGGAACCGGCTTATCCGGAAACTTGGCGATCGCGTCCTTCCACAGGGCTAGCGGGCTCGAGAAAGTCACGAGGCGATCGTGGGCCTGGTACAGCAAAGCAGCGCACACAAAGGCGAATGCAGCCAACGCCGCCCGGCGCGGAACGCCGTTCAGCAATGCAACCAGCGCAAGCAGGATGCCGGGCGCCCACAGGTAGCTGCGATACAGAACGAACGGCTCTTGGATCTTGGTAGCGCTGAACTCGACCAGGAAGAGGACCCAGGTGTAGAGCATGCCGAACCCGACCAGACCCATCCTGCCTCGGCGCCGCAAGAATAGGCAGCCGAGGGCTCCGAACGCGGCAAAAGCGGAGATCTTCAACGCTATCCAGCCCGGCGACCATGTTTCCAGAAAGTCCACGCGAAGATCGATCGACATGGCCCGGGTGTCGGGCCAAAGCCACACTGAGAGGTACTTGAAAAACAGCCCCGCCTGAGTGGCTGCGCTCATCGACCACGGGAAATTCACGATTTGATTCCCGAATGAGCCCCCGATCTGAGCCACTACGCCGCCGAACTCCGGTTCGTAAACCTTGCCTATCACCCCTTTGGCGAGGAGCGCTACGAAGATCGCCGCCGGCGCGCAGGCCGATAGGTAAAGGACGGTGTAACGGACGCTGAAGCGCCTGTCTGAACTCAGCAAAGGCACCGCCAATACGGCCACAGCGGGCAGCAGCACGCTGTGCTCCTTGCAAAGCACCGCGATTGAGAACGTGAGCGCCGCAGAGATCGCCTCCGCGTGCCTGCGGCGCTCCAGCCCCCGCACGAACAGGATGAGCGAAAGGAGCGAAAACAAAGTGGCAAGAACGATGGTCCGCTGGACGAGGTAGGCCGCCCCGTACACCGCCACCGGATGAACCGCGAACGCCGCTGCACCGATGAACGCCCAAGTCGCGGCTTCCGGCTGCGTGCCCGAGGCCGGCGCCAAGAGATCCGGCCGTCGCACCGCGCGCAACAGGTCGTATAGCAGTTTGTACAGCGCCAGCGAGCAGGCGATATGGAGCGCGAGACTCAGGATGCGATGCGTCACCATCTGCCCCGAAAGAACTTGGACGACGGCGAAGGAAAAATACGGGGGAACTCTGAGCTCGAGACCGAACGGATGTGTGGCGTAATACAAGAACCTTTGTCCGGAGAAAAGAAACACGTCGTCGAAAATGGGCGGATTTCCCATGAAAGGCAGATAGAGGCCGCAGACTAATGCGACGATCGTGCCGACGCCAATCAGATGCGGAAATCGCACGAAGATACTCACATTCGTTGACCAAAAAAAAGGTGATATTATACTTGACGTACCCACTAGTCAAGCGCATACTGGCTCCATATTCAGGAGCCAGCCATGAGCAAATCCATCCTTTCCGACGCCCACTTTCACAATGAGGAAGCGGCCTACGCTTTCGTAGAAGCCCGTATCTGGCCTCGCGGCCCGGTATGCCCTCACTGTGGCGGGGTGGAGCGCAACAGCAAGATGGGCGGTGAGAGTACCCGCATAGGCACTTACAAGTGCTATGACTGCCGCAAGCCCTTTACCGTCAAGATCGGCACCATTTTTGAGGCCAGCCACATCCCGCTGCGCCTGTGGCTCCAGGCTATCTTTCTGATCGCTTCCAGCAAGAAGGGCGTTAGCTCGAACCAGCTGCACCGCACCCTTGGGATTACCCTGAAGTCCGCGTGGTTCATGTCGCACAGAATCAGGGAAGCGATGAAGGATGGCGGGATTGAACCTTTCGGCAGCAAAAGCGGCGACGTGGAAGTCGATGAAACTTTCATCGGACGCGACTTCACCAAGAAGCCCAAGGGCGACAAGAGGGGACGCGGGTACGAGCACAAGAACAAAGTCCTGTCCCTGATCGACCGCAGCACCGGGAAATCGCGTAGCATCGTGGTCGATAACTTGAAGATGAGCACCCTGCTTCCCATCCTGCAAGCGAACATCGACCCGAGCGCGCGCGTAATGACTGATGATGCGACTCAATACAAATATTTGAGCCTGCATTTCGCGGATCACGGCTTCACCCGTCATATGCTTGGCGAGTACGTTTCGCGCGAAGATAGGACCGTGCATACCAACACCATCGAGGGCTTCTTCTCGATCTTCAAACGCGGTATGAAAGGTGTCTATCAGCATTGCGGCCACAACCACTTGAACCGCTATCTTGCCGAATTCGATTTCCGCTATAGCAATCGCGTTGCTCTTGGGATTGAAGATTCCGACCGCGCGAACATTCTGCTCCAAGGAGTGAAGGGCAAGCGGCTCACCTATAAGACGGCTCATTAGCGAGGAGCCTTGGCGCAAGAGGAAATCCAATGCCCAAAAAGCGAAAGCGTGATTCACCAGAAAGACAGTCTCAGAGATTCGTTGAGACTGCGCGAAAACTTGGTGTTGATGAGACCGGGGAGTCATTCGAGCGCGCTCTGAAGATTGTTACTCCGCCCCTGAAGGCGAAGAAGCGGAGGGCGGCTTCGCCTTAGCGGCCTTCTGCTCTTCTAGTTGAAGGAGCCCCAACTTTGCGACTCCATCAGCAAACCGCTTTAGCGCATCGCCAGTAACGTGGTTCACGCCGTATCGCTTCGAATCATATTCGGTATTTTCTGATAGCAGCGCGGCAAGAGACTTCCGCATCAGGCGGATATTCCTTGTAACCGTTTCATCTAGATATTTCGCCCATTCCCAGGCGAGAACATCAGCAGCCTGGAGGGGCAGCGCCTTATCCTTGCCAATGAATGAGTGGGAGCCATAGCGATAGCTTTCCTTTAACTCTGGCGTGTCAATGGCTCTCGCCATGAAGTTGTGAGCCACGCCCGAATACTCATCCCCACTTTCGAAGAAATAGGCGATCTCATCATCGTGACCGGACTTGCGAACAAGGTTGCCAAGCGCATGCATTGCGAGATGACAACACACTGGATAAGCATGCTGAAATCCGCCTATCCAAGTCGGTAAGAGCGCGTTCATCTCGTTCACATCGCAGGAAATAGTGACCCCGAACGAGATACGCCGTTTGATGATTTGAACGCCTCGCTTTAATAGTTCTCCCGCCTGACTTGGATTGACGGTTTTAAAGCGCCCACGACGTTGGGTCAGTTCTTTCATGTGACAGCCGCCATAGGCCCCAAAGATGCTCCACCATTCCTTGTCAAACTTCTTCACCTGCGGCTTGGCGAAGGCATATCCAGCGACACAAAACGCCCCACTTGGACGGCGGCTGGCGTCGAAGTAAGCTTGGAGCATGGCTGCTAACCCGTTCCTTCTGGGGAGAAGGGTATCCAGCAGACCTAGGAAAAAGCGGTCATTGACCGGGGCCAAAACGGGCATCATAGGACGCCCCTTGGGTTTAGATCATACGCTTTTGGGTACGTGAAGTATAATAACGTCAAAAAAAAGGTACCCCGAAGGGTACCTTTTTTACGCAACTAGCTTGCGATTTAGTTGCCGCGGCAGGAGCCGGGCAGGTACTTCAACGGCAGGGTCGT
>WNFI01226782.1_pt1 | contig 10974 bp, 8 predicted proteins | sample 5400471 | NCBI WGS metagenome assembly WNFI01 (sample SAMN13153348, study PRJNA577476) | soil metagenome | isolation source: 100 cm saprolite on Douglas fir-dominated hillslope | place: USA:California | collected 2013-09-17 | reverse complement strand
AGCGCGGCAAGGACTCTCCCGTTGTCTGTGGTCGGCTCGACGTCCGGATGGCCGCAGAACTCGTGCTCATCGCACTTCTGCATCACACGTACCGCGCGGACTTCTTCGCGGCTGGCGTCAATGATGGCCAGAAGAAGGTTGCCAATGACCTTGTGACTCGTTGCCGTGACTCCCACCTTGCGCCCGGCCGCGACCAAATCAAGAACCATCCGTGCCCCCGTATATGTCTTCCCGGTTCCCGGCGGGCCCTGGATTGGCAGACAGGTGTTCTCGAGCTGCATGACAACGACTCGGGCCGCTGCGCCAGGGTCGTCAGACCGGTCAATGACTGCAGCGCCAGAGGGCCTTCCCGTGATTCGAGGCGTTGATCGAAGTAGCAGGTCCGAGGCCGACTCGATTCCGGGCGCTCCAAACCCCGACTCGATCACGCGCTCAGCCAGTCGCTGGACTGCCTGGCGCTGTTCGGTCGTGAAAAAAGGCCGGGCTGGAATCAAGCTAGCGGGGTGTGGCCTGGGGCGCCGCACTCCTCGTTTGAGATCAATCGTTCCGGCAAACGGATCCAGCGCCACGACCCCACCGGCTCTCTCCTGGCTCCGTGGATCTTCCGGCGTGTCGCCTACTGCGACCTTGTATTCCTGGCTTGGATCGAAACGATAACGACGAATGACCGACTGCTTGAGCTGCCCGACCTCGCCTAAAAACTCAAGCCCACCGATAGCTTCGGTGTCCTCGATGAGTTCGTCGTCAGTCATTGCAAGCCGCTGGAAGTACGCCCACCAATCAGCCTTTGCCTCCCTGCGATGCCAACTAAGCGATTGGGCCAGCAGCCAGCGCGCCTGCTGCTCGTCGTTTCTTGCCGCCAGATCATCTGCTACACCCGCAAGTAGGGCCTCGGTCAAGGTGTGGACGGCAACTTCGGCGGCGGCCAACTCTGGTGCAGGCTCAGGATCCCGCCGCACTGGGCGTAACAGATCCAAGCCGTACCCGATTGCCTCGGCCCGGCGCTCCTCCAACCAGTCACGAAGTTGTGATGTGCTTTCGCAGTCAGCCCGGTTGTACTGCTCGATCTCGATCAGTACCTTCTTGTCTCCTTCTCGTCGCCAGCGTTCGTACTCGACGATGCTCGAGCCGGCGTCGAACACAGACTCCGTGCGTTCGGGCCGATAGAAGCGCTCAACGTTCTTGAGCGAATAGGCCTCCTCCGAAATGCGAACCCCTTGGCGAAGGACTTGGTAGAGATCGACGAAGAGACCGCCACGCAGCATGCGGTCGATCTCGTCTTCGCGACTCCCGTGCCGACCCATCAGTCGCTTCAGAGCTTCTGTCTCATAGCTGGCGTAGTGGTAGACATGCAGATTCGGATCCTGTTGCCAGCGAGCCACTACGAAATCGACCAACCCCTCGAAAGCGATCTTTTCTTCTGAGCGGTCATGAGCCCACCACGAGCGGTACTCAGTTGATCCCCCCTGGACGCCAACCAGGCCGAACAGGTACTCGAGTCCGCCGTCGGTGACGTACGGATCGCCCTCCATATCAAAGAACAGGTCGCCGGCGGACGGTTCCGGGAGAGCTCCGAGGCCGAGTCCTGGCGCGGGTTCTTGAATCAATGCATACGACCTTTCTCCGGTCCTCGCGGCCTCCACCTGGAGCTGTGCCTGAATGCGGATACGGTCCAGCGCCGATTGCCCGATCCCTTCCACTGGCCCGCTGCTGGCTGCAAGCGTGGTTCTGGTGGGAATCGCTGCCGAGACCCACCTGCGAATCTGGTCACGGCGAATGCCGGCAACAAGAGATAGGTGATCGTCGTCGCGCCGCTTCTGGTCGCAAACCACGCTCCAGCGGCAGACAGCGCAATGTTGGACTTTGTCCGGATAGGTCACGAGCGGGGACGCAGCAAGGACAGTCTCGAGGCGGTTGAGAGCGATTCGCGCATACGAGACAAAATCGTCCACACGAAAGACGTGCTCGGAATGATCGCCGAGGATTAGACGCATGCTGTGGGGTAGGCGCCCTTGCAGCCTCGCGAGTTGGTCGGAGTAGATTGCCACCTGCAGCAAGGCACGCGTTTTGGCATGGCGCGCGAGTTTTGTGTCAACAACCTCGTACGAGTGGTCGCCAAGGTCACTTGGCTCAGCGACTTTGATTAAGAAGTCGGCTCTGCCGGTCCACCGCCCGTCGCAAAACGTGCCCTGATAGATGACGTCGGCCCCGTCCCGCATCGCCTGCAGGGTGTCCGCCTCAGAGCGCCTCAGGCCGTCAACGGTCATGTCGCGCTGTTCGATGACTGCGTCTTTAAGGCCCAGTTTCCGATATCGGTCCAGTTGCAGGTGCTCGTGCTCCTCGCCGAGCTTGCTCAAGAGGTCGAGCGCGGGGTCGGTCCGATGCGGGCGTTTGAGCTCGCCCAACGCGGCAAGCCGCTCGAGCTGTGTCAGGTGCTCGCATTCGAGATGCCCAACCAGATCGGTTGCGCTTAGGAACAAGATGCCTTCGGCGTTGTGCATCGCTAGCAGTCTGCAGAGTAGACGCGACAGCTGCCTGTCGCGGTAAGAGTGGCCAAACTAGGTGGGATAATTTCGTCGCAGTGGCTGCGGAAGACAGCTTCGAAAAACGCGACCGAATCCTTCGGCTGATCAACCTGCTCAGGATGTTTCAAGCTGCGCCTGAAGGTCTGTCAACGCGACAGGTGGCAGAGCGACTCGGGGTCAGCCAGCGATCCGTCCAGCGGGACATCAACGCTCTTGGTTATGAGCTCCATGTTCCTTTTCACAGCTCCAACGGCAGGTGGGTGGTCGGTCCGCAGTACTGGTTGCGGCCGACTCTCGCCAACGCGGCTTTCGGTCTGAGCGTAAAACCCGTAAACCCGACCTACTCGAGAGTCTTCGGGGCCCTCGCGACCGCCTGGGCTGACCAGCGTCAGGTCGACATCCGGTACCAGACCGCACCCTCCAAGACTCGGCGCGTATGGCCGCTGTTCCTTGAGCCAAGCTGGTTCGGGCATTCGTGTTATCTCCTGGCCTGGGACCCGACCGCGCGGGCACCGCGCGTGTTCAAGATCGAAAGGATTCTTGATGCCCGGATCAGAGACGAGCACTTTGAAAACCCAAAGGGCTATTCCGTTGATGAGCAGCTCAAGAGTGCCTGGGGCATTTGGGGCAGCAGCGATCCGGTCGAAGTGGAGGTGATCTTTCAGCCGGATGTCGCCGCCCGAGTCCGCGAGACCATATGGCACCCGAGCCAGGTGCTCGACGAGCTCCCAGGAGGCCGCCTTCGCATGACTCTCCGAATCGGGCATTGGCTTGAGGTACGCCATTGGGTGTTGGGGTGGGGTGGTTCGTGCGAGGTGATCAGGCCAGCCGAACTCCGCCGTGCCATCATCGAAGCTGTGACTGAGATGGCGAAGACCTACGGCGTGTTCGCGCCTACCGAGTTCCGGCGACTTGTCGCCGAGCACGAGCGGCTGGTAAGCGGCGTCCGATCCCGAAGAGCAACTCGAGCCCGACGGGCCGGCTGATATCTCGTCGGCACGCGACAGACAGCTGTCGCGGGTGGGCTGGAAGGTGGTGCGATGAGAAGCGCAATCACTACCGCCAAGCCTCGGACTGCCCCACGAGGGCCCCACACAGAAGTCGCCAGCGTCCCCGACGATCCCGAAGTGAAGAGGGAGATCCGGCTCGCGCTGTTCGAGAAGGCAATCGATGAGCTGCTTTCGGAGCGTGAGAACCGCGACTTCCTGATCTTCGAGCTGCGGGGTAGCCCAGACTCCTACGTGCAGTACATGCTTCACGACGGAGCCGTTCTCGGCGAAGTTGGTTCGAGGGGTTGGATACCTCAAGGCCAGGTGCTAGACAGGGAGCGGGTCACGGCGCTCGGTTGTCTTGGGTTCGAAGGGGGCGGGTTGCGTGCTAACTTCGCACGCGACGACCTGCCGCAGGACGCTCGACGGCTTGCCTGCCTCAGCGAGCTTCTGTTCGGCGCTGCCTACAGGCCGCCGTGCGACTTCGATATCACCATCGTTACGAAGTCGATGATCGAGGCGGAAGCGATGCGGCGGCGTGGACAGGAGGTTGACGCGTGATGTCGGGTGTTGCGCAGACAATACTTCAGCCAGCCGCGCGCGTTGAGCGGCCGGCGCGCGCACTCCTTGGGTGGATGCAGCCCAATGAGGCCTGGCTCATCCTCACCGGTCGCCGTCAAGACGTTGCGCCAACCGACGAACAGAAACAGCTTGTCGAAAGGCTTCGGGATGGGGTCGCTCGGCGACCTATCGGGATCGACCAGTCGGGTGTCGAACAGCCCGCGCCCGTCGAGCTTACTCCGTATCTCGCTGATCTGGAGAAGGACCAAGCCGCCGCTGGGCTGATTGCTTCCGGTTGCAAAGTGGCGCTGATCGATTTGGCGCGTGTGATCGCAGCACAGCCGCTCGTCCATGTCGATCACGCCGATGAACGGGTTGCCGCTATCCGGTCGGATGATCTGGTATCGATCGCTCGGCTTTCTCTTCCGACCACTCAGCCGGTCGAGCTACCGGCGACGTTCGACCAGGCACAGAAGGCGTGGGTACTGACTTCGGCCAATCCGAATCTGCGTCTGATTGGTGCTGGCCAGGGTCAGGCCCCGCAAGGCCCTCCGGTTTTGGGCTTTTCGGTTGCGATCGTCACCTCATTCGTAAGGATTGCCCGGTATCGAGAGCGATACATCTTAGTCGACGGCTATCACAGGGCACATGGCTTTCTGCGGCGCGGAATCAAGGTCGTGCCGGCGTTTGTCAGTGAGGTGCATTCCTTCGAGAGTCTGGGGTTGCCACCGGTAGGCATGCTTCCGCAAGACGCCTACCTGGGGGACCGACCGCCACTTCTAGCTGACTACTTGACCGACGAGGTTTCTGCGGCGGTCATGGTTCCAGCAACCCAGAAGACGATCGCCATCGTCGGCCTTGAGCTGCAGAACGTCGGCTAGGCTGGAAAATGCCTTCACGAACGATCGGCGGAGTCGCCTCCTTGACCGGCCATTTGGCGAAGCCGTCGAACCCTGTCCGAATGTTCCTCATGGCCGTGTTGCGTGCGTCGGAGGCGAAGCCGTTCCAAGACGCGCTGAAGCAAGCACTCAACTCTGGGCCACGTGTCGCCGGAACCACCTTGCTGCCTTGGGAGCATGCGTTGATCGGCACTGCCTTCGACTACCGCGCCCGCTACAGCTTCGCCATCACTCCCGCGAACAAGCTGGTGGCTGGGCTCGGTGTCTCCAAGATTCCGATGTACTTCGTCAACGAGGACGATGGTGGCTTCGAGTTGTTTATGGGTTGCCAAAAGTTCACGCAGGACGTGGACGCAAGCATCACGAGACTGAAACCAATCGCCCGCCGGCTTGAGCGAACGGATGAAGAGAACCTCGCGCGGCATTGCGTCGTGCTGGCGCTCTTGGAACAGGTCGCCAGGGTTGGACTTCGACCCGGCTCGCCACTCCTCGCCCGTCCGCTCGCATGCGGGACTCGCGAGCTGCTGGAGCTAGCTCGACCCGACTGGGTAGCTGATCTACGTGAGATGGCTTGGCTCTTCGACGATTGCGCCACGCGCGAGAGGCTCTACGGTCGACCGGCGGTGCTAAACCCCACGTTTGCTGGGTCGAGCGACGTGCATGGCGCCGATGCTGATCTCATCGTTGATGGCTGCTTGATCGAGATCAAGTCAACGATTCAAACGACTATCCGAGAACCGGTGTTTCATCAACTGCTTGGCTATGTACTTCTCGACTATCCGGATCACTACCACATCAACTCGATTGGGGTCTACTTGAGTCGACATGGGGTTCTCCTGAAGTGGCCCTTGGCAGAAGCACTTGGTGAGCGGGGTGAGCCCGCCGGATTGGGGACGCTCAGGAGGGAGTTCAGACGACTGCTTCGGAGTCCTCTGGCTCTATCGCCAGCGTAGCCCGCTGGACACCACGAACGGTCAAGCGGCGGCGATGGCTTGGAGTAGTGAGTGACGGAGGTCTGCCAGCTCAGCGCTCCCCATCAGGGCTCGTTGCCGTATTCGATCTAGAAGAGCCGGCACAGGCAGCGGGTTAGTGATTATGCGTGCGGACTGCAACCCGGATATGTTCTGAACGCGTAGCCTGACGCCAGCCGCCGCAGTCGTCTCCGAGGGGTAGAGGATCATCGCTGCCGGAATGCTGACGCCGCGCGTCTGGAACGCGTATGCGTACAAGAAGACCTGGTAGATGTCAGCCGGGTCAATCGAACGTTGATCGTAGAGCTTGTATTTGGCGTCAATCGGCAACCGGCTATGCCCATCCTTAAGGGTCAGCAGCATGTCCGGTATCACCCGACTGTACGTACCGCCCGTTGCTTCATTGACGATCAACGAGGAGGTTCTTCGTTGGGGGAAGACAGAGATCGGCTGGTCGGTCATCGCGTCCTTCACGAGTTGCGTCGCGAATCTTTCAAACAGGGGGTTCATGTCGAGCAGAAAGGCAACTGCCGGCGCTCGCCCTGATGAGTAGAGGTCGCGCAAATGCAAGTTGCGCAACAGCAGCAGGGACAGCGCGTGAGCTGTGCGGTAGTGCTCGTTACGCCGGTTGTACTGCAGTTGCTGTTCCGCGGACTCGAGGTCGATACGCAGCGGATTCGAGTATTCGGAGAGGGCAGCTCCAAGTCTTGCCATTCGCTGGGACAGGTCACCGTACTTTGCGACCGCCCGGCCCGCTCGCAAACCGCTGAGGAGCAATTGATTATCGAGGATGTCGCTTAGGTAGTCCTCGAACCGGCACTCGAGACGGTCGACCTCACCGAAATGCCGGGCTATTTGCTCCACAAGCATCAAACGGCCGCGCAGAGCGGGCTCGGCCGACTCTTGCCACACGTAGTCGAATTCAGGACCGCCAATCAAGATCCGTTCTGCCTCGCGCGACAGGATGAGGCACCACAGATCAGCCAGTCCTTGGGTCTCGGCTTCGTAATCCTGTGGAGTTGGCAAGATGGACAAAGCCTCCAGCCCGCTGCCATAGCCCAGCATGGTCATCACGCCGAGACTCCCCCCAGCGAGCTTTGGGTGGATTTGTATTTCAAAGCTTGAGAACCGAGCCGTGCCCACCCAAGACGTCGATCGCACCCGCGCACCATCGAGCAACCAGTCGACAGTCAGCCTCCGGTCGTTCTTGGAAAGCCCCGCGGACAGCGCTAGATCGTCCGGAGTGGGAGCTACTCCAGGTACCCGTTTCTCTTCCCATTCACCCATCGCGAAAGTCGGGCGAGTCTCGAACATGTCTTACTCGGCGATCAGTTTGTTCAAAGCCTCTATGAGCCGGGTCGGTGACGCTGCTTCCGTCCATGAAGTAGGAGTGACCCACTTGCTTCTCACGGCCTACCGCTTTTGCGATGCGTCCATTGAGATGAGTCAGCAACTCATTCATCTTTAGCCCTTCGGGTCCCTCGCCCTCAAGTAGCGAGGGATCTGGCATGAGCTCAATGAAGGCGAATCTGCGTCGCAGGGCGGCATCCAGCACTCGAATGCTGCGATCGGCAGTGTTCATTGTTCCGATCAGATAGAGGTTGTCGGGGACTACAAAGGAGTCACCGCTTTGGGGGAGCGTCACGGACTTCCCGCGTTTGTCTAGTTCGAGAAGCGTTATCAGCTCACCGAAGATCTTCGGCACGTTGCCGCGGTTGATCTCATCAATGATCAAGAGGTACTTGTGGTCTTTGTCAGCGGCAGCTCGCCCACACAGCTCCTTAAAAACTCCGTCTCGCAACTCAAGCACGAGGCCAGCGCTGGACCCCTTCTTCGGGCGGTAGCCCTCAACAAAGTCTTCGTACGAGTAGGAGGGGTGGAATGTCACCAGCGTGACCTCCTTGCTGCCTGCAAGCCACCAATCCGCGAACTGTAGAACTGCTCGAGTCTTGCCCGTCCCCGGCGGGCCGTAGAGAATCACTTGGCGACGTTTCGTGAGGGCAGATTGGATCTCTAGCCAAAGATCGTCTGGCGCCTCGGCGGGCAATGTGCGCGGTGGGATTTTCGTAGCCGATCGGATCTTCTCGTACAGATCGCCGGAGACCCTGGCGACAGTTGCGTTTGCCCAGGACTTGACCGGAGCAATCGTGCGTTGCGTCGTGTCATCCCAGTGGACGCTAACCGTGTGCGGAAACCCATCGACGTCTTCGCGCCACGTATATCCGGGCTCAACGACGGTTCCGATCCCAACGACTTGGGCAGTTCCCTTGTTCGCAATGACAATGTCACCGGGGCTGAGCTCCATGAGTTTCCACAGTTCGCCAGCTTTCTTCGAGGCGTTCGCGACGCCGCGCCCATATTCCGGACCGTAGGTCGACATGAACTGTGCCTGAAAGTCTTCCCGCGATGCGTATTGACGCAGATCGCCAACCTTGGGCCAGCCGACACAGATGAAGCCGCCCTCCATGCACTGTTGCCAGTAGCGTGCCTGCTCACCGGGAGCGATCTTCACGATGTGCATGGTCCCCCGTGGATCTGCCCACCAGTAGAGGAACTGCATGATCTCCCATCCCGACCAGCCTTTGAACTCAGGCTTGGCGAGCAGGATTTCCAGCAGGTATCGGTTGGCTGCTATTACGCCGCGATCGCCCGCGTCGCCGCCGAACATCTCTATGAAATTTGCGATGTGAGCAGTGGAATAGATTGGCAAGACGTCTTCGGGGAAGTACACGTAGAGCGTCTTCGTGCGGATCGCATAACCCGTTTCGATCGACTCGATCGTGTCAATCTCGGGGTACTGGCCCGACTTAGCGAATTCGAACGCCTGAACATAGCCGGCCCGGATGGCTTTCCATGCTTCGTCCTCATTGGCGTAGCGTCGGCTGAAGTACCAGCTTCCATCCGCCTTCCGTCTGAAGATCAGGTGTTTCTGCGCTGCACCACCGCGCATACTCCCGAGCTCTTGTGAGTTGAACTCAAGCCACCAGCACCATGATTCTTGGGGTTTGTCGGTTCCCAGGGCGTATCGGTTGAGGGGCATCTCGGCCCAGCCGTCCAACGGAAACCTCGACTGGATTTCCGCCCGGACCTTCTCCGCATCCTTCATTGCGGATTGGGCGGCAGCACGGTCCCATTTGACGACGGCCTGTGGGAGAGGGAGGCGCCCAGCCACGTCGACAGGACTAAAGGATCGAGGCATAGACTTGAACCAGTTGCGGGCGATCTCTAATTGTGGCTGTCAAGATCTCGCGATGATCTTAGGCGTCTAACCCGCCAGCTACCAGTTGCCGCGCCCACGGGCCATGAGCTTGGAGTCTGTTCCTCAGGCACGCTGCGCAGCGCCAGTCTTCTGAACGAGCCATGGCATTGTCCCTACAGGTCTGATAGCCTCTTGGTGCGCTTGCGGGCGAAAAAAACCGTGAGGCTAACGGCGCAAACCGTTATGGGAAATGGCCCGACGGCCGTTTCTGAGTTCAAGAACGGGATCGGTCATAGAGTCGAGCTCGAAAACCGTTATGGGTCACTGGCCCATCGAGAGTTCAAATCTCTCCCTCTCCGCCAACCTGCCTGGCAGGGGACTACTATCGAAGCGCTTCAGTGAGCCGACCGGTCGCAAGAGCTGGCATCGCGGCGGCAATTCTCTTATTGGCATAGGCGCCGTCGCCTTCTACCTCGATCATTGCGTGATCGACCAACCGCTGTGGGCAGTTGTCGCCGGTTGGGGACTACTTCTCGGCGGATTTGCCACGTTGACGCTGCAGGATGCGGTCGGTACTTCCCGGATGACATTTATCGACATCGACCACTACTGGTGGCCTCTTGGACTGGTACTGATCGTCATCGGTGCAACCGTGATTCTCGTAAGTTGGTGGCGGGCGCCCGAGCTCTTTTCTCCACATCTGAGCCGCCGGACGGTGCTCGCCCTGGTCCCTGTGGTCGCCATCATCGTTTTTGCGAGACAGAGCGGCATGGCCCCAACAGTGACGCTCGCTTTATGCGCCCTGATCGTGTCGATGGCGTTGACCGCCGGGTCATGGATGGCTGGCCGGTCGAGCGGTCAGTCAGGCGGCGAGCGCGACCCGGCCTGAGCTCGATTGTGCTTGGGGATCAGCACATAGCGTGGCCGACGTGAACGCTGCTCGGGTCCTGACCGCCGGTGGTTTGACAGTCTGGCTTGGTGGGCTGGTTGCTGCGGCGGCCTACATCAGCCGGCGCATGCGCTTTCCAAAATCCATGTATCAGTTCATGTATCAGGGAGACCCGTTGCGCTCTTCGGGTTGGTTCAGGACGATCGCCGGCTCGTTGGTATTCGCCGTCACCGCTTACCAGGTCCCAACCGTTGCCTGGGTGGCCACGATATTCGGTTCGGGCATGGTCATCTATACGGTGGGGGTATATGTGGTTGCACTCACGGTCGAGAGGCGCCGGGCTCAGCGGCTCGGTCTCCCCGAGCCCGGGACGGATGGAAGCACCAGCTTCGCCGAAACCGCCGTTTTCTTCGCGATCGCACTGCCGTTCGCCGTGGCTGGTCTGGTGCTGATGGTGTACGGAATCGCGAATGAGCTGGGTGGCAATCGGGGGGAAGGCCTCGCCGCGCTGGGACTTGGAGCGGTGGCTTCGTTCTTAGCCATTGGCATGGGCCTTTTCGGGAGCCCTCTGCTGCTGGCCCGGCGGCGTGGTTGATCTCCGCGCGGCGCCGATTCGAACCAGCCAGCAAAGGCTGCCATCAGGGTGTCAACGCCGCCATTCCACCTTGCCACCAGCGGCGTGATCCAGAGCGGCTCGAATTGCCTTGAGCACCATGTTCAGCGCGGCTGCCGAACTGGCCGCCTTGAAGACCGAGTAGTTGCCACGAAGATTGGACGACCAGTCGATCAGGACTACTTCATCCGAAGGCTGATGCTCCGGCCGGCCAGTAGAGGGATTCTGGGGAAAGGTCGATTGAATCCGGTAGAGCTCGTTCCGCCAGATGTTCGCCCGGAACGTTTGCCTGCGAGTCTTGTCCTGGAAGAGTTCTACGCGTAGGGCG
>WNFI01079971.1_pt1 | contig 10974 bp, 10 predicted proteins | sample 5400471 | NCBI WGS metagenome assembly WNFI01 (sample SAMN13153348, study PRJNA577476) | soil metagenome | isolation source: 100 cm saprolite on Douglas fir-dominated hillslope | place: USA:California | collected 2013-09-17 | reverse complement strand
GCTGCTCGGCAAGAAGTGCATGGCCCTCCGCCTGGCGAGCTGGCTCGCCCGGAAAGAGGGGTGGATGGCGGAGCACATGCTGATCCTCGGCCTCGAGGATCCGCAGAAGAACGTCCATTACGTCGCCGGCGCCTTCCCGTCGGCGTGCGGCAAGACCAACCTGGCCATGTTGGTGCCCCCCGCGGAGCTGCCCGGATGGAAAGCGACCACGGTCGGGGACGACATCGCGTGGCTGCGGCCGGGCTCGGACGGACGCCTCTGGGCCCTGAATCCGGAGTACGGCTTCTTCGGCGTCGTGCCCGGCACGAGCCGGAGGACGAATCCGACGGCGTTCGACATGATCCAGCGCAACACGATCTTCACGAACGTGGCGCTGCGGCCGGACGGCACGCCGTGGTGGGAGGGCCACGACGATCCCCCGCCGGCGGAGGCGCTCGACTGGCAGGGACGCCCGTGGACGTCAGGATCTTCCGAGAAAGCCGCGCATCCCAACAGCCGCTTCACCACACCGGCGACGCAGTGCGCGTCGCTGTCGCCGGAGTTCGAGAACCCGAACGGCGTGCCGATCGACGCGATTCTCTTCGGCGCGCGGCGGCAGCGGCGGATTCCGCTCGTGTACCAGTCGCGGAACTGGCAGCATGGGACCTTCCTCGGCGCGACGCTCTCGTCGGAAACGACCGCGGCCGCCACCGGAAAGGTCGGCATGCTGCGGCGGGATCCCATGGCGATGTGGCCCTTCTGCGGCTACAACATGGGGGACTACTTCCAGCACTGGCTCGACGTCGGCGCAAAACTGACCCGCCCGCCGGTGATCTTCCGCGTGAACTGGTTCCGGACGCACGCGTCCGGGCGCTTCCTCTGGCCGGGCTTCGGCGACAACCTGCGCGTGCTGAAATGGATCCTCGAGCGGTGCGCCGGAGCCGGCAAGGCGGTGGATACCGTCGTCGGCGCCGTGCCGACGCTCGACGCGATCGATCGGACCGGACTGAAGGTCTCCGACGCCGACATGGCGGAGCTGCTGAAAGTGGACCCGGCCGAGTGGGTCGAGGCGATCGCCGGTCAGGAAGTGCTGATGCAGATGTTCGGGGATCGGATGCCCAGGGAGCTCCGCGCCGAGCACGAAGATCTCGCGCGGCGGATCAACGCGGCTATCACGCCGCCTGATCTCATTGGGCGGGAGGGTGGCGAGTGACATTGAAGATTGGCGATTGCAGACTGAAGACTAGCGATTGACGATTGCCAATTGACGATTGGGGTCAGGTAAACAGCGTCAGCCCCCAATCGGCAGTCTGCAGTCGCCAATCTTCAGTTCTTAGCGCGCCAGTTTCACGATCAGAACTGGCGGTCCCCACCGCTGTGGAGTAGGGCTTATCTGGAACACCGTGGGCCCGGCGCTGACGTACTGGCCGTAGCGGGTCAGATCCGCAGCGCTGATGATCAGGTAGTCGGCCCCCTGGCGGTACCAGTCCGGGCTCTTGTCCAGCAGCAGCTCGGTCCCGGTCACCTTGAAGCCCGCCGTCTCCAGATAGGTCGGCCCGTTGTTCTCGACCGCCACGCGCGTGCCGCTCGGCGTGTTCGCCTTCAACCAGTCCGCCGCTATCGACCGTGTGTCCGATCGCTTCTGTTGATTCAGCCACTGGACGCTGGTCATGGTCGGTCCGTAGAGGAGAAGAATCACCCCCGCCGCGACCAGCAGGCGCTGCACTCCCGGCCGCGCGAGCGGCTTGAAGCGCGCCAGAAAACGGACGGCCTCGAGGACGGCGACGGATGTGAACAGGCACAGCATCGGGATCAGCGGCAGCGCGTATCGCCCCAAAACGTGCGAGTGGGTCGACAGCATGTAGAAATACGCCAGTGTGAAGACGATGACCGGCATCCACCGGGCCCGTGCGCTGGAGCGCCACGACAGGATGGCGATCCCGCCGATAGCCAGCGGCACGGACCAGCGTTCCCCGGCCGGCGAGAGGTGCTTCGCATACAGGAGCCAGGCGGGATCGGACGCGTCTGATGGCGCCGCGAAGCGCGCGAACTGGGCGGCGAAACCGTCGAGAAATGCCGGCAGATCGAAGACAGTATACGGCGCGCCGGCGAGGAACCCGGCCGCGGCGGCGCCGACGAGGGCGCCAAGCTTCCGCAGCCGATCGGGCGACGACCGTTCGTTAATGAGCCAGGCCGCGACCGCCGCCACGATCGCGATGCCGCCGTTGTATTTCGCCGCGGCGGCGAGCCCGCATACCGCACCCGCCCACCCGTACGCCGCCACCGTGCCCAGCCTCCCCGCGCGCACCGACAGCCAGACCGCGAGCGTCGTGAGCGTCGTCATCGGGACGTCGGTCAGGATGAAATGCGATTCGCGGACGTGGAGGGGACGCACCGCCATCTGCGCCGCCGCGAGCAGCGCCACGCGCCGCGACGACAGCTCGGTGCCGAGCCGGTAGGTCAGCCACACAGTCGCCACGCCGGTCATCGCCGCCACGAACCGTCCCGCCGTATAGACGGCGGCGATCGAGAAGCCGTCGAGCGACCCCCACTCCCCTCTCAGCGCACCCCAGAGGAACCGGACGATGGCGACCATCGCGTGGACGTAGATCACCAGCGTTGGATAGTCGAAGATGTGCGGGTTCCAGTCGCCCGTCCGGAGAATGCGGAGCGCCCGGTCGACGATTTGCGGCTCGTCGATGCCGACGGCGTGCGGGATGCCCGCGCCCAGCGACCAGAGCCGGGCCACGACGGCCGCGGCCACAATCAGCGCAAGGACCGAGAGCTCGGCAACGCGGCGGGTTGTAAGATGACGGTCCGCGGGCATGCAGGGTGCCTGCGCAGGATACCACCCCGGTGCCCTTCCACTCTGATCCGCTCATGGCGCACGCCCTCACGATTGGCGTCGAGGACGAGTTCCAGATTGTCGACCCCGAGATGTGGGAGCTTCGGTCGCACGTCTCCGAGCTGGCGTCCAGCGCGTACCTCTGCGACCAGATCAAGCGCGAGCTCCACCAGTCGATCGTCGAGGTCGGCACGAAGATCTGCGCGGACGTCGCGGAGCTGGAGCGCGAGGTCTGCCACATCCGCCGCGAGCTGTCGCAGAGCGCCGAGCGCGTCGGTCTGCGTATCGCCGCGGCCTGGCGGCTCCCCCAGGCGCTGGAGTTTCTGCTATCTTCCCGTTCATGAAAATCGATCGCCGCCGGTTCATCGCGTTTTCCTCGGGGGCCCTCGCCATGTCCCCTCTTGCGCGCGTGTTCGGAGCGGACCAGGCCCAGGCGCCTGCGCCGCCGCCCGCGCAGACGCCCGCCGCGCCGGCTGTGCCGAAGTTCGAGGACGTGCGCAGGAACGTCGGCATCTTCACGATGCGTGGCGGCACCATCGGGTGGCTGCTCAACAAGGACGCCGTCCTCGTCGTCGACACACAATACGCGGACACCGCGAAGACGTGCCTCGACGGTCTGAAACAGAAAACCAGCGGACGGCCGATTGACCTCGTCATCAACACGCATCACCACGCCGATCACACCGGCGGCAACGGCGTGTTTCGCGCGGAGGCGATGAAGCTGATCGCGCAGGCCCGCGTGCCGGACCTGCAGCGCCAGGCCGCCGCGGCCACGCCGAACAGCCCCGCGCCCGTCGTCGCCGACGCGACGTTCGACAGGAGCTGGTCCGGCACGTTCGGGGATGAGACGGTGAGCGCGCACTACAACGGGCCGGCGCACACGGGCGGCGACGCCCTCGTCCACTTCGAGCGCGCGAACGTGGTCCACATGGGCGACCTGTTGTTCCACGAGCGGCATCCCCGCGTCGATCGCCCTGCGGGTGCGTCGATTCAGAACTGGATGACGATTTTGGAGACAGTCGGCAAGGACATGCCCGCCGATGCGGTCTTCATCGCCGGGCATGCGAAAGAAGGACTGCCCGTCACCACCGATCGCCAGGCGGTCCTTCGCTTCCGGAATTACTTCGACGCGGTCCTCGCACTGGTGCGCAAGGCCATCGCCCAAGGCCAGACGAAAGGTGTGATCGCGGCGACGGCCGTCCTGCCGGGCTTCGAGAGCTACCAGAGCGCGGGCACGCTCACGCTGGCCGGTGTGCTCGGCGTCGCGTACGACGAGCTCACCGCGAAGTAAGCCAGGGCATCTTGCGCTCTTCGTCGTAGGCGTTGAGGAGTGTCCACAGCTCCAGTCGCCAGAGCCGCTCGCAGGCCGGACACCAGGTCAGGTAGTAGGCATCCATCGTCCCTCGAAGCTCGGTGTCTCCCCGGCACTTGGGACAAATCAACATCACAGCCATGGGTTTTTGTACGCATTCCTTACGCGGAACCCCTCCGCGAGCAGAATTACGTCGGTAACCGCATGTGTCGTGCCGCTTTAGCGCGCCTCAGCCGTGGCACGGGACTGGCAGGGGTTCCAGCCATCCCGGCGGTGTGTGGCGTAACTGATCAGGCTCAACCATTATGGCGAAACGAGCTCCCATGCAGATTCGATCGGCAGCACGCGGCACCATCGACGAGGACGCGCGAGAAACGCTCGCGACGCTCGAGGGATGCCGGCAAACCATCAACGTTGTCCTCGTGGCCCTGACCGACGGCGTCGAGCTCGAGGTCTGGGCGGACGGGGCGCTGCGACGGCGATCGCGTTTTCTGCGCGACACGCAGGCCAGAAAATACTCGGAGCGTCTCGCGAGCCGCCTGTCGCGCCGCGGCTATCGGCGAGCTCTGCAGCACGGCTTGGGGCAGGCCCCTCGCCAAGGCTCAGGTCAGGCGGAGATCTGCTGATGGCGGGACGGGAGCAACCCTTGGTCCTCCTTGCGGAGGACTTCGAAGATGCGCGCGAGCTGTATCGCGACTACCTCGTGTTTTCCGGCTTCAGCGTCGAGACCGCGGTCAACGGCCGCGAAGCGATCACCCAGGCCGTGGCGCTGCAGCCGGACATCATCCTGATGGACGCGAGCATGCCGGTCCTCGACGGCTGGCAGGCGACGCGCGAGCTGAAGAACAACCCGACCACGAAGCACATCCCCGTCCTCGCGCTCACCGCGCACGCATTCGACGATGCGCGGCAAGAGGCGAGAGAGGTGGGCTGCGACGGCTTCGTCACGAAACCCTGCCTGCCCGACGATCTCGTCTCGAAGATCCGCGCCTTCCTCGATCCCGCCAGGAAAAAGAAAAAGTAGGCTAAGCTACCGGCCATATGAATCCCATTACCGGGCTGCTCGCGGCGCTGGCCGCGCTGACGGCGGTATTCGTCGCGGGCTGGACGAAGGCGGTCTTGACCGTGCGCGGCGAGCGTGGCGCGGCGCCGTCGCCCGCCACCAGCGTCGGCCCCCCCACGCCGCTGTCGCTGGGCGTCGGTGCGATCACCAATTTTTTCGACACGCTGGGCATCGGATCCTTTGCGACGACGACGGCGTCGTTCCGGTTTTTCAAGATGGTCCCCGACCGAATCATCCCCGGCACGCTGAACGTCGGCCACACGCTGCCGACGGTCGTCCAGGCGTTCATCTACATCTCCGTCATCCCCGTCGACGTGGTGACGCTCATCTCGATGATCGCGGCCTCGGTGGCGGGCGCCTGGCTGGGCGCCGGCATCGTCGCGGGCTGGTCGAAGCGCAACGTGCAGATCGGGATGGGCGGGGCGCTGACGGCGGCGGCGATCTTCTTCACCATGAAACAGCTCGGCCTGTTCCCGCAGGGCTCGACCGCGATCGGCGTTGGCGGCGTGCTGCTCGTTGTGGCCATCGCGGGCAACTTCCTGCTCGGCGCGCTGAGGTCGGCAGCATGAAATTCATGAAGGAACGGGCCTACAGCCTTCGCGTCGCGCTCGGCCTGGCCATCGGCGGCATTCCCGGCGTGATCGTCGCCGCGAAGATCGTCAAGTCGCTGAATCTCTATACGGTGCGCTGGCTGGTGATCGTCGTCGTCATCTACACGGCCATCACGATGCTCTATGCGGCGTTCTCGGAACAGCGCAGCGGCGTGCCGGCCGAGGCCGAAGCCTAGGCGCGCGGACGGTGAGAGCATCCGTCCGATGAAACCGCTGGCCATGGCCGCGCTGGCGCTGGCCGCCGTGGCGGCGACCGCTCCCGCTCCGCTCTGGCAAGCGCAATCCAGCGGCGTGACGGCGCGGCTTCGCGGCGTAAGCGCCGTCAGCGCCCGCGTCGTCTGGGCGAGCGGCGCCGGCGGCACCGTGATCCGCACCGCCGACGGCGGCGCGACGTGGCAGGCGCTCGCGGTGCCCGGCGCGGAGACGCTGGATTTCCGCGACGTGGACGCCGTCAGCGAGACGAGCGCGTACATCCTCAGCATCGGCCCTGGCCCGGCGTCGCGAATCTACAAAACGACCGACGCGGGCGCGCACTGGGCGCTGCAGTTCACCAACGACAACCCCAAAGCGTTCTTTGACGCGATGGCCTTCTGGGACGCCAGCCGCGGCCTGGTCATGGGCGACTCCGTGGACGGCAAGTTCGATATCCTCACCACTGCTGACGGCGGAAAGACCTGGACGCGCGCGCCTCAGGAGAGACTGCCGCCGGCGCTCCCGAACGAGGGGGCCTTCGCCGGCAGCGGCACCAACGCCGCCGTCTCGGGCCGGAGCCACGCGTGGATCGGCACGGGGGCCTCGACGCGCTGCCGCGTCCTGCGGACGATCGACGGCGGCGCGACATGGACGATCGCAGAAACGCCCGTCGCCGCGTCGGCCTCGGCGGGGATCTTTTCGGTCGCGTTCCGGGACCCGCGGCACGGCGTCGTGGTGGGCGGCGACTACAAGAAGGAGAAAGAAGCGGTCGACAACGCGGCGGTCACCTCCGACGGCGGCGTCACGTGGACGGCGATCACCGGCCTGGGCGGATTCCGCTCGGTCGTGGCCCACGTCCCCGGCACGAAACAGTCGTGGATCGCCGTCGGGCCGTCCGGCGCCGACATGACGGAAGACGATGGACGAACGTGGAAGCCCATCGAGGGCGGCGGCTACCATGCGTTCTCGTTCGCGCGCCGCGGCCGTGCCGGGTGGGGCGTGGGCGAACGCGGGGCGATCGGGAAGCTGATCTGGTGACTTCAAGAAACGGGCCGACGGCTTCAACACGAAGGTCACCAAGACACAAAGACCACAAGGGACCTTTGTGATCTTCGTGCCTTGGTGATCTTTGTGCTAACCCGTCGGGCCGTTTACTTGATTCGAATCGCAATGAGGTGTTTTTCGGTAGTTGGCCCTGCGCCTGCCGTGAGCTCGATCAAGTAGTCCCCGTGCCCCAGCCCTGAGAGAGACATCTCGACGACAAGGGCGTTCTTGGCGGCGTCCTCGGAGAGAGGCAGCTCCACCGGCAATGCCTTCCCCGTCCTGTCGAGCAACCGCACCTCGCGGCGATCGAGCGTCGTCAGCACGGGCCACTCCACGCGCACGCGCTCGTTGCGCGCGAACTCGAATGCCGCGACCGGTCTCATGGCGACCCGCGAGGCCGAGCGGTATGCCACCGCATCGCCCACGAGCGTGGCGGCCGGCGATGCCAGGCGGACCCAGTCGTCGGCGGAGGGCTCGGCGCCGCTCTTGAGGCGGACCGCCACGCGGGCCGGCCAGGTCGCCGGGCTGAATCGAATCGACGTCGCATAGGCGCCGGGCTCGATCCGTCCCGTCGCGGTGCCGGCGGGGGCGCCGTCCGCGCCGGTTGCCACGACCTCCACGTCCGCGCCGTCCTTCCACTTGCCAGCCTGGATCGACGCCGCCGAGAGCTCCGCCACGATGGTCAACTGCTTCGCAGCGGCCGCCGCGTAGACGACGAACGGCCGCGTGGCGCGGTCGAGGATCGTCAGGGCCACCTCGTGCGGCGAGGGCGCCGCCGCGGCCCCCGGGGCCGCCGACGACGAGGCGCCGACGCCGGCGGAGAGCGCGGCGATTTCCGCCTGCGTGGGCGCTCGGTACTGCCGGCGCGCGCGCACCGTCTTGCCGGTCGCCTTGAGACGCACCTTGATGTTGCGGACCCCGCCGTCGAAGGTCGTATTGGTCGTGTAGTACCCGAGGAGGTAGTAGGCGGCGAGGTCGTCGGCGATCCGCTTCATGCCGGCGGTCAGGTCGTTCGTGTTGATGATCGCGAGGCCGTCGGTCGCGCTGGTGAGTGTGATCAAGGTGTCGGTCGCGAACCGAACGCCCGGGGCGTTGGGCAGGGTCGGCGCCCGCAGTCCTCCGGGCGTGACGGCGTAGAAGGTCACGTTCTCCTTGCGCGCCGACGTCAGCAGCTCGCCGAAGCGGCCGTCGAAGTCGATCAGCGCCAGCCGCTGGAGCTCGCCGGCGCAGTACGACTCGTCAGGCTTGCCGACGCTGTTACCGGGGGTGGTGCTGATCCGCCCGTCCTTGATTCCGACCCGCGGCTGGGCGCCCGCATATTTCTGGAGCAGTTCAGGATGTGGGCGCCAGCGCGGGAGCTCGTTCGAGACGAACACGATATTCTTACGCTCCTGCCGAAGGGATCCCAGCTGGGCGACCAGCCCTTCGAGCGCCGTGTAGGTTGCGTCGGCCCGGTGGAGCAGCTTCAACGCCGGCCCGCCGCCGGTGTCGCACCAATCCAGTTGATCGGCCTCGTCGCGATCGATGAAGGAGGAACGGAACAGGTCCGTGACCTGCGCCTCGGTGACGGTGCTCTTCTGGCCGAGCACCAGCTCCTTGACGGAGTTTCTCGAGGTGAGAAACCCATAGAGATCCTGCGGCCCGAGCACGCGGTTCAGGAACTGCACGAGCGGCTGCTGGATCCGTTTGATGTCGTTGAGCTCGCCGACCGGGCCTTTCTCGGTGCTGAATGCGAAGTCGACGAAGATGACGAACACGCGGTACCGCGGGTCCGCCGCCTTGTCAAACCCTTCGCGCTGCGACGAGGGATCGCGGCGCTCGACGTCGGGAGTAAACGTGTCGAATTTGATGAAGTCGAAGCTCTCGACCTTCTGCGGCTTGCCGTCCTCGAGGATCTCGAAGTCCTCCGCCTGGAGCCCCTCGACGATTCGGCCGTCCTGCGTGGGGTACGCGTCGACGCGGACGAAATGGGTCCCGCCGCGGAAGACGGGACGCTGCTGCGCAGCGGTAGGAGGTGGTTGTTGAGTCTGGCCGATCCCGAGCAGCCCGAGAACCGCGAACGCTGCGAACGGATGACGAAGCATCGCACTCCTTTTCCGAGAGACGGCCTGCGGCTCAATCACGATGGTCACTAACAACCAAAGACCACAAAGATTTCTTTGTGATCTTCGTGCCTTAGTGACCTTCGTGATTGGGCCGTCGGCCCGTTGGCTATTGCTTCCCGCCGCCCTTCGAGAGCGACCGGTAGTACTGCTCCACCAGCTTGCGGTACTGCTCCGGGACGTCGTCGGTCCCCGAGAGGAAGACCTGGCTGGCGTTGGCGTCGAGGCGGCGCCGAAGCGTGTACTCGAAGCGCTTGATGTTGTCGGTCACCGACTGCTCCAGGCGCGCGAGCGCCTCGGGGTTGGCGTACGGGCTTTCGTCGTCGAGCTTGCGCAGCCCTTTGAGGATCTCGTCGAGCTCCTTCGAGTCGATCTTCTGGCCTTGCAGGAGCTTCTTCAACTGCCCGGCGTCCGCCGCGCGCTGGCGCGCCTCGGCGCGGAACTGACGCACCTGCTCGCCCGAGAAGCGGCCCATCGGGCGCGCGTCGCCGAACGATCCTTGCCCCTCTTGACCTTGCCGGCCTTGCTGGCCCTGCCGCCCTTGCTGTCCCTGCTGCTGACTCTGTTCGCCACCGCGTCCCTGCTGGCCCTGATCGCGCATGCGCTCGCCGAGCGACTGCATGCCCTGCGAGAGCTGCCGCGCCTTGTCGAGCGCCTGCGCGCGCGCGTCGGGCTTCGTGTTGCCGACGGCGCGCGCGGCCTCGCCGATCTTCTTCTTCAGATCGTCCAGGTTGTTCTGGATGTCGCGGTCGAACGACGCCACGTCGGCCGTCTGGCTGCCGCCGCGCAGCAGCGCGTCCGAGTACTTGATCTTGTCGCGGATGCGCTTGTCGCGGATCGTGTTCGCGGCATCCGTCAGCTTGCGTGACGCGTCGCGCTCGTTCTTGAACATGTCGCCGGCCGTGCGATCGAGCTGCTTCTCGAGCTGATCGACCTGTCCGGCGAGCTGGCTCTTGCGTTCGCTGAGCTGCTGCGCCTTGTCCGCGCGCGCGGCCCCCTGCGCATCGAGCCTGGCGACCTCGTCCTGGATCTGCTGCTGCTCGCGCGCCATCGCTTCGGCCTGGCGCAGCGCGTCCTGGACGTCGCGCCCGGTGCGCGCCGACTGCGACTGCTGCAGCTGCGTCTCGGCCTCCTTCAACTGCTCCATCGCGCTGGCGGCCGCGGCCGCCGCGTTGGGATCGCCGTTCGCCGCCGCCTGCCGCATCGCATCCGCCGCCTGCTGGAGGCGGCGCGCCGTCTGCTGGAGCTGCGGGCGGTTCTCCTCCCGTGCGAGTCTCTGGAGCTGCCGCGCCGCCTCTTCCGCCTGCTCCGCGAGCGCGCGCTGCGCGTCTCCGCCGCCCTGGCCCTGCCCGGCCGCGGCGCGCCGCCGCGCCTGTTCCGCTTCCTGCTCCTGCCGCCGCGCCAGCTCCTTCAGCTTCTCGGCGAGCTCGTCGATCTTCTGGTCGGCCGCCTGCTGCGACGCGCGCTGCGCCGTCTCGTACTGGTTGGCCATCTTGTCGACTTCGAGCTCGAACAGGTTGGCCAGCTCGTCGGCCATCTTCTGGCCGCCGCCACCGCCGCCCCCCTGCTGCTGGCTGACGCTGACCTGCAGCTCGTACTCTTCTTCCGCTTTCTGCAGGAGCTCGAGCGCGCGGTGCTCGGGCGGCAGCGCCGCGTCGGGACTGACCGTCTGGAGCTTGCCCTCGGCGGTCTGCATCTCGGGAACGCTCTGCTTCAGGAAGTTGGTGATCTTCTTGAACCGCTCCGCCTGGCTGCCGACGCGCGCCGCGAAGTTCGTGAGCAGCTCGTTGACCTGCTCGCGGAGTCGCTTCTGCATCAGCCCGACC
>WNFI01051591.1_pt1 | contig 10975 bp, 10 predicted proteins | sample 5400471 | NCBI WGS metagenome assembly WNFI01 (sample SAMN13153348, study PRJNA577476) | soil metagenome | isolation source: 100 cm saprolite on Douglas fir-dominated hillslope | place: USA:California | collected 2013-09-17 | reverse complement strand
GGACTTCACGAGCGGAAACACTCTCTTTGCGAACCCGATTGGGACGGCCCTGTCCGAAGGTTCGAGGCTGCTGTCGCGTGTGTGGGATCAGAAGGTGGCGCGCCCGCTCATCGACCGGGTTTTGAAGATTGGCGACAAGTACCAGAAGGCGCGGCAAGCGGATCCAGCCGTAGCCGAAGGGCTACACCTTCTCGACAACGCTCCGCAGTATCTCCGCGCGAAGGCCGCACAGCAGGTCCAGAACGCCATTGGCGGGTTGAGCCGAGCCCAGGAACGTCTCTTCACGTTAATGGCTGACGCCGACAGCCGCGAGAATCTCCGAACGAATCACTCGCGAGAATATCAGCAAGCGCAGAACGACCCTGCGATCCAGGAAGCGTTGAGGAAATACAAGCCCCTCGAACAAGAACTTACCGCGCTCCGCGAGAGGATGGGCGGCGAGACACTTGAGCAGGACTACCTGCGCCGCGTTTACGACAAATACGTCGCCGGTGTGAACAAGCCCGAAGCGGAGGGAAGACCCGCAGAGTCCACGCCATCGCAGTTCGACCGCGTGATTCGGCCTCAAAGCGTCAACATGAGTTTGGCCCGGCGTTTGCCACGAAGTTTGTAGCGACGCATCTCAAAGCCTTGCGGGATGAAGTAGCGCAGGAATTTCTCTCCAAAGCCACGATGCTGCCGAATGGAGGTATGGAGCCACGCTCGATTTCGTACGGCGATGCCCGATACTTCCGGCCCGACGTTGCGCGCGAGATGCTCGAGGCGGGTGCGAAGGACGCAAAGGAATACGGCTACTACGACCCGACTCAAGGCGAGAAGTTTCCCACGCCGGCGGAAGGCCGCTACCTTGGGCCGAAAGAAATCACGAAGGCGCTCACCGATTACGGCCGCAAGGAAGAGAGCGAGCCCGGGGCTCTGCGGCGATTCTTCCAAGAACAGATTCTCGGCTTTGGCTTTGGCGTGCCGCACATCTTCAACATCCTGCGTCGCGTGACTCAGCAGACGGAGGGCGGAGCCGTCAACCCTGTAGCGTGGGCCCGAGCAATGAAAGTTGCTTTCGGAAAGGAACTACGTAGCCGCGGCATCGAGGGATTGAACGATCCGACTTTCGACATGCTCGCGAAGCATGGGGCCATCTCGACCGGCGAAGTCGCGAACTTGAAGAAATACATCGGCGGGAAGCTGAATCCCGCGAACTGGATGCGCGGCATTGCGCAGGTTGGGCACCGAGCTCTCTTCGAGCCGAACTCGTTCGGAGGATTCGGCGGCCTCGATCAGCGCGCACGCCTCTACGTCGCAGACCTGGTGCGCTCGCAAAGACCTAGCTTGAGTGACACGGAAGTCTCGCGTGCGGTGAACGATGCGCTTGGCGAATATAGCCGCGCGAACTGGACGGACCGGCAAAAGCTCCTCGGACGCTTCATGATGTTCCCCGGGTGGGATTTCGCCTCACTCCGATGGGTGTTGCAGCATCCGATCCGGACCACGGTGCCACCAGCAATCCTTACTCTGCTGGCGAACCGTGCGCTGAACTCGGTCCGGCAAAACCGCGAGGAAGACCAGAACGACATCTCGGCAATCCATATCGGCGACCGCGCGTACAGCACGGGCTTGCTGCGTGAGTCCATGGCGCGGAACCTATTCCGCCCGGCTCTCAACTACGCGCAGTCGAAGATCCGCGGCGAGAGCAATCAGCTAGCATTCGACGAGGCGGCGCGCGGCGTGACGTCGGGTGCCGGCGGGTTACTCAGCCTACTGCGTCCGGACTTGTCGGGTTTCGTTGCGCTGGCAACAAACCGAGAGAACCTATTCAGCGGGAAAGAGATCGTGTCGAAGCAGGACTACGACACGCCCGGGAAGATTCTGCCGTCGAAGGCCCTCGAGAAGCAGGCCGTCTTTACGGTGCGCCGCGCGCTGCCCGCGCTCGATCGAATGCTCGACAGCAATCAGGATGTGGACTTGCGGTCGTTCGTAGGCGGCAACCTGGGCGTGCCGAACTACAAAGACGACGCCGAGAAGCGCCTGATTCGCAACGCTGCTGAAGCATCTCGCGTAATGCAGAAGGTCAGCAAACTGGCAAAGACCGATCCGGCCGGTGCTCGGACATTCCTTCGCGATCCGGACAATGCGTCATACGCGCTCTTTCGCCATGACCTGGCCGAGATGACCAAGAACCTGCATGACGTCGATGAGAAGAAGCAGCTCGTCGAGGATAGCGAGCTGCCGGACGCAGAGAAGCAGAACCGCCTTCACGCGCTCGACAAGGTACGCGCGAATGTCCTGGCCCACGCGGACGCGCTGAACAACCTGCTCTTTAGAAAGCGCATGGGGAAGAGAGCCGGGATTCCTATTGGGGCACCGGTTGCCAGTACTTCGGCCACTGCGAATTGAGAGATTTTGGAGTGGGGAATCTCTATAAGAATTGTAGAGCGTCTATAAGAAATTATAGCTTGGAGGGAAATCAACGTGGAAGAAAGAGGTAGTCAGATTGGCTCAGAAGTTCGGGTATTGGACGCCTCCCAACTCTTAGACGTGCCCGAAGCAATGGATCCAGAACACGAGAAGCAGGTGCGTGCAGACCAGGCCTTTCTCAGGTCCTGGCTTAGGAGTCGAGGCGGTCAACCGTGGTTCGATGGGATCGTGATGGAATGCCTCGAACGCTTCCCGCGGCTCGATAGGTTTCAAGTCAGCGCTGTCATCTACGCACTGCGCGATGAGGATTCCGCCCTACAAAAGGGCTCCGAGTAAGCACTAATCCAGAGCATGGCAACTAACAAAGCGACAAGAAAAAAGAAGGGGCGGCGCGAGCTGACGCTGAAGCAGGCGAGGCTCGTGAAAGAGTTACCGAGTTCAGATAGCGTGTCGGAAGCTGGAAGGAAAGCCGGATACTCGGATGCTCCTACGGCTCACAGGGCGCTGGCGACCATTCGAGAGAAGATGCCCGATGTCCTTGACCGGCACGGCCTCACCGCCGACTTCGCAGCCCAAAAATGCCTAAAACTGATGGACGCGAAGGAGAAGCGGTTTTTCGCTCATCAAGGAATAGTCCTGCAGACGGAGGAAGTCGAAGCGCTCGACATTCAACTCCGTGCGTTGGATGCATGGGCCAAGATGTATGGCGCGTTCAGGGAGGACAAGGTTCAAGTTGATGTCAACCACAGCTACCACTTCGACCTCCGCGGAGTGCCAGACACGATCCTCTTCGGAATTGTTGGTCTGGCTTCGCAGCGATCCGATGGCCGCGCGGAAGGCCCAGGCAGAGATTTACAAGCGCCACCCATTGATCTGGCTACTGGGGGCTGATCGAATTCCGCAGCAAGTTTTCACTCAGGATGAGCACGATCCCGACGTCGTCGCAAAGCCGTTTCCCGACAAAGCGTATCTCCGGGAGATGGTAAGGCTGTGGCTCGGGGGCAAGATGAATCTGTGGGAGAAATCCAGACAGATGATGGCGAGTTGGCTGATGTGTGCGATGTACCTGCACGACACGCAGTACATTTCGCAGGGCGGTGGGCGCCGGCTCAACTTCATCCAGTCGAAGAAGGAAGAAGACTCGGACGCGCTACTCAAGCGGTGCTACTTCATTTACGAGAATCAAGAGCCGTGGCTGAAAACTCTCTACCCCGCGGAGTACTCCTACTGCCACCTGAAATTCTTTAGGCCAGACGACGCAGAACGGAAATTGCCAGCAGGGGAACTGTGGGCGATTCCCCAGGGCGGCGACGTGCTCAGGCAGCACACGGCCTCGGGGCTATTCATCGATGAAGGCGGATTCCAACCCGACTTGGCGGCCAGCATTCGAGCAGCACAGCCAATGTTGAAGGGCGGCGGCCGCGTGGACGTGGTGAGTTCCGCGAACCCCGGGTACTTCGAACTACTCTGCGAAGGTCGCCTCAAGTGAGGGGAAGAGATGGGAACCAACTGACGATTATCGAGTCGTGCGCTCGCTGAAAAAGAAAAGCCCCGCGTTGACGCGCGGGGCAGGAAATCATCGGAGACAACCTTCATGAAGGAAAATACCGCCAGAGCACTGCGAACATCAAGCGGGAAAGAACGGCGCGATGAAAAAACCTATCGAATTCACGTCTCGACCGGCATCTTCGAGCACTGTCCCGACATGCTCGATTCGGTCTGGCTCTTCCTCTGGTACATCGATAGAACGACCGAAGAGTCAAACGGGGAAGGCCGCGTTCTGGGTGGAGTGCCGATTGTTGATTCAAGACCTGCGAGCGAACTTAGGATGCCCGTAAAGACGATTCGCCGATGGCGCCTGCACCTGGAGGAGAAGGAATACATCCGCATTCGCAGGACACCCTACGGCCATGTCATCACGCTCCTAAAGTCGAAGAAGTGGAATTGGGGTCCTACACTCGTTCAGCCAGAAAAGACAGGTGCGAGAGATTTACCGAACGGGGAAATCTATACGAAAGAGATTCCCCATTCCGGGCAAAGTGATTTACCAAACCGGGCAGTCAGAGTTCCCGGTTCGGGCAGTCAGAGTTCCCCAAACGGTAAATACAAAGAAGACAAAGCAGTTGACTCTACAGAACAAGACAGAGACGGAGCAGTAGAAGAGGCAACTGCAGCGGCCTCGCTTCTTCTGAAAAGAAGAGAAGAACAGGAATGGAAAGACATCAACCTTGCCCCTTGCGGAAGTGAGCAGTTCCAGAGGGCATGGGAAAAAATCTACGAAGATAGCTTCACGGACGAGCGAGCCAGTGACGTGATGGAGCGCTGCATCATGGCCTGCCAGAAGGCAGGCATATCTGTCCCCAAGCCGTTTTTCGAGGCCAAGCGGGGCGTTGAGAATGGTGGTGTTCCTTCTCGCGTCAGGTACCCACTCGTCGATCCCCTGCCAGAGAGGCCGGAAGAAAAGACTGCGGAGCCGAGCCGGCCGGCGGTGCAGATTAATTCATCGCTTGAGCGTTCCAAAAACCCCCTGAAACACGTTGCTGCAAACTATTGATTCTGTGGCCTGCGGGCGGGCATCCCGCGGAGTTCCACAAACACATGATTTTCGAACGGGCAACCACAAACAAAAAGGAAGAAACGGACTGCTGGTGAAAGCGACTCAACGTAAGAGTGAGATCGACGGACTCGGCGCGCGGCTTGACCCAGAAGTACGCTCGTGGGTTACGAACGTACTCGTTTCCGCGATGGTGCGTGAGTACATCGCCGAACACGACGCCCGGAATCGTCTTGCGGAGCCCATTGCCGCTGTGTCACAGTGCGAAGCGAACGGAAGGCTTTCGGCCGAGGGGATTCAGTGAGTCAACTCCGCTGTGCCATCTACGCTCGATACTCCACTGACAAGCAGAATCCCCTTTCCATCGACGACCAGGTCCGCAAGTGTCGCGAGTTCGCCGCTCAAAACGGCTGGGAAGTACTCGATACGCATATCTACTCTGACGAGGCGATCAGCGGGGCAACGGATGATCGCTCCGGCCTGAAGAATCTTCTCGAGGCGGCCGGCGCTTCCGCCCACACAATTGATGTGATTCTGGTAGATGACACCAGCCGCCTCAGCCGCAAACTCGCCGATTCCCTCCGCATTTTCGAACAACTGCGCTTCTCGGGCGTCCGTTTGATCTTCGTGTCACAGGGGATCGACACGGATTCTGAGCAAGCCGAAGTACTGCTAGCCACTCACGGCATTGTGGACAGCCTATACATCAGGGAGCTGGCCAAGAAAACACACCGGGGCGTTGAGGGGCGCGCGCTGCAGGCTTCCATACCGGAGGTCGGTGCTTCGGTTATCGCAGCGTGCCGATCGAAGACCCGATGCGAACCGATAGCTACGGCCGGCCGCAAATCGTAGGAGTGAAACTCGAGATTCATCCGGAGCAGGCGGCAATCGTCCGACGAATATTCGCAGACTACGCCGCCGGCGATTCAATCAAGACGATTGCGAAGAAGCTGAACGGAGAGGGTGTAACGTCGCCGGCACCGTACCGCGGTCAGGCTCATCCATCCTGGGCGCCTTCAGCCATCTCCGTGATGTTGCACAATGAGCGTTACTGCGGGACCGCGGTGTGGAACAAGACCCGGAAAGTTCGCGACCCAAGAACCGGACGACGGGTTCAGCGTGTTCGCCCGAGAGGTGAATGGACGATCGTGGAAGCTCCCCATCTCAGAATCGTGTCAGACGAAATCTGGCAAGCAGTCAAAAATCGCCTGGCTTCGGTTGCCGCCGCTTTCTCGAGTGGGCTGGCCGCTGGCCTTTGTTCGCGATCCTACACGGCACGATATCTCTTCTCCGGCTTTCTGAAGTGCGGCCTCTGTGGCTCAAACGTTGTCCTAATCTCGGGTCGTGGTGGCGTGGGATGGGCGAAGTACGGATGTCCCCTCCATCAGAATCGCGACATCTGTGACAATGCTCTCGTGGTTCGCCGTGACAAAATTGAACAAGAGCTTATTTCGGGACTGCAGCGGGAAGTCCTTCGCGAAGATGTCGCCAGGTTCGCCCTCGAAGAATTCAAGCGCCAACTGCACGCGCGTCTGGATGACACAAGATCGCACCTTGCGGTCATGCGAAACAAGCGAGAGAAGCTCAAGGCGGAGATCGCCAACCTAGCGCGTGCAATCGCGGAAGGGCATAGATCGGCCGCGCTGCTCGATGAGTTGGGGAAGCGCGAGAGAGAACTCGACGATATCAGCGAAGAACTCCTCGCGGCTGACGGCCGCGGGCTCGATGCTCGACTCCAAGAGATCGAAGAGTTTGTCCAGAAGCGTTTGCAGGATATTCGGGGCCTGCTCTTTGCTGATGTGCCCAGGGCCAAAGCCGAACTCTCAAAGCACTGCACGGCTATAACACTCACGCCTGAAGGATCAACTTTCCGAATTGCCGGGAATTGGAACCTGCTCGGCGGACTTTCGGGTGGTGCCGGGGGCCAGAATCGAACTGGCTACGCCCGCCTTTTCAGGGCGGCGCTCTACCAATGAGCTACCCCGGCACAGGTGATTTAGAAATTGTAGGGGTGATGCGGAGTTGTGTCAATTCGATGAAAAACACTCCGCAAATCAATGTGCGGAATCGTCGAATTCCTTCATCCAGTTGCGGTTTTTCAGGACCTCGCGGGGCTTGGTGCCGTCCGGCGGGCCGACGATGCCGTCCTTCTCCATGAGGTCGATGAGGCGTGCGGCACGGCCGTAGCCGATTCGCAAGCGGCGCTGCAGTGTGGAGGTTGAGGCCCGGCCCGCATCGCAGACCACGCGAATCGCGTCCTGGTAGAGATCGTCGTCAACATCCTCGCCGCCGTCGGCTTCGCCTTCGGCCGCACCCTCGGCCTTGCCGTTTTCATCCTTCGGCGCCGCGAGCAGCTCTTCCTGGTACTTCGCCTGGGCCTGTTCACGCCAGAAATCGCAAACGGATGTGATCTCATCTTCACTCACCAGCGGGCCGTGAATGCGATGCAGCCGCGCCGAACCCGCCGGCAGATACAACATGTCGCCTCTTCCAAGCAGCGATTCCGATCCGTTCGAATCGAGAATGGTGCGCGAGTCCACTTTGCTGGCCACGCGGAACGAAATGCGGGCAGGGAAGTTCGCTTTGATCAAGCCGGTGATCACGTCCACGGAGGGCCGCTGCGTCGCGAGAATCAAGTGGATGCCCACCGCACGCGCCATCTGCGCAAGCCTGGTGATCGACTCTTCCACATTGTTGGTGTCCACCATCATCAGGTCGGCCAACTCGTCGATCACGATGATTAAGTAAGGAAGCGGCTTGTGCTCGGTCTCTTCCAGATTGTCGAAGAGCGAGAGCGACTGCTCCTTCTTGAAGGTGCGGTTGTACTGGTCAATGTTTCGAACGCCGCGCTGCGCCAGCAGCTTCAAGCGGTTTTCCATTTCGCGCGTCGCATTTCGCAGCACGTTGGAGGCAATCTTCGGATCGGTCACCACCGGCGCGATCAGGTGGGGAATGTTCTCGTAAAGATTGAGTTCCAGCCGCTTCGGGTCTACCAGCACCATCTTCACTTCTTCGGGACTCGCTTTGTAGAGAATCGACATCATCAGCGAGTTGATGAACACGCTCTTTCCGGTGCCGGTGGAACCGGCGATCAGCAAGTGCGGCATAGCCGCCAGGTCGGTAATGCGAATCCGCCCGTGCAGATCGCGCCCCATCGCCAGCGTCAGCTTACTCGGGGAATTGATGAACTCCGGCGCCTCGATGATATCCCGCAGGGCAATCGTCTGCCGCTTGTCGTTCGGGACTTCGATGCCAATGGTTGATTTGCCGGGGATGCGCTCGATCAAGATCGATTCCGCCTGCAGCGCCAAGCACAGGTCTTCGGTAAGGCCGATAATCCGGCTGTACTTGATGCCTGCATCCGGCTTGAACTCGAAGGTCGTAACGACCGGCCCGGGATTGATTTGCGTCACGCGCCCTTGCACGTCAAATTCGAGGCATTTTGCTTCAATCGCGCGAGCCCGCAGTTTTAGCTCATCTTCATCGAGCTTCTGGCTGCGTTCGCCCTCGCGTAGCAGGGAAGGGGAAGGAAGTTTGTAATTCGCTTTGCCCTTCTCAATTTTGGGATCGCCGGCTTTCCTGGCCGCGGCCTTCTCGGCATCGCGATTGAGGACGAAGATCGGCGTCTTGTGGGACGCGTCCTTTTTCTCTTTCCCGTCCTCATCCTCGATTTCGTTCTTACCCTTGAAAATATTGCTCTCGTCGGCGAGGCGAATTGTCTTGGGAGGTTCATTCAGGACTTCCGCCTTCCCAATCGATTGCGGCGGAACAGGCTTCCTGCCCGAAAGACGGGACTCTTCCACGCGACGGCGCATTCGCTGTTGTTCGCGTTCTTCGCGCCAGGCATGCCAGCGCGCTTGGGCTTTCTGCAAAATGCCCAGCTTTTCTACTTTGCCAATCGGTCCATGCGGTCCGCTGGCCCACGCATGCGCACCGGAAAAAGAAAAACGCGTGGTCATAAACAACGCAGTTACCAGCAGCGCCACGGCCACAAGATTCGCGCCCCATATGTTGAACCCGGTGCGCAGCCCGCTGGAAATAAGCGCCCCCAGCAATCCGCCGGGCGGGACCGCACCACGCACATCCCATATGTTCCACAAAGAAAGCAGCGTTGGCAGAGAAAGCAGCAGCAACCCAAAGCCGGCAACTGTGGCAACTTGCGAATCGATCGCCCGGCTGCGTAACCACCGCCACCCCAAAACTAGGATCGCCGCCGGCAACAGAAACGCCGCAAACCCGAATACCTGGAAAAGGATGTCCGAACCATACGCGCCGGCCGGTCCGATCCAATTTCGCGCCGGGCTGCCGTCCGGCGCTGGAGCGCTTACGTTAAACGCCGCATCCTTCGGAGAATACGATAGCAACGCCAGCGCGATGAGGATCGCCAGCGTGATACACAAAAACCCAATCAGCTCATTGAGCCGCTTATTTCCAGTTGGAGTCAGAAAGCGCACAAATTCTCCTCAGCTTTTTGGGGAAGGCTGAGTGTCGCGGCGGGGGCTGGCGCTATCGCACTCCCGCTTGGAGGAACGACCAAACGAGAATGATCATACCAAACAGCAGCCGGTAGACAACAAATACTTTCAATGTGCGTGTCTGCAAATAGCGCAAGAAAAAAGCAATCACAAAATAGCGGAAAGCAGAAACGAAAACCGTGTCGCCGCCTCGCGCGTAAAGTTGCGAAAAAGCCCGGCCGTGATGGTGATGCCGGAGCGTGAAACGCCCGGCCAGAGCGCAATGGCCTGAGCCGTCCCAATGCTCACCCCGTCGCCCAGATTCGATTGCTCAAGCTTTCGCGACAAGCTCGCGCGGGAATCCGCCACCCACATCAGCAGCGCCACCACGACCAGCGAGACGCCGATTATCATCGGCCGGCGCAATTCGTCTTCAATATAGTGATGGAATAATTTTCCAAGGATCGCCGCTGGAATCGTTCCAATCACCATGTACCAGAACATCCGTTTGTGCTGCGCGACTTCCCCCGCGGGTGCCGTGGCCGGATAGTTCAGCCCCAATCCGCACAAAGTGAGCCTCAGCCAATCTTTGAAAAAATACAGCAGCACCGCCGCAAGCGTCCCCGCATGCAGCGCCACGTCGAACGCCAGTCCGGGGTCCTGCCAATGCAGCAGCCAGGGAAACAAAGTCAGGTGCGCGGTGCTGCTGACCGGCAAAAACTCCGTGAGCGCCTGAACAAGAGCAAGAATGATCGCCTGATAAACGGGCATGAGATCTAAGGTTCCTTTTTCGCGGGCTTCGCTTGCGCGGCGCCCGGCAGGATTTTCCGCATTTCGTACGCGTCGATGCGCCGCAGATAATACCGCTTCAGCGTCGCTTCGATACGATAGCCATGCCGCTGCCAGAAGGCAACGCCGGTTTCATTGTCGGTTGCTGTTTCCAGCAAAATCGTTCGCACGCCGCGCAGCGCCAGGTTCTTCTCGCTCTCCGCCAGCAGCGCCGAGCCCACTCCCCGCCTCCGGTGCGATTCCGCCACGTCCAGCGTGATCACGTGCGCCAGCGGCGGATTTTCCTCCGTCAAAATAAATCCCACGATCCGCCCGGCGTCCTCCGCCACCAATCCGTCCGCCGACGGCTGCTTCAGGAAATACCGCAGCATGGTTTTTGAATACGCAATCCCGGGAGGAAAGCACGCTTGGTCGAGCCGCAGCAGGGCCGCAAAGTCCCGCGGTTCATGGGCACGCAGCGTGACCGGCATGCCGCGATTGTAGGCTGAACTTTCCCCGCTGAACAGCGCAAGCCGCCTTTCTCCCCAAGACCGCCCAAAAAAAAGTAGGGGCACGATAAATCGTGCCCCTGTTGGCGTTTCGAGTCGTCTTGGATCGTTCATAGTTTGACGGTGACGGTTTTCACTTCCGTGTAATTCGCCAACCCATATTCGCCCAGTTCGCGCCCGATCCCCGACTGCTTGAACCCGCCGAACGGCGCGCCTGCGTCGAACACATCGTAGCAATTCACCCACACCGTTCCCGCGCGCACGCTGTCCGCGATGGC